>Ga0194128_10001292_pt1 | contig 43749 bp, 44 predicted proteins | sample TA2KigCa65mmetaG_FD_148650 | JGI IMG/M metagenome (GOLD analysis project Ga0194128, IMG submission 148650) | Freshwater microbial communities from Lake Tanganyika, Tanzania - TA2015037 Kigoma Deep Cast 65m | ecosystem: Environmental > Aquatic > Freshwater > Lake | place: Tanzania: Lake...
TAGCCCACTGCCGAGGGCATACGCCCCAGGAGGGCCGAAACCTCGGCGCCGGCCAGGATGAAGCGGAAGATATTGTCGATGAAGAGCAGCACGTCCTGGCCCATCTCCTCGCGGAAGTACTCGGCTATGGTCAGGCCGGTGAGCGCGATGCGCTGGCGGGCGCCGGGCGGCTCGTTCATCTGGCCAAAGACCATCGCCGTCTTGTCGATCACCCCCGAGGCGCTCAACTCGTGCAGGAGGTCGTTGCCCTCGCGGGTGCGCTCGCCCACTCCGGCAAAGACCGAGTAACCGCCGTGGCTGGAGGCCACGTTGTGAATCAACTCGGTGAGGATGACCGTCTTGCCCACCCCGGCACCGCCAAAGAGGCCCAGCTTGCCGCCGCGGGCAAAGGGGCAAATCAGGTCCATGACCTTGATGCCGGTCTCCAGCATCTGGTCCGAGGTGACCTGCTCCTGGTGCGGCGGGGCCGGCCGGTGCAACGGCATGCGCGGCACGTCGGGGGAGAGCGGCCCCTTGCCGTCGATGGGCTCGCCGATGACGTTGAAGAGCCGACCCAGGGCCTCCTCGCCCACCGGGATCTGGATGGGCTTGCCGATGTCGGCCACCTTGGCGCCGCGCACCAGGCCGTCGGTGGCGTCCATGGCCACGCAGCGCACCATGTTCTCGCCCAGGTGCTGCTGCACCTCCAGCACCAGGCGTTCCTTACCGGGGCGATGGGCGGGGTCCACTTCGAGTGCGTTGTAGATGGCCGGCAGTTCCTGGCCGGCGAAATCCACATCGACAACCACGCCGATGATTTCCTTGATTGTGCCTTCCTTCATAAAAGCCTCGTCGGTCTACTGTGATACTGCTTCGGCGCCGCCGATGATGTCCATCAGTTCGAGGGTAATGGAGGCCTGCCGCTTCTTGTTCATCTGGCGGACCAGCCCGTCGATCAGGTCGCCAGCGTTCTTGGTGGCGTTGTCCATGGCGGTCATGCGGGCGGCCTGCTCGCCTGCGCTGACTTCGAGCAGAGCGCGCCAGACCCGGTAGTTGACGTGCAGGGGCACCAGCGCGTCGAGCAGCCGCTCGGGTTCGGGCTCGAAGATGTAGTCCAGCAACGCCTCGTCCTCGGCGACCTCGGGCTTCACCACCGGCAAAAGCTGCTCGACCACCGGCCGCTGGGTGGCCACGGACCGGAACTCACTGAAGACCAGCAGCACCCGGTCCACCTCGCCCCGCAGGTAGCGCTGGCTCAGGTCGTGCGAGATCTGCAAGGCGTGCTTGAAGCTCAGCCGGCGGAAGACATCGGCGTGGTGGACCACCGGGGCGACGCTGCGCCGCCGGAAAAAGTCGCGGCCCTTCCGCCCCACGGTGATCAGGTCAGTCTGGGGATGGCGAGCCAGTTCCTGCTGCGCCATCCGGCAGACGTTGGAGTTGAAAGCCCCGCACAGGCCGCGGTCGGCGGTCACCACCGCCACCGCCACCCGGGCCACTGGCCGCTCCACCAGCAGCGGGTGCTGGCTCTCGATGCTCTGGGTCAGGTGCTGGAGCACGCGGCTGAGCTGCCTGCCATAGGGCCGGGCGGCGACGATGGCATCCTGCGCCTTCCGCATCTTGGCAGCCGCCACCAGCTTCATGGCGTTGGTGACCCGCTGGATGTTCTTGACGCTGCCGACGCGGGTTCTGAGTTGGCGCAGGGTAGCCACGAAAGGTCTCCTAGGCCCGGAAGCTGCTCTTGAATTTGAGAATGGACTCGTGGACCTTGGTTTTGGTCTCATCGCTGAAGGCCAGGGTCTTGTTGATCTCTTCGAGGAGGGCCCAATGCACGGTGCGCATGTTGGCCAGCATCTCCTTCTCGAAGCGCTGCACCGCCCTGGTGGGCAGGTCGTCGAGGAGGCCCGCGTTGGCGGCGTACAGGGCCACCACCTCCTCGCCCAGGGAGAGCGGGCTGAACTGGTCCTGCTTGAGCACCTCGACCAGTTTCTCGCCGTGGTTGAGCAGGTCGCGGGTGCTCTGATCCAGGTCGGATGTGCCGAACTGGGCAAAAGCCTTGAACTCGTTGTAGCGCGACATGTCCCCCTTGAGGGTGCGCGACACTGCCCGCATCGCCTTGGTCTTGGCGGCGCTTACGCGCGATACCGAGGCGCCCACGTCCATGGCCGGCCGGATGCCCGAGTAGAAGAGTTCGGGCTTGAGCAGGATCTGGCCGTCGGTGATGGAGATGACGTTGGTGGGCACGAAGGTCGAGACGTCACCTTCGAGGATCTCGATGACCGGGAAAGCGGTTAGCGAGCCGCCCCCCTTCTCGTCGCTCATCTTGCCGGCCCGCTCCAGGAGGCGCGAGTGCAGGTAAAATACGTCGCCCGGATACGCCTCGCGGCCAGGGGGCCGGCGCAGAATCAGGGACATCTCGCGGTAGGCCCACGCCTGCTTGGTCAGATCGTCGTAGACCACCAGGGCGTGGCCGCCCTTGTCGCGAAAGTACTCGCCCATCGAGCAGCCCGAGTACGGGGCCAGGAACTGGAGGGGGGCCGGCTCGTTGGCCGTGGCCGAGACCACGATGGTGTAGGCCATCGCCCCGCTCTCTTCGAGCTTGCCCACCACCTTGGCAACCGAGGAGGCCTTCTGGCCGATGGCCACGTACACGCAGGTGACCCCCTTGTTCTTTTGGTTGATGATGGTATCGATAGCGATGGCGGTCTTGCCGGTCTGACGGTCGCCGATGATCAACTCGCGCTGGCCCTTGCCGATGGGGATGGTGGAGTCTATTACCTTGATCCCGGTCTGCAGGGCCTCCTCCACCGGCTGGCGGTCGATCACGCCGGGGGCCTTGCGCTCCACCGGCAGGGTCTGCTTGGCGTTGATGGGCCCCTTGCCGTCGATGGGCTGCCCCAGCGGGTTGACCACCCGGCCCAGCAGCTCCTCGCCCACGGGCACCTCGACGATACGGCCGGTGCGCTTGACCAGGTCGCCCTCGTGGATGAGGGTGTCGTCGCCAAAGAGCACGCAGCCCACGTTGTCAGCTTCAAGGTTGAGGGCCATGCCCATGACACCGTGGGGAAACTCCACCAACTCGGTGGCGCGCACATTGGCCAGGCCGTGGACGCGGGCGATGCCGTCGCCGACGTAGAGCACAGTGCCGCTCTCGAATACGTCGATCTGCTTCTCAAAGCCCAGCAACTGCTGCTTGAGGATCTTGGAGATTTCGTCGGGCTGGACCAGGGTCGGGGTGGGCATGATCAGTTCCTCGAAATTGGGCCGTGTAAGATCAGTTGTGGGTTGTCAACGCCCCTGCCAGTTGTGCGCGCAGGGACTCCAGGTGCCTGACCAGGCTGCCGTCGAAGACCGTGTCGCCGACCCGGGCGACGGCGCCGCCCTTGAGGCTCTTGTCCAGCCTGGCGCTGAGGCGCACCTGCTTGCCGGTGTAGGCTTCGAGGCGTTGTTGAAAGCCCCGCCGCTGCTCCTCGCTCAACTCCACCGCCGAACGGACCTCAGCCTGAAGCACCCCCTGCCTGGCGTCGAAAAGGTCAATGAAGGCGGCCAGGACCCAGGGCAGCAGCCCGGCCCGCCCGCGCTCGGCCAGGAGCAGTAGGAAGTTGAGGGTCAGGGGCTGCACCTTGCCGGCGAAAAGGCTTTCCAGCAAGGCGCGGTGGACCTGTGCCTCGACCAGGCGGTTGCCCAGGCAGGCGCCCAACTCAGCTGAGGCCAGCAGGGTGGCCCGCAGGCCCTCGACGTCGGCCTGGACCTGGGCTTCGACCTTGAGTTCGGCGGCGGCCTCCAGGAGCGTGGCGGCGTAGCGCCGCACGACTTCGGGAGCACTCATCGGTTATCCATATGTGGCGGGGCGCCCTCGCCGCCGCCTTCAGTTGTGGGCCGGGGCCTGGGGTATGCGGCTGATCATGTCATCGACCAGCCGGCGGTTTTTCTCGTTGTCGAGTTCGGCGTCGATGATCAGGCCGGCGGCCCGCACCGCCAGTTCGGCCACCTCGCGCCGCAACTGGTCCAGGGCGGCCTGGCGCTCGCTTTCCAGCTCGCGGCGCATGGCGTGGGCCGTGTGCTCGGCCTCCTGTCGAGCTTCGGCGATGATCTGTTGGCTGACCCGCTCGGCCGCCTCGCGCGCCTGGCCGACGATCTTGCGCGCCTCGTCGTGCGCGGCCTCCAGGGCGCGCTGCTGCTCATCGAGGCTGGCCTGCATCTCGGCCTTGGCCTTCTCGGCGGCGGCCAGGGATTCCCTGATCTGCCGTTCGCGTTCGTCCAGCGCCGCCAGCAGCGGCTTCCACACCGCCGCCTTGAGCACCACCAGGACCACCGCAAAGGTGATCAGGGTCCAGATGATTGTCCCGGTATGGGGGTCTAACATGGCTGCCCTCAGCGGCCGCTTACTTGGTGAAGACGATGGCGGCGCAGATTGCTTCGCCGAAGAGTGCGACGCCTTCGATTAGCGCCGCGGCGATGATCATGTTGGTCCGCATCTCGCCCATGGCCTCGGGCTGCCGGGCCATGCCCTCCATGGCGGAACCGCCCAGGAGACCGATGCCGATGCCGGCGCCAATCGCCCCCAGACCGGCGCCGATGGCGGCGCCCAAATATGCCAATTCCATTCCTGCCTCCTTATCGTTTGGTGAGCAGGCGGGCCCCTCAGTGCTCGGGATGCGCCGCCATGCCGATGAACAGCGTCGATAGCATGGTGAAGATGAACGCCTGGACAAAGGCGATGAAGATCTCCAGCAGGTAGATCGCCGTGGCAAAGGCCACCGAGAGGGGGGCCAGCCACAGGGCCTTTAGCAGAATGATGATCCCCAGGAAAACCAGGATGACCATGTGCCCGGCGATCATGTTGGCGAAGAGACGGATACACAGGGCGAAGGGCCGGGAGAACATGCTGACCAGTTCCACCGGGATCATGATGGGCAGCAGCCAGAGGGGCAGGCCGTGGGGGATGATGCTTTTGAAGAAGCCGAAGAGGCCGTTGTGGCGAATCCCGGCGCCCAGGGTGAGGGCAAAGGTCATCAGCGCCAGGGCTGCGGTGACGTTGACGTTGCCGGTGGCGGTTGCCGCGTAGGGAATCAGGCCCAGCAGGTTGCAGGAAAGGATGAAGAAGAAGGCGGTGAGCAGGTAGGGCAGATAGGCCCGGCCCCCCTCGCCCATGGTGGGCAGGACGACCTGGTCGCGGATGAAGACGACGATGGACTCGAAGAAGTTGCCCAGGCCGCTGGGCACCAGCTCGCGCCGGCGGAAGGCCATCAGCAGCAGCCCCACCAACAAAGTGCTGGCGATCCACAGCATCACCACGTGGCGGGTGATGGACAGGTCGATGCCCCAGATGGGATCGAACTGCGGCAGGGGAATCTTGCCGTCGATAAGGTGGGGGGCATTGAAGAAGGGCACCTCCAGATAATCGTGGTTGAGGAGGTGGCCCAGGATGTCGATCTGTTGGTGGGCGGCGCCAGCCGCTTGGGTCTCGCCGGACATGGATCAGGGATCAGTGAAGGGATAGAAAGACGGAGCCCGTGCTGCAAAGAATATATAAGCTAAGCAGCCGCAAAAGCCGTGTCAACACCTGGGCCGGCAGGGGCAGCTTTTTTCTTACCTCGGACCACTCTGCCCCGGTTTGGCCCTCCCCCGCCGGCGCAACACCAGGGCGATTTCCCAGACCTGAAAGACCAGAAAGGAGACGATCAGGCTCCCCATATAGGCGCCGGCCTGCAACTCGGTGAACTTGAAGATCCCCACCGAGATGGCCATCACCAGGGCCAGGCGCACCCCGGTGCCGCCCAGCACCGCCAGCACGAAGGTCTGGTTGTCGCGGTCAAAGGCCCAGCGGATCAGCAGCCAGGCCCCCAGGCCGTTGAGGGCGGCCACGGCCACCCCGGCGATCACTCCTTCCCACATCCCTCTTTCTCCTCGCGTCGGCGCCCTTCGGCGCGTGTAAGCAGCTTGACCAGGTTGTAGAAGCCGGCCCCACCGCCCAGGAACACCCCCAGGATCAGGAAAAGGGGCGAGGTCCCCCAGCGCTGGTCCAGCCAGTTGCCCCCCAGCAGGCACAAAAAGACGGAGACGGCCATCTGGATGCCGGCCCCCGCGTACTGGCTGGACCGGGCATAGGACTGGAGCCAGGATCTGTCCGGCGGTTTCTCCTCCATGCGCCCCTCCTTAATCCAAAAGATAAGCCACCGCCGCCTTGCCAGCAGCGCCGAAACTCCCTTGGTTTGAGCAACCCCCGCCAGGAGCGCGACCCATGCAGACCCAACCCGGACCCTGGACCCGGCCGCAGGTGAGCCAGTTGTACCGCACCCCCCTGCTCGAACTGATCCACCGGGCCGCCGAGGTACACCGCCACCACCACGACCCCCGCCAGGTCCAGGTCTGCACCCTGCTCTCCATCAAGACCGGCGGCTGCCCCGAGGACTGCGGCTACTGCTCCCAGTCGGCCCACCACCACACCGGCCTGGAGCGCCAGCCCCTGCTCGATCCGGGCGCGGTGGCCGAGGCCGCCCTGCGGGCCAGGGAGGCCGGCAGCACCCGCTTCTGCATGGGCGCCGCCTGGCGCCAGGTGCGCGACGGCGCTGAATTCGACCAGGTGCTGGAGATGGTGCGGCAGGTCGCCGCCCTGGACCTGGAGGTCTGCTGCACCCTGGGCATGTTGGACGAAGACCAGGCCCGGCGCCTCAGGGAAGCCGGCCTGACCGCCTACAACCACAACCTCGACACCGGCCCAGAGCACTATAAAAAGGTGGTCAGCACCCGCACCTACGAGGACCGCCTCCAGACCCTGGCCCACGTCTCCCGCGCCGGCATCTCGGTCTGCTGCGGCGGCATCCTGGGGCTGGGCGAGGGCGAGGAGGACCGCATCGACCTGCTCCACACCCTGGTCTCCCTGCCCACCCCGCCCGAATCCGTGCCCATCAACGCCCTGGTGCCCATCCCCGGCACCCCCCTGGGCCAGCAGCCCAGGGTCTCGGTGTGGGAGTTGGTGCGGATGATCGCCGCGGCCCGCCTGCTCTTCCCCCAGGCCATGGTCCGGCTCTCGGCCGGCCGCGACCAACTCAGCGACGAAGGGCAGGCCCTGTGTTTTTTGGCCGGGGCCAACTCCATCTTCTCGGGCGACAAGTTGCTGACCACCCCGCACCCGGGCCAGGCCAGGGACGCGGCCCTGTTCAGCCTTTTGGGCCTGGAGCCCAAAGTGTCCACGGGGAAATAACCGGCACCTCACCAGGCAGCAACGATGGTCAGCAACAATGCGCTGGACACTTGATGCTGTGCAAGGCCAGGCCCCCTACGCAGCGAGCCCCGAGACCACCTCGGCGATGGCGCGGTAGATCCGGACCAACTGATCCCGTTCCAGGCAATAGGGCGGCACCAGGTAGATCATCCCGCCCAAGGGCCGCAGCAGCAACCCCCGTTCGAGGAAGGCCTGCCGCAGACGCGGCCCCAGTTCGTGCAGGTACCCTGCCGCCCCCCGCACCTCCAGCGCCGCGATGGTGCCGCAGACCCGCAGCCGGCACAGGTGCGGGTGATCCACCAGTTCCCTCAACTCCTCGCGGTGCCAGCCCTCCAGATGGGCATAGGGTGGGGGTTGGCTTTCGAGCAGGTCCAGGGAGGCCAGGGCCGCGGCGCAGCCCAGGGGGTTGGCGGTGTAGGAATGCCCGTGGTAGAGGGTGTGGCGCGGATCATCGGAGCAGAATGCCTGGTACACCTTCTCGCTGCACAAGGTGGCGGCCAGTGGCAGGAAGCCCCCGCTGAGCCCCTTGGCCAGGCAGAGGATGTCGGGCCGTACCCCGGCCAGGGGGCAGGCGAAGAGCCCCCCGGTGCGGCCGAACCCCGTGAACACCTCGTCGCCGATCAGCAGCACCCCGTGCGCCCGCAGGAGTTCTTGGACCCCTCGCAGGAAGGAGGGCCGGCACATGCGCATCCCCGCCGCCCCCTGCACCAGGGGTTCGGCGATCATTGCCGCGTACTCCTCCCCCTGCCGGCGCAAGAGGCCCTCCAGGTGCGCCAGGGCCAGCCCCTCGCGCTCCTCCGCCTCCCCATCTCCCATCCAGGTCTGGGGAAAGGGGACAAAGTCCACCGGGAAGAGCAACCCCCCGAAAGCCTCGGTGAAGACCGAGCGCCCGCTCAGCGACATGGCCCCCAGGGTGTCGCCGTGGTACGCCCCCTCCAGGCTGAGGAAACGCCGCCGGCCCCCGGCCCCCTGGTTGCGCCAGTACTGGTAGGCCATCTTCAGGGCCACCTCCACCGCGGTGGATCCATTGTCCGAATAGAAAAGCCGGGGCAGGAAGGGCAGATGGCCGGTCAGGCGCCGGGCCAACTCCTCGGCCGGGGCGTGGGTAAAGCCGGCGGCGATCACCTGTTCGAGCCGGCCGGCCTGCGCGGCGATGGCCGCACTGATCCGGGGCTGGCAGTGGCCGTGCAGGGTGACCCACCAACTGGAGATGCAGTCTACCAGCCGGCGGCCGTCCTCCAGTTCCAGCAGGGCCCCCTGCGCCGAACGCACCACCAGCGGGGCCGGGGCGCCCTGCATCTGGGTGTAGGGCATCCAGATGGGTGAGTTCATCCCCCTCCTCCAAAACAGCGCCGGTACGCCTCGCGCAACCCCTCGGGATCGAGGCGGAACAGCGGCTCCACCGCAGCCAGCACCCGCACCTGCCCGTACCGGGTGATGCCCTCCTCGTTGGCCGGGTCCCTGGGCCCGTTGACCACCACCCCCAGCACCTCCAGCCCCCGGCCCCGCAGCGCCTCCAGGCTGAGCAGGGTGTGGTTGAGGGTGCCCAGCCCGCTGCGGGCCACCAGCAGCACCGGCAATCCCAGGTGGGTCATCAGGTCCACCATCAGTTGGCGGTCGTTGAGGGGGACCAGGACCCCGCCGGCCCCCTCGGCGATCAGCCGGGCCGCCCTTGGCGGGCAGAAGGCGTCCAACTCGATCTCCACCCCTTGGCGGGCCGCGGCCTCGTGGGGGGAGCGGGGCAGGCGAAAACGGTAGGTCTCCGGGGCAAAACGCGCCGCCGGCAGCCCGGTGGCCCCTTGTACCCATTCGGTGTCGCCGGGCTCCCCGCTCTGTACGGGTTTCCAGTACACCGCCTCCAGCCCGGACATCAGCACCGCGCAGACCAGGGTCTTGCCCACCCCGGTATCGGTGCCGGTGACGAAGAATCTGGGCGGCAATCGCTCCATCGCTCCCCTAATGGATACTCAAAGTCCCTGCGCCCCGCCGCACCACCGCCAGGCCACAGGAGACCGTCACCTCCACCCCGGCTGGGTATTCCTGGTCCCAGGCCCCCAGCAGGCGTCGAAAGACCCCAGCCCCCAGGGGCTCTCCTTTCAATGGGGTGGCGGCTCCGGTAGCCTTGAGGCTGCGAAAAAAATCCCGCGCCGAGGCGTGGCGCCACCCCTGCCGCACCGCCCAGCAGCGGCCCGCACTCCCCAACAGTTCCCGCATCTCCTCCAGGGCGGGAAAGGGGTTGGCCGTGCAGGGCAGCCCGAGCCGGTCGCACTGGGCGCGCCATTCGGGAAAGGAGCCGGCCTCCTGAAAGGAGCAGGCCAGCAGGCCGCCGGGCCGCAGCGCCCCCACCCAGCGCCGCAGGGCCCCCCGCCAGTCGGCGAACCAGTGCAGGGCCATGCCCGAGATGATCAGGGCGTACCCCTGCTGTTCCGGCCCGCGCTCCCCGTCCATCACCTGCCAGTGCCGGTGTTGGGCTGCCCCCACCCGCCCCCGGCAGACCTCCAGCAGCACCGGGGACAGGTCGGTAAACCAGCACTCCCGCTCTGGCAGCAACCCCGCCAGCCCCGCGCTCAGGAGGCCGGTGCCGCAGCCCATCTCCAGCGCCGGCCCTTCGGGCAGGCTGGCCACCTGGCCTGCCAGTTCCGCCAGCAGCAGTTGGGCCGCCCACCCCTGCGCGGCGGCGGCCCGGTCGTAGGTGGCCGCGCTGCGGGAAAAGTTGCGGGCAATGCGCTCCTGGCGAGTGGGTGTATTCATGGCCCCAGCGCCGCGGCGATGGCCGCCCAGCAAGCGGCGGGACGGGTGAGGGGCAGGGCATGGCCGGCGCCAGGCAGGACCTCCAGGCGACTGTTGGACAGTTGCCTTTGCAGGGCCTGGGCCTGCTCCACCGGCACGACCTGGTCCTCCTCGCCGTGTAAGAGCAGCACGCGCGGCGCTCCTCGCAAAAGCTCCAGGTCGAGGGCCTCCCTGTCCAGCCGCGCCAGGTCCGCGGCCAGCAGGGGTTTCTCCGGGGGGCCAGGCAGGTCCTGCCCTCCCCCCTCCGGCGCAAAACACTGAGACCAGAACCCGGCCAGCAGGGACTCTGGTTCCTCCTCCAGACGCCGGCGCATCCGCCCCACCACCCGCCGCGAGCGCCGGCCCGCCTCCCCCTCTGGATGAAAGGTGCCAAAGCTCCCCAACCCCACCACCAGTTGCGCCCCCTCCAGCCACCGGGGCTCCAGCAGGTACAGGCCAAAGGAATGGGCGACGATCACCTGCGGCTGGCCCTCAGGGGAGCAGGGCGTACCGAAATAGCCCCGGTCCGCCACCCGCAGCACCCCCTCCGGGGGCAGCGCCGCCCGCCATCCCGCCCAGCAGCAGGGGCCGAAACCCCAGCCGTGCTGGAGCAGCACCTCAGTTCTGCTCACGCCATCTCCCCAACAGTTCCACCAGCCACTCCAGCTGCGCCCTGGTGTGCAGGGCAGAGAGAGCCAGGCGCAGGCGGGCCTGGCCGGCCGGCACCGTGGGGGGCCGGATGGCCACGGCCAGCGCCCCCTGTTCTTCGAGCCAGGCGGCCAGGCCCAGGGCCTTCTCGCTCTGCCCCACCACCACCGGCACGATCTGGGTGGTGGAAGCAGCAGTGTCCCAGCCCTGGGCCTGCAGGGCCCCGCGCAGGAAGTCGGCGTGGCCCTGTAATTGCGCCCGCTCGGCGTCCATCCGGGGCAGCAGTTCGAGGGCCGCGTCCGCCGCCCCTAACACCGCCGGGGGCAGCCCGGTGCTGTACACCAGCCCCGAGCAGCAGTTGATCAGGTACTCCCGCAAGGGCGCTTCGCAGGCCACGTAAGCGCCAAAAGCGCCGAGGGCCTTGCTCAGGGTGCCCATGACCAGGTCCACCGGGTGGCCGCAGCTCAGCCCCGCCCCTCCTGGTCCCAGCACCCCGGTGGCGTGGGCCTCGTCCAGCAGCAGCAGGGCCTCGAACTCCGCCGCCAGCCCGGCGATGGCCCCCACCTCGCTCTGGCCCCCGTCCATGCTGAACACCGATTCGGTGGCGATGATCACCCGCGGGTGGGCGTTCCGGTGCTGCTGGAGCAGTTGCCGCAGGTGGTCCAGGTCGTTGTGCTGGAACCGCCACACCCGGCAGCCGGCGGCCTGGGCCCCCAGGATCAGGCTGCCGTGGGCCAGGCGGTCCAAGAGCAACAGGGTATGGCGGTCGCACAGGGCCGGCAAGAGCGAGGCATTGGCCTGGAAGCCCGAGTTGAAGACCAGGGCGGAATCCCGGCCTTTGAGCCGGGCCAACTTCTCCTCTACCGGGGCGAATCCGGGGTGCGAGCCGCAGACCAGGCGCGAGGCCCTGGCCCCGGCCCCGTACTGGCGCAGGTACTGGGCAGCCCTTTCGAGCACCAGGGGGTGGGAGGCCAGGCCCAGATAATCATTGGTGCTGAAGTTGACCAGCTGCCGGCCTTCCACCTCCACCTCCACCCCCCTGCCTGGGACCACCGGGCGCAACCGGCGCCGCAGCCCCTCGCGTTCCCGGCGCTCCAGTTCGGCGCTGATAAAGGCGTACTTGTCCGCCATCGGATCCACTTTCACCGCGATAAGGACCTTGCCCTGGGCCGCGCTTGGATCATATAATTAAAAAACTGCCGGCCCATTCCACTATGGCCTTGCGCCAAATCAAGTGTGTCAGCAGTTCGTTGCTGGTCATTGTAGCAGTCCTCACAACCTGTGACAATTATCTCCAAGTGGGCACCATGCCCGACTCCCTCTCTCCTCCCAGAGTCACCCCCTCGTACCTGTGCGCCAGGAAGGCGCGGGGCCAGAAGATCGCCGCCCTCACCGCCTACGACTGCCCCACTGCCCGGCTGCTCGAAGGGGCCGGCATCGACATCGCCCTGGTGGGGGACTCGGTGGGCACCAACGTCCTGGGCTACCGCAGCGAGCAAGAGGTCACCGTCGAGGACATCGTCCACCACACCCGGGCGGTGCGGCGCGGGGTGGAGCGGGCCCTGGTGCTGGCCGACCTGCCCTTCCTCTCCTACCACTCCCCCGAGGCCGCCCTGCTCAACGCCGGCCGCCTGATCCAGGAAGGCGGGGCCGACGGGGTGAAGCTGGAGGGCGGCGCCCCGGTGCTGCCCCAGGTCGAGGCCATGACGCGGGCCGGCATCCCGGTGGCCGGGCATCTGGGCTTCACCCCCCAGTCCCACGGCCGCGACCTGTACGCCTTCAGCGAGAAGCGCGGCACCGTGGCCCGGGTGCAGGGCAGGAGCGCCGCCGAGGCGGAATGGCTGCTGGAGGAGGCGCGGCGCCTGCAGGAGGCCGGGGTCTTTGCCCTGGTGCTGGAGATGGTCGCCGAGGAGGCAGCCCAACTGGTCAGCCAGTCCCTGGAGATCCCCACCATCGGCATCGGCGCCGGCCGCCACTGCGACGGCCAGGTGCTCATCGTCCACGACCTGCTGGGCTTCAGCGGGGTGGAGTTGCGCCTGGCCAGGGCCTATACCCGTTTCGGCGAGGAAGCGGCCAGGGCCCTGGCCGCGTACCGCCACGACGTGGAACAGGGCGCCTTCCCGGCCGAGGAGAACGTCTTCCACATGGAACCAGGAGAGCTGGCGCAACTGCGCCAGCTCCTGGCCCCAAAGAGCTGAACCACACCGCGAGAGGCCCCCTATGAAAAGCAGCCGCACCTTCCTGGGCCTGGCCGCCCTGGCCGCCCTGGCCGCCCTGCCCCTTTCCCTTTGGGCCGCCGAGCCCATCCGCCTCGGCGTGGCCGGCCCCTTCACCGGCTCGGGGGCCATGTACGGGGTGATGATCCGCAACGCCGCCACCCTGGCCCTGGAGGAGGCCAATGCCGCCGGCGGCATTGGCGGCCGCCCCATCGAGGCCGAGTACGGGGACGACGAGGGCAAGAACGACAAGGCCGTCACCGTGGCCAAGAAGTTCGCCACCGACCAGCGCATCTGCATGGTCATCGGGCACTTCAACTCCACCTGCTCCCTGGCCGGCAAACCCATCTACCGCGACGCCGAGGTGGTGCAGTTCTCCCCCGGCTCCACCAATATCCACGTCTGCGAGGGCAGCGACTACACCTTCCGCAACCTCTACCGCGACGACTACCAGGGCGCCTTCATGGCCGACTACATCAAGAAGACGCTCGGCCTGGAGCGGGTGGCCGTCTTCTTCGACAACGACGACTACGGCAAGGGCCTCAAGGACGCCTTTGTGGCCCGAGCCCAGGCCATCGGCCTGCAGGTGGTGACGGTGCAGGACTACGTGCGGGAGAAGACCAGCGACTTCGCCCCCCTGCTCGACCTGGCCAGGAATGCCCAGGCCCAGGCCATCTTCATCTCCGGGCTCTACGCCGAGGCTGGCACCATCGTCAAGCAGGCCCGCGAGAAGGGGATCAGAACCCAGTTCCTCGGCGGGGACGGGGTCTTTGGGCCCGGCTTCACCGAGATCGGCGGCGAAGCGGCCAACGGCACCCTGATCACCACCCCCTTCCTGTTCGGGCCCAGTTCCAGCGAGGCGGCCAAGAGTTTCGCCAAAAGGTTCAAGGAGCGCTTCGGCCGCGAGCCCGACACCTGGGCCGCCCTCACCTACGACGCGGTGACCATGGCCTTAGATGGCATCCGCGCCGTGGGCACCGACCGCAACGACCTGCGCGACTGGATGGCCGGCCACACCAGCCGCGAGAAAGGGTTCAAGGGCATCACTGGGGTGACCTATTTCGACCACAATGGCGACTGCCTCAAACCGGTGATGGTGGCCGTCGTCGAGGGCGGCCGCTTCGTCCCGGCGCCCAAGCAGATGGAGTAAGCCCTCCCCCGGCGCATGGACTTTTTCCTCAACCAGTTGCTCAACGCCCTGCTGCTGGGGGGGATCTACGCCCTGATCGCCGTGGGCTACACCCTGGTCTACGGCATCGTCAAGCTGGTCAACTTCGCCCACGGCGAGGTCTACATGATCGGGGCCTTCCTCGGGGTGGTGGCCATCTCCTCCCTGGGCCTGCCCTTCTGGGCCGGCCTGGCCCTGGCGGTGCTGGGCTGCGGCCTGCTGGGCCTTCTAATCGAATATCTCGCCTACCGCCCCATGCGCCAGGCCCCCCGCCTGGCCGCCCTGATCACCGCGGTGGGGGTCTCCCTCTTTCTGCAAAACCTGGCCATGCTGGTCTGGGGCTCCGAGCCCAGGGCCTTCCCGGCCCTGGCCCCCTCCGGCGAGGAACACTTCTTCCAGCGCGCCATCCTGGGCGGCCGCGACGGGGCCGGCGCGGTCTTCATCCCCGGCAAGTTCGTCTTCATCTGGTCCATCACCCTCGCCCTGATGCTCCTGCTCGACTGGACCGTGCAGCGCACCACCATCGGCAAGGCCATGCGCGCCTGCTCCCTCGACAAGGGGGCCGCGGCCCTGATGGGCATCGACGTCAACCGCGTCATCAGCTTCACCTTTGTGCTGGGGGCGGCGATGGCCGCGGTGGCCGGGGTCTCCTACGGGCTCTACATCGGCAGCCAGATCGGCTTTCGCATGGGGGTCTATCCGGGGGTAATCGCCTTCTCGGCCGCGGTGCTGGGGGGGATCGGCAACCTGCGCGGCGCCTTCCTGGGCGGGGTCATCATGGGCCTGGTCGAGGTGGGGGCCCGCGCCTATCTGTGCCCCTGGCTCGAGATCTCGGGGGGCTACTCGGTGGCCTTCGCCTTTGCCATCCTCATCGGGGTGATCCTGGTCCGCCCCACCGGCATCCTCGGCAGCAGCGCGGTGGACCGCTCATGAGCGGATGGCGTTCCCGCTCGGCGCAATTCCTGCTGGCCCTGCTGCTCTTCCTGCTGGCGCTGCCCTGGCTGGGCCCCGCCGGCGCCGAACTGCTGCCGGCCACCGGCCACGGCCGGCTGATGGAAGTCTGCCTGCTCATCCTCATCTACGTCATCCTCGCCCTGGGCCTCAACGTGGTGGTGGGCTTCACCGGCCTGCTCGACCTGGGCTACGTGGCCTTCATGACCGTGGGGGCCTACACCTCGGTGCTGCTCTACCGCCAGCCCGAATGGCAGTTCACCGGCTCCTTCTTTGTGGTGGCCTTCATCGCCGGCCTGCACTGCGCCCTGTGGGGCGTCCTGCGCGGAGCCCCCACCCTGCGCCTGACCGGGGACTACTACGCCATCGTCACCCTGGCCTTCGCCGAGATCGTCTTTTTGCTGGTGCTCAACGAGAGCTGGCTGACCGGCGGGCCCAGCGGCATCAAGGGCTATCCCCCCATCGCCCTCAGCTACCAGGAGGCCCCGGCCCGGCAGGTGGAGTTGCGCCTGCGGGTCAGCCCGGACCCGCGCGGCTCCACCCCGGAGAACCCCTCCGGGTTGACCGCTGAGCCCAGCTTCACCCCCCAGGACCTGTGGCTGGGGGAACTGTCGCCCGACGCCAGCCCCGGCCTGCGGCGCCGCTACGAGCGCTCCAGCCCGGATTCGGGGGCCGGCCCGGAGCTGCGCTTCCGCAACTGGGACGGGCAGATGGCCTTTGTCGAGCTGGAGGCCCAGGCCCCCTGGGTGGTGCTGGGCAGCGGGGTAATCGACGGGGAATCACCCGGCTCGGCGGTGCAGATCCCCTTGGAAGGGCGGGAGCCGGGGGCCTTCCTCAAGCCGCTCATCTATTGGGATCTTGCCCTGCTCTCCCCCGGCGAGTACCGTGCCGAGATCCGCCTGGAGCCGCGTTTCGCCCGGCAGGTGCTCAAGGACGGCACCCCCGGCTTCTTCTACCTGGTGCTCCTCCTGGCCCTGATTACCCTGGGGGCGGTGACCCTGCTGCACCACTCGCGCCTGGGCCGGGCCTGGGCCGCCATCAAGGCCGATCCGGTCTCGGCCCGCTCCTGCGGCATCCAGGTCGGGGGCGAGAAGATGATCGCCTTCGCCTTCAGCGGCTTCGTCGGCGGGGTGGGCGGCTCGCTGATGGCCTTCAAGTTCCTCATCGTCAGCACCAACATCTTCGACTTCTGGTCCTCCATCGTCGTGCTCTGCTGCATCGTGCTGGGCGGCATGGGCAATATCCGCGGGGTGCTCATCGGCGCCCTCTGCTTCATCGGCCTGGGCGAGTTGCTGCGCGAACCCTACCTCTTTGCCGGGGTCTCCGACTCCACCCGCGCCTGGGTCGAAAACAGCGGGGGAATCGTCAAGCAGATCCTCAGCGTCAAGGAGGAGGGGGTCGAACTCAACCTGGCCCGCACCCGCTACCTCTTCTTCGGGCTGATCCTGGTGCTCTTCATGATCTTCAGGCCCGGCGGCCTGCTGCCCCCCGGCGGCAGAGGCAAGCCGCTCTTGCCCGAACTGCGGCAGCGGTTGACCGCCCTGGCCGGCGACCTCTTCCACCTGCGCAAGGACCCGCCCGGTGCGTGACCCTGCCCACATCCTCGAAGCCGAGGGGATCACCGTGCAGTTCGGCGGGGTGCGGGCCGTTGCCGGGGTCTCCCTCGCCATCCGCGAGGGGAGCATCACTGCCCTGATCGGACCCAACGGGGCGGGCAAGACCACCTTTTTCAACGCCCTCACCCGCCTGGTGCAGCCCACCTCGGGGCGCCTGCGTTTTGTCGCCGCCGAGGGGGAAGTCGAGCTGACCACCATGCCCCCCGATCACATCGCCAGGGCCGGCATCGCCCGCACCTTCCAGAACATCCGCCTCTTCACCGATTTGTCGGTGCTCGACAACGTCAAGGTGGGCCTGCACGGGCGGACCCGGGGCGGTTTCTGGCGGGCCCTGGCCGGCAACCGCGCCGAGGAGCAGCGCCTCACCGGGGCAGCCCTGGAGTACCTAGACTTCGTCGGCCTGGCCCAGCGCGAGGCCGAGCAGTCCGACAGCCTTTCCTACGGGGAGCAGCGCAAGCTGGAGATCGCCCGAGCCCTGGCCTGCGGCCCGCGCCTGCTCCTGCTCGACGAACCGGCCGCGGGCATGAATCCCCAGGAAACCCAAGCCCTGGTCGAACTCATCCGCCGCATCCGCCGGGCCGGGGTCACCATCCTGCTCATCGAACACGATATGAAGCTGGTGATGCGTATCTCGGATTTCGTCTACGTGCTCGACCACGGGGAACTGATCGCCCAGGGTGAGCCGGCCCTGGTGCAGAAGGACGCCCGGGTGATCGAGGCGTACCTGGGGCCCCAGTATCGGCCTCCGGCAGGGGAGGCAAACTGATGGCCGCTCTGCTCGAACTGCGCCAGGTCCACGCCGGCTACGGGCCCCTGGAGGTGCTCCGGGGCGTCTCGCTGCGGGTGGAGGAGGGGCAGATCGTCACCCTAATCGGGGCCAACGGGGCGGGCAAGAGCACCACCCTGATGACCATCTCCGGGCTGATCCGGGCGCGCTCGGGCGAGGTGCTCTACGGCGGGGTCTCACTGCGGCAGGCCGCCCCCCACCAGATCGTCGCCCTGGGCCTGTGCCAGGTGCCCGAGGGCCGGCGCGTCTTTGCGGAGTTGACGGTGCTGGAAAACCTGGAGCTGGGCGCCTACACCCGCCGCGACCGGGCAGGAGTGGCCGGGGACCTGGAGCAGGTCTGCGAACTCTTCCCCCGCCTGCGGGAACGGGCAGGGCAGAAGGCCGGCACCCTCAGCGGGGGGGAGCAGCAGATGCTGGCCATCGGCCGGGCCCTGATGGCCAGGCCCCGCCTGCTCCTGCTCGACGAACCCTCCCTGGGTCTGGCCCCGGTGCTGGTGCAGCGCATCTTCGCGGTCATCAGGGAACTCAACCAGCGGGGCACCACCATCCTGCTGGTGGAGCAGAACGCCAACGAAGCCCTACAGATCGCCCACCGGGGCTACGTGATGGAGACCGGCCGCATCGCCCTGGAGGACCAGGCCGGCGCCCTGCTTCGCAACCCCCAGGTGCGGGAGGCGTACCTGGGGTACGAGTGAAGACCAGCGGCGGGGGAATGACCCCGGAGGCATTTCCCTGGGGAGCAGCGGGGTTGGGAAGACCGCGTGCCGAGGTTGCCGGGTAGCGGAGCAAAGCGAGCGAGGGGGCAGGGCGCGCCTTGGGAAAGACCGGAGCGGGTCATCCCCCGCCGCGCTCACATCAGCGGCATGGAGATCTCGGTGGGGCGCCGCAGCCGCAGGAAATAGTGGCCGATGCCGGCAGCCCCGTACATGTAGTCGGCCGAATACAGCCCCGGCTCGTCTATGGGCCAGGCATCCCCCTCCGGCAACTCCGCCCGGTACCCATAGGCCAATCGGGCAAACTCGCGGGCCCGGTCGAGCCAGAGCGGATCACCCTCCAAACAGAAAAGTTCGATGAAGAGTTCGCCGCAGCCGGTCAGGCCGATGCATTGGGTGGCATTGCGGCGGAAGTCTCCGTACGCGTAGGTGGAGGCCCCGCACTTGAGCGCCACCTCCCGGTAGGACCGCTCGCCCAACACCACAGCGGCCCTGGCAAAGACAAGGCCGATACCGGCAGCTCCGTGGCTCCACTGGCAGCGGCTCAGGTCGGTCTGGCCCAGCACCGTGGCCCAGTTAAGCCCGCCCCGGTCCGGGAGCCCGTGGCGCACCAGGGTATCGAGGATCTCTCTAGCCAGGCCAGCCCAGGCGGAATCCTGGGTGGCAGTGTGGAGCAACAAAAAATAATGGGCCACCCCCGAAATGCCGTGGGCGACGCCGGTGTAGGGCACCTTCCCAAAGCTGCCGTCGACCACCACCAGGCAGTGACAGCCCAGTTCGTCGCGCACCAGTTGCCCGGCCAGCCATCCCCCGTTGCGGATGGCCCCTTCCAGGTACCGCCGCTTGCCAGTGGCCTCCCACAGGCGGAGGAGGAAGAGGCCGTTGGAGGCTGCCCCGCCCATCAGGTCGGTCACGGGACCAGGGTCTTCCCGCAACAGGATCTGGGCATTTTCCGCACCAAAGCCCAAGTACTCCGGGCGCCCGGCGATCCGCGACAGGTGCAGCCACGACAGGGCTACACCGGTCCGTCCGGTGAGCAGTCCGCGGGCGTGCCCGACCCGCGCTGGGGCGGAGCACCACTGGTTGGCCCCGAGGGCAAGATCGAGGGCAGCGGCCACCCCGGCCTGCCGGTAGTATTCGGCCAGGAAGAGGCTGATCCCGCCGCAGCCGTTGAATACCCCGTAGTGGTAATGGGGCTTGTTCTCGTAGTCGATGGTCTGCCAGCGGATGCCCTCGTCCACCCGCTCTGCGGTGCGCTCTATGAAACGGTACACCGAATGGGCGCCCTCGACTGCGGTCTCCATCTCGTTTCCTCCTTGTCAGGGTGACGCCGATCTGGGTCAATGCAGTTTTTCGCGGTCCTCGCTGAGGAAGACCTCCTCGATCTCCAAATCCCCAAAGTTGGTGCGCCACGCCTCCCCGCCCATCAACTCCTCCTGCTGGTGCAGCCGCAACTGGGTGAGGAATCCCAGGCGATTGATGCCGAAGGTCAGGGTCCGCACCTGGCCGCGCTTCAGTTCCACGTCGAGTTGTTTGCTCTTGCCGGCGTAGCGCAACTCGATCCAGTGGGCCCCTGCCGGCAGGTTGTGCAGGATAAAACCGTGCAACCCGCCTTTAAGCAACTCAATGGAATACTTGCCGCCGATGATGACCTGCACCCCGCCCTCCTCCAGCACCTGGCCCAGCGGGGTCTGCACCAGGGCCAGGGAGCCGTCCAACTCGTCGAGCAACTCCCCTTCCTCCTCGCCGCCGCTTTCGCCCTCCACCCCCTCGGCCAGGGGCGTCTGGGGCTTGACCTGTTCCCAGGCCGGGGGCGGCAGCTTGGGGGTGGTGCCCCCCTCGCGGGTGAGGGCGTAGACCACGATGTTGGTGCCGGCCATCAGGTTGAGGGTGGGCGAGTAGTCGCTGGGGTTTTCGGGATCTACGTTCTCGATCCACTTGTTGTGAATGCCCAGATCACTGAGGATCACCGCCACTTGTCCTTTCAGTTCCAACCCCCACAGCCCCAGAGGCTGCGGCTGCTCCGCCTGTTTCGCCTGAGGGTTGGTGGTGGAGGGCGGCGGCGGGGCATCCGGGTCCACGTCGCGCACCTGGCTGCCGGGGAAGTACCAGGGGCCGCCGGCCTCCATTCCCCCCATCCGCCGCTTGTCCTCGCCGGGAAAGCCGCCGCTGAAATCGTAGTAGGCGGTGTAGAGCGGATGGGAAAGAGGCAGGGCAAAGAGCCGGCCCTCCCCTTCCAGGGCCTGCTTGAACTGGTCGATCATTTCGTTCAGGTAGTTTCTGCCGCCTTCGACGAGGAGAAAGCCGCCCCCGCGGAGGTACCGGCCCAGCAGCGCCCTTTCCCCCTCACCCATGCGGACCAACGGATAGGGGGTGGGCCGCCGCAGACCGCCGGGGAAAAAGAAGTGGATGGGGTCCTTGAGCAGTTGCTCGTCAAGGAAGTAGTCGTAATACCCGGGCTGGGCTTGCACCAGCACCTGGGTGTAGTCGGTCATGTACCGGGCCAACTCCTCGATGGGGCCAGAGGCAAACCCCTGCCCCTGTATCCGGGTGAGGTTGGCGTAGCCCTTCAGATCCCGCCGGCTCGCCCAGTTGGGAATCACCGCGGCGTGGTCCTTGTTGGCCCTGGCCATGTCCTCGATACGCAAGAGGTCGAAGGTGCGGTTAGCCTCCCGGCCGGTACCTGGCCGGGCCAGTCCGCCCAGCACCGGCCGCCCCTCGCCCGGCGCGGCAAAGCTCCCCGCCCCCCGCGTCCCCGGTCCCCCCCCGCCGAGGGCCAGCGCCCCTCCTTCCGGGCGGAGGGGCGGCCCGCCCGGCCCGCCCTCTTCCCCGAACCCCGCCCCTCCGCCCATCTCGCCGGCCAGGGGCAGTTGCGCCTCGCTCAGTTGCCGCGGCCCTGCCGCTTCCGGCGCCAACCGCTCCATGCGGGTCAGTGGCTCTGCCCGCCCCCCCGCCACCGGGACCACCTCCAGCCGCACCGGCTTAATGCGGGGAGGCTGCACCAGCCGCACCCGCACGAGCCTTTCGTCCTGGGCGCCCCACCACACGTACTCGGTCAGCCCGATGACGGCCAGGTGGACCAGGAAGGAAATCAGCAGGCTGGCCCATAGGGTTTTTTCCGAGAAGCAGCGAGCGGGAAGGGGCATGGGCCTTGGCGGGCTCAGGGGTTTTGCGGCAAAGCGTAGAGCGTATTATTTTATTGAGGTTTGGGCAGTATGCAGGGGCCTGTTGCCGCACGTTCTATGGACTACCGATCTCCCAGGAGGAACCGCTGCCAGCGATGAACGAACTCGACAAGGCCGGCATTGCCGCCAACGGCGAACTCGACCTCGAACTTCAGGAATGGCTCGATTCCCTGGACTACGTCCTGGACCAGCGCACCCCCGATGAAGTGCAGTACCTGCTGGCCCAACTCCAGATCCAGGCCGAAAAAGCCGGTGTCAGCCAGCCCTCCTCCATCCACACGCCCTACATTAACACCATTCCCCGCACCAAACAACCGCCCTATCCGGGCAGCCGTGAGATCGAACGCCGCATTAAGAGCCTGGTGCGCTGGAACGCCATGGCCATGGTGGTGCGCGCCAACCGCGACAAGGCCGCCCCCGGCGGCCACATCTCCACCTACGCCTCGGCCGCCACCCTCTACGAGGTGGGTTTCAATCACTTCTTCCGCGGCAAGGACCAGGAAGAGGGCGGGGACCAGATCTACTTTCAGGGCCACGCTGCCCCCGGCATCTACGCCCGCGCCTTTCTCGAAGGCCGGCTGACCGAGCAGCATCTGGAGAATTTCCGCCACGAGCTGCGGCCCGGCGGCGGTCTCTCGTCCTACCCCCATCCCTGGCTGATGCCCGGCTTCTGGGAGTTCCCCACGGTTTCAATGGGGTTGGGCCCGCTCCTGGCCGCCTACCAGGCCCGCTTCAACCGCTACCTGCGCGACCGCGGCCTCAAGGATACCGCCGCCTCGCGGGTGTGGGCCTTTTTAGGCGACGGCGAGATGGACGAACCCGAGACCCTGGGGGCCATTGCCCTGGCCGGGCGCGAAAAGCTGGACAACCTGACCTTTGTAGTCAACTGCAACCTGCAGCGCCTCGACGGGCCGGTGCGGGGCAACGCCAAGATCATCCAGGAGCTGGAAGGGGTCTTCCGGGGCGCCGGCTGGAACGTGATCAAGGTGGTCTGGGGCGAGGATTGGGACGGCCTGCTCGACCGCGACGACGAGGGCCTGCTGGTCCGGCGCATGGGGGAGGTGGTGGACGGTGAATACCAGAAATACACCGTCTCCTCCGGTGCCTATATCCGCCAGAATTTCTTCGGCAAACACCCCCAACTGCTCAAGATGGTCGAGCACCTCTCCGACGAGCAACTCCAGAAGATGCGGCGGGGCGGCCACGACCCCGAGAAGGTCTACGCCGCGTACAAACAGGCCCTGGAGCACCGCGGGGCGCCCACGGTGGTGCTGGCCAAGACCATTAAGGGCTACGGCCTGGGCGAGGCCGGTGAGGGCAAGAACATCACCCACCAACAGAAGAAGCTCAACGAGGATGAACTGCGCTCCTTCCGCACTCGCTTCGGCATCCCCATCTCCGACGAAGCCGTAGCCCAGGCCCCCTTCTACCGCCCCCCCGAAAACAGCCCCGAACTGCGGTACCTTCGCGCGCGGCGTGAGACACTGGGCGGGTACGTGCCGGTCCGCCGGCCCAATCCGCCCTTCTTCAAGGCCCCGGCCGCGGATCTTGCCGCCGAATTCGCCAAGGGCTCGGAGGGCCGCGAGTTGTCCACCACCATGGCCCTGGGCCGGGTGATCGACAAGCTCCTGCGCGATCGCGACCTGGGCAAACTCGTCGTGCCCATCATCCCCGACGAGGCCCGCACCTTTGGTCTGCACACCCTCTTCCGCCAGGTGGGCATCTACTCCCAGGTGGGCCAGCTCTATGAGCCGGTGGACCGCGACACCCTGCTGTATTACAAGGAGGCAAGGGACGGCCAGGTGCTGCAGGAGGGAATCAACGAGGCCGGGGCCATGGCCTCCTTTGTCGCCGCCGGCACCGCCTACGCCACCCACGGGGTCAACACCATCCCCTTCTACATCTACTACTCGATGTTCGGGTTCCAGCGGGTGGGGGATCTGATCTGGCTGGCCGGCGACATCCGCTGCAAGGGCTTCCTGGTGGGGGCCACCGCCGGCCGCACCACCCTGAACGGCGAGGGTCTGCAGCACGGGGACGGCCACAGCCAGTTGCTGGCCTACCCTCTGCCAAACCTGCTGGCCTATGACCCGGCCTTTGCCTTTGAGATCGCCGTCATCGTCCGCGACGGCATCCGCCGCATGTACGAGGAGAAGGAGGACGTGTTCTACTATCTGACCGTGGGCAACGAGGACTACCCCATGCCCCCCATGCCCGCAGGGTCCGAGGAGGGCATCCTCAAGGGGCTGTACAGATTCAAGCCCACCGCCAAGAAGAAACCCAAACTCAAGGCCCACCTCTTCGGCAGCGGCGCCATCCTCAACAAGGCCCTGGAGGCCCAGGAGATCCTCGACCGTGACTATGGGGTGGCCGCGGATGTGTGGAGCATCACCAGCTTCAAACAGCTTTACACCGACGCCACCGAGGCCGAGCGCTGGAACCGCCTGCACCCGGGCCAGGAGCGGCGCGTGCCCTACCTGAGCCAGTGCCTCAAAGACGAATCCGGTGTTTTCGTCGTCGCCTCCGACTACGTTAAGGCCCTGCCCGAGTCCATCGCCCGCTGGTTCCCCAAGCCCCCGGTGGCCCTGGGCACCGACGGCTTTGGCCGCAGCGAGAGCCGCGAGGCCCTGCGCCATTTCTTCGAGGTTGACGCAGCCTTCATCGCCCTGGCTGCCCTCGGCGCCCTGGCCGAGGAAGGGCTGGTGCCCGTCGAGACTATGCAGCAAGCCATCAAAGCTCTCAACATCGACCCGGAAAAACCCAATCCCCTGGCCGTCTGATCCCGAAAGCCCGATCCCATGACCCTTGAATTCGCGCTGCCCGATCTGGGCGAGAACATCGCCAGCGGCGACGTCGTCAACGTGCTGGTGGCCGTGGGCGACACCCTGGCCGAGGACCAGCCTGTCATCGAGCTGGAGACCGACAAGGCCGTCATCGAGGTCCCCTCCTCGGTCAGCGGCGTCATCGAGGCCATCCACGTCAAAAAGGGCGACAAGGCCGCCGTCGGGCAGCCCATTCTCACCGTCAAAAGCACCGACACCTCACCCCCGGACAGACCCGCGCCACAGCCGGTCTCTCAACCCGCGCCTGCAACTGCGCCAGCCCCCGCGCCGCAGCTGGCCGGGGCAGGGTCCAGCGCCGAATTCGCGCTCCCCGATCTGGGCGAGAACATCGCCAGCGGCGACGTCGTCAACGTGTTGGTGGCCGTGGGCGACACCCTGGCCGAGGACCAGCCTGTCATCGAGCTGGAGACCGACAAGGCCGTCATCGAGGTCCCCTCCTCGGTCAGCGGCGTCATCGAGGCCATCCACGTCAAGAAGGGGGACAAGGCCGCCGTCGGACAGCCCATCCTCACCGTTAAGAACACCGACACCGCACCCCCGGACAGACCCGCGCCTCAGCAGGCGGCACCCGCACCTGCTCCTGCGCCCGCACCGGCTCAGGCAACCCCTACGCCTACACCTGCGCCCAACCCGGCCGGCCCCCGCCCCCTGGTGCCGGCCGCCCCCTCAATGCGCCGCCTGGCCAGGGAACTGGGCGTGGACATCGCTCAGGTGAAGGGCTCGGGTCCGGGGGGCCGGATCTCCGAGCAGGATATCAAGCTCCACGTGCGCCAGCTCAACACCCAGCGGCCCGCCGCCAGCCCCGCCCCAACGCCCCAGGCCGCGCCCCTGCCCGATTTCAGTCGCTGGGGCGCGGTGGACCGCCAGCCCCTGAGCAACGTGCGCCACATCACCGCCGAGCGCCTGTCGCAGGCATGGGCCACCATCCCCCAAGTGACCCAGTTCGACAAGGCCGACATCACCGAGGTGGAGCAGTGGCGCAAGGAGTACGGGAAACGCGCCGAAGCCGCCGGCGCCAAGCTCACCCTCACCGCCATTCTGCTCAAGGTGGCGGCCGCAGCCCTCAAGCGCTTTCCGCAGTTCAACGCCAGCATCGACATGGACGGCAACGAGGTGGTGTACAAGCAGTACACCAACATCGGGGTGGCCGTGGACACCGATCGCGGGCTGCTGGTACCGGTGGTGCGCGAGGTAGACCGCAAGAACATCGTGCAACTGGCCCTGGACCTGGCCCAACTGGCTGAGAAGGCCCGCGCCAAAAAGCTCAGTCCCGAAGACATGCAGGGAGGCTGCTTCACCATCAGCAACCTGGGCGGCATCGGCGGCACCGGCTTCACCCCTATCGTCAACCCGCCCGAGGTGGCCATCCTCGGGGTGGCACGGGGGGGCTTTGAGCCGGTGTGGAACGGGGCGGAATTCAAACCCCGGCAGCTGGTGCCCCTCTCCCTGTCCTACGACCACCGCCTCATCGACGGGGCCGACGGCATCCGCTTCCTGCGCTGGCTCTCCGAGGCACTGCAAAACCCCTTCGTGTTGCTGCTGGAAGGCTGAGCGTGGCCGTCCATGCCATTTGGCATGGACGGAAGGGGTAGGGATGAGAGGGGCATACACATATGGATAAAGTGCAAGTAGCAGTCATTGGGGCGGGCCCCGGCGGCTACGCCGCCGCCTTCCGCGCCGCCAGCCTCGGCCTACAGGTGGCCCTCATCGACCTGGAGCCTAACCCCGGCGGGGTCTGCTTGTACCGCGGCTGTATCCCCTCCAAAGCCCTGCTCCACGTGGCCCGGCTCCTATCCGAGATTGAGGAGGCCAAACACTGGGGTCTCGACTTCCAGCCCCCCGCCATCGACCTGGACCGCCTGCGCGCCTGGAAGGACGGGGTAGTCGCCAAGATGACCGGCGGGGTGGGGCAGTTGGCCAGGCTGCGCAAGGTGCGTCAGGTCCAGGGCCGCGCCCGCTTCCTCGACGCCCATATCCTGCGCGTCGAAAAGGCAGGCGGCAGCGCCGAGGACCTCGGCTTCGACCACGCCATCCTGGCCACCGGCTCGCGGCCGGCCAAAATCCCCGCCTTTGACATCGGCTCCTCTCGGGTGATCGATTCCACTGGCGCCCTGGCCCTGGAGAGCGTGCCCGCCAGCCTGCTGGTAGTCGGCGGCTCATACATCGGCCTGGAGATGGCCACGGTGTACGCGGCCCTGGGCACCCAGGTCTCGGTAGTGGAGATGATGAGCGGCCTCATCCCCCTGGCCGACCGCGACCTGGTCAAACCCCTGGCCGCCCGCCTCGAAAAGCGCCTGCGCCGGATCATGCTGGGCACCAAGGTGCTGGGCCTCCAGGAGCGCCTCGATGGGCTGGAGGTGCGCTTCGAGGACAGCGAGGGCAAGGGCTTTGCCGAGGTCTACGAAAAGGTTCTGGTGGCCGTGGGCCGCAAGCCCAACAGCGAGCACCTGGGCCTGGAAAACACCCGGGCCCGGATCAATGCCCGCGGCTTCGTCGAGGTGGACGCCCAGCGCCGCACCGCCGAGCCCTCCATCTTCGCCATCGGCGACCTCACCGGGGACCCCATGCTGGCCCACAAAGCCTCCCACGAGGCCGCAGTGGCCGCAGAGGTCATCGCCGGCCACACGGCCGCCTTTGAGCCCAACGCCATCCCCGCCGTCATCTTCACCGACCCGGAGATCGCCTGGTGCGGCCTGACCGAGACCCAGGCCCAGGAGCAGCAGCGGCCCATAAAGGTGGCCCGCTTCCCCTGGGCGGCTTCCGGGCGGGCTACCACCCTGGACCGCAGCGAGGGCCTGACCAAACTCATCCTTGACCCCGACACCCAGCGCATCCTGGGGGCCGGCATCACAGGACCGGGGGCCGGCGAACTCATCGCCGAGGCCACCCTGGCAGTGGAGATGGCCGCCCTGGCCACGGACCTTAAGCTGACCATCCACCCCCATCCCACCCTCTCCGAGACTCTGATGGAGGCCGCCGAGGTCTTCTTCGCCCAAAGCGCCCACCTCTACACCCCACCCAAAAAGTAATCGCTGCTCCAGCGCGATGGCCCTGATCCCAGGCTTGAGGAACCGGGGAGGCGCGGTGATGGCAGGCGCCTTTCTCTGTTACCTCCTGGCGCTGCTGTACCTCCGCCCCGATACCAACAGGGTGCCGCAGGAATGCGAGAACATCGCCTGCCACCTAGCGGCGGGGGAGGGCTTCTCGCTGTCCTGGTTTTCCGCTGCCGTGCAGCCCAGCGCCAATCAGGAGCCGGTGTATCCCATACTGATGGCCCTCTTTATCCGCTGGGCGCCTGCGCCCTTGCTGTCCTTGCTGCTCCTGCAGGTCGCCCTATGGCTGTCGGCTGCCTGGGTCCTCTCCGGTTTGGCGCAGCGGCTGGTGGGCGCCCCCCGGCACCTTACGGCCCTGGCCGTGGCCCTGTGGCCCCCCCTCGCCGCCTATGTCCTCTCCTTTCATCCCCTCTGGTTGCGGGCCGCAGCGCTGATCTTGGTGCTTGCCCTGGCCTGCCGCTATCGCGAACAACCTGACTGGGGGCGCGCCCTGGCACTGGGATTGGGCCTGGGCGCCGCTGCCCTGGTCCGGGCGTCCTTTCTGGTTTTGCCCTTGCTGATAGTGCCGTGGGCCCTGCTCGGGGCGACGAGGGGTGAGGCAGTTATAGCGAACCAGTTAAGTCTGTACCTAAATAGATTGACGCGGAGGATACCCCACCTGCTGATCATCGGGATGGCGGCCGGGGCAGTGCTCTCGCCCTGGGTGTTCCGCAACTGGATGGTGCTGGGCGCCTGGGTGCCAGGCACCACCACGGCCGGTTACACCGCCCTGCTGGGCAACCACCCAGGGGCCAGCGGGGCGATGGACGCTGACGCACTGCGGCCGATGGTGGGATTCTCGGCGGCGTTCTGGCTACTGCCAGAGGTAGAGCGCGACAAGGTTTTTCGCCAGCAGGTCCTCGCCTTTTGGAAGGAGCACCCCGGCGAAGCCCTGGGGCTGTACCTAAAAAAGCTGGTCTATCTGTGGACCTGGTGGCCCGGCGTGGGAGCGATCTATCCTTCAAGCTGGACCTGGGGTTACCTGGCGCTGTGGTCCGTATCGCTCCCCATGATCCTGATCGGCTGGCGTTTGGCGAGGCGGGACGGGGCGGCAGTGGCTCCGGGTCTGTTCCTGGGCCTATGGTGTCTTTTCTCCTTGCTCTATGCCCTGTTTGCGGTGAATCTGCGCTTTCGCTTTGAATCAGAGGTGTTGTTGCTGCCATACGCCTTGGTAAGCGCCCAGTACCTGGTCCAAAAGGCAAGCGGATGGCGCCGGCAGAACAGGTAGACTCTTCCGGCTACCCTTAGGCGCCGGAAGACTTTTCCGGCCCCCCAGCCGGAACTGCTGTTCCCTATCCTGCGCTTCAATATCAAATTTATCAATACTTTATAGACTAATCTCTCCACCATAGAGCCGAGGCACGCCATTTGCAATCTCTCCGGGGTGAACCTCCCTTTCCCCTGATAGAGAGATGGAAAGCTCCTCCCTTTCCCGCCATTTCGATCTGCGGCTGAAGGAACTCAACCAGCAGATCCACAGTTGTCTTAAGGACGTGCGCAAGCACCTCCAGGAGCTGGAGCAGGCCGCCGCCCAGCAGACCCGGACCGCCGGCCCGCCCAAGGACTTCGCCCGACTGCTGAAGGAGAGTTTGCAGCAGCGCACCCCGCCTCCCGGAAAATGACCCCCCGCCGCACCGCCGACGCATTTGCAGTTGCTCCTTGGGCGCCGGCGGCCCTATTTTAGCAGTAGCCCATCCCTATCCCAGCACTCGCCATTCGCGCCATGCCATCGCTATCATTGTCACCTGCCCGGAAGTGGCTGCTGGCCGGCTCGGCCGCCCTCGCGGTCCTGATCCTTGCCTTCATTTTTTTGCGACCCGCGCCCCCGCCGCCGCTGCCGGCCTCGCATTCTGCCCAGGCGCTCGCCGATTCCACGGCGCCGGCTCCACCCCTGCCCGAGCCCCCCTTATGCGCGCCTGGTTCGCCCGGAGCGAAGGTGGCCGGGCTCCTCATCCTCCAGAACTACCGCGAGGCCCGTCGGCTGCTCGACACCCTCAAAGCCCGGGACCCGCACGAAGCCCAGGGACTCGGCTTCCAGCGGGCCTTCTGCGCCCAGGCCCAGGGGGATTATCCGGCTGCCCTCGTCGCCCTGGGTTCACTGACCCAAGCCCACCCTGACCTCGAAGGCCACCGCCGCCTCTGGCTGGCCCGCGGCCTGGCGGAGACCGGCGCCTCGCAGGAGGCCCTCGCCCACTACGATACGCTCCTGGCCGCCGACCCGCCGCCCTCGCTGCGGGAGGAAGCCCGGCTGTGCCTGGCCGAGTTGTGCCTGAAGCAGAAACAACCCCCCCGGGCCTTGGAACTGCTCGCCGCAGCCGCGGCCGGCCCCCGGGCCCCCGAAGCCCTGGCCCGCCTGGCCCAGCTCGACCCAGCCCTCCGCCCGCACCGGGTGCGCCTGTGGCGCGAGTTCCCCTCCCAGCCCCTGGCCCTGGAGACCGCCCTGCAGGCCGCCACGCCACTCTCCCCAGAGGAGGACTGCGCCCGGGCCCAGGTTTATCTGGCCCACAAGCGCCACAGCCAGGCCGCCCAGTTGCTCGAAACCCTGCTGGCCGCCAAGCCCAAAGCGCCCCTGGGCGCCGAGGCCCGGCTGCTGCTGGGCCGGGTCCGCGCCGCCGAAGGCCAGTGGGAGGAGGCCCGCGCCCTCTTTGCCCGGCTGTGGGAGAAGGAGCGCCACCCCGCAGCCCTCTACCACCTGGCCGGCGCCCTGGTCCGGCTCGATCGCGATGGTCAGGCCCTGGACCGCTACCGCCATTTCGCCGAGCGCCTCCCCCAGGACACCCTGGCCCACGAGGCCCTCTGGCAGGCGGGCCGAATCGCCGAGCGGGGCGATCACTTCGACCTGGCCTACCAGTTATACACCCGTCTGGTCGAGCACTATCCCGCCAGCCCGAACTGGGGCGAGGCCCGCTGGCGCAGCGGCTTCATGGCCTATTGCCGGGGCGAGGACGCCCGAGCCCTGGAGGTCTTCGCCGCCCTGGGCAGCCAGGCTACCGACCCCCATCTGGCCGACCAGGGGTTGTTCTGGGCCGGCAAGGCCGCCCTTCGCCTGGGCCGCGCCGAGGAGGCCGGGCGCTTCTTCCAGGAGGCGGCTGACCACTTCCCCCGCTCCTACTACGCCGCCCGTGCCCTGGGCCTGGGATACCAGCCCAAGCTGGCGGCAGAGGCGGATTCCGGTACGACCAGTGAGTACCTGTCCATATTCGCCATAACCATTCACCGGCCAACCCCGACCATCCTCCCCGACTCCAGCGCCCTGCCCCAGCCGCCTCACACCCGCCGCGCCCTGGCCCTGCTCAAACTGGGGTTCCTGGACCTGGCCCTAGCCGAGCTGCCCGGCAGCGGCCCCCTTGCCCCGCCGGAACTGGCCGCCCTCAAGGCCATTCGCGACCGCTGCGAGGAGCTGGAACTGCGCCAGCGCTCCCTGCGCCTCTCCGCCCGCATCGTCGCCTACGACTACGGGCCCCGCGAGTTGCCCCGCGCCTTTCCCCGCTATTATTTTGACCGGATTCAGGCCGCCGCCAGGGAGGCCCAGGTGGACCCCTGTCTGGTGATCTCGGTGATGCGGCAGGAGAGTTTCTTCGACTCGGGGGCGGTGTCGCCGGTGGGGGCGCTGGGCCTGATGCAGATCATGCCGCAGACCGGCCAGCAACTGGCCCGCCAGTTGGGAGTTGCCCCCTTTGCGCGGGAGCGACTCTTCGAGCCCCAGCTCTCCATCCGCCTCGGCAGCCACTATCTGGGCGAGCAGGTGCGGGCCTTCCAGGCCGGCCCGGCCCCCCATCTGGGCCTGGAGCTGGGCCTGGCCGCGTACAACGCCGGCCCAGAGACCGCACGCCGCTGGCTGGGGCGCTACCCGCACGCCGATCTCGATCTCTTCGTCGAGCGCATCCCCTACAAGGAGACCCGGCTCTACGTCAAGAAGGTGATGCGGAACTTCGCCATCTACAAAACCCTCACCTAGGTCTGCGGCCGATGAGCGACTCCGATCCCGATCCCCAGAAAAAGGTGCGCCTCGGCGAGGATACCTTCATCATACTCTGCATCCTCGCCCTGTGGCCGGTGATCCTGGGCTGGGACGAACCGGTGTACGAGTTCGCCCTGTACGTGGCCCTGGCCGGATTGCTGGTGATCTTCTTCCGGCGGGTGAAGCGTTTCCGCCGCGCCAGCGACCAGTTGAACCGGGACTGAATCCCTCAGCGGTACCCCAGCTTTACCAGCGGGCGCAGCATCGACTGCCGGCGCGGGCCGCCCCCTCCAGAAAGGCCGGGTCGTAGACCCTTTCGGCGGGACCGAAAGGGTTCTGGGTCCGCATCCGTTCCCCCAATGACTCGTAGTTGCGCCGCATTTCCTCGAAATGCGCTTACTGGGCGGGGCGGGTGGAGATGCTGAGGGTGCACATGCGCCGCTGGGGGCCCCCGCCGCAGGCGGCGTGCCAGAGCCGCTGGTTGAAACCGATCATGTCGCCAGGCTCCGAGACCAGCGGGTAGGAGGGCATCTGGTCTCCCGCCTGGGCAAAGGGGTAGAAGGGCGGCCTTTCGATGCGGTGGAAAAGCTCAAAGACGGAGGTCCTCATGGGCTCCCGTTGGGAACCGGGGATCACCTGCGGGCAGCCCGAGTCCTGCCCGACCGAATCGAGGTAAAAGGCTACCTTGATGATTTGGTGATCGGGCAACAGGGCGTGGCGGTCGGGGCGCCACTCGGTGTTGCCGACGTAGTAGTTGGAGTCGGAGGGCCAGTACACGAAATCCGGCCCCAGCAACCCCTCGACCACCCCGTAGATGCGGTCGTCCTCCAAAAGGTCCAGCAGCGCCGGCAGCCTTGCGAAGTACTGGAGCACCATTTGGCGCTGGCGCCCGTCGGGGGGGCCCCGCCCCTGGCTTGGCGCATCAATTCGTTGAACTGGCGGGAGATTTCGGCCGTCTCAGCTGGGGTGAGGTGCCGCCGGAAGACCAGAAACCCGAAGGTGTCCTAAAAAGCGAAGTGTTCAGGGGTCACGCCGGCTCTTCTCCCGCCAATGGCGGACGAACTCCACCACCATCGGCAGCACCGACAGGCCGATGATGGCGAGGATCACCAGGCTGAAGTTCTGCTTGACGATGGGCAGGTTGCCAAAGAAGTACCCCGCGTACACCAGGCCCGGCACCCAGAGCAGGGCGCCCACCACGTTGAAGGAGAAGAAGCGGCGGTAGCTCATCTCGCCGATGCCGGCCACAAAGGGAGCAAAGGTGCGGATGATGGGCACGAAGCGGGCGATGATGATGGTCTTGCCCCCGTGTTTCTCGTAGAAGGCGTGCGTGCGGTGCAGATGCGCGGGGTTGAAGAACCAGGACTTCTGGCGGGTGAAGACCTTGGGGCCCAGGTAGTGGCCGATCCAGTAGTTGGTCGCGTCCCCCAGCACCGCGGCCACCAAAAGCAGCCCGACCACGGCGCTGGGGTCCAGGGCTCCGGTGGCGGCGATGGCACCGGTGGCGAAGAGCAGCGAGTCGCCCGGCAGGAAGGGGGTCACTACCAGCCCGGTCTCGGCGAAGACCACCAAAAAGAGGATCAGATACACCCAGAGCCCGTACGCGCTGACCAACTCGTACAGATGGGCATCGAGGTGCAGGAACAGGTCGAGCAGTTGCGCAATCACGCTCTTTCTCCATTGTTTGAGCGCCCCGGGGAGTATTCCAAATCGCCCAGTCCAAGCTCTTCGATTATGCGCCGATCGGCCCGCGAGAAGGCGTACTGAGCCAGTTCTGCCGGGGCAGCCCAGCGCCAGGCCGCGCAGCCGATGGCCTGGGGCTCGCCGCTTTTCCAACGGGCGCCAAAGGCGTGCAGGGTGATGCTGAAGTGGGTGAAGCCGTGCTCCACCCTGGCCAGGCATTCTCCCACCTCGATCTCGACGGCCAACTCCTCGCGGATCTCGCGGGCCAGGCATTCCGCCAAGGTCTCCCACTCCTCCTGTTTTCCCCCCGGAAACTCCCACAGCCCCCCCAACAATCCTTCGCTGGGGCGCTGGGCGATGAGCAATCTGCCCCTTTTCCAGATCAGGCCCGCGGCCACCTGGTAGTGGGGGCGGGGCTTGCGCGGGGTTTTGCGCGGCAAGAGAGCGGGGTCCTCCAGTTCGCGCAGGGCGCGGCAGCCCTCCCGCACTGGGCACTCCCCGCAGTGCGGTTTGGCCGGGGTGCAGACCCTGGCCCCCAACTCCATCATCGCCTGGTTGAAGTCCCCGGCCCGGCCAGGGGCCAGCAGTCTTTCGGCGGCCCCGATGAGGGCGGTTTTGGCCGCCCCCCGGCGCGGGTCCTCCTCGAAGCGCAGGAGTCGGCACAGCACCCGCTCCACGTTGCCGTCCAGCACCGGGTGGTCGCGGTCAAAGGCGATGCTGCTCACCGCGGCGGCGGTATACGGGCCGATGCCGGGCAGGGCGAGCAGCCCCTCGTACGTGTCGGGCAACAGCCCGCCCAGGGCGACAATCTCTTTGGCGGCTTTGTGGACATTTCGGGCCCGCGCATAATACCCCAACCCCTCCCAGACCTTAAGCACCTGGTCCTCGCCGGCCCCGGCCAGGGCCTGCACCGTGGGAAAGGCCCGAAGGAAGCGAGCGAAGTACTCGCCCACCTGCTTCACCCGGGTCTGTTGCAACATGATCTCGGAGATCCAGATGTGATAGGGATCGCGGCTGTGGCGCCAGGCCAGGTCGCGCCGGTGGGCCCCGTACCAGGCCAGTAGTTTGTAGCGGAAGGCCGCGATGCGCCGCCGCGTGGCCAGCCAGTCTGCTACCATCCCCGCTCCTGCTGGGCGCGGCGCAGGGCCTCGGCCCAGGCGCCTGGCTGCAACGCCTCCAGCACAGCGCCCCCCACCTGAGCCGGCCCGGCGGCCAGCAGGGCGTTGAGCACCGCCTCCTCCGCCGCCTCGGCCCCGGCCCCGAAGAGCGCCGGTAGCCCCTCCTCGTCCAGCGTAGGGGTCGGCAACGCTACCCCCTCCCCCGCCGGCCCCCGGATCGAAAAGGCCAGCACCGTCCCCTGGCGGGTGGCGCTGTCTAACAGCCCAACCTTGGTCAGCCCCAGTCCCGTGCGGACGGCCAGGCGGTCTAGCTGGTGGGGCAAGAAGGGCGCGTCGGTGGCCAGCACCGCGGCGCAGGAACCGGGTTTGCCCTGCGGCAGGGAGGTCCACAGATCTAGTGGATAACCGTCGGCCCACAGCCGCGAGCCGCCCCCCGCCGCCACCAGCACCCCCACGAGGTACTCGCCGCTGCGCCTGGAGGAAGTGCCCACCCCCCCCTTTAGGCCAAAGGCCCCCAGGCCCCGGCCGATTCCGGCATTGCCTTCCCGAACCTGGGCGCCCGCGGTCCGCAGGGCAGCGCGCAACTGCGCCTCGGCAGCGGCGCGGTATACTAGGGCAGGAGGATTAAGGTCTCCCACCCCCAACACCAGGGGCGGCCAGCCGGTTTCCAGGTCCAGGTCCGGATCGCGGCCCAGCCCATAGCCCAGCAGCCCCTCGTAGAGTTTGCCAACGGCCGCGGGGGGGGCCAGCAGGATGGGCGAGGAGAAGCTGCCAAAATCCTCCAGCACCTGCAAACCCGTGAGGGGGCTACCCCCGTCGGTGGTCCAGTGCCCGATGGGCAGTCGCCGCTCCTTGATCTCCAGCGGATAGGGCAGGATGGCGCTGATCCCCGCGTAGAGCCCCTCGCCGTCGATGCCGGCGTGGCCTACCAGCACCCCCTCCACATCGGCGATGCTGTTGGCCGGCCCCGGCGGGAGGACGCCCACCGCCAACCCCAGTTCGCGCAGCCGCATCACTTGATCCGGCCGTGGCGGCGTAGCACCTCGGCCAGGCGGTCGAGGGGCAGGGCGTGGATGAGGTGGCCGTCGCGGCCGGCCATCGTCTGGGCCATGGTTAGGGAATTGAGGATGGCCTCCTCGGTGGCCTCCACCACCCCCTGGTACAGGCGGGTAAGCGGGCCGTCGGCCAGCCCCTCCAGGGGCTGCACCCCCGCACGGGCGCGGCGCTGGACTATGGAAAAGGCGATGAAGATATCCCCGCTACTGTGGGTGGAGATCCCGCCGGTGCGGGCCATCCCCAGGCTCACCCGCTTGGCCAACTGCCGCAGTTGCAGGGGGAGGAGGGGGGCGTCGGTGGCCACCGCCGCCAGCATGGACTTGGTCTGGCCGGGCCGCTCGGGCAGCAGGTCGGGTATCTCGCGGCCCACCGGCACCCCGTCGATCATCAACTGGGCCCGTCGGCCGTGGTTGGCCTGCACCAGCACCCCTACCGCAAAGCGCCGGTCCCCGGCCTCCACCAGGCGCGAGGAGGTGCCGGTGCCGGCCTTGAACTCATAGGCCCGCATCCCTGTGCCTCCCCCGGTGCAGCCCTCTTCCACCGGCCCACCCCACGCCCCCTCCAGGGCCCGACGCACATGCTCGGTATGGAGGTGCCCTCCGGCGGTGTCGTGGAGGAAATCGGCCCAGGTCTCCCCCACCACCGGCTCGGCGCCGGCGAGAGCCTCTGGGTCGCGCTCCAGCATATAGCCCAGGGCCGCGCTGTAGGCCGCCCCCACACTGCCGGTGTCGGTGAAGAGGATGGGGGCCCCCAGCCAGCCAGTGCGACGCAGCGGGCCCACCCCGGTCAGTTCCCCGTTGCCGTTGAGGGTGAAGTCCGCGGCCAGCACCGGCTCGCGGCTGAGCACCCCGCCGTGGGGCAGGATGGCGGTGACACCCGTGCGCACCGGACCTTTGCCAATCACCAGCGACCCCTCACCCGCGATCAGGGTCACCTGGCCCACCCGCACTCCCGGCACGTCGGTGATGGCGTTGAGCGGGCCGGTGGGCAGGGAGCCGATGCTCAGGCCCAACTGGCGCAGGCGGAGGTGATCCTTAGGCAAAGCCTGGGCCAGGGCAGGCAGCCGGCCCTGGAGCGTGGCGCCCAGGGTCATGCCGAGGAAATGACGCCGCGAAAGCGGCGCTTCAGCGAAGTCGGGCGGCAATGGCGTCTCCCATCCCGGCGGTGCTCATCCGGCCCCCGATATCCGGGGTGCCCACCCCCTCGGGGGCCAGCACCTGCCGCACCGCTTCCTCGATGCGCTCGCCCCCCCGCACCGCCTCCTGGTCCCCGTGGCGCGTCCCCAGCCAGCGCAGCATCAGCCCCGCCGAGAGGATGGCCCCCACCGGATTGGCGATGCCCTGGCCGGCGATGTCGGGGGCGGTGCCGTGTACCGGCTGGAAGACCGCGGCTGCCTCGCCGATGTCCGCCGAGGGCGCCATCCCTAAGCCCCCCACCAGGCCGGCGGCAAGGTCGGAGAGGATATCGCCGAACATGTTCTCCATCACCAGCACGTCGTACACCTCGGGCTGGCGCACCAGGTACAGGGACATGGCGTCCACGTAGGCGTACTCGCAGAGCACCTCGGGGTACGCGGCGGCGGCCTCGTCGAATAGGCGGCGGAAGAAGGCCATGGAGCGGAAGATGTTGGCCTTGTCCACGCAGGTGACCTTGGGCCGGGCCTTGCCCCGCTGGCGGGCCAGCTCAAAGGCGTAGCGCATCAGCCTTTCGGTGCCCGAACGGGTGATGACCATCGAGTCCACCGCCACCTCCCCGCGCAGTTCGATGCCCCCGTTGAGCGAGGCGAAGAGCCCCTCGACGTTTTCGCGCAGAACCACCAGGTCGATCTCCCCGGCCTTTTTCCCTTTGAGCGGGGTGTGGTGCGCCGCGTACAGGTAGGCCGGCCGCACTCCGGCGTACAGGTCGAGCTGGATGCGCAGGTCCACCTGGGGCCGCATCTCGGTGCCGTCGGGCCAGCGCACCTGTGGCAGGCCCATCGCACCTAAGAGCACCGCGTCGGCTCGGCGGCATGCTTCCACCGTGGCCGCCGGCAGGGGCGCCCCCTGCGCCAGATAGCAGTTGGCCCCGGCCGGGTACTCCGCAAAGGCGCAGGATGGCCCGCCTTTTTTCGCCAGCGCGCCCAACACCTTGAGCGCCTCGTCTGTCACCTCGATGCCGATGCCGTCGCCCTTAAGCACGGCGATCTGGTAGGTTTTGCCGCCCATATTCTACCCTGGAAAAGCTCCTCAGATGATACTCACCGCCCCTGCCGGGGTCAATTAGAACGCCCCTGGGCCCCGTCCACCGGGATCATCGCCCCGTTGATCCATCTGGCCCGGGGCGAGACCAGGAAGCTGACCACCTGGGCCACCTCCTCGGGGGTGCCGAGGCGTTTGGCCGGGAACTTCCGTTGCTCGGAGCGGCCAAAAACCTCGGGCTGGTCCCCCCGGAAGCGCTCCCAGCCCCCGCCAGGAAAGAGGATGAACCCGGGACAGATGGTGTTGGCGCGGATATGGGCCTCCCCCAACTCCCAGACCAGCCCCTGGCCAGAAAGATCTCCGCGGCCTTGGCCGCCCCGTCCTGGGTCCTGGGCCCGGGTTTCCAGCCCGAGATGGAGGAGATGATGACCACCGCCGCGCCCCCGCGCTCGTTCATTTAGGGCACGGCGGCGCCGGACGGACTCCTCCACCTGCCCGGCCACCTTTACGTCCGCCTCGCAGCCAAAGGCCCTGGCCCGTAGCGCCCGCATCGCCCAGCGCCGCCTCCAGTTGCCCGGCCCCGCGCGCACACCGGCCCAGGGCGCAGCCCTCCCCTGCCAGGCTCAGGGCGATGGCCCGGCCGATGCCGCGGCTGCCCCCGGTGACCAGGGCGACCTTGCCCTGCAATCCCAGTTTTATACCCTTTACCTTTTCGCCTATATTTTAGGCGACGTCCCTCACTGCCCCTCCAACGGGGGAGCAAGAGGTGGCGCCGGAGAAGAAACTGCTAATTGTCGACGTCGAGGAGAATATTGTCGCCTTTTTTTAGGCGCTGGCGCGCGGCCACGGCGAGGTGGAACTCGCCACCGCCGGCTCCGGAAAGGAGGCCCTCACCCGGGTGCTGCGCAAGACCTATGACTTGATCACTCTGGACATCCACATGCCTGGGGCCAGCGGTCTGGAGGTCATCGCCATGTTGCGCAACATGAACCCCCACGCCATCATCGCCCTGGTCTCCGGGTACCTGCCCGACGACCTGTCGCTGGAGGTGACTAACTGCGCCGACTTGCTCTTGCCCGAACCTGTCAGCGTCGCCACCTTCAACCATCTCCTCGACGGTAACGCCCGCATCCACCAGATCATGCGCCAGATCCGCCAGTTGGGAACCGCCCCGGCCACCCTGCGCTGACCCCATGCCCGAGCCCTTCCCCGTAGAGCCCCTGGCCCAGGCCATCCTCGCCCCCGTGAGCCTGGTTGCCCTCGACGGGATGACCCCCAGGCAGGCCCCCTACTTCTTCGACGGCAAGGAGCGGGACGTGCTGGGAGCCGTGCGCCTTCGGGGTGGCCGCTCCCTGCTGATCAAGGGCGAGGTGGCCGGTGGCCCGTTACCCCCTGCCGTATCGAGGCCGAAGGCGACGTGCTGATCATGGATCCCGCCCGCAACATCTACGTCGCCGGCCCGGCCCGGGACTCCCAGCTCAGCACCGCCCTGGACCTGCAACTGGGCAGCGACCTCCAAAGCGGCCGGGCCCAGGTGGGAGCCTATCTCTCGGGGCAGGCGCGGATCGGGAAGCTGCGAGTCCAGATCGACCGGGGCCGGGAGGAGCGCGAGCGCCTGGACCGGCTAGTGCTGCAGAAGGAGAAACGCCTGGACCGAGCCGGTCGCATCGTCAGGCAGGAAGCCGACAGCATCACCATCGACCTGAGTTCCTTCTACAAGGCCCTAGGCCAGCTCCCCCCGGCCAAACTCACCGAGGCCCTCGACGAGTTCTTCGCCAAGGTGGTCATCGGCCTGCTAGCCCGGACCAACCAGCGCTACCTGTTGGAGAACGCAGCCCGCCAGAAGGTCTTTCTGCAACTGCTCCGGCAACTGCGCGAACTTTTCCTATTGGTAACCCGGCGCGAGCGGGCCAGCCGGTTGCTGGCCGACCTGGCCAAGGAGATCGACCACCTTGTGGGCCAGCTCTGCGCCCCCCAGGGCCGGATCTGGGTGCACGGCCAGGTGGGGCCCCGGCGCCGCCATCGAGTTCGTGTTGCCCAGCGCTCAGGACCAGGGCGACCGCACCTTCACCTTCTTGGCCTCAACCTCGCAGCTCCAGGTCCACCCCGGCGCCGAGCCGGACACCCTGGAACTGGAGATAGCCGAGGGCGACCGCTCCCGTTTCCGCCAGAGCGTCGCGACCGCGGAGCTGCACCAGGTATTTTTTTTTCGCTCAACGGCCAGATCTTCTGGGAAACCTTCCTTCCCCCCTGCCTCTGAGGCCCGGCCATGCGCATCATCACGGGCGCCCTCAAGGGGCGCATCCTCCCCTTCAATGCCCGGCGCGCCGGCCAGCTCCGCCTCACCTCCTCGCTGCTGAAGGAGGCGGTCTTCTCGATGCTGGGGCCGGACCTGGAAGGGTTGAGCTTCCTCGACCTGTGCGCCGGGACAGGACAGATGGGCCTGGAGGCCCACAGCCGAGGGGCCCGCTCCGCCCTCAACGAGCCGGACAAGCGCCGCTACACGCTCCTGCAGGGGGTGCAGCGCGAGTGGGGGCTGGAGGGGCTGGAGTTGTACCACATGAAGGGGCAGGTGCTAATCCCCTGGCTGGAGGAGAGAGGCCGGCGCTTCGACCTGGTTTACGCCGACCCTCCCTACGAGGCCCTGCTCAGCGACCGGCCCCTCTGCCTGGGGCTCTTGGAGGGGTTGGGCGCCGGAGGGCTTCTGTCCGAGCGTGGCTGGTGTTTCGTCCAGCATCAGCGCAAACTCGAACTGCCCGCCGAGGCCGGGCGGCTACGCCGCCACCGGAGCCGGGACTACGGCCAGACCACCCTGAGCCTGTACTCGCCCCTGCCGCTGCCGGGTGCCTGAATCCTCCTCAGCGGCTCTGGGCGTCCAGCGCCTCCCGCACCATCTGCTACATCGCCTCGATGGGGAAGGGTGTGGCCAGAAATCCGCTGACCCCCCGGCGGCCGCAGCCTGGCCTCCACACTGGGGGATGAAATGGCTGCGGAAGAGGATCACGGGCCGGCGCCAGCCTCGCTGCCGCATCGCCTACAGCACCTCCTGTCCCGAGCGCTGGGGCAGGTTGAGGTCCAAAAGCAGCAGGTCCACCCCGGCCCCCGGGTCTGCCAGCAACTGCAGGGCCTCGGCGCGGGGCAGGTACACCTCGAAAACACTCCCCGCCCCCGGGGCGCTCTTCACCCCGATCCAGCCCTGGCACTGGCGCACCACCCCGTAGGCGGTGGCCAGGCCCAGGCCGGTCCCCCGCCCCTTTTCCTTGGTGGTGAAGAAGGGGTCGACGATGCGCTCCTGGACCTGGGGTGCCGGGCCTTAGGATCAGGTTCCTGGCCAGGATGAAAACCCGCAAAAGCTCCCCGCTCCTGGAGGCCGGCCGCTTCACGCGCCCGTGCAGGTAGTCTTCCAACGCGTCCGTGGCATTAAGGCACAGGTTCATCGCCCCCTGATGGATGCGGGCGGGGTCGGCGAAGACCGGCTACAGTTCGGCCGGCATGTGAAAATGGATCTGGATGCGGCAGTCGATGGTCTGCCGCAGCAGCCGCGACAGCTCCTCACTCCGGGGCACCAGCGAGACCGCCTGGGGCTGGCTACGGTCGTGGCGGGCGAAGGAGAGCTGTTGTTTGACCAGCTCGGCGGCGCGCAGGGCCGCGGTCTCGGCGTCGCCCAGTAGGGCCGCCTGGTTGGGCCCCTGGCGCCTGGGCAATTGCAGGCCGCCGAGGATGGGGGTGAGCAGGTTGTTAAAATCGTGGGCTATGCTGCTGACCAGGGTGCCGATGGCTTCAAGCTTCTGGCTCTGGTAGAACTGCTCCTTCCGAGTTTTGAGCTGCCGCCGCGCTTCGAGGATGCCCTGGGCTTCGGAGAAGAGCTGGGCGAAACGCCCCAGCACCTCCAGGTCCTCCTCGCTAAAGGCTTCCTCGGCCTGGCTCCCCACCGCCAGGGTGCCCTGGGCGAAGGGGTGGTCCACCACCCAGCCGGTGCCCAACTCCACCACCCGGCCCTCCCCCCGGGCCAGGAGTACGGCCCGGTTAGGTCGTTACAGGGGCCGGCCGGCCTCCACGACGCTGAACCGGACCAGGTCGCGCACCCACACCACCTGGCCGTCGGGTGCCACCAGACGGTACTCCAGCTAGTGGTCGCGCCCCTGGTCGGTGGTCAGGCGACAGGACTCCAGGACCCAGGCCCGGTCGTCGGGATACACGTGCTCGACCCAGAAATCCGGCTACTCGGTTCAGCGGCGCACCGGGTAACCCAGCAGTTGCTCGGCCCACTGGCTGACAAAGGTGAAGCGCAGGGTGGCGGCGTCGGCCTCCCAGACGATCCCCTCGATGGAGTCGATCAGTTCCCAGTGCTGCCGTCTGGCCTGCTGGAGGGCGTCTTGGTCGGGGCGATTCATCGGCGCGGCTCTTTTCGGTGTAGTGCCCCCTGCGGTTGACCACCCGCGCAGCTCTCAACTAATTTATTTAACCTCTTGCCAATTCCACAACCCGGAGGCCCGATGAAGATCACCGCCCTCAAAGCCATTCCCGTGCGCGTGCCCCGGCCCCAGCCCTTCACTAGCAGCCTGGGAGTCAGCCCTTCCAGCGAAAACGCGGTGATCGAGATCCACACCGATGAGGGCTTGGTGGGCCTGGGCGAGGCCAGCAGCATCTGGGACCGCAAGGGCCGGGGCGAGGCCGACGAGATCAACGGTCTGCTGGCCGGGGCCCTGATCGGCCAGGACCCTTTCCGCATCAACGAACTGAGCGCCCTGATGAACCGGCTCCTGCACCGCGCCTTCCCGGCCAAGGCCGGGGTGGAGATGGCCCTCTACGACCTGGTGGGCAAGGCCCTGGATACCCCGGTCTACAATTTGCTAGGCGGCCCGGTGCGCGACCGGGTGCTGCTGAGCCACTCCCTCTCCATGGGCAGCCCCGAGCAGGTGCTCGAACAGGCCCTGCGCCTGGCCGCCAAAGGTTACCAGACCCTCAAGCTCAAGGTGGGCCGCAACCAACTGGCCGACCTGCGGGCCATGGAGGCCCTGCGGACCCACCTTGGCGCCGACTTCACCCTAAGGGTGGACGCCAACATGGGCTGGCCCTCGGCCAAGGAGGCGGTGCGCCACATCCGCGAACTGGAGCCCTTTGGGCTGGAGTTGGTCGAACAGCCCCTGCATTCGGCAGACCTGGAGGGCCTGCGCTTCGTGCGGGAACAGGTGGGAGTGCCCATCATGCTCGACGAGAGCGTCTGGACCCCGGCCGACGCCCTGGCCTGCGTCCGCGCCGGGGCCGCCGACGTCTTCAACGTGTACGTGGCCGAGGCCGGGGGCTTAGGACCGGCCTCCCAGATCTTCGCCCTGGCCGAATCCGCCCGCCTGGGCTGCATCATCGGCAGCATGCCCGAACTGGGCGTCGGCACCGCGGCCCAGGCCCATCTGGCCTTTGCCATGCGCAACCTGGGCTACGCCAGCGACGTCAACGGAGTGGTCTACCACCAGGGCGACGTGGTCCGCGAGCGCCTGCGCATCGAAGAGGGCTACCTCTACCCGCCCGCCGGGCCGGGTCTGGGGGTCAGCCTCGACCCCGAGCAATTGGCCAAGTACCGGATCGACCGCGGATGAAATTCCGACCGTGCATCGATCTCCATCAGGGCCGGGTCAAGCAGATCGTCGGCGCCACCCTCGGCGATCAGGGCGAGCCGCTGACCCACTTCGCCAGCGAGGAGCCGGCCTCCCACTTTGCCGGGCAGTACCGCCGCGACGGCCTGGAGGGGGGGCACCTGATCATGCTGGGGCCGGGCAACGAGGCGGCCGCCGCTGGAGCCCTGACCGCCTTCCCCGGCGGCCTTCAGGTGGGGGGCGGCATCACCCCGGAGAACGGCCCGGGCTGGCTCGAAAAGGGCGCCGCCGCCCTCATCGCCACCTCCTACGTCTTCCGCGAGGGCCGGCTGCACCCAGAGCGCCTGGAAGCCCTCTCTATAGCCGTGGGCCCCGAGCGCCTGGTCCTCGATCTGAGCTGCGTCCCTCGGCAGGGCCGCTACTTCGTGGCCACCGATCGCTGGCAGCGCCTCTCCGACTTCGAGGTGAACCCCGCCAACCTGGAGCGCCTGGCCGCCCACTGCGCCGAGTTCCTGATCCACGCCGTGGAGGTGGAGGGCCGGCAGCAGGGCATCGACCCCGAACTGGCCGCCCTGCTGGGCGGCGCCACCCCCCTGCCCACCACCTACGCGGGGGGCATCCGCAACTGGGAGGACATTGCGCTGGTGGGCCGCCTCGGCGGCGACCGCCTCGACTTCACGGTGGGCAGCGCCCTGGACCTCTTCGGCGGCCGGGGACTGCGCTACGCCGAGTTGGTAGCCTTTAACCAGCGGCAGGCGGGCTGACCCCACCCAGCACCTGCCGCATACGCGGCCCAACTCGGCGGCCCGCACCGGCTTCTGCAGCGCGGCCGCGGCGCCCTAGTACTGGTCCTAAGGCATGGCTTAGCCGCTGCACAGGACCACCGGCAGCCCGGGCGCCCTGGCGTTGATCCGGGCCAGCACCTGCCTGCCTGAGAGGCCAGGCATGGACAGGTCGAGCAGTAACAG
>Ga0194128_10001297_pt1 | contig 43634 bp, 52 predicted proteins | sample TA2KigCa65mmetaG_FD_148650 | JGI IMG/M metagenome (GOLD analysis project Ga0194128, IMG submission 148650) | Freshwater microbial communities from Lake Tanganyika, Tanzania - TA2015037 Kigoma Deep Cast 65m | ecosystem: Environmental > Aquatic > Freshwater > Lake | place: Tanzania: Lake...
GGGAAGAGGTGTTTGACTTGCAGGTGGGAAAGAGCACGGCCATTCCAGTTGAGACCCAACATCGGCTGGAAAACCTGAGTACGGAGACGCTTCAGATCATCGAAGTCCAGAATGGCCACTATCTTGGCGAGGATGATATTGTCAGATTCAAAGACAAGTACGGCCGGGCGACAAAGACCTGACGACTGACAAGCGGATAGGCTCACAAGCTGACAGGTGCGCTGACCATAGGGTATCCACTTGTCAGCATTCCCTCTAGTCAGCTTGGTTGAGGAGACCTCATGGGTTTATTTCGCGAATATGACCTCCGCGGAATTGTCGGAACTGAATTGACCGAAGATACGTCCGAACGACTCGGCCGGGCCTATGCGACGTATGTTGCTGGGCGTAATATCAAGACGGTCAGTCTCGGCCGCGATGGACGGCTCAGTTCCCCGGCATTGCACAGGGCACTGCTGAACGGGTTGCTGGCCGGCGGGCTCAATGTCATGGATATTGGCATCTGCCCTTCGCCGCTTCTGTATTTTTCCTTATTTACCTTGCCGGTCGGCGGTGGGATCATGATCACCGGAAGCCATAATGCTGCCGAATACAACGGGTTCAAGATCTGTATCGGCAACACGGCAATTCATGGTGAGGATATACAGCAACTCAGGCGGGTGATGGAAGCGAGAACGTTTGTCTCGGGGGCCGGACGGGTGACTGAACATTCGATCATTCCGGACTATCTGGCGTATCTCAAGAACAGTTTTGCCCATGTGAACGCGCAACGGTTGCATGTGGTGATTGATTGCGGGAATGGGGCGGCTTCGTTGGTGGCCAAGCAGGCTTTGGAGTTGCTGGGATGCAAGGTGATCGGGCTTTACTGCGATCTTGATGGACGATTTCCGAACCATCATCCCGATCCCACCGTCCTTGATAATCTGGCGGACTTGGTGCAGGCGGTTAGGGAGCACAAGGCTGATGTGGGTATCGGATATGACGGCGATGCGGATCGAATCGGCGTAGTCAACGAGCAAGGAGAGGTGTTGTGGGGAGACCGACTGTTGGTCCTCTATGCGCGGGATCTTTTGGTTCAACATCCGGGCAGTACGATTATTTCAGAGGTGAAGGCTTCGCAGGGTCTCTACGACGATATCGCCGCGCGCGGCGGACGTCCGATCATGTGGAAGACTGGACATTCGCTGATCAAGGCGAAGATGAAAGAAGAGTCCGCCCTCCTCGCTGGAGAAATGTCCGGCCATATGTTTTTTGCTGACCGCTATTTTGGCTATGACGATGCCGTCTATGCGTCCTGCCGGCTCGTCGAAATCTTATCCAAGAAGACCGCCACGCTCTCGGAGTTGGTCGAGGATCTCCCGAAGACTGTCGTGACGCCGGAGATTCGCATCGATCTGCCCGATGCCGTCAAGTTCGACGTCATGCGCTCGATTCAGGCGAAGTTCGCCGAGTATCTGAAGGCCGGCCAGAAATTGGGTCCGACACAGCTGACGCTCCGCGACGTGATTACGATCGACGGGGTGCGTGCCGTTTTCGACGAGGGCTGGGGTCTCATTCGAGCCTCCAATACGCAGCCTGCGGTGGTCTTGCGATTCGAGGCGGCCTCCGTTGATCGTATAAATGCTATCCGTGCGCTGATCGAGAATGAATTGGCCGATGTCAGGCGGGCGCTGGGCCAGTAGGGCCGGCTGCGCGCGGTATCCGCTGTCGCAAACTCCTCTTCATGCGAGTGTCTCGCACTGTCATTGTTGTCGGGTGTGTCCTTGGCTGACCGCTGGTTCTTCAGACAGGCGACGGGGCACGTGGTTCCAAACCTTCCTTCGAGATCGGTGAACGGCTGACCTTTGAAGTCTCATGGCTGAGTATCACCCCTGCCACGGCCGTCTTGGAGGTGGCGGGTATGGAAGGGGGGAACGATCGGACGCGTGCTAACCGAGTGTGAGTGACCACCGATGGCCGCCGCACCGCACTGCATATGAACGCCCAAATTATTCTCGGCTCGATCGTCGCTGATCTCGTCGAGGGGCTTCCTGAGAATCACCAGGCTGGGCAGTAAATCGGGATAACGATTGCCCAGCCAGCTCATTACCCGCTATACTCCTCACATATCATGAATAAATTTCCTCTTACTTTAGGCCGATTTCTCACGGAGAATCAGACCTTATATCGAGAGGCAGGGGAGGGCGTTCTCCGTCTAGTAACCCAGGTTGGTCTCGTCGGCAAGGTTATTGCCCAAGACCTCCGACGCGCTGGACTGCTCGATATTCTAGGAACGACCGGCGACATCAATGTGCAGGGCGAGGCAGTCAAGAAGCTGGATGCCATCGCAAACGAGGCCTTTATCAACGCCTTTCAACACAGTGGCTCTGTCTGTGCCTTGGCCTCGGAAGAAATGGAACGGCCGATCTCGCTGCCGGGCAATTGGCCGCAAGGCCGGTATATGCTCCTGTTCGACCCGCTCGACGGCTCTTCCAATACGGACAACAATATGCCGCTTGGTGCGATTTTTTCGGTGATCAAGCACGACCGGACCGATCGAGCCCCCACAGATGACGAATTGATCCGCCGAGGGACTGAGCAGGTGGCAGCCGGGTATCTGTTGTACGGATCGAGTACCATGCTGGTGTACACGGTCGGACAAGGTGTCTACGGCTTTACGCTCGATCCTGGCATCGGAGAGTATGTGTTGTCGCACGAGCGGATGACGATCCCGGAGAAGGGGAAAGTTTATTCAACCAACGAGGGGAACTACAATAAGTGGTCGGTGGGCACGAAAAAGTATCTGGATTTCCTCAAAATTAGCGACAAGGCGACGGGTCGTCCGTACAGTACCCGGTATTCCGGCTGTCTCGTGGCCGATGTCCATCGCTTGCTGCTCGGAGGTGGGATCTATCTCTATCCGGGAGAAATGGATAAGCCAGAGGGAAAACTTCGCCTCCTCTATGAGGCAAATCCGCTTGCGTTCGTCGTCGAGCAGGCCGGTGGGAAGGCTTCAACAGGCACATCGAGAATCATGGAGATCGAACCCAAGAAATTGCACCAACGAGTACCGCTGATCATTGGGAGCCGCCGCGATGTCGAGCAGGCTGAAGTATTTATTCAGGGGAGTACATAACCTCATTCTTTTTTGGTATCTTGTCTGGAGGGGATTGTTATGGGAGATCGGATTCAAGACATTCTCAATTGGTATGGCAGCGACAATGCCGGCACGAAGGCCAATCTTGCCCGCATGCTGCGGGCCGGCAAGCTTGCGGGAACGGGCAAGTTAGTAATTTTGCCAGTTGATCAAGGCTTTGAACATGGGCCAGCGAGAAGTTTTGCCCCAAACCCCCTAGGCTACAATCCACACTATCACTTCCAATTGGCCATCGACGCTGGTTGCAACGCCTATGCGGCGCCGCTGGGGTTTTTAGAAGCCGGTGCCAGTCACTTCGCCGGACAGATTCCGCTGATTCTCAAGCTGAACAACCACGACGTGTTACATGACGACAAGGATCCGTTGCCGTCCGTCACTGGCAGCGTGAAAGATGCCCTACGGTTGGGCTGTGCTGCCGTGGGTTTTACGATCTATCCCGGTTCGGCGCACTGCAATGCCATGTATGAGCAGCTTCGCGCGATCGCCGAAGAGGCCAAGGAGAACGGGCTCGCCGTGGTGGTCTGGTCCTATCCGCGTGGCGCAGCACTCAGTAAGGAGGGGGAAACGGCGATCGATGTGGTGGCCTATGCGGCGCAAATCGCGGCGCAACTGGGGGCCCATATTATCAAGGTAAAATTACCGACTGCACATTTGGAACAGGCTGCTGCGAAGAAGGTCTATGAATCAGCCCAAATCCCGATCAGGACCCTGGCTGAGCGCGTTAAGCATGTAGTGCAAGGTTCATTCGATGGACGGCGAATCGTGATCTTTTCCGGTGGGGCAAAGAGCGAAGATAAGAATATCTTTGAAGAAGCTAGAGCCATCAGGGATGGGGGTGGATTCGGGAGTATCATCGGGCGGAATTCGTTCCAGCGGTCGAAAGCCGAAGCCGTCAAGTTCCTTCAGACAGTTATGGGCATTTACGCGGGTGAGATTCAATAGGCCCAAAGCAAGCCACGAGTTAGGAGTGTAGGCACAACATGATGGACCAGCCAAATCTTGAACAGAGACCACCACGCGGAGGACGCAGGTGGCTCATCGCAGCCACCTTATTGACGGCTGGGATGATCATCGGCTTCGTCGTGGCCTCGGACCTCAATTGGTTCCCGACCGGCCATGCTGTTCCTGACACCGTGTCCGTACCGATGGTCAGACCCGTAGCCACAGCTCCGCAGCCCGCTTTGCTCGGGGGGAGTGGGCAGACGTTCGTCGACATCGCCAAGGCGGTGAAGCCGGCGGTGGTAAATATTTACGCGACAAAAAATACTGGGCGAGGGGAAGGACCACACGCGACGCCGTTCGACGATCCTTTTTTCCGAAGGTTTTTTGGTGACGAATTTCCACGGAAGTTCGAGCAGCAACCGAAAGAACGGAAGCAACAGGGGCTGGGATCCGGCGTCATCGTCGAATCGAACGGCCTGATCATCACCAACAATCATGTGGTCGGCAAGGCGGATGAGATTCGCGTAACCTTGTCGGACAAGCGAGAGTTCAAAGCCAAGCTGATCGGCACCGATCCTAAGACGGACATTGCAGTCGTAAAAATCGACGCCATCGGGTTGTCGACGGTACCCTTGGCCGATTCTGACCGCTTAGAAGTGGGAGAGTTTGTGCTAGCGATCGGGAATCCGTTTGGATTGACGCAGACGGTGACTCTGGGCATTGTGAGCGCGTTGGGACGGGCTGCGGGGATCGCGGAGTACGAGGATTTTATCCAGACTGATGCGGCGATCAATCCTGGGAATTCCGGCGGGGCCTTGGTCAATATGCGTGGTGAGTTGGTGGGCATCAATACCGCTATTTTCAGTCAGAGCGGCGGCAATATGGGTATTGGCTTTGCCGTGCCCAGCAATATGGCCCAGTCGATCATGGGACAATTGGTGCAGACCGGAAAAGTCGTGCGCGGGTGGCTTGGCGTCTCAATCCAGGATCTGACACCGGAGTTGGTGTCTCAGTTCGGTCTCAGTGACACCAAGGGGGTGCTGGTCAGCGATGTCATGGACGACAGTCCAGCCAAGAAGGCCGGGTTTGAACGAGCCGATGTCATCGTGGAGTATGACGGTAAATCGATGGATTCGCCAGTCCATCTTCGCAACGCGGTGGCGCAGACTCCGGTTGGCAAGAAAGTTACGGTCAAGATTCTTCGTGACAAGAAGCCGAAAACCATTGAGTTGACCATTGCTGAACAGCCGAAGTCCATGACGCAATCTGGGGAAGAGGATGGAGGCGAGTTGGCGGCGCCGACCGGAGTTCTGTCCAGTCTGGATGTGCGGGAGTTGACGGAAGAGATCGCCGGCCGCTATGGGCTGAAATCCAGCGAGCGTGGTGTGGTCGTGGTTCGAGTCAAACCGGGTACCTCGGCCGACGAGCTCGGCGTTCGGGAGGGGGATCTCATCATCGAAGTCAACCGCGAGGCTGTGACATCGGTTAGGGCCTATGAAAAAATTGCCGGCAAATTACCGAAGGACCATTCCGTCTTGCTGTTGTTGAAACGGCAGGGGAAAGCCATTTATCTCACACTCCGACCGTGATCGGCTCACGTTCATTGGGTCCATCTGGTCTGTCTTGTGTGTTTGGTCGAATGACGCAAATGGGATGACCCGATCAACCAGATGGATCAGACAGACACTCTTCTTCATCAGCCCCCGGTAGTTGTCGCCATCGTCCCCGCAGCAGGGCAAGGGTTGCGCATGGGCGGCGCAATTCCTAAGCAGTTTCTGGCTTTGGGGAAAGAACCGCTGGTCGTCCATTCGCTTCGTGTGCTACAGGCTTCTCCGGTCATCAATGAGATCGTGCTGGCCGTGCCGCAGGCCGATCTCGATTACTGCCTCACCGACCTCACCGTCCGCTTCGGCTTTTCAAAAATTACGAAGGTGGTCGCAGGTGGCAAGGAGCGCCAGGATTCCGTCCGCCATGCGCTCGAACATGTCTCAGAGGAAACGGAGATTGTGGTTGTGCACGATGCCGTGCGGCCGTTCTTGACTGAAGGCATGGTGGCCGAGGTGGTCGAGGCGGCGCGTCGGGCCGGTGGGGCAATCATGGCCTTGCCCATGCGCGATACGGTCAAACAGGTCGGAGCCGAACGTCGAATTGAACGGACGGTTGACCGGCAGTCGCTGTGGCTGGCTCAGACCCCTCAGGCATTCCGACGCGATCAATTACTGGCTGCTCATCGCAAAGCTTATGCTGAGAAGGTGCAGGCGACCGATGATGCATTTGTGTTCGAGTGGGCCGGCCATCCGGTCGTCGTGGTGGAGGGAAGTGGCGAAAATATCAAAATGACGAGCCCGGAGGATATGATCATCGGGGAAGCGATCTTGGTATCCCGAAAGGGATAATAACCGCCATTCGTCATTGGTCAATCGTCAAGCGTGAGAATGATTGACGGGCAGGTGGGTGGGGCCCACCTATTGGCTAATGACGAGTGACAAGAGGTACGGTATGCGCATCGGGTACGGGTATGATGTCCATCCACTGGGACCAGACCGAAAATTGATTCTAGGTGGGATCGAGATTTCTCACAGCAAAGGACTGCTTGGGCATTCCGATTCCGATGTCTTGGTTCATGCGGTGTGCGACGCGTTGTTAGGTGCGATGGGGGAAGGCGATCTGGGCCGCCACTTTCCCAGCTCTGATCCAAAGTATAAAGGGATCTCCAGCCTTACGCTCTTGGAAGAGGTGATGTCCAAGCTGAGGGCAAAAGGTTACCGGATCTGCAACATCGACACGGTGATCGTGGCGCAAGCGCCCCGCCTCGGGCCGCTTCTGGCCGCCATGCAGAAGAAGATGGCTGACACAGCCGGCATCGATCCCGGTTTGGTCAACGTGAAGGTCAAGAGCGGAGAGGGATTGGACGCTGTGGGCAAGGAAGAGAGCATGATCGCCCATGCGGTCTGTTTGATCGAATCAGTCTGATCTCGTAAGATAGTCGTGTATGTTTGGTACGATCAGGCAAGATTTGCAGGCAATTTTCGATCGGGATCCGGCTGCGACCAGCATGCTGGAGGTGGTCCTCACCTACGCAGGGTTCCATGCGCTGTTGGCGTACCGGATTTCCCGCCAGCTCAAAACGATCGGAGTTCCAATTGTCCCTCGTGCGATTTCCCAAATGGCACGGTGGTTGACAGGCATTGAGATCCATCCCTCGGCGAAGATCGGGGTCGGGTTTTTTATCGACCACGGCATGGGTGTGGTGATCGGAGAGACTGCTGAGGTCGGTGACTACGTCACACTGTTCCAAGGTGTGACGCTGGGAGGCACAGGGAAAGAACGTGGCAAGCGGCATCCTACCCTTGGTAATCATGTGGTCGTGGGGGCAGGGGCAAAAATTCTCGGCGGCATCACGATCGGCGACAATGTGAAAATCGGAGCGAACTCCGTGGTCTTGAAAAATGTCCCGTCGAACTCGACCGTGATCGGCGTGCCGGCCCGCATCATCAAATCAGAGGGCGAGCGATTGCCCGATGCGACTATGGATCAGGTCGATCTGCCGGATCCCATCAGCGACCGGTTCTCAGCGCTTGAACAAGAATTGATCGAACTACGCAAGAAGCTAGAAAACCTCAATTCCTAATCCCTCTTCGTTGCCCTCCATATTCATCCCCCCAGCGGTTGTGTCCTTTCCAATATCTCCCGTGCGGTATCCTGTTGTTGCCTGTGCTCCTTCGATCCACTCAGGCGGCCCGTTCAGTTGAACGATAGACTCAGTAATCCACCCGCATGAGAAAGAGGCCCTGCGGTGGGGCAGTCTTTCCGGCGGCGGCGCGATCGCGCGCGTGGAGAATCGTGGTAAGGCTTTCAGGAGGGCGTTTCCCTAAGCCGACCTCGATGAGCGTGCCGACGATTGAGCGCACCATCTGTTTCAAAAATCGGTTCGCGTACACTTCGATGCGTAATGTATGGCCGTGCCGAGACACAGTCAGATGCTCAATGCGACAGATCGGATCGTCATTATCCGTCGGTTGTGTCTGAAATGATGAGAAGTCATACGTGCCGACAAGGGACATAGCTGCGTGATTCATCGCGGCATCGTTCAGCGGTTTATGAATGTGCCAGCAGAACTGGCGATCCAAAGGAGGACGCACTTCTCGATTCACTAGTCGGTAGGCATAGAGTTTGCCTTTCGCGGAATATCGGGCATGAAACCAGTCGGGCATGAGTGCAACCGATTGGACGGCGATGGTATCGGGCAGATGCGCATTGAGGGCCCTGGTCCATTCGCGAGGTGTCATGTCACGGTTGATGCGGAAACTTGCCACTTGACCCAGGGCATGGACCCCTGCATCGGTCCGACCTGCACCGATCACCGGCACGCTTAGCTGTGTGACGCCCGTGATTGCGGTTTCGACCGCTTCCTGAATGGTGGGCTGGCCCGGTTGACGCTGCCATCCCGCATAGGCCGTCCCGTCGTATTCAAGGATCAGTTTGATTGTAGGCATAGGCGAGGCGGCCTGATGGATTGGCCGCGGGTCATCGTGAATCTGCCTTGTTGGCGGCAAGAAATCTGGTGACGCCCTTGAATAGCGCCTGCGCAACGTCCTGAATGAATGCCGGGTTTCGGAGTAACCCCTCTTCTTCCGGATTGGAAATGAAGGCAATCTCTGCCAAGATGCTGGGCATGCTGGTGAATCTGAGGACGTAGAACGGAGCGGTTTTTACTCCGTGGTCGTAAATCGCATAGTGCCTGTTCATGTGGGTGACCATGGCCTCTTTCGCCGTCCAGGCCAGTTCGAGTGACGATTCAATCTTTTTCGTGGTGAGCAAATCGGCGACGAGATATTCCCAGCCGACACCGGTGCTGTTCAGAGGGGTGCCATTTTCACGGGCCGCGACCGCAAGCGCGCGTTGGTCTTTGGCCTCTCCAAAGTGATAGATCTCGATGCCTTTAACCTGGTGCGAGGGGTGGGAATTGACATGGACCGAGACGAATAAGTCGGCGTCCTGACCGTTGGCGAACTTAGCGCGATCTTTCAACTCGACGAACACATCTTGGTCACGTGTCATCAGCACGCGAACTCCCGGTTGCGTGCTCAGAAGATCGCGAAGTTTGAGTCCCACTTTGAGTGTGATGTCTTTTTCTTCGGTTTCCCCTGGGCCGCGCGCGCCGGCATCTTTCCCTCCATGTCCCGGATCGATCACAATTGTCGTGTAGTTCTTGGCTGGTGGCACGTCCGGTTGACCGAAAAGGGGACTGGGAGATGAAAGTGGAATCGGTGTATGGGAAAGCGCCGACAGAGGGTCCGGTGGTGGCGTAATATCGACGACGAGACGCGGAGGATTGGTAAGTGTAAATAGTTTGTACGACTGGAATGCGGTTGTCGGCAAGGACACGGTGATTTCAGGGAGGCTTGTGTACCTAATGGTGAAGGGGGTAGACATCACGCCTCTCTCTGCCTTGGCCTGCGCGGATCGGCTCATGGATGCGTTGGGGAGAGAGATGACGACACGGTTCGGGTGTGTTGCTCGGCGCTCGATCGCCTTGGCCTGCCGGTTCAATTCCAGCACCAGCCTGGTGTTCCCAGGACTTTCCTGAATGCGAATATCATGGACCCTAATGGGAGCGAGCGCTGCGGGCGATATCGGCATGCGTGACGTCTTGGACTGTGTCAATGGCTTGGGAGGATGCGAGCGCTCAGACGGGGATGCAGCCAGCAGGAGTGGCTCGTACGTCACTGTCGCGGTTACCGTGAAGACGAAAGAACAGAGTAGGGTATTGAGCCATCTCCAGAGGTTTCGTGATTGAGTGAGTTTTCGCATGGGAGATTCGGTATGTCAGTACGCAGATGTATTCTCAGAAGTCCTATGTCTTGTCAAGGACTTGTGTTGGTTTGTCCTATCCGTTGTGAGGGATGGCAGTGCGTTGACAGGCCGTCCTTTTCCACGATAGCGTGAGCTGCGATGCCCACGCACTTAATCATTGACGGATATAACGTACTTGGCCTCACAGGAAAGTTTTCCAATCGGCTCGAGTCGGCACGTGAGGAGTTTCTGCGCGCGTTGGGGTCCTATCGGCATCGGACAGGCCATTCTGTTACGGTCGTATTCGATGGATGGCAGCAGGGACAGCCACTGGAACAGCATGAACACCGAGCTGGTGTGGAAGTAATCTATTCCAAGCGAGGCGAGAAGGCCGACCAGGTCATCCAGCGGTTGGTGCGTGAGTATGGATCTGATTGCGCGGTCGTTAGCTCGGACCATGAGATCGTCAATGTGGCCAGATCGCATCAGGCTTTTGTGATGAGGGCACAGGAGTTTGCTGGAAAACTGAGCCGGCCCACACGGTCAGCGGGTGCCGTACCGTATAAGGAATTGGATATGGGCGATGACGTGCGACTGGATCGGGGGGCAGAAAAGAAGGGAAATCCCAGGAAATTGCCAAAATCACAACGCCGCCGGCAGAATCAGCTCAAGCGATTTTGAACAAGCGTTTGGCGTTTTCGGTGGTCATTCGTTCGATATCTTTCTCGGAGAGTTTGGGATGGAGTGCGGCAAGTTGCTTGGCTACCTGTGTGACATAGGCCGGCTCGTTCCGTTTTCCTCGATGGGGTGTCGGCGTAAGGTAAGGACAGTCGGTTTCGATAAGAAGGCGATCAAGCGGGACGGTGGTTGCAATTTCACGCAGTATGGTGGCGTTCTGAAATGTGAGTATCCCGGAGAACGAGAGATAGAATCCCAGCCCCAAGGCATCCTTCGCCAGCCAGGCATCTCCTGAAAAGCAGTGAAACACCCCGCCGATCTCTGACGCCTTCTCTTCTTTCAAAATCGCAATCGTATCTTCCTGGGCTTCCCGCGTATGGATGATAACGGGTAGCGCCAGTTCGCGTGCGAACTGAATTTGCTCGCGAAACCGTTCCCGCTGTTCTTTCGGCGAGGAATGATTGTAGTGATAATCCAGTCCGATCTCGCCATAGGCGACGACCTTCTTGTGATGGGCCAGTCGGCGGAACTCGTCATACCACCCGTTTCCGATGTGTTTAACCTCGTGTGGATGTACGCCGATCGATGCATAGACAAAGGGATGCCGGTCTGCGAGTTGCACGGCCGCCTGGCTGGTTGCAAGATCGCAGCCGATTGTAACAAAGGCTTCGACACCAGCCGCGCGCGCGCGCGCGATCACAGATTCCCGATCATCGTTGTAGCGGGCGTCGTCAAGGTGGGTATGGGTATCGATCAACATGGGTGGCAATATGAATGTTCGTTATTCTGCCTTTGGGCGGTTGGTCCATAGCCCAACCGCGATCAAGGCGAGTATGAGCGCTTGAGGGACCAGCGTTTGCACGGTTGGGTGGATACCCAGAAGCGGGAGTGAGACGAAGCGGATTCTCGTCACATTGAGCACACCCGCTTCTTGCAAGGCCGCAATGCCGTTCCCCACAAAGATCACGGCCATGATCGCCAGCAGACTCGAGGCGATTGTGAAAAAAGGTCCGATCGGCAGGCGGACGCTGTAGCGAAAAATTATGCCGCCGATTAAGACCAGCAGCAACATTGCAGAGGCAATGCCCCAGAGTACCGCTTCATGTCCAACCGTTCCGGCCTGCACCCATAAGGTTTCATAGAACAGAATCACCTCAAACAGCTCGCGGTACACGACAAGAAACGAGATGCCAGCCATTGCCCAGAGGGTGCGTCGGGCTAGCGCCGCGGTGAGGTGCTCGCGGACGTATCGATTCCAGGCTTGCGCATTCGAACGGCTGTGCAGCCACCAGCCCACGTAGAGCAGCATGGCTGCAGCCAGCAAGGCGGTGAGGGCTTCGGTCAATTCGCGATTAGCGCCTGAAATACTGAGCGTGTAGTGGGCGATGCTCCATGTAATAGTGCCCAGCCCCATGGCGCCAATCCAACCAAAGTGGATGTAGGGTAGCGCGTCACGACGGCCAGTCTTGACGACGAAGGCGACGATGGTCGAAATAATCAAAATCGACTCCAGTCCTTCGCGCAATAATATCACCAACGAACTCACAAACGCAGTATTCGGGGGCAAGCTGCCATCCACGAGTGCGTCGGTAGCGCGGTCAAGTAGCACCTTGATCGTCATCGCTTGTGCGGTTACCGCCGCTGGGGGGCGCTCCTCATCAATGGCCGTTCTGAGGGCCATCATCTCGTGCTCGACCTCCGCGCGCCGTGTGGCGTCGACGTTATTGAGCGCCGATTCAATCATTTCGAATCCTTCGAGATAGGCCGCAATGGCCAACCGTTGAGCCTTGTCCCGGTTGCCGTTCGCATAGGCCCGATCCGCCTCCTCGATGTTCGCGCGCGCAAAGGACAGTGGTTCTCGTGCTGAAGTTTGTAGTGCCTGTGGCTGCTGTGTGAGGTAGGCATGGACGGCGTCAATCGATGAGCCGGCTGGGGCATGCTGATCTGGCACTTGCGTGACCAGCGCGCGCAAGCTGCGGAAATCGGATCGTCCCTCTCCCTGCTGCCACAGTGACGCGCCCTTCGCTATGAGTTCAGGTTTGGCATGCAGCCCACCTGCAAAAAAGGCCAGGGTCCAGCGGTCGGTTTCCGAGAGTTCGCCGAAGGCACGCATGGGTGTGCCACGCACACCGAGCGTGATGGTACTGTACAAGCTATAGAGGCTGCGCTGACGCATGCGGACTTCGTCGTGAAAGTCACGAGGTGCTGGGTTTATTTCCTTGGCCAGCGGTCCGTCGCCACGGCCTTGCGCGCCATGGCAACCCGCACAATGTTGCGCAAACAATCGCTGACCCTGCTGGAGGTCTGGGGGCTGCCGTGGAGCTACACGCAGCTGCCATCCGTGAATCACGCTGGTCAGTAGCTGAGTAGTGAGCGTAGAAATCTCGCTGCCTGAGGCGGTGGCCTCGATACGGGCCAATAGCTCGCGTGCCTGTTGCACCAGCTTGTCTTGATCTGGAATAGGGGGTAACTGGCTGAGAAGCGTAACCGCTTGAGCAGCAAATTCGCGTTGTTCCGCATACTCTTCAGCATTGATCACATGACCATCTCGCACGGAGTCAGCGTAGTCGACTCCAACATAGTCGAGCATGTGGACAATGGTCTGCGCCTTGTCGTCGTCAGGCGGCGAGGCCATGGCCATGCCATGCGCGCTGGCTCCCAACAGTACGATGGCCGACCAGCATTGGAATGCAACTGAGAAAAAGGTTCGCATGAGTTTCACACACTTTAGCTTTCTGCGTGCTTGGAACTGAGCAAAATCGTGTTGTGGAGCCTAAAGGAACAGGGTGAGTTTTCGCAAGAGCCCGTTTAAACTGATTTCGTCAATCTTGGGGTCCGCTCGTGGGTTCCCCCTAATTGTGCCGCAGCCATATTATCAAGAGCGGTGAGATAGCGACTGACCGATGCGGATCCGTGATTGTGAAGCAGTAGTTTAGATTGCGGGCGGGGTGCAACAGCCTTTCATACTTGTTGTCTGGATTCAGGTTGTCTTCAGGAATTAAGTTCGCGATTTATGGATGGGTATGTCAGCTTGACATTGATTTTCCTGGCGTGATACATGCAAATAAGTTGCAGTTATGATAGTCGATGCCAAACTCAATTCGTGACAGTCTCAAAGCGGGCGGGAAGAAGTTGACAAGGGCCAGAATAGCCATTCTGGCAGTACTCGAACAGAGCCACTTTCCTATCACCGCCGCCGAGATACATGCGCGCTTAATCAAGGCTCGGGCAGGGGCTGATCTCGTTACGGTATACCGCAATCTGGCGATGCTCCAAGGGCTGGGTTTGTTGAGTGCCATCGGCTTTCATGAAGGGCAGATGCGCTATGAAGTCTGCCATGGCCGGGCCCACCATCATCATATTCAATGTCGAGGCTGTGGGAAAATCATTGATCTGATGCTGTGCCCGTTACAGAATTTGACGAAGCGTATTGAAGAACAAACTCAATTCTCTGTGGACGGTCATGCGTTGGAGTTTTTTGGATGGTGCCCGCAATGCCGGTAAAAACATGTCTCGGAACAGTGAGCCGATGGACTCTCAGTGTCGGCTATGGGTTGCTGGCTTTGACGCCCCAGCTGTTGTTGTTGGAGTAGACGTTCGTGGCCGACACGTTTCGCGAACACTCAGAGTAGGGCGTCTGCATCTGAAATGTGTCTCTCTGCGCCTTGTGCGGGGACGAGAAGATTGGATAGTTGATATGTTTCGCCTCTTGGAACTCGGCACGCCAAAACTCGGGCGTTCTTCATTACCCTGAGGCGTAATCTCCGATCTTCTTCCGCAGAAGGTGTTCGAGAGGTTGCTCAGTGTTTCTCATGAGGAGGTGTGTATGGCGACCACGATGGAATTGTTACCTCCGATACCGGTTACGGTGCTCACCGGCTTTCTTGGTGCAGGGAAAACAACTCTACTCAATCGTATCTTGACGACCGAGCACGGCAAACGTGTGGCAGTCATCGTCAACGAATTCGGTGAGGTCGGGATCGATAATCAGCTCGTCATCGGGGCAGATGAAGAGATCTTTGAGATGAATAACGGCTGCATCTGCTGCACGGTGCGCGGTGATTTGATCAGGATTATCGGGAATCTTCTCAAGCGGAAAGATCAATTCGACTACATGGTGATCGAGACGACCGGATTGGCCGATCCTGCGCCGGTTGCGCAGACATTCTTCGTCGATGATGAAATGAAGCGTCGGCTGTTGCTGGATGGCATCGTGACTGTCGTCGATTCCAAACATATTTGGGAGCATCTCGACACGAGTCCAGAGGCCAAAGAGCAAATCGCGTTTGCCGACGTCATCTTATTGAACAAGACCGATCTTGTTCTGTCGAAAGACATTGATAAGCTGGAAGCGCGCATCCGGGCGATCAACGTGATGGCAAAGATTCATCGGACCAAGGATGCGCAAATTGAGATCAATCACTTGCTTAATATCGGCGCATTCGACTTGAGTCGCAAGCTCGAAATCGATCCCAACTTCCTCGGAGAAGAGGCACATCAGCATGATCCTAGTGTGTTTTCCGTAGCCCTCGTTGAGGATGGACTGGTCGATGAGGGGAAAGTCAACGACTGGTTCCGCGAAGTACTGAGTACAATGGGGACGAAGATCTATCGGATGAAGGGCATTCTGAACGTCGAGGGCCGTGACCATCGGTTTGTGTTCCAGGGGGTGCACATGCTGTTTGACGGGAAGGCGGATCGTCCCTGGAAATCCGGGGAGGTTCGCAATAACCAGCTGGTATTTATCGGGAAAGATTTGGATCGCGCCGCGCTCATGAAGGGATTTCGGTCATGCCTCGCCTAGCCAAGCCTCAGGTGGCTGTCACGCTCAGTCCGATCGGGCGAGCCATGCTCGGTGACTATGTCCATCGCGTGGCATTCGCATCCGATGGAACCAGATTTGCCGCGTGCTCTGCGTCGGGTCAGGTGGCAGTTTGGAAAGCGGCGTCGTTCCACCCTATCTGTGATCTGAAAGGGCATCAGCAGTCAGCCCTCACGCTAGTCTGGCATCCAACGCGGCAGGAGTTGGCAACGGGAGGGCAGGATGGAGTCGTCCGAATTTGGGACGGCGATACCGGAGAAGAGCGTGCGGTGCTTCCCGTCGGCGTGCAAGGTTCGTGGGTGGAACATCTGGCCTGGTCGCCGGATGGCAAGTTCCTGACTGCGTCGGCAGGGAAAGTGCTTCGCATCTGGAGTATCGACCCGGTCTCAATCGCTCAACTTGCCGCAGAAGTTCCAGCATACAAGACGACGATATCAGCCGTCACCTGGATGCCGCGTGGCGACGGTGTCGTCGCCTCTGCCTATGGGGGAGCGTGGCTGTGGAAGATCGGACAGGAGAAGCCGGTTCGTCCATTTCCTTACGATGGAGCCCTGCTGACCATCGCGGTGAGTCCGAGCGGGGAATACCTGGCCTCGGGAAACCTTGACGGATCGGTCCATCTGTTCCGTACGGACAGTGACCAGAACTGGCATATGTCCGGCTATCCCGTGAAGGTTACGTCGGTGCGATTCGATCATCACGGTCTCAATCTGTTCACCGCGTCCGGTCCATCCTTAGTCTCCTGGAATATGAAGAAATTTGAAGGGGCCGGCGGTCGCCTCTTCAAGGGACATTTGGGATGGATTCAAGAGATTGCTTGCCATCCCAACCGATCGCTTGTTGCAACGGTGGGAGAAGATGGCTTGCTCTGCCTCTGGGAACCGCAGACGCCCAAACCGCTGTTGAGCCAAGAAGTAAACAGGGCAGGTGGGCTGTCGTGCGTGGCCTGGAGTTCCACTGAATCCCGATTGGCGATCGGTGCCAGTGACGGTGCGGTGTCGCTCTTCTCCGTTCATGGCATCGCGGATGGGGCATGAACCTGTTTGGTGGAAAACGGACGATTCCGAGAAATCAGGCCAATTGAATTAAAGCGTGGGCTAGAGCGGTGTTTCATCTGAACAACGAGACGACGGTTATGGTCACGGAATTGGAATGCTGCGAACCAGGCTGTCCGCCGATTGAAACCGTGATTGCCCTGCTCAAAAGGCCGGGCAATACTCAACAGTACAAGATTCATAAAACGGCCGACGAGATTGGTCTGTTTGATGTCGAAAATTTGGCTGTCAAAGAGGGGTCGCACCATGACCAGCACTGATCATGCTCATCGACGTACCAAGGTGGTGCCGGTCTATGTGATCGCCGGATTTCTGGGGAGCGGGAAAACCACATTGCTCAAACGGGCATTGGCGCACGAACTGGAGAGAGGGGTGAAGCCGGCCGTGCTCATGAATGAATTCGGGGAAGTCGATGTGGATGGGGCCTTGCTCCATGATCATCCTCGCTCGAACGACATTGAACTCCAAACACTGCTCAGCGGCTGTATCTGCTGTGATCTGTCGAGAGAGTTCAGCGAAAAAGTCGAACATTTGGTGAAGGAGACGAAGGGGGCGCCGCTGTTTATCGAGACCACCGGGTTGGCGGATACCGGGCAAGTAGTTATGGGAGTGGAGAAAGCGCTGGCCCAGTCGAACTCAAAAACCAGAGGGATCTTGGCGTTGGTGATCGTTATGGTTGATGGGCCTCGGTTTGTGAAGCTCGGCGCTTACTGGCCTGCAGCCGAAGATCATCTCAAGCAGGCCGATGTGGTGGTGTTGAATAAGGTGGATCAAATCAATGAGCATCAGGCCAATCTTGTTGAGCAACGTATCAAGATCGTGAATCCGACGGCCAAGATTGTCCGAGCAGTGCATGCCGAAGTTGAGGTGGGCCGACTGTTCACGAGTGCGGTAATGATGAGGATACCATCAATTGAACAGGGGGCGATCAAGGATTCAGCGACTGGGTATCAGAGCGGGAGTTTCAAGATTCTGAAACCGTTTGATCCCGTTCGTCTCGAAGCTTGCTTGAAGCGGTTCGAGCGATCCGTGATCCGCATGAAGGGTTTTGTGAAAGTCCAGGGACAAACCGGGTATCAAGAACTCCAATGGATCATGGGGTCGTTGGCACTGACTCCCTACAGAGGGGGCAAGCAATCACAAGCCAGACTCGTGGTCATCGGACGGCGCGTGCCGTGGCAACGATTTCTCGAGGGCTTGGAAACCTGTCTGGTGAGGCCGGCCCGCCGGAGGAAACGTCAAACGACACAATGGAGTGGTGCGACAAGGAGGACGTCATGATGCAAGGAGGCGAGAAGTTGAAACCGATGGAAGTCCAGGCGCCAAAGCCTGTAGATGATCCGGTAGCGCGCCGTCTGGTTCAAGACGCCCATGGTCGTATGTATCGGTGGCCGGTAGACTTTGGAGGGTATCGAGCGAGACTCTCGCTGAGCGATGAGGGGCGTGTCTACACCGGCCGGGTCAGTTTGGTGCCGAGAAAGGATACGACGGTTGCGTTGAATGGAGCCGATACGACTCTTCAAGAATGGGTACGAGAACGGCTCTGGACCCAGGGAATGCACTTGGCTTTTTCGACGTTCGAGGAGGGCGATGGGAAATATGTACTATCCTTCGATCCTCAGGATGATCCCGCTGTATCGCATCCGCGAGGCCGCCGTGTATTGCTGACTGGCGGACGACTCGATTCCTGGTACCGGATCAAGGATGGCCAGTACACCCAGATCGGGCGGATCACGCCGATGACGGAACGCCGGGTGAATACCATCGAGCGCTGTGATCATGCGCCGGATGGAAAACGATATTCCAGCCACTATGTTATGACCTATTTCACGCTCGATGGGCAGGCCGTGATCGGAATGGAGAGCTACGTCAATGAATATACCGACGTCAATGGCATCTGGCTTCCCTGGCGTCGGCGCGTCTCATTTGGCGAGCGAGGACTGGTGAAGACGCGAGTGATCGAGCTATCGGAGCATGAGGTCACGGCATGAGTGAGTACGGGAGAAAGTCACTTTGGCCGCTGAGTGCTGATGGGGAGCGAGCGGTAGGGCTGGTCCGGGAAGATTCGACTGCGAAATCAACCTCCATCGCGCCGTTGTTCACACTCTATTGCCGCGCCTGGGATCGGGCTCAGGCTGATGGTGCGCTATTGAAGCGTCTGGAACATGCAGTGGAAGCACGGACGCTAAGCCAGCTATCGCCGTACTGGTTCAGGAGGCAATCGGGGGATCTGCCGGTCTTCGCTGGACGGTGACGATATCGGAGGCTGAGCATTTGGTGAGCGTGGTGCGCAATGCGCTAACCGACCATGAAGAGGGATATTTATGAATACCAAAGTTCAGGAGCAAGTTTCTGTGGGGGTCGCCGTCTTAACGGTGTCCGATACGCGTACCGCCGAAACCGATACGAGTGGGGATCTGATCGTCGAACGGCTCACCAAGGCCGGCCACCGATTGGCTGATCGCAAATTATGCAAGGACGACTATGAAACCATTCGGAGCATTATCGCCGGTTGGATTGCCGATCCGAAAGTAGAGTTCGTCATCGTGACAGGTGGAACCGGCGTGACGCAGCGCGATGTCACGCCGGATGCGGTACGATCTCTCTACACCAAGCCGATTCCGGGCTTCGGCGAACTGTTTCGCTGGATGAGTTTCAGCGAGATCGGTACGTCAACGATCCAGTCGAGAGCGGATGCCGGCGTCTGTGGCGATACGATCGTGTTTCTTCTTCCCGGCAGCACGGGCGCCTGCCGCCTGGGGGTGGAGAAGATCATTCTCCCGCAACTCGACATCACTCACAAACCCTGTAATCTGACGGAGCTCCTGCCTCGGGTCAAGCAGGAGCATCCGCCTCATGCCGATGACTGAATCCATTCGAATACCTCTGTACGTTCTGGTAGGTCCGCTAGGCGCCGGCAAAACGACGTTGCTGATGCAGCTGCTTACGTTCTGGTGTGATGCCAGCAAACGAGTCGGCGTGCTAATGAACGAAGCCGGCGCAATCAGTCTGGATGGCGCCCATGCCGGTGGGTCGGCCGCTGCTGTTTGGAACATCACCGAAGGCTGTGTTTGCTGCGATGCCCGTGACGGAGTCATCGAGGGCTTGGCTGAGCTTGTCGGGCAACAGCGCGTTGATGTGGTGGTGCTGGAGTGCTCGGGGATTGCTACCATCGAAGACGTCATCGAGACCGTGACCGATCCTACTTGTCTCGCTTTCGTACGGTTGGAGAAAGTGATCGCAGTCATCGAACCAAGTGTTCCACATGCCGGGCGTCCCATCGGTTCTCGATATACGACCCTGATGCAATATGCGGACGAAGTGATTGTGAATAAGCAAGATCTCTACTCTCCCTCCGAACGGGAACGGTTTCGAACAGCGCTGATTCGTGATAGAGGGCATGCCAGACTGTGGCAGGTGTCGCAGGCTGCCGTGGACCCTGTGCTGGTACTTCAGCCGCAAGAACGACAACCCAAGCGACGAGTTGGAAATGTGGCGTTTGGATCGACTCCTGCACATCCGATGGTAACGACGATTCCTCTGACCGGTCCACTGCATCGAGGTCGATTTGCCGAGTGGTTCGACCATCTTCCGGTTGGCCTTGATCGGGTCAAAGGGGTCTGTCGGTTTTCTGGTGAGCAGGAGCTGTATGAGATTCAGTATGCCTCCCCGGTCACGCGGTGGGTCGGCATCGTTCGATTTCTGCAGGAACCGGATCCCGCTCTGGTGTTGATCGGTCGAAATTACAATCCCGCGTCCTGTCATCAAACACTCCTGGCTTGTCTGATGTCAGCCTGACAGGTCAGGATCGCGCACGAATGGACAGAGAGATCGAGGAGCGCCATGTCTCCGTTGGAATCACGCATCGCGAAGCAACAGAACCGCTTTGCACTTGATTGTTCGCTCGATGAACTCAAGCGCATCTACCGAGCATTATTCGCCCAGTTGCGGGTCGATTCGGAAGCCGATATCGACGAGTCAGACCTGCTCCTTGACCTTCAGATCATCCTCCACCGAGAAGCTCGATCCGAGGGTGTTGATGTCTCCACCCATAGTGAGTGGTCACGATTCCTGGAAGATCTGTCTGTTACCCCCTGTGAACAGCGATATGCCGACTATCGAGAAAAGAAACACCTATCATGACGCTTCCTGCTGAGTCGTCCTGGGGATTTATCGTTCTGATGGGTTTGCTTGGGAGTCTGGGGGCTCTGTTGCCTGCTGCCGTTGTCCTATTCATTCCCGACGGGTGGCGTCAGCGCGCGATGCCGTATCTACTGAGCTATGCTACAGGTACGATGTTGGCCACTGCCATCATCGGGCTGATCCCTGAGGCGTTGGAACATATTCCCATTTACGAAGTGGGGATCGCGATTTTGGCTGGGCTCGTCCTGTTTTTTGTACTGGAATGGACGGTGATCTGGAGACATTCGCACGGAGATCTGCCCGAAGACCGCCAGCACTCCCATGGGCACGGTCATGAGCACGGAATGGAGAAAAAAACCGGCATGTTGATCTTGATCGGTGACGCAGTTCACAACATGGCAGACGGTATCGCCATCGGTGCCGCCTGTGTAGCGTCGCCAGGACTCGGTCTTGTCACGACACTCGCGGTGTTGGGGCACGAAGTCCCGCAAGAACTCAGCGATTTCACGATACTTTTGTCGAGCGGGTTTTCTCGTGGGAAAGCCTTTTTTTGGAATTCGCTCTCGGGGATGGGGACGTTGGTTGGCGCCGTTGCTGCCTATGGAGGGCTTGGCTATGCGGAGGCGATCGTGCCCTATGCCCTCAGTGTGGCGGCCGCGAGTTTTCTCTACATTGGGTTAGCGGACCTAGTGCCTGGTCTGCACGGGCGCATGGGGGCAGCAAAAGGGGTTTGGCAGTTTGCCATGATGATCGTGGGGATGGTGACCATCGCACTGTTAACGATGGTGCCACATTAACGCGGCGAGTTCACAAGATGAGCAGGGAAGCACAGCTGGGAGATCGGGTCATTAATTTACAGGGACGGACTCCATCTCCTGGAGAGCGCCTGACCACCGAGTTCACCATTCTGGCTGCAAGGCTGGCGGATACATCGCTCACGGCCGATGAACTTCGCCGTGGTCTGGTCCTGGTCTCGACGTTGCCGAACATCCAGAAGCATGCTTGTATGGCACAGATCGTGGCGCTCGAGGAACATGGCAGCGAGAAACTGTTGGAATGGACGATCGTGCATGTGTCCGCGGACCACGAAGATCATTGGCGGGAAGTCGATCGGTTCCATCCGAATATTCGTGCCGCAGGGTATTCCCTCTGTTGTGCGGATCCAGCGAGTCGAGAGGCCTTTGTGTCGGCATTTGGAGTCAGCGTGGAGGATCATTACCGCATCGCCATGGGCTCTTCGCGTTGCGGGACGGGATTTTTCTCGAAATCGAAATCCCGCACGATCAGATGCGACCGGCAGAGGTCAGCGGGTTTCTGCAACGGCTGAGTGGCGAGCGCGGGATGTCGTTGAGTCAGGCGCCCCCCACCGGTAGTGATGAATAGTTTCTACGCGAGTTGTAGCGCGCCATGGTCATCACAATGCGCGCCATGGGCGAAGTGCAAATGGCCGGCGACCAGATAATCGATATGGTCTCCGTGCGGCACGGCTTGATGTCCGCAGTTCGTGCCATGGCGATGTCCGGTCTCATGCCCCTTGCAGCGATGGGTGGGGGTGCATCCCACCGGGTTCTGCGTGGTGATACCAAGCCGATGTTCATCGACATGGTCGCCATGCGGATGATGAAGATGTCCGTCATGGAGATAATCGATGTGACTGTCATGGAAGACGGCCAGATGCCCACAGTTCGCTCCGTGCTGATGCCTGTGATGCTCATGGATGGAATGATCGCTCATCGGGGAACTCCTTTTGTGAGAGAGGCCGGCGCTGCGTAAGTTTAGCCTGATGGTGGCAGATGGTCAATAGGCTCAATACTGAGGAGCAACCCTCCTTTCTAGTCCTGGCCGGCGGCTGGGTGCTTGACCCGGGCCGATGGGACGGCGAAGCGGATGTGTGGATCAAAGATGGAGTGGTCGATGCGGTGGTCTCGCCGGATGTGGCTCCTCCCCGGGAGGCAGCGTGCCTGGATGTGACAGGGTTGCTGGTGCTGCCGGGCCTCATCGATCTCCATGTCCATCTGCGCGAGCCAGGCTTTGAATACAAGGAAACCATTGCCACCGGCACGGCGGCAGCCGTGGCAGGGGGCTTCACGTCGATCTGCTGCATGCCGAACACGAAGCCGGTGAACGATGAACCGACGGTGACGCAGTTGATTAAACGGAAGTCCGGCGAAGCCGATCGTGCCAAGGTCTATCCGATCGGCGCGATTACCAAGGGGGCAGCCGGTCGTGAGTTGACCGATTTTCGAGCCTTGAAAGAGGCGGGCTGTGTCGCGCTGTCTGATGATGGACGGCCGGTGATGAACAATGAGGTTATGCAACAGGCAATGAAACAGGCATCAGATGTCGATCTGCCTGTGATTGATCATTGCGAGGATCTGACCCTATCAGGGTGTGGCTGTATGAACGAAGGGCCGGTGTCGCGTGTGTTGGGGTTCCAGGGCATTCCGACAGGCGCAGAGTTTCAAATGATTGCGCGAGACATCAAGTTGGCAGAAATCACGGGTGCGCGACTCCATGTCGCCCATCTCAGCACGGCGGTCGGAGTAGACCTAGTGCGTCAGGCCAAGGTCAAGGGGTTGCGGGTGACGGCCGAGGTCTGTCCACATCATTTCACGTTGACCGACGAAGCGGTTCGTGAGCGAGGCGTCAATGCCAAGATGAATCCGCCGTTGCGGAGCGAGCGAGATCGAGACGCATTACTGGAGGGGCTTGCAGACGGAACCATCGACGCGATTGCGACAGACCATGCCCCTCACGCGGAGTATGAAAAACAATGGGGGATGAATCGATCCCCGTTCGGGATCGTGGGACTGGAGACGGCGTTGGCCTTGACGCTGCGGCTCGTTGAGCAGGGCGTCTTGTCTCTGAAACGTGCCGTGCAGTGTTTGACCAGCAAACCGGCCGGCTTGTTGGGATTGCCGGGCGGCACGCTGAAGCCAGGGGCATCGGCCGATATTGTCGTGGTGGATCATACGCGTGAATGGGTCGTTGACCCGGAACAGTTTCTCTCGAAAGGACGGAATACGCCGTTTGCCGGATGGTCGGTGCGTGGTCGGGTCATAATGACCGTCGTCGGGGGGCGGATTCGACATTGGGGGCCCCGCGCCGCGTGAGCGGGATCCATGCGCACGGTCGCGTTTCTCCACCAGAAGGGCGGCACGGGAAAGACGACCCTGGCGATTGCGACCGCGATGGCATTGGCGGAGCAGGGGGCTCGCGTGCTCTTGCTGGATGCGGATGTGCAAGGGACGGCAAGTGAATGGGCGAGCCACTGGGGAGAACGGTTCCGTGTCGTGGCCCGTTCGCAGATTCAGCCGATCGTGCACGAGCAAGCATCCAGATTTGCGCCGAGATTCGAGTGGATGGTCGTCGACGGACCGCCGATGTTGTCTGACATGACGACGAGCATTCTGCGTGCGGCCGACCAGGTGTTCGTGCCGGTTCGCCCGTCCTATCCCGACATCTGGGCGTTGGAGGGGGTCGCGGCGTTGCGTGCGACGCTTGGGAATGAAGGGATCAATCCGGCCATGCGGGTGGTATGGAATCAAGTCGTGGAGTGGCCGACATCGGCTATGCGGGTTGTCGTGGAGAGCAAAGGATTTACGATTTCTCCAGCGGTTATTCAGTGCGAAGCGGTCTGGTTAAACGTGATGGAGGGCCAACCGCTCACGACCGAGGCAGTTGACTGCCTGATGCGACTGGTCAAGGAGCCTTAGGAATGAGCCTTCACTCGATTCCACCCACGCGCTGCGAATCGTCCCCGCTCCATCGTACACGCATGGCGCTCCGGGCGAGGAAATCGACTGATCGGCTTGCCTCACGGCAGCTGATCTGGCCTCTGTTTGTGCAGGAAGGGGTCGGACAGATCACGCCGATCGCCTCCATGCCGGGCTGCGCGCGGATCTCGATCGACCGGGCTATCGAGCAGGTCGCGGAAGCATCCTGTGCCGGCCTCGCCGGCATCGCGTTGTTTCCGGTGGTACCGAATCACCTCAAGGACCCGCGAGGACAGGAAAGTCGCAACCGGGACGGGTTGATGGCGAGGGCGATCCGCGCCCTGAAGGCCGCGGCTCCGGATCTGCTGATCCTCAGTGATGTGGCGCTCGATCCCTATTCATCGGACGGACATGACGGAGTGGTGATTGATGGAAAGATCGACAATGATGCGACCCTTCCGTTGTTGGCGGAGATGGCCGTAGTTCAAGCGCAGGCTGGGGCGGATCTTGTGGCTCCCTCAGACATGATGGATGGACGGATCGGGGTGATCCGTCAGGCATTGGATGCGGCAGGCTACTCACAGGTCGGCATCTGCAGTTATGCCGTGAAGTATGCCTCGGCATTCTATGGGCCGTTTCGTGAAGCACTGGAGAGCGCCCCGCGGGTCGGTGACAAGCGGACCTATCAGATGGACCCCGCGAATCACCGCGAGGCGTTGAAGGAAATCCGGCTGGATGAAGAAGAGGGTGCGGATTGGCTGATGGTGAAACCCGGTTTACCGTATCTGGACATCGTGTCTCTCGTTCGGGGCCATTCAACTCTTCCAGTCGCGGTCTATCACGTGAGCGGGGAGTACGCCATGCTCAAGGCTGCTGCGGCAATTGGCATGTTCAGCTACGAGGAGGCGTTATTAGAATCGCTCAGTGCCATACACCGCGCCGGCGCCGATCTGATTGTGACGTACGGTGCGCTCGATGCCGGTAGGCGCCTGGCTTCTGGGCCACCTGTCGGTGACTCGCCGAAGTGAGGTTGGGATAAAGGACGTACGCCCGTTGCCGTTTTTCGAACCGGCGGTCGTATTCTACCATGCTGATTGTCCCGATGGGTTCGGAGCGGGATAGGGCGCCGATCCATAGAACCAATTGGGTGTCTTGCATCGGGGATTCTATCCGTGTATGATGCTGCCAGTATTGCAAATGAATTGCATTTATAAATGTGAGGATTCCTGCGATGCGTTACGAGGTTCGTCCTGGGCCTGAGCATTTTTTGCCACCGGCTGCGGCCAGCATGGGTGTGCGATTACCCAATCCAGGCGAAGCGATCGTGCACGGATATATCGTGCGTGAGGAGCAGGCGATGGAGGAGGCGGCGCGGCGCTTCCTGAGCGCCAAGGTGCCAACGATCTTTCCGGGACCACTGGTGTTGTGGGCTTGGACGCCCACAGCCGAGAAGAAGGCGAAGGCGATTCGTCATCTCTTTACTGTGTTGAAGGAGAGTGTGGGGCCCAATCAGCAGCCGATGTTGATTCCAATGCCGGACTATCGACCCAAATATCCGAAGATCAATCCGGAGGTTGAGATCAACCCGAACCATCCGAACTTGACGATTTGGCACAACCGGATCGATGCTTGTTTGTTTATCGGGGTCCATTGCCATCAAGCGAATCTGACCTTGAAGATCGTGCGGGGCGGGACGAATTGCTACACCATGGCGATGTGCGCGCAGGCCGGGCACGAGGATGCCATGTTATCGTTTCGCGACATCACGTCGGAGCATATTATCCGTCTGGCGGACAAAGTGCGTGAACTGAAGGGGACTGTCCCGGGGCCCGCCGCGGTGCAGTAGGAGTTGAGATGTCCGAGTTTTCACCACCACCGTCCGGGTTCATGGCCTTCCTCCCCAAGGAATACCAACGAGAGTTTTCCCGTGAGTGGATCATCGGCCTATCGCCCTTTTATGACCAGACCTGCGCGCAATGTTTTACGGTCCAGCAGGGACAGTGGGTCGGTGTAGGCGCACAAGAATTCGACGAAAGAGCGCTGAAATGTGAAGCGCGCTATGGATTGGTGTAATCCCGTGCTGAGATCGGTGCAAATACCATTACCTCGACGGGTACTCGTCGCTGCCGTGGCAGTGCTCTATGTGCTGGTTGCGCTGCCCTTGCCCTATCTCCTCGTCGACCACTACTCGGCTATGCAGGCGGGAGATACCAGTCATTCCGATGTCGATATTCACGCATGGTTGGAATGGGCCGCCAGTTCGGGGTTGTCTGTGGCGGTGTCTGTTTTGCCGTCCGTGCTGGTTCCGTCACGTCCTGTCACGATCTCCATGCCGCAGATTTTCTCGATTCTGCTGGTCTTCACTCTTCAGTCTCGCGGTCCACCCGTTCTCGGTTGATCTCTTCGCATCGTGTTGATTCCGTCAGTGCGTGGACTTGTTCGTGTCTGACGGCGTCACGTGTTACGCGTGAAGTTTAGGCAAAGAGTCGGTGAAAGACCGGGGGAGCCAATCTCAGTCCAGTCAACCAAGGAGCGATGCATGCCTGAAGAACGACGACGTCGCGTGATCGATGTGATCACGCCCGTGGATTGGAAAAATGTCGAATGGTTGCGGCGATTCATCACGGAGAATGGACGGATCCTCCCTCGTCGCATGACGGGGAATAGTCAGCAGCGGCAGCGTGAAATTGCCCGTGCGATCAAGCGTGCGCGGCACCTAGCGCTGTTGCCGTTCGGTGGGCGATCAGACTACTGAGTAAGCTAGGACGACGAATCCATTGTGTTGAAGTCGGAAGGGAGAGCGTATGGCAAAGTTGAGCAGTCGATTAAGAAACGAGAAACGCAAGCGATTGGTCGCGCAGTATGCCGAGCGTCGCAAGGCGTTGAAAGCTGTGATCAAGGGGCAGGCGAGTAGCGAAGAACAGAAGCAGGAGGCGCAGCAGTCGCTACAGAAATTGCCGAGGAATTCGTCGCCCGTCCGGGTGCGCAATCGCTGTGCGATCTCGGGGCGCGTGCGGGGATATCTGGGCCGATTCGACATGTCGCGGATCGACTTTCGCCTGCTCGCGCTGAAGGGTGAGATCCCTGGCGTGCGGAAATCAAGCTGGTAGCCGGCGTTCGTGGCCGAATGCAAGGAGACGTGATGAAACCTGGTATCCATCCTACGGGCTATCGTCCGGTTGTCTTTCACGATGTCGCGATCGGTAAGCGTTGGGTAATGATGTCGACGGTGCAGACCGATCAGACGACGGTTTGGGAAGACGGACGAACCTATCCGATTTACAAAGTCGACACATCGATGTACTCGCATCCGTTGTATACGGGAACGCAGCGCATCATCGATACCGAAGGGCGAGTCGAGAAATTTAATAAGAAATATCGAGGCCGTGGTGCAGCGGGAGGTCGTCGTGGCGATCTCGCTGTCTGAACCCCCCGCACAAACCGAGTCGAATGGTACCCGGCTTCCGGTCACCGTCGTTTGCGGGTTTGTCGGAGCCGGGAAGAGCACGTTGGTGCGGAAACTCCTCACCGAGCGGGCCTCCGGTCGTGTGGCCCTGCTAGTCCATGATCGCAGCGATGCCGGATTGGATGCAGACTTCTGTCGATCGCAAGGGGTGGACATATTCCGCCTCGGTGAAGTCCTGGCCGAGTTGGTTAAACGGTGCGTCGGCTGCTCCTTGCGCGACAGTTTGACGAGCGCCGTTATGGCGATCGCCGACATGGAGCGGTTTGATCGGCTGCTGGTGGAGTGTTCCGGATTGGTCGAGCCGGTCTTCGTTGCCGAAGTCTTCAACGATGCCTGGGAGAACCAAGAGCCGCTGGCATCAAAGGCACGACTCGATCACCTGGTTACGGTGGTCGACAGCCGGACCTTGTGGGGCGATCTGCACACCGTGGACGACTTGCAGGCTCGCGGTGTGAGTTGCGGAACAGACGACGGGCGGACGATTTCTGAACTGGTTGTGGAGCAAGTGGAGTATGCGACGGTGCTGGTGCTGTCCAAGACGGAGGGGCTACCGAGCGGAAAGCTGCGGCGATTACGGCACCTTCTTGAGGCGTTGAACCCGGAAGCCATGATCCTGTTGATGGCGGACAAATCGAATCTGGCAGGACAAATCCTTGGAGCACGGATGCCGGCCTCGATGCCGATCAGTTTTCAGCCCGGCTGGGCCAAGCTCATCCAAGGTGCGCCACTGCCGACGATTTCATCGGTTCACTGGGCGATGGGGGTATTTCGGGCCACGCGCCCCTTCCATCCGGAGCGTTTGTGGGATCTGATCGAATCCGATTGGGCGGGATTGCTTCGGTGCAAAGGGCATTTCTGGGTCGCATCTCAGCCAGAGCGGTGTTTTTCTTGGGAGCAGACGGCCGGAGCGAGACATTTTGAGTGTATCGGAGATTGGTGGGTAGCCACGCCGCGGGACCAATGGCCCACCGATCGCGCGTTTGAGGCAGAGCTCAAGCGGCAGTGGTCCGTCGAGTTCGGCGACCGGAGGCAGACGTTCGGCTGGATCGGCTATCAATTGGATGCCGTGGACTGGCGACGACAACTTGAGCGCTGCCTGTTGACACCGGTGGAGGTGCTGGAGGGCGAATCCGGCTGGCGACGGTTTGACGATCCCTTCGCCCGCGCGCTCGCCCATGCCGATACCCACGACGACGGAGATTCGGACAAGGAGGAGACTGATGGCAACTCATGTGACGACAAAGCCCGTTCCTGAGACTGGGAGAGTTGATCAGCGCTTGCCGGTGACAGTTCTGTCGGGGTTTCTTGGCGCAGGGAAGACCACCGTGCTCAACCACGTGCTGCACAATCGAGAAGGGTTGCGCGTGGCGGTCATCGTCAACGACATGAGCGAGGTGAATATCGATGCGAAGCTGATCGAGCAAGGAGGGGCCGAATTGAGCCGCACCGACGAGCAGCTGGTCAAGATGAGCAACGGCTGCATCTGCTGCACCTTGCGAGAAGATCTTCTGAAGGAAGTGGCACGGCTGGCAGAGGCGCGGCGGTTCGACTATCTGCTGATCGAGTCGACAGGAATCTCGGAACCGATGCCGGTCGCCGAGACGTTTCAATTTGAGAACGAATCGGGAGGCGGTCTGACCGGCGTTGCGCGACTGGATACGATGGTCACTGTCATCGACGCGGTCAACTTTCTCAAAGACTATCACGAAGCGGAGGATCTCCAAGCCAGAGGGCTCGGCGTCGGCGGCGAGGATGAGCGCACCATCACAGATCTGCTCATCGATCAAGTCGAGTTTGCCGATGTGCTGCTGATCAACAAGGCGGACCTGGTGTCCGAGAGCGAGCTGTGCGAACTGACGGCCATCCTTGCCGCGTTGAACCCTGAAGCGCGATGTGTCTCGATTCGGCATGGGCAAATTAATCTCAACGTCATCTTGAACACCGGGGCCTTCGATTTTGAGCGGGCCAGTCAGGCCGCGGGCTGGATGAAATCCTTACGCGGGCACGAACGGTCCGAGGCCGACGAATACGGGATTACCAATGTGGTGTACCGGGCTAGACGTCCGTTTCATCCGGAGCGGCTCTGGCACTGCTTCCAGGAGCCATGGCCTGGCGTCCTCCGGTCGAAGGGGCTGTTCTGGATCGCCACGCGCCCGGATCTCATCGGGCTGTGGTCGCAGGCGGGCGGGACCGGCAACGTGCGGTGGGCCGGGCGCTGGTATGCCGCGATGCCCAAGGATGATTGGCCGGAAGAGGAAGAAGAGTATCAGCGCCTCCAGGGAGTGTGGGATTCGGAGTACGGCGATCGCAGTCAAGAACTGGTGCTGATCGGTCGACGAATGGATCATGCGGCGCTGACGGCGCAGCTGGACGCTTGTCTGGTGACGGAAGCGGAATGGGCCTCCGGGCGGTCGTCGTGGGAGGGGAAGCCGGACCGCTTTCCGCCAATGGAAACAGTGGTGGAATCGGATGGTCTGTCGACGACGTCGGAGGAGCGGTAGATGCGCACAGACACGGCGCGGTTACCGGTGACGGTCTTGTCGGGATTTCTTGGAGCAGGAAAGACCACGGTACTTAACCACGTACTGCACAATCGGGAAGGGCTACGCGTGGCGGTGATCGTGAACGACATGAGCGAGGTGAACATTGATGCGCTGCTGGTGGCTGACGGCGGTGCGGCGCTAAGTCGCACGGAAGAGAAGCTAGTGGAAATGAGCAACGGCTGCATCTGTTGCACTTTACGGGAAGACCTGCTGAGCGAAGTCGCCCGGCTAGCGGAAGAGGGGCGGTTCGAGTATCTGCTCATTGAGTCAACTGGTATCTCAGAGCCGATGCCGGTAGCGGAGACCTTTACGTTTGAAAACGCGCAGGGGCAGGCGTTGGCTGACCTGTCGCGGCTCGATACCATGGTCACGGTAGTGGACGGCCCTCGGTTTCTCCACGACTATCGAGAAGGCGTGGAGTTGAAAGAGCGCGGCCTGGCGGTGAGCGAGCAGGATAAGCGAACCATCACCGATCTGCTGATCGATCAGGTGGAATTTGCGAACGTGCTCGTTGTGAACAAGACCGACTTGATGGAACCGCAGGCGCTGCAGGAACTGACAACGATTCTCGCAACGTTGAATCCAGACGCGGTGATCCGCCCGGTGCAATATGGGCACGTATCACCAGCAGAGATCCTCAATACAGGACGATTCGAATTCGCCAGAGCCTCACAGGCGGCTGGGTGGATGAAGACGCTGCGCGAAGGCACGCGTTCGGAATCCCAAGAATACGACATTGCAAGCTTTGTCTATCGGAGTCGTCGCCCGTTTCATGCGCAGCGGTTGGCGGACCAGTTGGGCCGACCTTGGCCCGGCGTGTTACGCGCCAAAGGGTTGGTGTATTTGGCTGGTCGGCTGGAGTTTATCGGGCTGCTGTCGCTGGCTGGGACTGTGTGGCAACTCGGCCCGATGGGGTGGTGGCGGGCTATGATACCGGAAGAGCAGTGGCCCGACTCCGCTGAGGTGAAGGCGCAGCTCAAGGCGATGTGGCATCCCAATTTCGGCGACCGGCGCCAACAGATCGTCATCATCGGTCAGCGGATGGATGAAACGGCGCTCCGTGCAGACCTCGACGCATGCCTGCTGACCGATGCGGAGCTGGCCGAGGGCAAACCTGCCTGGCAGAAATATCCGGATCCGTTTCCGCGTTGGAGCTGAGTCGGAGTGGGTTGAGAACCCAGGAGTTGAGAGGAAGCGGTATGAGTAATAAGGTAAGCGTTATCGTGGTATCAGGTTTTCTCGGTGCCGGGAAGACGACAGTGCTTCGGCGTCTGGTGCGTGAACTGAATCCAACGCGGACGGCGATTATTACGAACGACCTGAGCGGATTGACTAATGAGATCGAGATTTTCGGCGGAGAGCACTACCTTCGCGGTGAAGCTCTCGTCGAGTTGACGGCTGCGTGTACGCAGTGTTCCTTGCGTCAGCATGTCGCTGAAGCGATCATTCGGCTGACGAGCTTGGGCAAATACGACACCATTCTCATTGAAAGTTCGAGTAGCACGGATCCGCTCCTGATCGCCAATCTCTTCGATGCCGATGAGACCGAGGGGGTCGCCGTTTCCGCTGTCGCGCGCCTGGACCACTTGGTGACGGTCGTTGATGCGGAGCGTTTTTGGGACGACTATGAGTCCGGGATCACGCTCCGCGAGCGGGGACTCGGCACGGGACCGGACGATGCGCGAACCCTCGCCGAACTACTGGCGGATCAACTGGAATTCAGCACGACGCTCGTGCTGAGCAAGTGCGATCGTGTGACGCCGGTCGAACGGGAGCGTCTTGAGCGATTTCTTTGGCAGGTCAACCCTGATGCAGGGTGCATGGCGGTGTCTCAGGGAGACCGTGATCCCTTGTTGCTAGAGACTACGCGCCCTCATGAGGGGGCGGCGCTAGAAATCACACCCGGGTGGATGCATGCGTTGAGCGGCACGTCGTTGCCAGAAGGCGATCGTGAAACAGGGACGTTCGTCTATCGAGCGAAACGGCCGTTCCATCCGTTCCGATTTTGGCTGTTAATGCAAGAGGAGTGGCTGGGTGTGCTGCGATCCAAAGGATATTTCTGGGTCGCCTCACAACCGAAGACTTGTTACATGTGGTCGCAGGCTGGCACCAACTGTCTCTACGAGCGACTGGGTCGCTGGTGGGTGGCGATTCCGGATCGGCACTGGCCGAAGGGAGAGGGGGCACTCGACGAACTGCGCAAGGTGTGGGATCTCGAATTTGGGGATCGCCGGATTGAACTGGCCTTCATGGGCGAGGAGATTGATCGCGTCGACTTAAAACGACGGCTAGATGCTTGCCTGTTGACCAGAGCGGAGCTTGCCCTGGACGAAGAGCTGTGGTGTGCCTTTCGTGATCCCTTCAAGAAGCCGACATGGGAAAAGCGGCACATACGCGCCGAACGGCACGACTTGTTGCCGGAGGAAGAGAGCTGAGCTGATGTTTGATCTCGAAGAGATTCAGATAGTGGACGAACTGGGTTGTGAGCTCTGCAATCTGCGCGAGCACGGTGAAGGTCGTGATGTCGTCACCCGTATTCGAGTTGTGGACGATTTAGAACGGCGCGCTGCGACGGGAGAGATATGGCAACTCTGTCGATGCTGTCAGATTGCCGTGACGCTCTGGGACAGCAGTGGTGTGGCTGATCTCCCTAGCGCATGACGGACGGCCAGGACAGCGAATCAACGAAAAGGAGGAATGATGGGACGCTATTGTCAGGTGACCGGGAAGAAGCCGGTGTCGGGAAACAACGTGAGTCATGCCAACAACAAGACGAGACGGCGATTTGTGCCGAACCTACAGCGCAAACGCTACTTTTTGACAGAAGAGAATCGCTGGATCACCTTGTCGGTCTCGACGCACGGGATGAAGATCATCAACAAACGAGGCCTGGCCCCGGTGGTTTCAGAAATGCGGGCGGCCGGAGAAAAGATTTAGCAAGGAAAGAGGGGATGCATCATGCGTGAAGTCATTGCCGTGGCCTGTATCGGCTGCGAATCGCCGGGCAAATCGGTCTATTGGACGACGAAGAACAAGAAGAACGATCCGGACCGGATCGAACTGAAGAAGTATTGCTCGTATTGCCGCAAACACGCGGCGCATAAGGAAAAACGGTAAGACGGTGGATTGGAAGAATGTCGAATGGTTGCGGCGATTCATTACGGAGAATGGACGGATCCTCCCTCGCCGCATGACAGGGAATAGTCAACAGCGGCAGCGTGAAATTGCCCGTGCGATCAAGCGCGTGCGGCACCTGGCGCTGTTGCCGTTCGGTGAGCGATCAGAATACTGAGAAAGCCGGGACGACGAATCCATTGTGTTGAAACCAGCGCGGGGTTCTGGTGAGTGGAAACGGTAGTGATCAGGAGGTCGGTGTTGTGGTAATGGCCGTCGCCAGTTCGTGTAAGAGTTGTTCGGTTTTGTCCCAGCCCAGACAGGCATCGGTGATGGAGACGCCATGCTGAAGGGCCACCCCTTCTTTCCAGGCTTGTTTGCCTGGATTCAGATTGCTTTCGAGCATGAAGCCCATGATGGTCTGGCGGCCTCCGCGGAACTGCCGCAACACCTCCTGGGCGACGAATCCCTGGCGGGTGTGATCTTTCTTGGAGTTGTCGTGCGAACAGTCGATCATGATGGGGCGCGCGATGCCTTCGTTCGCGACGGCGGCTTCTGCTTTGGCGACGTGTTCTGCTTCATAGTTGGTCTTGCCGCCGCCGCCGCGGAGGACGATGTGACGGTTGGGATTACCCATCGTGCGGATGATCGCCGCTTGCCCGTCGGCATTAATGCCGACAAAATGATGCGGCGTCCTGGCGGAGATCATGGCATTCACGGCAACTTGCAAGCTGCCTTCTGTGCCGTTCTTGAACCCGACCGGCATCGAGACGCCGCTGGCCAACTCGCGGTGTGTCTGGCTTTCCGTCGTCCGCGCTCCGATCGCAGCCCAACTGATCAGATCGGCGATATATTGTGGGCTGATCGGATCGAGCAATTCAGTGGCGCAGGGGAGTCCGAGCTGGTTGATGCGCAACAGAATGGTTCGGGCCAGCTCCAAACCGGTGGCGATGTCGCAGGTCCCGTCCAGATGGGGATCATTGATCAGGCCTTTCCAGCCGACCGTGGTGCGAGGTTTCTCGAAATAGGTCCGCATCACGATCAGGAAACGGTCGCGCAAGGCATCGGCGACAGGTTTCAGTTTGTGAGCATACTCAAATGCGGCTTCAGAGTTATGGATGGAGCACGGTCCGACAATGACGACCAGCCGATCTCGGTCTTGTCCATGAAGGATTTTTCTGATAGCATTACGGGTTTCGACGACCAGCGCTGCCGCCTGTTCGGTGATCGGCAGTTTGGTCTTGATGACACGCGGCGGAGGCAGTGCGGTGATCAAGCCGATGTGTTGATTATCGATGGGTCTATTCACAGTCTGTCCTTTATCAGGGGATCGATGGCTAGAATACTATATGAACCCCCCATGAGAAGTCTAGATGACGATATTTAACCTATTGAAGAGTAGACAAAACATATCTGCGAGTTGTGCGTTTTGTTTGACAGGTTTTTTAAAACCGTGGTAGGGCGTACACTGTAATGGTTGCCATGAGTATCACAGATCACTGTAGAGGCGGCCTGTCGGTCGGTCTCATCCTCCTGTTCGTGGCCCTGGGGCCCTTTGCCGGTGCGCAAAGCGTGCACCATGAATTGGCCGCCGCCGACACCGACGGCCATGAACACTCCGACAACGATCTCTGTCAATGGGTTGAGTCTCATATCGCGGGCGTGCTCGACGTTGATGTGCCCCGGCCGGCTTTCCGTGAGCGGGGCGAGTTATATGAATTACCTGCTGCTCCCATCTTGAGGGCCGGTGCGTTGTCGTTCGCTGGCCCCTCGCGCGCTCCGCCTGCTCTCCACTAAGGTTCCACGTTCATAGCAATCGCAGTCTCACGATCGAGTGTGGTTGTGTAACTCTGGTCGTTTTTCGACATACGTTCGGTAATGGGAGGATAAAATGCAGTTTCGAGTAATGCAATGGTTGGCATGGTCCGTGGTATTCACGGTCCTAGGGATAATTTCTGGTTCATCCGTCTATGCGGCGGATGTTGATTGGGTCACGATAACGGGCACGGTTCAGAATCAAGATCTCCGGCGGGTCTCGCAGGCAATCATTGAAGTCAAGAGTCAAGAAGGGGAACTCGTCTCGTCCGGAGTTTCAAATGATGCTGGTGAATTCAAGGTGACTGTGCCGGAGAGCGGCACGTACTCCGTCAGTGCGGTCCAAGAAACCTATCGGAGTGAATATGTCGTGCTCACGCTGGGAAAAGAACCTCTGAAATCGGTCACCCTGACCCTTTCAAAGACTAAAGAAGTGTCACTGGAGGTTGTGGCACCCCTGCCGCCAGTCAACACCACGGCATCCAGTGAGACCTATTCACTCAGCCGGAAGGAAATCGAACTCCTTCCCCGGGGCAACAACAGCGAATTACACGACGTGTTGCTGACGATTCCCGGCGTGGTCTATGGATCGTTGAAGCAACTTCATATCAGGCAGGATCATGCCAATATCCAATTGCGAATCGACGGGATACCCATTCCTGATACGATTTCGTCGACATTTTCCGATGTGATTTCGCCTCGTACCTGGGAGCGGGCCGATATTGTCTTGGGTGGGATGGAAGCGAATGTGGGAAATAGGACGACCGCACTCATCGATATTACGACGAAGAGCGGCACAAAGCCGGGATTTGGGTCGGTCCAGATGTTCGGCGGGTCGAATAACACGATCAACCCCTCATTTGAGTATGGAGGCACGATCGGCGAGAAGTTCCGCTATTACTTTCTGAACAGCCATACGGCGACGAATCGAGGCATTGAGCCGCCGACTGTCGGCCATTCAATTTTTCACGGCCAAAGCGAGCGCAACCAGACGATGTTCCGTGGTGACTATCAGTTGGACAATAACAATAATTTCACTGCCTTGTTCTTGAACTCTATCGCGAAATATCAGATTCCGACTTTCCCCGGGCAAACCCCGAACTCAACTATTCTTAGCCTCATGTCGGGTTTTAGCCCAGTACCCTCGGACAGGCTTGATGAGAATCAGAAGGAAAATAACCAATACGGACATCTGGTGTGGCGGCGCGATATCAACACCCGTAACTTCTTTAGCCTCGCCGGGTATTTCCGTCAGACGAGAGCCACCTTTCGAACGGATCCGCTCAATGTGTTGGCCTATACGGCCGAGGAAGATGAACCCTTCTCGGCCGGCAGCCAAGACCGCATCGGCTACTCCGGTGGTGTGCGCATGGATTATACATATGTGCATAGCAAGGAACACTTGATTAAGGCGGGGTTCCAAGTTGATCGGGCCCAAGCGATCAATAAGACGAGATTGTCAACATTTTTGTCGACCGACCCTAATGACTCAACCTCGGACCCAACCGGAGGCGTGATCAACCGCGGCGGCGACAACCGGCTTGTCGGGTGGCGGCAGGAGTTCTGGATACAAGATCAGTGGACACCGAATGAACATTGGACGTTCAACTTCGGTGTGCGTGCCGATACTGTGCAGTATCTACGAAATGAAGGACAAATCAGTCCACGAGTCGGGGTGACATACCGGTACAATTCCGCCAACGCCGTCCACGCATACTATGGCCGGCTCTTTACCCCGCCGAATCTGGAGCGGATTAACACCACCACCTTGAATACAGAGAGAACGAAGGCGCATCCGGAGGCTACCACCAATAATTTGCCGCGAGCCGAGCGGGCCCATTATTTCCAGATTGGCAGCGTCCATGCCCTGACAGATTGGGCGACGCTGCAACTGACGGGCTACTACAAGTTAGCCAACTACATGTCGGACGCCCACCAGTTCGGCTCGACGCCCATGCTGAACTATTTAGCCTTTGACCGGGGATGGACCAGGGGAGCCGATGCTGCCCTCAAGGTGTGGTTGATGGAAAACTTAACCGGACGTGGCAACATCGCCTGGGGACAGTGTAAGGGCTATGGCTTGCAGTCCGGGCACAATCTAGTGCATTTTGAAGAAATTGCCGATATCAATTCGCGCAGCGGCGTCCATTGCGACCATCAACAGACGCTGACCGCGTCAGGAATTTTGAGTTATCAATTGCTTGAGCGGACCCACTTGACCGGCCAAGTGCTGTTTGCCTCGGGATTACGGACGGCGGACACAGGCGCCAAGACAAACTCGACCCATAGCCCGACGTACACGATCTATAACTTTTCAGTCAGCCATGTCATTCCGTTGCCTTGGCACGGGCAGAAATTCCTGCTGGGATTCGATATCGTGAATGCGCTCGACCAAAAGTACTTTCTTAATTCAGGAGAGGGCAGTATCGGTCTCGGTGTGGCGCATGCCGGAATGCCGCGGTCCTTTTTCTTTCGTGGGCAATGGTTCTTTTAATATATAGAGCGATTGGATATTGTCACTGATGAAGACTACGCAGTGCTGTCGTAGATACATAGTACTGGTTGGTGTGCTTGCCATGTTGATGAATCCTGCCGCTGCGCATGCAGCGGCAGGCGACGAGGCCACTCACGAGAGTGATCACGAGGAGGATGTTCTTGCCGTCCCGGAGGTACATGTCCATGGCTTGCCGTTGAACAAGGATCAGCAGCTCGGCCCGGTGGCCAAGTCTACCCCTTGGCCCGCTATTCCCACCTCGCTCAACGGACAGGAAATCGATGATTGGATGAAGGCTCGTCTGTTGGTCTCCAGGCAGGCGAAGGTGGCGGTCGTAGTTCTTGAGCCTTGTAAAAATCGGGAGCTGACGACGGCTGGAGTCAATGCTCTCGGTAAATGGACATTTGATCCTCAGAAGAAAGGCGACGAGCCTATCGACGGCGAGTTGACCGTCCGCATCCATTTCAGAACACGCTGACGCTACGGTATCGATGGCTATCGCAGCACAGCGGATAGCTCGGCAAGACTCATTCGAAACAACCAGATAGACCAAATAGACGAGATAGACAAGGTCGACTGTGTTTGACGTGAGGTTCACGCCTGACGCTTGACGCTCGACGAGGTACGTTCTATTGTCTCACACATGAGTGTAGACGAATCCCTCTTCTTTGCCATTAACGGACTCGCCGGCCAGTCATCGCCCGTCGACCAATTTTTTCTCCTGCTTGGCAACCGCAGCACTCTCTATCTCCCTGGGGCACTCCTCATTGGATATTGGATTTGGGTGAAACGTTGGGAAGCGTTGCTAGGGGGGCTGGCGTTGGCGGGTGCGGTGGGTCTCTCAGATTTCCTGGGGGGGCAGCTTAAGTGGCTGTTCGAGCGCGTCAGGCCTTGCCATGCACTGAGCCAAGCCATCAGCATTGAGCCAGGCGGCTGCGGAAGGCTCTTCAGTTTTCCGTCGAACCACGCCATCAATACGGCAGCGGTAGCCGCGTTCATTCAGGTGCTATATCCACGATCCGGGTGGATCAGTTGGCCGATTGTCGGCTTGATTGGGCTCGCCCGCGTGTACGTGGGAGCGCATTATGTGACAGATGTCTTCGGAGGGTGGCTGATCGGTGGAGCAATTGGTGGGAGTGCCGCGTGGCTCTTGTTGCAGTGGCCTGTCTTCAGAAAAAACCGATAGCGGCGGGCTTCAAGTCGATGAACGAAGCAGGGGTGGGTTCCTCCTAGCGGGTCGGGCGCGTGCTATTGCGCATCGACACACTCCAACAACCGTCTTTCCAATGTTTTTACATCGTAGCCACGGCCAATCAGCACCACCGCTGGTTCCGGCTCATCCAACAACATGACAGGGGCAGTCGTCGGATGTCCCGGCGGCACATATTGGAATTCTTGTAGCTCTGGCTCGTGCACAAACCGGAAATATCCCTTTGCCCGCTCAAGTTCTTTGGGTAGCGATTGAGTCCAGGCTTCGAACCGTCGCCGGTTGAGCGGTGCGAGCGGTTTCACGGTTGTGGCGATAGGATGGTAGTCCGCCCGTTTGTGAGAACCTACCGGGTGCGGTTTGCCGAACACCACATTCGTTTTTGCCGGGTGCGGTCGTGTCGCGATTGGTGCAAGTAAGGCGTCTGCATCGATACGCGCGTGGGTGGTTTCCCAGATGCGGGCATAGGGGTTCTGTTTTACTATCCCACTTTTGAAGTCATCCCAATGGCCCGGCACATAGAGGTCTTGTTTATTGAGGATGAGTTCGTCCGCGCAGCGAATGGCTTGAGTCGTGACGTATTGGCTAGAGTGGCTGGTTTCGCTGGCAATGGGATGGAGCAGTGCAATCACGCGTTCCAGCGTGGCTAGTCTGGCAGTGAAGAGATCGGTCACGGCGTCGATGACTTCAGCCGGATCGGCCAAGCCGGAACATTCGATAATGACCACATCGGAGGCGGCATCGTTGACCAGTTGCGCGATCCCCCAGGACAGATCTTCTTTTATGTCGCAGCAAACACAGCCGCCTGCCAGGTTCATGACTTGCTCGGCGATTGTCCCTGCGAGCGGGCCGTCGATACTCACCTCGCCCGCTTCGTTCATCAACACCCCGGCGCGCTTTCCGTGCGATTTCCAATATTCGAGTAACCGCATCAGCAGCGTCGTCTTTCCGGCGCCGAGTGAGCCGCAGAGCAGATAGAAGGGAACGGGCATGGCTAGTCCAGTTGAGATAGAAGCTCATTGAGAGCCGACGGTCGTATTGTACCGGGAGAAGCGCTTGCTGAAAAGGCTAATGGTGATCCGCAAACATGCTGGCTTTGTGATGGTGGTCAGTTAGTTTGCGGAGAGCGCAATGGATGTCGTCGGGTTCGCAACACACGGTTTTCAGCTGAATGGGCATGTATTTGATGCCAAAATCCACGGTAATGCGGGGTTGGATCACGTGCAGTAGATCCAGGGAGGAGTCTGTCCCATCGATCAGGCGTGGCGGTGAAGATGACCAGGCGTGGCTTCATAGCCAATATTCGAGTCCACGCACAAGATTATAATATTATAAAAACAAAAACTTATAGTCTGTACTTAATGTAACTTCTTAATAACACAATTGTGCACAATTTAGTATTCAGGCCGTTCGATGAGTATGGGAAACGTGGCATCTCCAATACCGAAATTTCCACCGGCTGGATCCGCGACGATGACGCGCAGGGTGAGGCTATTCGGTGCGTCATTGAAGAGCGGGACGAAGAACGGAGCTTCAAATTCGGCGTTCCGGCCGCTGTAGAACATCTGCAATCGCTCGTGGACGCGATTGCCGATCCGCACTTCGCCATAGATGTGGATTTTTCTGGAGTCCCAATCGCCGTGCGGCCGCACCAATGAGCCGGACAAGGTACGAATCGACGCGCGCAAGACGACGTCGTCCCGGGCGATGAGGGGCTTATGGGGCGTGGGGTGCTCAATCTGGACGATATACCCATGTAAGGCGAGCACGAGGCCATCGTTGGTCATATCTTGTCCTGGGATGAGCCAGACCCGCTGGCTTGCGCGCTGGGCTGCTGCGGGATAGGCCAGGGGACCTTCTGCGGTAATATCCACGAGCGTGGGGTGAGTCAGATTCAATGTCGTGGTAAACGAGGCGGAGGCGCGGGCGCTGTACTGCGGTTCGTCCATCATGCGAGGGGTGCGCATGATTTGATTTTGGTCGCCAGCCTCGCCTTGCTGGAGGCCGGTGGCAAGGACCTCTCCGTTCGCGACGTCTGTAATCGTGATGCGGGCGCCGCCGACGTCACTTCCTAACACCATTGCTCCATGAGCCACGACCCGAACTATGATCTTGGTCGGTTGTGGTGTAGTCAGTTGTACGGGGGGCAGAGGGGCTAGATCAACCGGGCCGGAGAAGCCGTGTGGAGGAAAGAAAAGGCAGGACAGCAGGACCAGCGTTAGACGGAACGGGCTCATTTCACTGTGGTGCCGGGCTCGACTTCTTCCAGAATAGTGGCGAGGCCACGCACTTCGCTGTCACCTGCGGCCAGAACCATCCCTTGCGATTCGATACCCATCAATTTTGCTGGTTTCAGGTTGGCCACGATCACAATGGTCTTGCCCACGAGCGTCTCCGGCTCATACTGCTTGCCGATGCCTGCGACGATCTGCCGTTGCTCTGTACCAAGTGAGACGTGCAGCTTGAGCAGCTTTTCAGATTTTGGCACGCGCTCTGCAGTCAGCACTTTGGCTGTTTTTAGCTGGATCTTCATGAACTCGTCGATGGTGATCTGTGTTGAAGCAGGGGCATGAGGTCCGGGGCTAGGGGCTATAGGCGTCGCTGCGTGCATAACAGGATTTGGTTGCGGTGGAATCGGTGCGGCACTCATGGGTTTATCTCCTTGCAGTGTTGACTCGATGCGTGGGAAGAGCCCCGGACCTTTGCAGATGCGTGTACCGGCTATCGGGGCATCCCATTGATAGGTCTCTTCAGGTAATGGCTTGGAAAAATCCAGCGCAAGCCCAAGCTGTTGGGCAAGTTTCGCCGCGGTTTGTGGCATATACGGATAGAGGAGAACCGATAAGAGCCGCAGCGCCCGCGCGGTTGTATTGAACACGGTGTTGAGGCGCCCCTGATCGTCTGGATTCTTGGCCAATTTCCATGGGGCGGTCTTGTCGATGTATTCATCGCAGAGTCCGATCAATTCCCGGAGTACTTGGAGATTTTCGCGAAAGGTCAGAGCGGTAAATCCTTGCTCGATCACGGCCGGCAATTGCGTGGAGAGCTGTGCAATCTTGGATTCCACCTCTGGGAGCGCAGGCAGGTCGTCGGCCGGAATCGTACCGCCGGCGAATCGTGCAATCATGGTGAGGGTGCGGCTCAATAAATTACCGATGCCGTTGGCTAAGTCGCTGTTGATACTTGTGGCCATGGCGGATTGTGAGAAGTCACCATCCTGCCCAAACGGTACTTCGCGAAGCAGAAAATAGCGGAAGGCATCGACACCGTAGGTTTCCACCATCTTGTTCGGATCGACGACGTTACCGCGGCTTTTCGACATCTTCTCGCCACCCACCGTCCACCACCCATGGGCGAAAATCGTTTCTGGCAGGGGCATCTTCAAGGCCATCAGCATGGTGGACCAGTAGACGGCGTGAGTCGTCAGAATGTCTTTCCCAACGAAGTGGACATTGGCCGGCCAGAAGCGATTACCAATGGGTTTTTCTCTGGGGAGGTATTCCAGGGCGGAGATATAGTTCACCAGCGCATCAAACCAGACGTAGGTGACATAGTCGTTGTCAAAGGGTAGTTCGATTCCCCAAGAGAGTCTGGATTTTGGTCTGGAGATCGACAGGTCGCCGAGCTTCTGTGTCTGGAGAAATCCCAACACTTCATTGCGGCGCGATTCGGGACGGATAAACCGATCGTGCTTCTTGATGTGGTCGATCAGCCGATCTTGGTATTGCCCCATCTTGAAAAAATAATTATGCTCGCTGAGTTGTTCCACCGGACGTTTGCAGTCGGGGCAGAGGCCGTCGGCTACGTCTTTTTCGGTCCAGAATCGCTCATCGAACGTGCAATACCAGCCTGAGTAGTCGGCTTTGTATATCAGCTGCCTGTCGAACAGCTCGTGAAGATATCGTTGGACAATTCGCGTGTGCTGAGCGTCGCTCGTTCTGATGAAGGCGTCGTTGGAGATGTTCAGCCGTTTCCACAGGTCCTGAAATTGCGGGGCGAGCCTATCGCAATGGACCTGCGGAGCGATGCTGGCCCTGGCGGCGGCTTGTTGCACTTTCTGCCCATGCTCATCCAGGCCAGTCAGGAAAAACACGTCGCGCCCCCGCAAACGCCAATATCGCGCAAGAATGTCGGCGGCGATCGTTGTGTAGGCGTGACCGATGTGCGGAACATCGTTGACGTAGTAAATCGGCGTGGTGATGTAGAAGGTGTTGGACTGACTCATAGCCGAGGAAAGATACCAGGTTCGAAAGATCGAAAGCTAGGCAGACACCGCCGCTTTGATGAATCCTGAGGCCTCTCGCAGGCGGAGCAAGATGTTTTCGAGCGCCATGTGGAGATTGAGATGACGGGTGGCCTGCTGTTCTGTGCGCTCGATGTCGTTCAGCAGATCCAACAATGCCTCGAGGTCAGTATGTTGGGCGTACTGGCGGAGTTGATCCAGTTGGTCAAGATGGAGCAAGTGTTTCTGATCACCGCCAGTGATGACAATGACGAGATCACGAATCCACCGGTTGAGCCAGGTGAGGATTTCGGCGCCACGGTCGGCTTTGGCCAAACTCTCCGCCATTGTCAAAATGGCGGAGATGGATTTCAGGGTGTTCGGAGCGACGAGATCGAGGCATTCACGCTGTTGCGCACGTACGTTGGCTACCTCCAGCGTCAGCGCTTCCCCGATACGCCCTTCAGTGACCAGTGCCAGAAAGC
>Ga0194128_10001298_pt1 | contig 43616 bp, 36 predicted proteins | sample TA2KigCa65mmetaG_FD_148650 | JGI IMG/M metagenome (GOLD analysis project Ga0194128, IMG submission 148650) | Freshwater microbial communities from Lake Tanganyika, Tanzania - TA2015037 Kigoma Deep Cast 65m | ecosystem: Environmental > Aquatic > Freshwater > Lake | place: Tanzania: Lake...
ATTAAGGCAAATGCCCCAAGGGAAATCTTGCGATCCGCCACCGAACGCCAACGCATCGCCCGAGCTAGTGTCGTAGGTAAGCCTTATTCTGTCGACACCAATGGTGACGTCCTCGCCATTCGTCAATGACAGCGAAATCGCGGTTGCGGTACTCAAAGTCGAAGTGGACAAAATCCCCGGGAAGATCCGTTTTGCAAGTGATTCCGCCCCAGAAATCACCGAACGCCGCCGTGAACGTTTCTTTCCAGGATAAATGTCCTTCAAACACCTTTGCCAAGTCTAAAGACTCATGGTTGTGTTCCTATTTTGCGTTTCTTTTACGACTAAATCGGCTGACGCAACCGATACAACGATTAGCGGCCTGCTGAAGTCAAACCTGATTTCCATGAACTCTTTTTAACTTCAATCAGAAGAGTTGGTTTGCCGCTGATCGGGTATTACGTACTGCACGATCGTTTCATCCGGCTTTGGGAGTCTTTCGACCGATGCGAGTCGCCTTTCTCACTTCGGGCCGGTTTGTCCCCAGCAGCCGCTTTCGGGTCTTACCGTTTGTGCCACACCTGCAACGGCATGGCCACGAATGTCTGGTGCTGCCGAGTCGCCCAGAGAAATACGCCTCCTGGCCGCTACTCGGATTTCGATTGAGCGGAGTCGTCAAACGCTGGAATCGCTGGGCCGACCTCGCCGCATTGGAACGCTGGTCGCCCGACGTTGTCGTTCTCGAACGCGAGCTTTTCAGCGATGCAACGTTTAACGTCGAACAGGCATTGCGACAGATCGCTCGCCGGTTGGTACTCGACATCGACGACGGACTGTTTGCGTTGCACCGGCACAAGTTCGAAGTGCTCTGTGGATTGAGCGACCACGTCATCGCCGGCAACGAACTGCTGGCGGCTCGCACGCGAATGGTCACCCCGCGAGTGACCGTGATTCCGACGTGTGTGGACGTAGAGCGATATTCGCCGAGCTCACATTTCAAATCTCAAGTTTCAAATCCGCCCCTTGTCCTCGGCTGGACGGGCACGGCAGCGAATGTCGAGTACCTCGATGTCCTGCGCGAACCACTGCGCCAACTGGCACGTGAGAGTCAAATTGAACTGCGTGTGATCGCTGAGTCGAGCCGATTGTTAAAGCGATTGCAGTTCGAGCGAGATGGAATTCCGACTCGCTTTGTCCCTTGGTCGGAAACGAATGAAGTTTCCGAGTTGCAAACCTTCGACGTCGGCCTGATGCCGATGCCGGACACCGAGTGGACTCGCTACAAGTGTGGTTTGAAGATCCTGCAATACATGGCTGCCGGAGTTCCCGCGGTCGCGTCTCCCGTCGGTGTCAACTCAGAGATCATCCATCATGGAACAAACGGTTGGCTGGCCACGACGCCGGATGAATGGTTGTTCGTGCTGCGGCAACTGCTGTCCGAGCCGCATTGCCGCGCCTCCGTCCTGGCAGCAGCGCGGACAACGGTTGCCGAAAGATATTCTGTCAACGCCCAACTCCCTCGACTCACCGCCTGCCTAGAAGCGGTGTGTGCGGGACAGTAGCTTGGCGACGGTCCAGACCGTATTGATTCCAAATGCTCAAACCATGTGGTGTTTCCATGCGTCGTACATTGTTTTGGAAAGTCGTTTCACTGGTTGCTCTGGCTTGGGCGGTCGGTCACTCTGCCAATGCAGGCGAAGCAGTGAAGAAGAATGTTGTCGTCATCGTTGCCGATGATTTGGGTTGGCAGCTTGGCTGCTACGGCGACACGCAGGCGAAGACTCCCAACATCGACAAGCTGGCGGCCGCGGGAGTCCGGTTCACGCGAGCGTACTGCACGACCGCCAGTTGCAGTGCGAGCCGTTCGGTGCTGATGACCGGTTTGTTCAATCACGCAACCGGGCACTACGGGCATGCTCACGCGGACGGCCATTTCTCCACGTACGACTCTGTCCGCACGCTGCCGGTGATCATGAACGAAGCGGGCTATCGGACGTGCTCGATTGGAAAATATCACCTTGCTCCGGAAGCGACGTACCACTTCGAGACGTACCGCAACGAGGGCATTCAAGGCTCGCGAAATTCCGTCCGTATGGCCGAGAACGCGAAAGCCTGGATCGCTGAGAAAGATGACCGGCCATTCTTCCTTTACTGGTGCAGCACCGATCCACATCGAGCGGCTCAGGGCTTCGCGAACTCACCGACGGACGATTTCTATCCAGGCGTGACGCCCAGTCGATTCAAGGCGGACGAGATGCGCGTCCCCTCGTGGCTGCCGAACACTCTTGAAGTACGGCAGGAATGGGCCGAGTTCTACGAAGCGATCAACCGGCTCGATCAAGGCGTCGGCACGCTGATGCAGGCGTTGAAGGAGACCGGCCATGCCGACGACACACTGGTGCTGTTCCTGGCCGACAACGGCCCGCCATTTCCCGGAGCCAAGACGACGTTGTACGACCCCGGTGCGCGGCTGCCGCTGATCGTTCGGGATCCGACGCAGCAGCGTCACGGTACGACCGACGCGCTCGTCGCGTGGGTGGACGTCACGCCGACGATTCTCGACTGGTGCGGAGTCACTCCGAAGCCCGCTCTGCCCGTCGTACCGCGAGCAAATGGCGGCGGTCCCGAAGGAGCTCGACCGGCCAAGAATGCCAAGACTCAACCGGTCACATTTCATGGCCGCTCGTTTTTGAAAGCACTGAGCGACGAACGTGCGTCGCAGCATGGCTTCGGGGAAATCTTCGGTTCGCACACGTTTCACGAGGTTACGATGTACTACCCGATGCGGTCGATCATCAGTGGTCGCCACAAGCTGATCTTCAACATCGCTCACGAGTTGCCGTACCCGTTCGCCTCCGATTTGTACGCCTCGCCGACATGGCAGATGGCATTGAAGACCAAGCTGCCGGTCTACGGGCTGAGATCGACTTCGGCCTATATTCATCGTCCGCAATTTGAGTTCTATGACCTCGCAGCTGACCCCGACGAACTGAAGAATCTTGCCGACGATCCACAGCACGCCAAGTTGATCGGCGAACTCAAAGACAAACTCAAAGCCTGGCAAAAACAAACCCGCGACCCATGGGTGTCGAAGTGGGAGTACGAATAATCGACGGCAACAAGCACATCCTGATCGGCACCGCCGGGCACATTGATCACGGGAAGACCCGGCTGGTTGGGCGGTTGACGGGGATCAACACCGATCGGTTGCCGGAGGAGCAGGCGCGCGGGATTTCGATTGACCTGGGCTTTGCGCACTTTGAGCAGGGGGGCATTCAATTCGGTGTCGTCGATGTGCCGGGGCATGAGCGGTTCGTCAAGAACATGGTTGCGGGAGCAACCGGCGTGAATCTCGCAATGCTGGTCATCGCGGCGGATGACAGCGTCATGCCGCAGACGCGCGAGCACCTGGAAATCATGGAATTGCTGGGCATCCCGGCCGGATTGGTGGCGTTGACGAAGATTGATCTGGTCGATCGAGACTTCGTCGAACTCGTCGCGGCGGACATCGCCGATCTGACTCGCGGGACATTTCTCGAAGGGTGTCCAATCGTGCCGGTATCTTCACAGACGGGCGAGGGACTTGACGAGTTGCGGGCGGCTCTCGTCAAGCGGGCGAACGAAGTTGTCTTCCCGGAAGCACTGCCGTTATTCCGGCTGCCGATCGACCGAGTCTTCAGCGTCGCGGGGCATGGCACAGTCGTCACTGGTTCCGTCGCGAGTGGTTCGGCGCGCGCGGGCGAGACGCTCGAACTGATGCCTGAGCAGCGTGAGGTTCGCGTGCGTGGCGTTCAACATCATGGCTCGCAGGCAGATGACGCCAGCGCCCGGCAGCGGACGGCGATCAATCTCGCCGGCGTAAAGACGGACGAGGTCGAACGGGGCATGGAACTCGCCTCGCCGGGTTACCTGCTGCCAACACGGCGAATCCTCGTCGAATTGAAACATCTCTCGTCGTCGCCGCTGCTGTTGAAGGACCGGCAAGTTTTCAATCTGCATCTCGGCACGCGCGAGGTGTTCGCGCGGATCAATCTGAAAGGAACGCCGCTGCCGCCGGGGGAACGAAGCTTCGCCGAACTCCGCACGAAGGAGCCGATCGTCGCCGCACACGGACAGCGCTTCATCCTGCGTCGCATTTCACCGAGTGTCACGATCGCTGGCGGTCGAGTGCTTGATCCCTGCTTGCCGGTCGGTAAGCGGATCAAGGATCTCGTGTCGCTGGGTACGAAGTGGTCGTCTCCCAGGGACGTGACGAGACTGTCCGCGCTGATCGCTCAGAAAGACAACATCGACGATTCGCCGCTGGAAGCCGCACGCCGGTCCGGCATCACACCGAATCGGTATCGGCAACTGCTGGACGACCTGCGGACATCCGGCGAATTAATTCGGCTGGGAAGCGCCGAGCGGGGACTGCTCGTTCACAAAGACCGCCTCGCTGCGTTATCAGCATCGGTGATTAAAACGATTCGCGAAGTTCTGGCGAAACATCAGCCACGCCGAGCACTGCCGCGCGAAGTGTTCCTGTCGGGCTGTCGCGAGATCACGCATGCCGCGCTGCTGGACGCGGTTTTCAATAATCTGTTCGTTCAAGGCGAACTGGTCAAAGTCGGCCCGCACATCGGTCCGGCCGACGCGCAGGTGAAGCTCACGAAGAATCAACAAGCCACGCGTGCCAGGCTGCTCGAAGAGATCAACGCCGCCGGGCTGACTCCACCGACGACGAAAGAACTTGCCGCGTCCGTCAGCCAGAAGCTGGATCAAATCGAACCGCTGCTGCATGTCAGTTGCGAAGACGGCTTGCTCGTGAAGGTCGCCGATGATTTGTACTTCGCACCCGATGCGATCGAACGTGCCCGACGTCTCTGCGCCGAGTTCCTCGACAAGAACGGCCCGGCCTCGATGGCTCAGCTCCGCGATGCTTGGAACGTCAGCCGGAAGTTTTCGGTTCCGCTGTGCGAGTTCTTCGACGCGAATGGCCTGACGATTCGCAACGGCGACTTGCGAGTCGCTGGGCCGAAACTGGCCCAGCCCTTCGGCTGAAACCACGGTGAGTCGAACCAGCAAGGCGCCAGGCCACAAGGAAGCACAATGTGTGTTTGTGGCTTCGTGGATCATTGCTCTTCCGGGTGCGTGTCCCGAAGATCGCTCGGTCACCAATTTCGCGAGGCCCGCATGTCCGACGTCTTTCAAACGCTCATCACCGACTACATCCACTCTCGACCGAACGCCAAGAAGCTCGATCCGAAGCGAGTCGCCAAGCGGTTGAACATTCGCAAACGCGACTTCGCGGAGTTCCTGACTGCCTGGCGGACGATCTTCCAGCGCGGCGTCAAGAGCCTCGAACAGGATCAGCAGCTTTCGAGTCAACCCGAGTCAGATCACACTCCGCCGCAAAAGTCGAAACTTAAACCAGGATCGCTCTCCGGGGTCATCAGGAAAATCGGCGTTCGCGGCGCGGTGTTCATCGCGACAGCCGACGCGGCGGGGCATCGGGCGGGGATGAAGCCGCTGGAGGTCTCGATCACGACGCGCGATTTGAAGGATGCGCAAGTCGGCGACAACGTCATCGTGCAATTGGTGGGGCAGCCTCGCGCCGGGGAGCGGGCCTACGGCAAAGTGGTCGAGGTCATCCAGCGAGCGACAAATTCGTTCGTCGGAACGTACGACGAGTTCGACGGCCAGGGCTATGTGATGATCGACGGCCGCAATTTCGAAGATCCGATCTCCGTTGGTGATCCCGGCGCGAAAGGAGCCGCTCCCGGCGACAAAGTTGTCATCGAGATGCTGCGATTTCCGTCGCATGCTCATTCTGGTGAAGCGGTGCTCACGCGAGTGCTCGGCGCGAAGGGGGAACCAGGTGTCGATTTGCTGTCGATCATCCACGAGTTCAATCTGCCCGACGAGTTTCCCCCCGAAGTGCTACATGAAGCGGCTCGGCAAGCGGAACTCTTTGACGAAGCGGACCTGCGCGGACGGCTCGATCTGACGAACGAAACGGTCATCACCATCGACCCGTTCGACGCTCGTGACTTTGACGATGCGATCTCGCTGAAACGGAACGAAGCGGGCCACTGGGTGCTGGGAGTCCACATTGCCGACGTCGCTCATTTTGTGAAACGTGGCAGTGTGCTGGATCGCGAAGCGCGGAAGCGTGGCACCAGCGTTTACCTGCCGACACGCGTGTTGCCGATGCTGCCAGAGGTGATTTCGAACGGCCTGGCCAGCCTGCAACAGGGCCGCGTGCGGTACACGAATTCGGCGTTCATCGAGTTCACGCCCGATGGCGTCCCGGTTCACACCGAATTCATGAAATCGGCGATCAAAGTCACCCAGCGATTTGCCTACGAAGAAGTGATGCCGCTGGTCCTTGGAGTGCGGGGTGTCAGTCCCACTTTGGGTTCGTCCGGAGAAAAAATCCAAAGCGGGACTGACACCCCGCACTCCAAAGTAGACGCTGCCGTCATTCAACTCCTTCACGACTTGCACTCGCTGGCGATGATGTTGCGGCGACGCCGTTTTGCAAAAGGTTCGCTCGATCTGAACCTGCCGGAAGTCAAACTCGACTTCGACAAAGAGGGCCGAGTCATCGGTGCTCATGAAGTCGAGCACGATGAGAGTCATCAGCTCATCGAAGAGTTCATGCTCGCCGCAAATATCGCCGTGGCGACAAAAATGAATGACCTTGAGGTCGGCTTTTTGCGGCGAGTCCACGCCGAGCCGGATTCCGTCAAGCTGCAAGCCTTCGCGAAGTTTGTGGCGACGCTCGGGTTCAACATCGGCGAACCGCAGCCACCCAATCGCGAGCAGCGACGAGCGAAAGGAAATCGCAAAGGGAAACACAAATCTCAAATTTCAAATCTCAGATCGCGACCATCTCCATTCGACAGCCCGGTGATTCTGTCGAAAGCCGCGTTGCAAAAGCTGCTCAAAGATGTCGCCGGCACTCCGGCCGAGCATGCTGTCAACTACGCCTTGCTCCGCAGTCTGCGGCAGGCAGAGTACTCCGGCGTGCCGATCGGCCACTACGCGCTGGCGGTCACCGAGTATTGCCACTTCACCAGTCCGATCCGCCGCTACCCAGACCTGACGATTCACCGCTTGTTCGATGAATTCGCCAGCGGCAAGACGCCGCACGGGCCGAGCGAGGTCGAACTCGAAATTCTCGGCACGCATTGTTCCGATACCGAACGTCGAGCGGCTCAGGCGGAGCGTGAACTGACGAAGATTAAGCTGCTGGCGTTCATGTCCACGCGAGTCGGCGATGAATTCGACGCGATCATCACCGGAGTCGAACGCTTCGGTATGTTCTGCAAAGGTGTGGAGATGCCCGTTGATGGCTTCGTCCACATCAGCACGCTGGCCGAGAAAGATTACTTCGACTTCGACCAGGCGAGCGTTAGTTTGGTCGGTCGCCGCACCGGCAAGCAGTTGCGGTTGGGCGACAGAGTCCGCGTGCAAGTCGCCTTCGTGAACGTCGACCGCCGCGAACTCGATTTTCGGTTGGTGCTCGACCGCGCGCCGGGCCGTCGCCCTCGCGGAGAACAATCAGGCGCCAAAGCCTCTTCGCGAAGAATGCCGACTCCGACGAAGAGCGACAAAGAGTCGCGACGAACAAGACGAAGATGAACCGAAGGCAATCAGTTCGCCCCAAGGCTCGTTGCAGAAGGGAGCGGACGGTCTGAAAGGCTCGGACAGTGGCCCGGGCATCGCTGCTGCGCAATTCCGACAGAAGCTTGTCTTGCGGTGCTGACGATTCGAAACGCGCGACAAGTCGTGAGTTGTAAGGCTCAGGGTTATGTGCTGCGGGTTGCGAGTTCGTTTTCCGCGGGAGGCCGATGAGTTCACGATTGTGGCGCAGGTTGCATGCCGAGTTTGGTTACAGCGGAGACGAAAACATGTCCAACGATGCTTAGTCGATGGATGATGCGAAGCTCGGCATTAAGAAGTGTCCTATCGGCGAGAGCACGAATGACCTCACGAAGCAGATGCTCAGGAACGACGCGGCTTGGCGAGCGTGAGTCCAGCGGCGGGCTTGGCGATCGGCCGTTGTCGCAGCGTCCAAGACTAGGGCACGCAGGCGGCTTGAAAGAGTCGGCAGTGAGTTCGCACTGCGAATCAATTCGGTTTCGGCAAAGAAGTCAGATTGAGCGAAGGAGTGCTCAGTCATCTTTTACCCCCTCGGCCAGAGCTTGCAGCGTGCGCTTGATTTTGTTCGAGGGCATAGCGATATCGACTGGCGGCGGTGTTGGCGACTCCTCCCAGATTTTGAGGACGACGACTTTGGCTTGTTCGGGGGCAGACGTTTGATGGCGGTTTAGATTTACACGCGTTAATCGTCATCCGGTAACGACTGTAAGCGCGGACGCGAGGCCCACGTTCGCAACAGTCCGACGACGCGCGAACGACTGCGGCACGACTGGGCCAGTTTCAAAGTTTCGTTGCGGACCATCTTCACGAAGTACGCCCACGGCTGATCGGCCTGCGCGAGCCGTTCGGGATGCTGCGCCAGCTTGATCATCGCGGCTTGCAGCGCGTCCTCGGCATACTCGCGACGGCCGAAAATCGTTTCGGAATCTCACGCCAGCCGAGCGGCGGTCAAATCGAACAGTCGCCCGGGCGCGGCGACATCTCCCTTGGCCAATTGTGCGTACAACTGCGAGACACGCGTCGCCGGCGAACCGAAATGATCCGGCCTGGACGAATTCGGGATTCCGAGGAAGGAATTCGGCAAGGAGAAAAAGTCGTTCATTCCGCCTTCCGCCTTCCCCGTTCCGCCATCCGTAGATTGCTGAGGTCGTGGATTTTGTCTAACTCAGCCTCTAAATTCCCGCCCGAAATTGGTCTGATCTCCAAAGATTCTCTGATTCGAACGAGCGCTCATGCCCGAAATCGCTGAAAATGCCGCGTCGACGACCGATCGCCTCACACTGCTCAACGAGCTGCGGTGGAAGAAGTTCCCTGTGCTGGACGATGGATTTGTCTGTCTGGTGGACATCATGGGGGAAGACAGTTCGGTCGTGCAGGCCGCTCGCGTCAGCTACGGCGAGGGGACGAAAAAAGGTTCCGACGATCGCACTCTGATTCGATATCTGCTGCGGCATCGGCACACGACGCCGTTCGAGATGGTCGAGTTGAAATTTCTCGTTCGTGTGCCGATGGACTGCTGGCGGCAGTGGATTCGGCATCGCACGGCGAACGTCAATGAGTACAGCACGCGGTATTCAATTGCGATTGATTCGACGCAGACGACTCCCGTCGCAGAGTGGCGCAGCCAGTCACAGACGAATCGGCAAGGAAGCGAATCGTACCTGCCGGCTGACATCGGCGAACGACTGACTGCGACTGAACGGGAGCTGCAAGAACACACACGCCGGGTCTACCAGGAACGGCTCGATCTGGGCGTCGCGCGCGAGCAAGCTCGCAAGGACTTGCCCCTCTCGACCTACACCGAAGCGTATTGGAAAGTCGATCTGCACAACCTGCTGCATTTTCTCGCGCTGCGGATGGACTCTCACGCGCAGCTCGAAATCCGGGAGTACTCGGCCACGATTGGCCGCAAGATCGTGCAGCCGCTGCTGCCGATGGTCTGGGAAGCCTTCGAGGACTACCGGCTGCAAGCGTCTGGTCTGTCTCGACTGGAGATCGGTTGCATCCAGCGGTTGATGCAGCACGCGGCCACGAATGGACGAGTGCCGCCGTTGTCGGTCCAAGATTTCATGGCGGCGCAAGACCCGACCTGGCGCGAATTGACTCGCAGCCGTGAGCGAGATGAGTGCCTCGCGAAGTTGCAGGAGCTGGGATTGGTCGCGAAGTAGGATCGGTCCTCTTGCCCATCCAGTCGTTCGAACGTGGACGGGCAAGAGTATTCATTCTACTTCTGCTGCAAATACTCCTCGATCCGTTCCGCCTTGCGAGTGAGATACGGGATGTGCTGGTTGTTGGCGTCGATGAAGCGTTGCAGGTAGCGCAAGTGCTGCTCGAATTGTTCGGTGAACTTCAAGTTTTCCTGGTCGCGCCAGGTGCTGCTGAGCGAGTGCAGCTGCGCGGACAACGCCGTCGTCCGATCGGTCAAGTCTTGGTTGAACTGCTTGAGCATCTGGGCGAAGAGCCGCAGCTCGCCGGGATCGACAATGGCTTGAGTCATGGTGGATTCAGGGGTTGGGGGCTAGGGATCAGGGGTCCGGGAAGGTGAGGACTGGGTCAATTCGCAGAGTCTCGCGAACAGTCGATCGACTTCACGCCGGGTTTCTTCGTCGAGCCGGAATGCGACCGGACCGCGAATGAGTGTGTTTGGAAAGATGCCTTGTTTGTGCAGCAGATATTTTTCGACGGCCAAGAACCCATCGAGTCCGGTTTGCAGTGCGACGAGTGCCGAGAGTGGCAGCGAAAGTTCGTAGGCTCGGCGGTCGTCGCCGTCCTGCAAGGCTCGCCACAAGGCGACGAGCGTCTCGATCAAGTCGGCTCCGGGCATTGTGCCGACGATGCCTCGGCGGAAACTGTCCACCAGCGCGATGCCGCCACTCCCCTCGAAAACGGCGGCCTGGCCGCTGGTGGCGTCGCGAAGTTCCGACAGACGCTGACCAATCGGCACCGCTTCGGGTTTGAAGAGAACTCGCGGATGAAACTCACGCCACAGCCGAGCCTGCAATGCAATCGACATTGGCCGGCCGACGTAGCCACTGGCATCTTGCACGATCAACGGGATCGAGACCGCTCGCAACAGCCGTTCGAAGTAGTGAAGCTGCTCGTCTTCACCGACTGAGACAGAGACGGGAGGGATTGCCATGAGCGCGGTCGCACCGGCATCGGTCGCCTGACGGGCGAGGCGTTCGGCGGTGTGTGAACTCTCCGCTCCGACGCTGATGACGACCGAACCGCGAGAGCCTGCGAATCGGCAAGCGTGCTCGGCCAACGTTTGCCGTTCGTCTGTCGACAGCCGCAGCGTTTCCGAGACCATCGCCATGACGATGCCGTCGGCTCCACGATCGAAGAGCCAGTCGATCTCACGGCGGAGCGTGTCGAAGTCGATCGATTCGTCGTCGTGAAACGGCGTCTGAAAAACGGGCAAAACACCAGTGAGGTTTGTGGGCATGGCAACTCGAAGAATGACGAATGACGAAAGACCGAATGACGCAATCCCAAGGAGCCAATCAGGATCAACGATCAAGCGGCACGGCAGCGTAGGATATCGATTCTTGCAGAGAATCGCCTCGTGCTCGTCGTTCCTTCGTCTTTGGGTGTTTCGGGATTCGTCATCCCACGCTGCCGATCGTGCGGGGTGGTTGGGTCGGCTAAACTTCTCCGGTCGAGCCGACTCGACGAACATCGCCGAGCGTACGGCGGCACGATCTGCCGGTTTTTTGTATTGTCTGGAGCGGTTCGTGGCGGACTTGTGCGGCTGCAAGAATCCGTCACTTTGTTCTTGACGCTCCCGGGTTCCGGGACGATCTAATGTCGAAGCGGGTTGGCGGAGCGCCGACGAACGACGAGGCAGGATACCACATCGCAGACCGGCCGCACCGATGGCGGCAAGGAGTTCCCTCATGGCGTGGCACATTCACGGTTGTTTTGGTCGGCAATGTCAGAAGCGACTCGGTTTAGTCGCAGTGACTGCTGTGGCATCAGTTGGCATGACGTTTTTTGCGACCGCCGATGATCCACGAGCCATCGACGTTCAGCGAATGATCGAACGGCAGGTGGCTTTCGGTGAGTTTGCCGCTGCGATCAACGCGGCCGGCACCGTCGATGATCTGAAGGAGCGTGCGAATCTGCTGGGGATGATCGCGAATGCTCAATTGAAAGCCGGTGATGCTTCGGCCGCGCGCGGCACGACAAGACAAATGGATCAATCGCAGCGACCGCAAGCCGCCGGACAACAAGCTCGGCAGCAGGCGCTCAGCGGCGGTGTGATGGCGGACTTCCAGTCGCTGATGACGTTGATCGAAACCGAGACCAGCGGCCCGTGGATGAATTCCGGTGGCGAAGGGGGGACCATGACCGAATACCAAAACGGTGTTGCGGTCAGTCCGAACGGCTTGCTGGCGTCGCTCAAAAAAGAGGAACACACTGGCCGCTTGAAGGCACTGGGAGTCGCCGCTCGCAAGGCCGACTTGAATGCTGAAGTCGCTCAGCAAGCCGATCTCCGATTCGTGTCGCTGACGCAACTTGAGCGAGAGGCGTCGAAACGCCTGACCGAGGGGCGTCCAATTGTTGAGACGATGAAGAATCTTGCGGGCATCACGCAGATCAGGTACGTCGTCGTGGAACCAAAGTCCCGTGACGTGCTGATTGGCGGCCCATCGGAAGCCTGGAGATACGACAGCAACGGTAATCCCGTCGGCATAAAAAGCGGCCGGCCGACCTTGCAACTCGACGATCTGGTTACGGTGTTGCGGACGTTCTCGAACGATGGCCCGCAGAACTTCGGTTGCTCGTTCAATCCACGTCAGGAAGGGTTGCAACAACTGCAAGCGTTCGTCGAAAAATCAGAGTCTCGCGGCCCGTTGGACTCCAGTGCCGTAAAGGGCTGGGTCAATCAACTTCAAAGCAAGCTCGGCCCGCAGGACATTGAACTGTGGGGTGTGCCGCGTGATTCTCGCGTCGCTCGCGTCGTCACCGAAGCCGACTACCGGTTGAAGATGATCGGCATCGGCAAACTCGAAGGGGGACCGCACGTCCCCAGTATTTTCGAGTTACTCACGGTTAAAGAGCAGAAATCCAGCAAACTGGACGCGCTGCGTTGGTGGCTGACTATGAAATACGACGCGATCCTGCACAGCCCGGATCACAACGTCTTTGAAATCCAAGGCCCCTCGGTGCAGTGTCTTTCCGAGAATCAGTACCTCACCGAAAAGGGAGAACGCGTTGGCACCGGCCAAGCCGATGCGACCAACCGCGCATTCGCCGCGAACTTCACTCAGCATTACGCCGAATTGGCTCAGCGCGACATCGCGTTTGCCGATTTGCAAAACGTCTTCGATCTCGCTTTGGTCGCCGCGCTCTTGAAGAACGAGGGAGTTGCCAATCGCATTGGCTGGGAGTTCGGCTCGTTCGCGCCGCAGGGCATGTACGAACCGGCGACCTACGCTGCTCCGCGAGAAGTCGAATCAGTCGCGAACCACCACGTGTATCGCGGCAAAGACATTGTGGTGCAGGTAGCTGGCGGCGTCCGCGGCGATCTGCTGTCCGTCGTGCGTGATCGCGACGTGATGAAGTCGTCCACGACGTTGAAGGACATGACCGTTCAGGCTGTCCCCAGCAACTTGCCACAAGGCCGCTGGTGGTGGGACGCGAAATAGATCTCCAGACGGGCAAGAGTCTCTATCTTCGAAATCACAAAACCCGCCGGAGCATTGCAGCTGCGGCGGGTTTTTCCGTTGATCGACAGAGCGGGCGACGAGATTCGAACTCGCGACGTACAGCTTGGGAAGCTGTCACTCTACCACTGAGTTACGCCCGCAGGGGTTTGGTACGTTAGCTCGGCGAGTGGGCTTGTCAAGCGGCGATTGCCGTCCGTCGAAACCTGTGATCGACTCGGGTAAAATCGCATCGCGACACACCTTGGTGCGTCGTTTCGACACCGAGTTTGTGCAGTGCAATGAAGGAACAAGCAGCGATGGCCTTGGACTACTACGCGGTTTTGGGCGTGAAGAAGGAAGCTACGGCGGACGAGCTTCGCAAGGCCTACAAGAAGCTGTCGCGCGAGAATCATCCGGACCGCAAGCCAAACGATTCCGCCGCTGCTGAGAAGTTCAAGCAGGTGCAAGAAGCGTGGGACGTGCTCGGCGATGCGACGAAGCGGCAGCAGTACGATCAATTTGGTTCGGCATTCGGACCGAACGGGCCGCAGTTTCGGCAGGGGCAGCGGCGAGGCGGTGCGGGGCCGGTCGACTTCCGAGAGATGTTCGGTGGCAACGTCGATTTGGGCGACTTATTTGGCGGGATGTTTGGCGGCGGCGCGGGCGGTTCCCCGTTTGGTTCGCAGGCTGGTCGTCGCGGCCGGGCTGCGCAAGGGGAGACCATTGAGGCGGAGATTGAGATCCCGTTCGTCGTCGCCACCGAGGGTGGCACGCACGATCTGCAATTGGATGGCGCGGGCAAGCATGAACGTCTGAGTGTGAAGATTCCGCCAGGAGTCTCGACGGGCAGCGTGATCCGCCTCGCCGGGCAGGGCCAAGCAGGACGGGGCGGAGGACCGGCCGGGGATTTGTTGGTCACGATCAAGGTTGCTCCGCACTCTTATTTTCGTCGCGAGGGATCAGACTTGTTGATCGATGTGCCGATCACGGTCAGCGAGGCGGCATTGGGGACAAAAGTTGAAGTCCCGACGTTGGCTGAGGGGCCAATGGTCGTCACGATCCCTCCCGGGACATCCAGCGGCGCGAAGTTGCGTTTGCGAGGCAAAGGAGTCCCGAATCAGAAGACCGGCGCTCGAGGCGACTTATATGTCGTGATCAAATTGGTTCTGCCGCCAAAGCTCGATGCCGCGACACGCGAATTATTCGAGCGGATTGCGGTGGCGGCTCCGTATGATCCACGAATTGGTTTGTGGTAACGCCAAGTCCGGGGGGAATCCGTGAGCACCACTCGTGTCCAGAATCACCAACGATGCTTGTTTTGTGCGATCTGCTTCAGCGCACTGTGGATTGGTCCGGTCTTCGAGAATCGCTTCAACGGGTTGGTTCGTGCTGATGAGACTGACCCAACGAAGGCTGCGGAGACGCAACTCGATCCCGCTTCCGACGAGAAAGTGACCAAGAAGATCACTCCCGACAAATTTTATGTCGTGGACGACACCGTGAAGTGGACGATCTTGCTGGTTGTCGTCAGCGGATTGGGAACGGTTCTTGTCTTGACGGTGATCATAGTGGGAGCGCGACGGATGAGGCGGTTGACTCGGTCAGGTTTGCTGAAATCCAAATACGACGAGCTGGAGTTGCTCCGTGAGACGTACCGACGTGAAGTCGAAGGTTTGGACACGCCTGCTCAGCCGAATCGCGAGAAGCGCCGATGACTTCGCCACGACATCTGCAGAAGTTTCCGAAAACGGTGCGTGTCCGTAGCCGTCTGGATTTCGACGCGGTTTACGAACGGGGCTTGCGAGTCAGCGATGGGTGCCTGTCGCTGATCGTTTTGCCAAACGGCCGACCGGCATCGCGGCTGGGTTTGGCGGTTTCGAAACGGAGTGGCAACTCAGTGCAACGCAACCAACTCAAACGTCTGCTGCGCGAAGCCTTTCGCCTTTCGCAAGCCGATTTGCCGACCGGCCTGGACCTCGTCGTCCAACCGCGAACGGAAGCGCCGATCAAATTCGATGTTTTGCGGCAGTCGTTGGCATCGTTGGCAAGCCGAGCCGTCAAAAAGCTGGCCGGAAAAAGTCGCGAACCGCAGATCGCCATGATCACGAAACGGAATTTCACTGCTGGAGATAAGTCATGAATTGGTTGCGCCGCCTGACGCTGATTCCCGGATGGCTGTTGATTGCGGCCGTCCGCCTGTATCAACTCACTCTGAGCCATCTCATTGGCCGCCAATGCCGCTTTCACCCAACATGCAGCCAGTATTGCATTCTTGCCGTCCGAAAATATGGGGCGGTACGAGGTGCATGGCGCGGAGTTGGTCGCATCGTACGGTGCCATCCATGGAATCCCGGCGGGGTGGACTGGCCATGAAGTGGCGATGACAGGGTGAAGGGGCAACAAGTGGATTTGTCTTTTGGACACCATGTCACTCCCTCGCGCGTCGCTCCCTCAATTGACTGGGTGCGACTAGACTCCGGTTGAAACGTTGATTTCATCACCACGAGGTCTACTTCAATGAGTTCCCAGAAGTCTTCTTTGATGAGCATCGAACGCGTGTTGATCGACGGCCAGTGGCGAGTGTCGTCCGGTTCGCAAGTTTTTCAGTCGATCAATCCGGCGACTCGCGCGCCGTTGCCGCGCGAGTATCCCGTCAGCGATTGGGCCGAGGTCGAGCGAGCGATCCTCGCTGCCGCACAAGTTTCGCGGGAATTGCAGAATGCTCCCGGCGAGCGTTTTGCCAGTTTTCTGGAACGCTTCGCGGAACGCATCGACGCCCGAGCGGGCGAGTTCATCGCGACTGCCAACCAAGAGACGGGGTTGCCGGTCGAGCCGCGATTGAAAATTGCCGAACTGCCGCGGACCACGAATCAGCTTCGGCAAGCGGCGGCGGCGGCTCGTGATGGCGGATGGTCGCTGCCGACGATCGACACGAAGAACAATATCCGCAGCCGGTTGGCAGCGATCGGACCAGTCGTCGTTTTTGGGCCGAACAATTTCCCATTCGCTTTTAACAGTGCGGCGGGAGGGGACTTCGCGGCCGCCGTGGCTGCCGGCAATCCCGTGATTGCGAAAGGGCACTCGTCGCATCCGAGTACGACTCGCTTGTTTGCCGAAGAAGCCTTTGAAGCGGTGCGCGAGTCTGGATTGCCACCAGCGTTTGTGCAATTGATTTATCGGACCAGTCACGCGGATGGTTGCCGCTTGGTATCGCATCCCTCCATCGGAGCCAGCGGTTACACCGGCGCGCGAGAGACCGGTTTGGTTTTGAAAGAAGCCGCCGACCGTGCGGGCAAGCCAATCTATCTCGAGCTCTCCAGTATCAATCCGATTTGCGTGCTGCCCGGCGCTGTGGCAGAACGCTCCGATGAACTTGCGGCCGAATTCACGACCAGTTGCTTGATGGGGACGGGACAGTTCTGCACGAACCCCGGCCTCGTGCTGCTGTTGGCCAGCTCGCAGACGGAATCGTTTATGAGTGCCGTGCGAGCCAAGTTCGAAGGTGCTCCGATCGGCACGATGCTCAGCGCAGGGGTGCTGCGGAACTTCGAGTCTGGCATTCAATCGCTCATTGCGGCGGGAGCGGAAGTGCTGACCGGCGGACAAGCCGGCGGCGGCAGCGGGTTTTCGTATCGCAACACGCTGCTCAAAGTTTCTGGAGACAAATTCCTGTTGAGTCCGCACGCACTACAAACCGAGGCGTTCGGCAACAGTTCGCTGTTCGTCATCGCGAAGGACGAGGCGCAGATGCTGGCGATCCTCGCCGAGCTCGAAGGCAACCTGACCGGGGCAATCTACAGCGCGAAGGATGGTCAGGATGATGCATTGTATTCGCGAATCGAACCGGTGCTGCGGGGCCGTGTTGGACGGCTCATCAATGACAAGATGCCAACGGGCGTGGCCGTCAGCCCGGCGATGAATCACGGCGGTCCGTTCCCGGCCACCGGACATCCCGGCTTCACGGCTGTCGGCATTCCGGCGTCGATGCGGCGATTTTCCATGTTGCAATGTTACGACAGCGTCCGCCAGCATCGCTTGCCGCCTGAACTTCAAGACAAAAACCCGCGCCCCGGATTGTGGCGCAGCATCGACGGGCAATGTTCGCAGGCGGACCTCGGCTGACGGTTCGGTCTTGCCCTGACTTGAGCAAACGCGGAAAACTCCCGGTCTCATTCGGAGCCTGCGATGAAAACCGCTCGCCGCAAAGTCACGTTGAATCTCTTGCCGATGCTCGACTTGATGCTGATCGTCATCTTCGCCCAGTACCTGGCGATGCGCGACCAGTCGCAGCACGATGAGGCGCGTGCCTCACAGGCAATCTCGGAAGTGGAAGTCGCTCGAACTGCGTTGGCTGACCAACGCCGCGAAGCGGAATTGATGACCGAAAAGGCGCTCGATCAGCGTGACCTTGTGGGGCAACTGGCTTCTGAGTTGTTCAACCTGCCCGACGAAACAGTTGCCAAGTTGCTGCGGCAGCGTTTCCGTGACGACGCCCCCCCCAGTGATGAGGAGATCGCCATGATCCAAGAAGAATTTCGACGTTTAAAGGGTCGGCGTGGGCAAGAGATCGTCAAACACCTGATGACATTCAACGAGATTCGCAAACGCTGCGAAGTCTGGGAACTGCACGTGGCCGAGTCCGGAGTCACGTCGCTCAAGACCCCGGAAGAACAAACTGAGTTTCGCGCCGAGACTCCGGCTGTCTTCGCGACGAAGTTGGCTAACTTTCGCACCCGCAAGGAAGCCAAAAACCTTGTGTTGGTGCTGTTGACCTACGGAGATGTGACCGCGCCGATCTACGAAGCGGCTCTGACCGGCCTGCCGCTGGCGATCGAACGCATGCAGCTCGAAGCCGCCGGCCGGACACGCTTCGAGTACGGCGTGCTCGGTATCGAGCCGAAGCGGCCGAGTGAGCGATGACACGGTGATCGAACTTCTTCACCCCGTCACCTTGTCGCCTCCCCACCTTGTCATGGCCTGCGACTTGGCGATCCGTGAGGCTCGGTCCATAATCTGGGCACATTGAAACCGCACCTGGAGCCATCATGACCGCGACCACTCCCGATATTCCGCGCGATGCCAGTCAAGAAGTTGTTGTGCAGGCACATGAGCTGCGTGACTGGATCGTGAGCCTGTTGATCAAGAAAGGAATGTTCGCTGTCGAGGCCGAGATGTGCGCTGATCGGTTGATCGACGCCGATTTACGAGGCATTCACTCGCATGGCAGCCGAGCCTTGCCGCGGTACATCAAGGCGATGGATGACGGCAACATCGACCCGCGAGCCAGCATCACGACCGTTTGCGATACCCCCGCGATGGCGGTGCTCGAAGGCAACAAAGGGATGGGACACGTCGTCTCGACCAAAGCTATGCAACTGGCCATCAAGAAGGCGAAAGAGGTCGGAACCGGCACAGTCGCGGTGGCTCGCAGTCAGCACTACGGAGCAGCTTCGGTGTACGTGATGCTGGCTGTGAAAGAAGGTTGCATTGGCTACAGCACGACCAGCACGGCCTACCCGACGGTGGCCGCGTATGGCAGTCAGCACGCGGCGGTTGCGAACAATGCCTTTGCGTGGGGCGTCCCGAGCCGTGATGCTGCGCCATTCGTCCTCGACATGGCCTGCGCAGAAGCCTCATGGGGCAAAGTCGAGTCGCGGAAATTGTATGGTTTGCCGATGCCCGAAGGCTGGGCGTTCGACGAGAACGGTCAACCGACAGTCGATCCGAAAGCGGCGAAGACGTTGTTACCCGCCGCGGGAGCACGCGGCTTTGGGTTGGCGTTCATGTGCTCGGTGCTGGCCGGCCCGCTGGTCGGCAGCCGGATGCCGATTCACAAAAAACGTGATCCCTACCTGGAAGGATCAGAACATTTCTTCTACGCGATTGACCCGACGAAGTTTGGCGACATCGAAAAGTTTCATTCGCGACTCGGCAGTGCCTCGACGGAAATCCGTGCTCTCGCGCCGTCGGAAGGTTTCGACAAGGTCCGCTTGCCGGGTGAACTGGAATGGGAACGCGCCGCACGCTGGCGAGTCGAAGGGATCCCCATTCACCGTGACCATGCCGCAGCACTTAAGACTTTGGGCGAGTCGCTGAAGATCCCCGCGCCGATTGCGTGACGAGTCGTTGACGCAGCAACTCCGCGAGTTGGCGGCCGGTGGTCGACAGCGGATATTTGGCAAACATAGCCGGTGCGATCCATACGGTCGGAAAGGTCGTGGTTACATCAGCGTTTCCGTTTGCTTCCGCCAGCCAGCAGTCGAGCGTGATGCGGAATCGGGTGACGTTGTGTTTGATTTGTGTCAGTTGTTCGGTGATCGTGACGCGCGGGCCGAATTCGGTGGCGATGCGGCGTTCGAGGAACAGTTTTGCATTTGTCGCCCTGACCTTTTTTGGCCGGGGCCGACGGCCAAGAAAGGCCGTCGCTACTTCGGGCGAGGTTGCCATGACATTCGTAGGTAACTCGAATCTTGGAAAATCCCACAACCCAGCCCAGCGCTGGCCTTCGGGGCGGCGGTAGATCAAGTAGCGGCCGGAGGATTCAATCGCGATGCAGGCTTCGTGTGTCTCGGTGATTTCAGGACGTCGCTTTGGAGCCGGGATCTCGGCCTGCGCTTCTTCGGCCAGCGCGCGGCAGCAGGACGCGACGGGACATTCGTTGCAGTGTGGGTCGGTCGGGGTGCAGACGGTCGCGCCGAGGTCCATCAACGCTTGATTGAATTCGCCCGGCGATTTCGTCGGCACGAGTTGTTCCGCGAACGACCAGAGCGTGCGTTGACCATTTGTGGACCGCGGGTCCTCTCGAAAGCCGAGCAGCCGGCAATACAGCCGCAACGTGTTCGCTTCGAGAATCGGAGCCGGGCGATCCAGCGCGAACGACATGATCGCTCCGGCGGTGTAACGGCCGATGCCGGGCAGTTCGTGCCAAGTTTCCACGGTCTTGGGAAAGCGGCCGCCGTTCGCAATGATCTCTTGAGCCGCCTTGCGGAGATTTCGCGCGCGGCTGTAGTAGCCCAGCCCCTCCCAAAGCTTCAGTACGTCGGCTTCGTCCGCCTTTGCCAGAGCGGCGACGTTCGGGAAACGCTGGAGAAATCGCTCAAAGTACGGCTTCACGGCGGTGACAGTCGTCTGTTGCAGCATAATCTCGCTGACCCAGACCCTGTAAGGATCGCGGCAGTTTCGCCACGGCAAGTCGCGTCCGTTACGCTTGTGCCAGCGACGCAAAGAAGAGCGAAAGCGGCGCAGCCAATTCGCATTGATGTGGGGCCAATCACCGAACATTCTGCAGGTTCCTTCCGATGCCGGATTTTGACGAGTCCTGATCGCGTCCGCGACTCACCGCGTGAGCTTGGACTTCGATCTTCCGCCAAGGCGGATGACCACTATGATTCCCTTACTTCGTCCCACGCACTCAGGACTCGCCCGCCCGACATGCCCGCCGTCGCCAACATTCGTGATTTTTTCGAACTGCTCAAAAAGAGCAATTTGCTTTCGAAACAACAACTGATGTCTGCCCGCGAGGCAGTGCGGGATTTTACGGAAGCTCGCGGGTTGGCGAAGTGGCTGCTGAAGCGAGACCTGGTCACGCCGTGGCAAGCGATGCAGTTGCTCAGCGGACATCACCGGTTGTTTCTGGGCAAATACAAGTTGCTGGATGTCATCGGCCAGGGGGGCATGGGAGCGGTGCTCAAGGCGGAGCAATCGTCGATCAAACGGATGGTTGCGCTAAAAGTCATGGCCAAGGAACTGGTCCGCGACGAGAAGGCGGTCTCGCGGTTCCTGCGAGAAATTCAGTCAGCCGCCTCGCTCAATCATCCGCACATCGTGGCCGCGATCGATGCCGACTGCATCGGCGATCGGTACTTTCTGGTCATGGACTACGTTGAGGGACGCGACTTAAAGGCGTGGCTGAAAAAGTATGGTCCGCTGCCGGTCAGTTGGTCGTGCGAGGTGATTCGGCAGGTCGCACTGGGTTTGCAACATGCCCACGAACTGGGATTGGTGCATCGTGACATCAAGCCGTCGAACATCATGGTCACGGTCAATCCGCAGACCGGTGAACCGCATGCCAAGATCATGGACTTCGGCCTCTCGAAGCTGGTCAGCGAAACAAAAGTCGACGGGCACTCGACGCAGACCGGCACGATCATGGGCTCGCCGGATTACATCGCGCCGGAACAAGCTCGCAGCGCAAAAGAAGCAGACATCCGGGCCGACTTGTTCAGTCTGGGCTGCACTCTGTTCCAACTGCTGACGGGGCAGCTTCCGTTCCCCGGTGGCACGATCATGGAAAAACTGATGGCCCGCGCGACGCATGTCCCGCCATCGGTTTCGTCTCAGAGAGCCGACGTGCCACTGGCCGTGAGCGAGATCGTTTCCCGGTTGCTGCGGCTCAACCCGAACGAACGGATTCAGACTCCCGCCGAGTTGGCAGCGCGGCTCGGATCGTTGGACATGAATAAGCCGGCTGAGGCAACCGATGCTACCACCGAGGCCGCGGCCGAAAATCTGGACGGAGTCGAGCCCGATAACACGCTCAACATGTTTTTGGATCATCTCAGCGCGCAGGCGTCCGATCCCCCTTCTTCGACGTCTTTGCCAACGGCTTCTCGCAGTTCATCAGCGTCAGCCTGGTTAGCGTCGGGAATTGCCGCCGCCTGTGTGCTCGTACTGCTCATTGGCCTGGCCCTGATGTCCACAGGGACTGGCCGGAAAGAAAACTCAGACGAAGACGCCGCGCAGTCCACGAAGCCTGAGCCGGTCAAGAAGGCGACGAAAGTTCCGAAGAAGTCGCGGTGATTGACGCCAGCTGAGCAAGTCGGCACGGAAATCTACTGCTGGAATTTTCGCAGCACGTTGGCGGTAATCCGTGAAACGTGATCGTCGATCGGAATGCTGCTGGGCCAACAGATGGAACCGACGGAAAACGTGCCACCACCGGATTGAGTCTCGAAGATCGCCATCTCCGCGCCGCCGTTGTCGGGATTCAAACCGCGTGCGAGCAGTCGCGTGTTCTGCGGGGAACTCGCCGAAATCTTGTCGGTTTCGTGCCCAGACGCTCCGCCGGGGCAGCGACGATGTAGGCTGTTCTCACCGAATGTGTCGCCGTTTTTCAGCCCCGTCCCTGCGAAGCACCAGTGCGTGTCGTCGATCACTTGGTACGGTGCGCCGGTCATGATGCCGGCGGGCGTGAACACGACGCCGAGCAGGTTCGCTTCCGATTCGTGCCGTTTTGCAAGGCGACTTTCGGCTCCGATCCCTTCCGGCCACAGGCTGGTCATTGTGCCGTTGTGGACGGTCATCGTGTCGTTGTCGTGCAGCGTGACTTCGCAATTCACGCCGTTGCCGCCGAGGTACATCAGTCGGCCGCCTTCTTGGAAGACCCAGTGCTTGACCCGGTCGTACATCGTCCGCGTCCAGTACTCCGGATGCGTGCTGATGATGAGCACTTTATACTTCGTCAGGTCTAGCACTCCGGCATGAAGCTGCGTCTCGGAGTAAAAGTCGTACGCGAATCCCTCACGCTCGAGCCAGCCGAGCAACCGCCACTCGGCCGGTGCGATGTGGCATGCAGCGCGTCCTTCGATTGGATCGGTGATCTGCTCGGCGAGGGCGATGTCGTTAATTGGCTCAGGCCGCTCGAATGACAGCGGAGCGTAGTCGTTCCAGCCCCAGGTCTGAAACTTCGGGTCGATGTACCGGGCGATCTCTTGCCGCGAGTTGACGACCGGGACGTCGGGCAGGGCGTTCGCGTGGATGTAGTTGCTGCGGCCTCCGAAATTGTTGTAGCAGTTCCAAGTGATGTTCGACGCGAGCACCGCCACGGGCGCGGTCGGCTTGGCGGGAGCGACGACCCACGGAAACGCGAACGCTCGGCCGGACGCGGTCGTCGCGTGGAAGTAGTACAGCCCCGACTTCGACGGGGCCGCCACGAACTGCGTGTGAGCCGGACTGGCGTAACCGACTTTGTTCCACTCAACGCCGGATTGCGTGTAGTCGCCATCGGGAGTGACTTGCATCATCGCTCGTGGGCCGTGCTCATCGTGCCAGCCAAGTCCACAGACACGTTCTTTGGTCCAGCCGTACCGCCAGAGTTCCAGATGAAAGCACTCGACCGAATGGACACGGAATTCGGCTTGCTCGCCGGATCGCACGCACTTCGGCCAGGCGTAGCCAAGCAGTCCGTCCGACAGCATTCGAAAGTGATGCGGGGATCGTGTTGGCAATGTCAATCGGACTCGCTTGCCGCCGAAGCCGGGGCGTTGCAGCGTGACAGTGTATTCGCCGCTCGGCAGGTCGAGATGCACAGAACCACTCGCTCGCGAGCGTGTCTCCCACGACTGGCCTTGTTGGTCGACAAACTCCAGCAGCACATCTGACACCGCGACGTAACGTTCGTCACTGACATACCCGATCAACATGGTGCAGCCTCCACAAAAGGGGAGTCATTGTGGTACGGGCGTCTCGTCGACACCAGCCAGCGAACTCGTGTTGCTGGGTTCTGGGGCCTCTGGTACAAGCCGCGCCGTTTGGAGACTTTCGGTCAAGTCAGCGGCGGGTCAAGAGGCCCACGCCAAACGCTGAGAGGGAGAGACTGCATGAATGCACCACAATTTCTCGCGGCGTTGCACGAGTTGTGCGATGTCTGCGCCGGCACGATTCAGAAAAACTCGGTTTTGCAGGATATTCCCGGCTGGAGTTCGATGACTTTTATCGGACTGATCGCGATGCTCGACGAGGAATTCGGAGTGCGAATCGCTCCGGGCACGATCCTCCGCTGCCACACGGTCGAGGATTTGATAGAGGAAGTTGCCGCCGAGCAGAAATCCGCGAAGATGGCGGCTTGAACGCAAAAGTGGCTATCTTGTCCCTCAATCAAATCCCTCGTCGACGGTTCCGCTTGGCGAGGTCCGTTGTCGTCCAGAAATGAGATTCATGCAGGCGATCCTCAAGGCCATCGAGTACTACCTTCCGCCGCGGATTTTGGACAATCCGCAGTTGTGCGTCGTTGCGCCGAATTGGTCCCCGCAAAAGATCCAAAGCAAGACGGGCATCGAAGAACGCCGCATTTCCGAGGAAGAAGAGCTCTCCTCCGACCTCGCGGTCAAAGCGGTCACGAAGCTGTTCGAATCAGGTGCCTGCAAGCCAAATGAAATCGATTATTTGATGCTCTGCACGCAGACCCCCGATTATTTCCTGCCGACCACAGCCTGTCTGTTGCAAAATCGACTGGGGCTGCCCACCACTTGCGGCGCACTGGATTTCAATCTCGGCTGCTCGGGGTTCATCTACGGGCTCGGGATGGCCAAAGGTTTGATTGAAACCGGCCAGGCCTCCAACGTGCTGGTGGTCACTGCCGAAACCTACACGAAGTTTATTACGCCAACCGATATGTCGGTACGTGCTCTATTCGGCGACGCCGCGGCCGCGACACTGGTCTCTGCTCAGGACTCGCACAGCGCTGAGACACCCGGAATCGGCCCGTTCGTCTACGGGACCGACGGCAAAGGGGCGAAGAATCTCATCGTCCAGACCGGCGGTATGCGCAAGCCGGTGGCTGGGTTCGCCAGCGGCGGCGGCGATGAAGACGCCGACGAGCATGTGCTGACGCCTCCGACCCTCTACATGAATGGCCCGGAAATCTTCCTTTTCACGCTCGACGCCGTTCCCGAATTGGTTGCTGGCATTTGCAGTCGCGCCAGCATCACGTTTGACGACGTCGATCTGTTTGTCTTCCACCAGGCCAACGAATACATGCTGCGACACCTGCGGGACAAAATCGAAATCCCGCCGGAACGATTTTTTGTCTCGATGAGCCACTGCGGTAATACGGTCTCGTCCACGATCCCGATCGCCTTGAAAGAAGCCCACAAAGCGGGTCGCCTCAAACCCAATGCCCGCGTCATGCTGGTCGGCTTCGGCGTCGGCTATTCGTGGGGTGCGACGATGTTGCGGTGGGCGATGTAGGTCCGGTTTTCCAAGCCTGACTCGAATTGGCAGTACCACATCAATCGTAAATCGTGTCAGCCTAGAAAGGCTGACCCACGATCGGAAAGGATTCCGACATGTCGCTTGAACTGCTCGCCATGGATGGCGGCACGCCTGTTCGCTCAAGGCCATTCACCCCCTGGCCCGTCTTTGATGAAGCGCAGTGCGATGCGGTGCAGACAGTGCTGAAGTCCGGAAAAGTGAATTACTGGACTGGACAGGAATGCCGGCTCTTCGAAACGGAGTTTGCTGCTGCTGTCGATTGCGACCACGCGATCTCACTGGCCAACGGCACGCTGGCGATTGAGTTGGCGTTGCATGCACTCGGCATCGGTCCGGGCGACGACGTCATCGTCCCGCCGCGCACGTTCATCGCGACCGCCAGTGCCGTCTGGGCTCGAGGTGCTCGACCAGTCTTCGCGGACGTTGATCCGATCAGCGGCAACCTGTCGGCCGAGACAATCGAGGCTGCGCTGACACCGAACACGAAGGCGATCATTCCGGTTCACATCGCGGGCTGGCCGTGCGAGATGGATTCGATCATGGATCTCGCACATGATCGCGGCCTGCTCGTGATCGAGGACTGCGCTCAGGCTCACGGAGCGACCTACAACGGGCAACCGGTCGGCTCGATCGGACATATCGGCGTGTTCTCATTCTGTCAGGACAAGATCCTCACGACCGGTGGCGAAGGTGGCATGCTCGTCACGAATCGCAAAGATTTGTGGGGCCGCGCTTGGAGCTACAAAGACCACGGGAAAGATTGGGACGCCGTCTACAACCGAGAACATCCGACAATCTTCAAATGGACTCACGAATCGCTCGGCACCAATTGGCGGATGACCGAGATGCAGGCTGCCATCGGTCGCTGTGCTCTGCGCGAGTTGCCGAATTGGGTGCAGGCTCGCCGCCGCAACGCCGCCACGCTGGACGAAGCGTTGTCCCGCATGCTTGGCGTTCGTACCGAGGCTCCCGGCAGCGATTCGTATCACAGTTACTACAAGCACTACGCGTTCGTCCGACCTGAGCAATTTCAATCGGGCTGGACTCGAGACCTGGTCGTCAAAGCATTGCAGAAGGAAGGGATTCCATGTGGCAGCGGTATCTGCTGCGAGATTTATCAAGAAGCCGCGTTTTCCCACGTTGGACTCAAACCGGCCAAACGGTTGCCGAACGCTCGTCAGCTGAGCGACACGAGCTTGATGTTCTTCGTCCATCCGACGCTCAGCGAACCGGACATGCTCGACACGGCTCACGCCGTGGAAAAGGTCTTGTCGCACGCGACGCAGCGATCGCTGATGCCGCTGAACCGCGCCGCGTAGATTGGGACTCTGTCCCGACCCGTTTGGCCGTGGTCGCCAGATTCGTTGTCGAATGAACTGACGAACCCTGGTCGAGAATGCATTGCGGCCTGCGCTCCGGCAATCTCTGCCGCTTTCTCGCTTGCTGTGCGAGTTGCCGAAATCGTCAGACTTCGCGTGACCGTCAAAGTTTGCTCATCCTCTCGTGATCTGTCGTCCGAAAATCTTGATGAGTGGTGTTGCGCGTACGGAGAGGCATTCTTGGGCTGTTTGATGAGCCGAAGAAATCTCTGCTGAGCTGCAACGAGGACGCAGTCGGTGAAGGAGTAGACGATGTCGCAAGGATGTGCGATGCAATCGGGCCTGACCGGTGGGGAATTACCCCATCAGATATTTCCGCCCATGACGATGCCGGAAACTCGCAAGCTGTTCGAGCAAACCTGGACCCGCTTCTTCGGTTCGTTGACGTCGAATAAATTGGCAGCGCGAGTGTTCGTCGACTTTGTCGCGGCCAACATCGTGCTCGTGATGGCGGCGATTGTGCGACTCGCGTTGATCGGTGGCCTGAGTTGGGCGAACCCAGTCGGCACCTTGTTCGACAAGGTCAACGCGACCTACCTGATGAACGCTGGCTGGTTTGGACTCTCATCGGTTGTGTTGTTTGCTTTGTCGGGCGTCTACAAGCCGGTGCCGTTCTCACGTTTCAAGCAACGTTTGAACGCGATCGTACTGGCTAGTGTGGTCGGATTGGTTGCCCATCAAATCCTGGGGACGTTTGCATTCGATAAGGCTCAGCAGACTTTCGAAGTTGGGCTGCCGGCCTGGGCCTTGTTGTGTGCCGTCATGGCGACGGTGCGTTACTCGCGAATGAAAGTGGGCGAACACTTTCGAGTCGTTCCACGCGGCGAAGCGGCTAACACGAAGGTTGAGGACGTGCTCGTCGTTGGCGGGGCGGGGTACATCGGTTCGATTCTGGCTCGGCAGTTGCTCGATGCCGGTTATCGTGTGCGAGTTCTCGATCTGGAGTTGTTCGGAACCAAGTCGCTCGCAGATGTTCTCGATCATCCTCGCCTGGAAGTGATGAACGGAGACTTCCGTAACATTGGCGACGCGGTGCGGGCGCTCCGTGGCATGGACGCCGTCTGCCATCTCGCAGCGATCGTCGGTGATCCGGCCTGTGCGCTCGATCGCGACACGACCATCGCCGTGAACTACGCGGCAGCGAAGATGATGGCTCAACTGGCGAAGGCCAACGGCGTGACGAAATTCGTGTTCGCCTCGACTTGCAGCGTCTATGGCGACTCGGAAGACATCATGTCCGAGGACTCGCCGCTCAACCCGGTGTCGTTATACGCGACGACCAAGATCGACGCTGAGCGAGCGTTGCTCGACACCGCCGATTCTGACTTCCAACCGACGATCTTGCGATTCGCGACCGCTTACGGCTGGTCGCATCGTCCGCGATTCGATCTGGTGGCAAACCTCTTCAGCGCACAGGCTGTGACCGACAAGAAGATTCGTGTCTTCAACGGTGAGCAATGGCGGCCGTTCGTTCACACGCGAGACATCGCTCGTGCGTGTGTGTTGACGCTGGAAGCTCCGCTGGCAAAGGTCGGCGGCCAGATCTTCAATGTTGGGGACGAAAGTCAGAACTACACGCTGACGCAGCTCGGCCAAATCGTGGCTCGTTCTTGTCCGGGGATCGAAGTCGAGGAAGTTCGCAACGGCGACGATGCCCGTAACTACCGCGTGAACTTCTCCAAGATTCGCCGGACGCTTGGCTTCCGAGCTTCGGTCGACCTGGTTGAGGGCGTCCAAGAAATGGTGGATGCGATCTGCGGCGGACACGTTTCGAATTGGCGCGATCCAATCTACAGCAATTCGAAGCACCTTGAAGGCGAGGGGCTGTCGGTCTTGAAGTTCGATGCCCTTCGCAAAACGGTTGATGAAATGCCCGCCACAACGCGATTTCTCACCAAAAAAGCGGCTGCCTGATTCTGAGCCGCGCTCATTCACTGCCTTGTCGAATTCATCTCGACGAGGCGATTGTGTTTTGCCAATGTCCCACCTCTCTGTGCCTCTGTGTTTCCAGAAGAATTGAAACACAGAGGACACGGAGAGAGACTAAGACCATTCAAGGAGTGATTCGATGCACGTCCTCTTTGTTCACAAGAACTTTCCAGCTCAGTTCGGACACATCGCCAGCTATCTGATCAAGAAGCATGGTTTTCGTTGCTCGTTCGTTTGTGAACTTCCTTCGGGAGTGTTCGATGGCATCCAGCGGTTTCAGTACAAGCTGACCGGCGGGGCGACCAAGACGGTTCACTATTGCAGTCGGACGTTCGAGAACTGTGTCTGGCACACGCACGGCGTCTATGAAACGATGAAGGCGCATCCTGAAGTGAAGCCGGACCTCGTCGTCGGTCACAGCGGATTCGGCTCGACGACTTTTCTCGCCGACCTCTACGACTGCCCGATCATCAATTACTTCGAGTATTACTACCATGGCCGTAACTCGGACCTCGACTTCCGGCCGGAGATTCCGGTGAAAGAACTGGATTTGCTCCGTTCACGCACGCGAAATGCGATGATCCTGCTCGACCTGCAAACCTGCGCTGCGGGGTACTCGCCGACGCAGTGGCAAAAAAGCCTGTTTCCCGTCGAATACCAGCCGAAGATCGACGCGATCTTCGATGGCATCGACACCAACGTCTGGCATCGTCGCCAGGTTTCGCGTCGCATCGGGGACCGAGAGATTCCGGCCGGCACGAAGATCGTCACCTACGTCTCACGCGGTTTCGAGTCGATGCGCGGGTTCGACATCTTCATGCGAGTCGCAAAGCGAATTTGTGACGCCCGCAAGGACGTCATCTTCGTCTGTGTTGGTTCTGACCGAGTCTGCTACGGCGGCGATATGCAGCGGATCAGCGACGCCGAGAGTTACCGCGATCACATTCTGAAACAGGACAACTACGACATGAGCCGTTTTCTTTTCACCGGCCGTGTCGAACCGAATCAGCTGGCGGACATCATCAGCATGGGAGACCTGCACATCTACCTGACGGTTCCATTCGTGTTGAGTTGGTCGCTGATGAACTCGTTAGCCTGCGGTGCGACGGTTCTTGCTTCGGACACCGCACCGGTACGCGAGATGATCCGTCACGGCGAGAACGGCCTGCTGGGTGGTTTCTTCGACGTGGATCGCCTGACGGAACTCGCACTGCAAGTCCTGGACGATCCTCCAGCGTATCGCCATCTCGGCGAGGCGGGGATGCACATGATCCAGGAAAACTACAGCCTCGACAAAATGCTGCCTCGCATGTTGGACCTCTACGAACGGACGCTCAACAAGCATCGCAGCCGATAACGGACAGTTGAGGCTACACAATCGGGCAGCCACCACGTATTTTGCCGCAGCCGAATTCCGTTTCTCTGCGAGACTCATCCGCCATCATGCCAACCTATGATTACGAATGTGATGCCTGCCATCACAAATGGGAATTGTTTCAATCAATCAAGGCCGAACCTGAGAAGAAATGTCCGGCCTGCAAGAAGAAGAAAGCTCGCCGACTGATCGGGGCGGGAGCGGGGTTGATCTTCAAAGGCTCCGGGTTCTATCTGACCGACTATCGCAGCAAGTCCTACAAGGATGCCGCGAAGGCGGACAAATCAGCGTCCGATTCGGCATCGCCAAAATCGGATTCTGGTGCAAAGTCTGACAGTGGAGCCTCGAAGTCCTCTGACAGCGGTGGCTCGAAATCGGCGTCGAAGGAATGACTCGCTTCGATCTGACAAACTCGACGTCGGCAAGCAAAGTCAGCAGAAAAACGTCGAATTCGCGTCGGTCGTATTGGTTGGGAAATCTGGGCAAGGCACGCGAGAAATCTCGCCACGATGACGTACGGTGAAATCGCTAAGACCGCTACGGTTTGACACGGTTTTCACCTCGTTGAAGGTCGCACAATCGATCGAGTTGTCATAGCCGATGCCTCACGTTGACCCACTTTTTCGGGACAACTACAGTCCGCCCCGCTTTCCGACTGACGGGCATTGCGTACAGGTACTCTGTCTCGCAGCGCTGGGTCAGACGTGGTCTGAACGCGACTTTTTGGCCCTGCTGTTCATGGAGGACGGCGTGCGTAAGCTCGGTGCGTGGATGCTCTGTTTCATTGTGATTTCCTGGTTTTGCGTCGGTGGCTGCCAGCGGCCGGTAGTGCAATCTCCATCGCCGAATTGGCACGGCAGCCAGCGTCCGGCGGTGCCTGAACCGCACGAGATCAAGCCGCTCCCCGCGACCGCGATGCCTCAACTTCCGTTTGGGAATCCTTGGAAGCCAAAGGCGGCCGCTCGTGACTGGAAGCACATCGTAATCCATCACACGGCTTCTGAAGGAGGCAATGTCGCCACGATTCACGCCGAGCATCTCCATCGCAAAGACAAGAACGGAAATCATTGGAAGGGGATCGGCTATCACTTTCTGATCGGTAATGGGACTGGGATGAGCGACGGAGAAATCGAACCGACCTTCCGCTGGAAGCAGCAGATGCAGGGGGCGCATGCTGGCAACGACGAATACAACCAGCATGGCATCGGCATTTGTTTGGTTGGCAATTTTCAGGATCATCGACCGTCGTCGGCGCAGTTGGCGTCCATCAAGAAGCTGGTTGGTGTGTTGAAGCGAGAATACCAGATCAAGAGCAGTCAGGTGGTGGGGCATCGAGATGTGAAGTCGACCGCTTGTCCTGGCAAACTCTTTCCGATGACTGAAGTGGCCCAATCTGAGGACTTGCCGTTTTTTACGTTGCGTGACGTTATCTTGTCGCCAGACTTTGTGACTGCCGCAGAAGGGACCAGCGAATGAACGTACCCGCTGACGATCCGTGGAAAGCCCGCTGGTTCGCTCCCCACGATTCTCCGTCGATGGACTTGTACCAACGCAAGTCGTGGGACACGTTTTCCCCGGCGAATCACATCGCCGCTGCCGAAAGCGCCGGCGTCGAGGATGCGATCTCGTTAGAAGTCGCGGTCGCCGGAGCAGACTCTCCGTGGGGACACTTCGCGTTGCCGGATGAATCGCCGGTACATCTTCCTCCGCACTACGAGCCAAACTACGCCTACCCGCTGATCGTCTGGCTGCACGACGCCGAATGGACCGCTCGCGAGTTGCTGGATCTGATTCCGCGCATCAGCCCGCAAAACTATTTGGGCCTGGCGGTCGAAGGCCTGACCCCAACGAACCGCTTCGCTGCAGGACCGATGTCGCCGGCCGGCAGCCTCGATCCGCTCGATGCCTTGCTGGAGACGTTGAAGGATGTCGTTCCGCAGATGCGGCGCGAGTTCCACGTCCACAGCGAACGGATCTACCTCGCCGGCTTCGGTGATCAAGCGTTGGTTGCGTTGCGAATGCTGTTGCGGCGTCCCGAGTGGTTTTCCGGAGCCCTGGCCTTCGGCGTCAGAAACACGAAGCTCGAATCGGCCCTGAAAAACTACGACGAACTGCGGGGCAAACGAGTCTTTTTGAGTGCTGGTGTCCGAGACACCCGTTGCTCAATGCCAGACGTCACCAGCCTTGGCCGCCTGCTGCGTTCCTTCGGCATGCAGGCCGTACTGAGAGCGTATGACTCCAGCGATTCGCCGACGCCGAAGATGCTCTCCGACGTCGATCACTGGCTGATGAACGGCGTCTGCGAATCCACGCTGGTGTAGGTCTGCTTTGCTGAGCCGACCCGAACATCGCTGTGCGCGGGTTGCCAATTCGAGCCAGGGTGGAAAGCCCGATCTACGGCAACTCGCTCACGCCATCTTGGCTGACCAGCAGTAGTTTGTCAGTCAGCGGGTGGTCCATCTGTGAAAAATCTTCTCGGACTCGGTCGCGGATGTGGTTGACCATGTCGGGAGTGTCGGTGCTCAGCGCGACGAAGAAGTCTCGGTTGGGAAGGCCCACGGCGAACTCGGTGCCGAGCACGTCGCGCACCTTCTCGTGAAACGACTGGCTCAGCAATCGGGAGGTGTTGTACGCGTCGGGCTTATGCGGCATCAGCAATTTAGGGCCGTCCTCTTGGCCCGTTACCATCAATTCGGAAGGATGCTCGTCGAAGTAACGGTCGAGGTTGCTTATCGCCAGTTCGTGAAGTTGCTCGGCGGTGAGGTGCCACTTCTGCAACAGTTCGTTGCGGATGTACCAGTAAGCGTGGGCCTCATCGACGACGTACAGAATCATCAAGTTCGCGACCCACGGCTCGCCGACAAAGTTCGGGAAGTTCTGCTTCCAGACTTTCTCCGGATAGAGCATCGGCATGATGCGGTCTCGGACGGAGTCGAGTGACGGTGTGGTCTGCTCTTCGCCCCATTCCTGCACTTGCACGACGGTCGTCAGTGCTGGCAGCAGGATGTTCTCGAACCGATCGGGCGACTGCACGTACGAGCGATAAAAGTTGAACAGATTCACGTTCGACTTGCCGAGTCGCAGTTGCAGCTCGCCGATCTGTTCGCATTCGAGTAACGGGAATTTGTCGCGGGCCAGTTTCAGCGCGCGGGCGGCAAACAACTGGGGCGGGTCGGCGATCATGTCGGGGGCCTCTAACGTGTTGAGCACCATGCGGACGAGCGTGTCGGTTTCCGGATCGTGCGGTCGGTCCCCTCGTTCGACGAACGTAACCAGCAGCATCATGCTCGGCCATTCGATCGACCAGGCTTTCCAGCGGTGCCACTTCGAGCGTGAGAACCAGCGTCGCCACCAAGGTTGTGGCGGGTCAAGCACCGCGTCCCCTTCCCAGCCGGCCGAGGATTGCGGAAGTCTCAGCGCATGAATGCGACGCATTTTTCGACGTCGCGGGAACAGGCGATCGAATTCGATCGAGTCCTCCAATGCGGGAGTGTCCCCCCAGATACAGCGGAGCGACAAAATACCGGCTTGCTCCGGCAGCATGATGTGAGTGACACCTTCGAAAACTTGTACCTGCCACGATGGAGGACAACCGATATGGAACCAACCTGACGGACCAGTGATCGCTTTCCAATGGTCGGGAGTTTCGTGACGCACAGTGTTGGTTCCAAGAGGAGAGTTCCGAATGGCAGCGAAGGCGTCAGCACTATGCCAAACGAAACGGCTCCGGTCGATGGTGCGCCTGCTCCGAATTCCCGCAACTCGTTTTTGTGTCGAGCCTGCAAGTTGCGGGAGAGCCGATTCTCAATAGTCCGCGATCGAGCCGTCCTTCAGTTTGGCTCCCGGCCACTTGTAGCTCTGCGGCTTTTTCGATTCTTCGATGAGCTTAGCCTCGTCCACCTCGACTCCGAGTCCCGGTCCCGGTGGCAGGCCGATGTAGCCTTCTTTGTCGTACTCGAATGCCATGCGTGTGACACCCGGCACGTTGAATCCGGCGTTCGTCGGATAAAACTCGTGGATCAAGAAGAACGGAATCGACGAGACAACATGCAGGCTGGCTGCGATTCCCAGAAACGTCGCCGTGCAATGCGGTGCGATCGGGACGAAGTAGGCCTCGGCGAGCGTCGCGATCTTTTTCATCTGGCTGATGCCGCCGGTATGGCAGCAGTCGGGTTGCAGGATGTCGATGCAGCCCTCTTGCAGGTACGGGATCATCCCCCAAATCGTGCGGTCGCGTTCGCCGGTCGCCAATGGGATGTTGATGTGCTGCTTGAGCCGCTTGAAGGTTTCAATATTGCCCGGAACCGCCGGCTCTTCGATGAAGAGCAGATCGTACGGTTCGAGTTTCGCCGCTAACTGGATCAACGTCGCTGGCGGGACGGCCGAGTGCGCGTCGAACATGACCGCTCCGTCAGGACCGACTTTCTCGCGAGCGGCTTTGATCGCCTTGACCATGTTGTCGATGTCGGCCGGATTGCCGGAGTGCTCGTAGATGCCATGCGGCGGCACCTTCTGAGCCTTGGGCGTGTGATACACCCGAATGCGGTCCCGCGTCGGTCCACCGAGCAGCCGATAGACCGGCACACCCCATAGTTTGCCGGTGATGTCCCACAACGCCATGTCGATGGCAGCCAGTGTGTGGACCATCAACGCTCCGCCGCGCATGTTGCGGTGAGCACGAAACAGCTTCTGCCAGAGATGCTCGACTCGCGTCGGATTTTCGCCGTCGAGCAACTCAAACAGCGACTCGGCCAGCGGTTTCGAGACCTGCGGATCGACCCCCTTGAGATCGCCCCATCCGGTGATGCCGTGATTCGTTTCGATCTTGAGGTACACGATCGGCCCGACCCAATACGTCTTAAGCGCAGTGATGCGAATTGTCGAAGTCCGATCGCCGACCTGAGTGCCGGGAGTTTTGTTTTCGGCGACGGCATGATTCACAAAAGCGATGCCGGCCACAGCAACACCAGCGGCGGAGACGACATCACGTCGAGAGATTGATCGATTCGGCATCGTGGAGACTCCGTGAATTGGAAAGAGACGCCTTTGGTTCACCACAGAGACACAAATGGCAGAGAGTTGACACACAGAATTGAGAAACGAAGTCTTTTCGATGAAGGCTCGCAGACGCAAACCAAGAGCAGCCGTTCATTCCAATCTCTGTGTTCGCTGTGCCTTTATGGTCAAAAAATCAATTAGACGGACACAGTTGCAGCCGTTGCACCGCGATTTCGGCGACGGCGGCGCGTTTCAGCGGCAGCGAGTGATACTCGCCGCTGGTCCATGCCGCGAGTTGGTCGGAGTAATGTGGCGTTCCCGGATTCCCAGATTGGCTCTGACAATCGACCGCCAGCAGGCAATCGGTCGAGAGGTCGGCAATCAGGCGATAGCCGGCGCCTGTGTTCGCAACCCAGTTGGGACCGCTGCCGGTGTTGCAGACCGTGATCATGTCACCCTTCACCGGTCCGCCGCCGTCGTTGAGCAGTTGAGCCAAATCTCCTCGAGTCGACAGCACATGCTTGAGCGGCATGCGATGCACGCGGCCCCAAGTCCACGTCGACATGTCGGGCCCATATTGCTCTGCCAGAAAAGCCAACGTCTCGCTGAAGACGCGACGAAGTCGAGCCAACCGCTCGCCCACCGGAAACCAGGCGTGAGGGTCATCCGTCAGCAACCGGCTGGCGATGCCCTCGACCTGTCTCGCGAGCAACTCAGAGGTCGTTCCTTCAAATCGCACGTCCGAGACGGCTTTCGACCAGAACGTGAAGAAGACATTGAACAACGCGGGAGCGACCAACTCGACCTCGATGCGGCCGTCCCAAGTCTTCAAGTGCTTCACGGCTGATTGGATTTGCGGGTCAGTGACTTCGGTCAGCGCGGCGATCAGCGGCGGAAGGCAGGTCACGGCGCGCAGCGAAACCGTGTCGTGGTGCATCGCTCGAAAATCATCGACGGTGAAGCCGCCCGATCCTGACTGGCCAGCCGATTTCGCGATAACTGCCTCGAGCATCTCGCGAATGCGAACGGCTCGATAGCCGCCGATCCAGGTGCCGAACAGTGGGAACGGATAGTCGTCTTCCGCCAGCCGATTGTTGGCCGATGCCAGCCACCCGCGCGACGGATCGACAGCGTGAGGCATCGACTCGAACGGGAGCAGGCCAGTCCATTGCTGATCGGGTTCCCAGCCGGCGCGGTAGCCTCGTTCGCCAGTTTTGCGCTGTGGGATTCGTCCCGCGCAATGCACGGCGATGTGTCCCGCGACATCGGCGATGACCAGATTGAAGGTCGGAACATGCCACGGCCGCAGTGCTTCGCGGAATTCGGCGACAGTTTGTGCTCGGTTCATGCCCAGCAGAGCCGTGAGCCAGCCGCCTTGAAAGGCTCCGAGCCATTTGAGCGTCACCGGCCCCGTCGTGTTTCCAGGCGGCGGTAGGATTTCATCGACTACGGGGCCGTTTCGCGAGAACCGAATTGTCCGCGAGATCGGTTCTTCTCCGCGAATGCGAATTGTCTCAACCACTTCGCGAGCCGGTTCCCAGGCACCGTCGAATTGGAAACAGTTCGGGTGTTCGGAATCGACACGCTCCTGATACAGATCGCGCAGCGAACAGATGTTGTTGGTGATTCCCCATGCGACTCGTTCGTTACGGCCGAACATGATCGCCGGCATTCCGACGTAGGCCATCCCCGCCACGTTGAAGTCGCCGCCGCACAAATGAGCCTCGTACCAGCACGAGACTGCTTCGATGGCGATGTGCGGATCGCTGGCGACCATCGGCATTCCTGCTTTGCAGTGGCGTCCCGCGACGACCCAGTTATTGCTGCCGGTCCCTTCCGGATCACCGGTCGCCTGGCCCACGCTTTCAAGCGGACGCTGGCCGAGCCGCTGCTTCAAGTGCTGGTACGCCTCCGGCGGGACGACCGCTTCTTCGTCTGCTTCGCCGAGCAAAAACTCGCGATACAGCGGCCCGTCACCGAGCACTCGCTTGGCCAATTCCGGCATGACGATTACTGGGAAGCGGCCGGTCAAGTACCAACGGAACTCGCTCTCGATCGCCAAGCTGTCGATCGGTGACCAAAGCTCCGGCCGATAGTCGAGCAAGTCGAACTCAATCGCGATCTGCTCGCCGCACAGTTTGATCCACGCATTCACACCGTCCGCAAATGCTTGCTGCAATAAGCGAGTCTCCTGTGGCAGACGAGCCCATTCCTCATTCGCGATCCGATTCAAGCCGACGGTGCGAGCAGTCAAATCCAGCGGAATGCCCTCCGGCCCAAGGACCTCGGCCAGCCGACCGAGTCCTTTGCGACGAAGGTAGTCCATCTGAAACAGTCGGTCCTGAGCCATCGCATAGCCGAAGCCGAAGAACAAGTCGCGATGATTGTCGGCGAAGATGTGCGGGATGCCCCAGCGGTCCCGCTCGATCGTCACGGCTGCGTTGACTCCGACGCCGACTTGTCCGTCGCATCGGGGGGCACGACTGGCTGCCTCGCGCTTCCAGCGTTCATCGAATTCCGCTCGCGTCCAACTGTTCGACTGACAGATTGAGTCAATCGACTCGCCTGCTCCCAGTCGCCGCAAAACCGCTCGATGCAACCCTTGCATGATTCGCCTTTCCAGGTGACCGACGGCCGACGTCGGCTCAAACGCTCATTGTCATCGCGGCGTTTCCTCGCCAACGGCAGCAGAATAAACTGCCGTTCCAGTGCTGCAAGGAACTCGAACGAGGAGCCCCGACCATGACCGCTCGACTGCCAATCGTGATTGTGAGCATTCTGTGTGCGATTCCCGTTTCGTTGCTCGGTCAGGAGCGGACGCCTCCGACAGAAACCTGGATCGTCGCTCATCGCGGTCTGCTCAATCACGCTCCTGAGAACACGCTATTGAATTTCCGCGCGTGCATGGATCTGCGATTCGGTTTTGAAGTCGATGTGCGGCTCACCAAGGACGGGCAGCTCGTCTGCATTCATGATGACACGCTGAATCGCACGACGAATGGCAAGGGGAAGGTCGCAGGAAAGAAGTTGGAAGAACTCAAACTGCTCGACGCCGGGGAGTGGTTTAGCGCGGCGTATCAGGGGGAGCGGATTCCGACGTTTGATGAAGTCATGGTGCTTGTTGAACGGTACAGCCGCTCTTCGACGCTGGTGGCTGTGGATCTCAAGGTTGCTGATGTTGAGGCTGCCTGTGTGAAGTCGGCGGTCGATCACCAGGTCCTCACGAAGTTGATTTTCATCGGTACGGCGATCGACGATCCCAAGGTCCGCCGCAAGCTGCGAGAAGCCCACCCGGCTACGCGCGTGGCATGTCTCGCACAGACGTCGGCCGACTTGCCGAACGCGCTCAACGACAAAGACTCCAATTGGGCCTATCTCCGTTTTGTGCCGTCGCGTGAGGATGTGGAACAAATCCACAAATCCGGCAAGCGAGCGTTCGTTGCGGGACCGACGGTGGCGGAGCTTGAGCGAGCCAATTGGCAAACCGCGTTGCAGGCAGGGGTGAATGGCATTCTGACCGACTTCCCGCTGGAGTTGGCGGAAGAGGTTCGTGCGGGCACTCCGGATCAGCGTTTTGACAATCTGTCGAAACGATTCATCAAAGAGTGGCCGGCGTTGTCTCCGATCTCGGCCACGACACTGGGTGATCACCGCTACGACAGCCATGTGGATGACATCAGCGAGGCCGCGCGAACTCGGCAACGGGCTTTCTTGCAGCGACAACTGGCGGAACTGGATTCGATCGAATTGGCGAAGTTGTCGCGTGAGAACCAGGTGGATGCCCAATTGCTTCGTCATCATTTACGCGGCGAATTGTGGAGCCTCGATGAATTGCAGGAATGGGCCTGGAATCCGGTGTTGTACACGCAACTGACGGGCAACGCTGTCTACGGCCTGTTGGCTCGTGACTTCGCCACGTTCGATCTTCGGATGCTGCATGTCACCGACCGGCTCGAAAAACTGCCGACGCTGTATTCGCAGATTCGCACGACGCTGGACCCGAAGCGTGTGCCGCCGATCCATGCCGAAACCGCGGTCAAACAAAATCGCGGCCTGCTCAGCATTCTGGACAACATGGTGCGACCACGCATGGCCACGATTTCCAAATGCGTGCGCCCGCGACTCGAACGGGAACTCGTCAACATCAAAGCGGAAGTCGAGCGACATCAGGAATGGCTCGAAAAGGAACTGCTGCCGAACGCCAAAGGAAACTTCCGCATCGGAGCCAAACTCTTCGATCCGAAGCTGGAGTTCTCGCTTGGCAGCAAGCTTTCGCGTCCAGAAATCCGCGACCGCGCGGAGTTCGAATTACGTCGCGTGCGAGCCGAGATGTACTCAATTGCCCGCGGCGTGATGCTCAAAGCCGATCCGAAGGCAGACGCGCCGGAGAATCCAGCACCAGAGCAACAGCAGAAAATCATCACTGCCGCACTCGAAAAGGCGTACGCCGAGATCCCCGCTCGCGATGGCATCGTGGATTTCGCCAAGAAGTCACTCGAAATGACGACTGAGTTCGTCCGCAAGCACGACCTCGTGACGATCCCGCCCGATCCGCTGGACATCATCCTCATGCCGGAGTTCCAGCGCGGCGTCTCGATCGCGTACTGCGATTCGCCGGGGCCGCTCGATGTGGGGCAGAAGACTTACTACGCAGTCTCGCCGATCCCTGACGATTGGACCGAGAAGCAAGTCGGCTCATTCCTGCGCGAATACAACTTCCGCTCGATCCACGACCTGACGATCCACGAAGCGATGCCCGGACACTTCCTGCAAATCGCCCACTCGAACCGCAGCCCGCGCCGCCTGCGAGCACTCCTGTCCTCCGGCACGTTCATCGAAGGCTGGGGCGTGTACTCCGAGCAACTCATGTCCGAAGAGGGATTCCTCGACCGCGACCCGCTGATGCGGCTGATCGCTCTCAAGTGGTATTTGCGAGGCATCGCCAACTCGATCCTCGACCAAGCCATCCACGTCGATGGCATGAACCGCGAAGACGCGATGAAGCTGATGGTCCACGACACGTTCCAAGAAGAACGCGAAGCCGCCCTCAAATGGGTCCGAGCACAACTGACCTCGACGCAGCTCTCGACGTACTTCGTCGGCTACCAAGAACACCGCGACCTCCGCGCCGCCGCCGAAGAGGCGTGGGCCGACAAGTTCACACTCAAACGCTACCACGATGGCACGCTGTCGTTCGGTTCGCCCCCGGTGCGCTTCGTGAAGGCGCTGCTGCTGGATGAGCCAATTCCAGAGTGAGGGGATACCATGCCTTTGTGGTGAATCCTTATCCCCGAACCGGATCGTTCTGTGTCCAGGGAGGCGGGCATGCGGCATCCAGTTGCTTCAGGTGATCAGTGGTTAATTTCACGCTGGCTGCTGCGATCGCGTCTTCTATTTGGGCGAGATGTTTGACACCGACGATCGGCGACGTGACGGCCGGTTGCGTCAGCGTCCAGGCGAGCGCGAGTTGCGACATGGGCACGCTGAGTTCTTTCGCGACTGATTCCGCGCGTTCGAGTCGATCAAAGACCGGGTCTTCGAGCTTCCAAATCCAATCGGGTTTCTCAGCGGCTCGCGAGTTGCTCGGTGGCGGTTGGCCGCGTCGGTATTTGCCGGTCAGCAAGCCGCTTTGCAACGCCTGATACGGAGCCACGCCGATGTTGTGCTTGCGACAGAATGCGAGGTCGTGATGGAACTCACGACGCAGTAAGCTCAGCGGGATCTGCGACGAGACGACGCGCGGCCAGCCGTGTTTCTCGGCCAGCCACAAGCATTCGCAAATCTGCCAGCCGTAGTGGTTCGACAAGCCGAGGTAGCGAATCTTGCCCGCCTTCACGGCGACCTCGACCGCCGCCAGCGATATTTCCAGAGGAACTTCTTTGTCCGGCCAATGCAGGATGTAGAGGTCGATGTAATCGGTCTTCAGCCGCTGCAAGCTGCGATCGACTTCGCGCAAGATGTGCGTTGCCGACAAACCTTTGTCCTGCGGCCCCGGCCCTACCGGTGCTCCAACTTTCGTCGCGAGGATCGCCTTGTCTCGTCGCCCCACGAGCGCCTTGCCAACGATCTCTTCGGCGACACCGCCAGGGCTGCCGAGGAATCGCTTGTATCCTTCGTAAACGTTGGCCGTGTCGATGAAGTTGATGCCTCGCTCCATCGCCGCGTGAATCAGCTTGATCGAATCGGCTTCGCCGACCGGTGAGCCGAAGGTCATCGTTCCCAAACAAATTGGTGACACGAGCAGGCCGCTCGCGCCGAGATTGCGATACTGCATGAAGGGAGGCTCCTTTTCGAGAAGTGTTTTGAGACGGTTGTCATGCGAGAAATCAACGTGGTCGAAAGTCGTTGGCAGCGCAAAGTGAAGAGTACAAAGTGCAAAGTGAAGAATGTCGGACACTTCTCATCGCTAACACCTTTGCACTTTGCAGTCTTCACTGTTCACATTGCACTGTCGGAGACGAACGGACTCGCCAAATTCATCATTTCCGAATCTTCACCGCTACCGCGTTCTGCTGCGGTTCGCCGGGAGTACTGCGGCCGTTGGCGACGTATTTTTCGAGCAGCTTCGTCAGCCGCATAATGGTCTCTGGATGTCGGTCTTGAAGGTTCGTCTGCTCGCCGATGTCGACGCTGAGATCGTACAGTTGGTTCGGCGGGAGGTTGGCTGCGTCTTTTGCACCGGGAAGCGGTTTGCTCCACCCGCCGGAACCGGGGCAGAGGCACAGCTTCCATGAACCGTCGCGGATCGCGAACGAGCCATTGATCGAATGGCTGACGAGCGTCGTCCGCCCGGACTTGGCGGTTTGATCAATCAGCGTCGGCAGAAAGCTGACGCTGTCCTCGGCCGCGGTGTCCGGCAACTTCGTCCCGACGATCTCGGCAAGCGTTGCCGTGACATCGACGAGGCAGGTCAATTGATCAGTCTTCGATCCCGCTTTCACACGACCGGGCCAACGCACGAGGAACGGCACGCGGTGTCCCCCTTCGTAGATGTCCGCTTTATGGCCGCGAAAGACATGGTTTGGGTTGTGACCCTTCGCGAGCAGTTCGTCGAACTTGGCTTGAGGTGAGCAACCGTTGTCGCTGGTGAAGATGACCAGCGTGTTGTCCGTCAGGCCATGCTTGTCGAGCGTGTCGAGCAACTGCCCGATTGCGTGATCCTGCTGCATGACAAAGTCGGCATACGGATTCAGCCCGCTCTTGCCCAGCCAGTCTCCCTTCGGATGAATCGGCGTGTGCGGCGAGGCGTAGGGCAGGTAAATGAAAAATGGTTGGCCCTGTTTGGCGGCGGCTGCGCGGCGGTCGATGATCTCGATGGTCTTCTTCGTGAGGTCAGGCAACACGTCGTCATCATCGAATCCGGGAGCGGCCGGGCCCAGCCGCGTCATCGGTTTGCCTCGGCCGAACATCAATTCGAAACCGCGATCCTCGGTCGGCAACTTCACGACTCGATCGTTTTCGATGTAGGTGAACGGCACCATATCGAGCGACGCGCTGATGCCAAAGTATTCGTCGAACCCGACGCTGTTGGGACCGTTCTTGATCGGCTGCGAATAATCGACGTTGAAGACTTGCTCACGCGTTTCGATGCTCAGTTCGCTGACCTCTTTGCCCGGTAGCTTGACCCAGTCCATGCCCAAATGCCACTTGCCGACGCAGGCGGTGTGATAGCCTTGCTGCTTGAGCATCGACGCGATCGTCAGACGGCCCGGCTCGATCAACCGGGGACTCAGCCCGCCAAGGACGTGTTGCTGGAGCTTGCTACGCCAGTTGTACCGTCCGGTCATCAGTCCGTACCGCGTCGGCGAACATACGGCCGACGACGTGTGCGCATCGGTGAAGATCATCCCTTCGCGAGCGATCCGATCCATATTCGGCGTCGCGATTTTGCCATCGGGGTTCAGGCACTTCACATCGCCATAGCCGAGATCATCACACAGGATCAACAGGATGTTCGGCCGAGACGGCTCGGCACCAACGACGGGTTGAACGGCCGCCAGCAAAGCACAAACAACTAGGATGAGAAGACGAAGTGTTGCCATCGGTTGCCCCAAGAGATGCACGCACAGTTGCGACGAATCAGCAAGAGCATACAAGAACGGTGCAGATCAGGGCAGTTGATGCCGCCCTCTCCAAAGGCCGCGAACCACGGCATCCTTTCGTTGCACATCATCCCCAGCGGTAAAGCCGGAGCCGAATTGCTCTTCGACGTGATCGCCACCACCTGCGAACGGAATCGCTTGATTGTGACCACCAATCTCCCGTTAGAGAATTGGATCGAGGTCCTTGGCAGGAAACGCCCCACCGGAGCTGTCCTAGATCGCCTCACGCATCGCGGCCACATTCTGGAGACCGAAGGCAAAAGCGGCCGCCTTCAGGATGCCAGGTCCCGCTGCCATCGCCCCGACAGCGCGGCACCTGACCGCGCCGACGACCATCGAACATGTTCGGTGATCGTCGAACCCTCACCGCAGCCCGGTTCCTCAACCCACAGGAGTCCCTCAACAACCCAGCGTCATCAAATTCAGCCGACCAGCGTTGCCATTTTCAACCGTCGTCAGCAACCAGCGTTTCAGCACTTTCTGTAAGTACTCAATCTTCAGACGATCAGAGTATCCGCGTTGAGCAATGGAGTTCACTCGACTGTTTCGGCCTTCCTGATGCCAG
>Ga0194128_10001299_pt1 | contig 43599 bp, 39 predicted proteins | sample TA2KigCa65mmetaG_FD_148650 | JGI IMG/M metagenome (GOLD analysis project Ga0194128, IMG submission 148650) | Freshwater microbial communities from Lake Tanganyika, Tanzania - TA2015037 Kigoma Deep Cast 65m | ecosystem: Environmental > Aquatic > Freshwater > Lake | place: Tanzania: Lake...
GCGTCCGCCCCGATGCAGCTCGACCATCTGCCGGCGAAACTCCGGCGTGTACCGCTTGACCTTCCGACCCATTGCTTGACCCTCCTTTTGTGAACATGATGCGTCCACAAAAGCGGGTCAACTCCAGTGCGATTTGCAAATGCGGGGCACTTTTTGCACACCGATGTGCCGGACGCGTATTTCGGAGCATTGCGGGAGTGGGTGTTACAGTAGTTTTCGGAGACGATTTCGCTGAGCCTCTGAAGCCCCATCAGAGGAGGAATGAGGTCAACCGCAAAAATGCTGCACGGTACTGAACTCTTCCAGTCCAGGTACTGAAGCAATGGTGTGAGACACCATTTTACGGTGACACAATGGAAAGCGTTGATATGCTGTTTGATCCCCATTCTCGTGACGGCGAACACCGGGCAAGGGCTTCGGCCGTTGTGCAATGCATCCGCTTGTCGATGGCGCCACTCGCGGATGCGCTTCACCGCGCAGGAATCGACATGGGGGGAGGATGAGATACATCCTGGCTCTTGTTTGTCTCGCGCTGTTCGCAACGATGCCTGCGCGCGCAGAAACGCTCGTCGAGGACGATTTTCAAGACGGAAAGGCTGATGGCTGGGGTGGTTCCGAAGATGGGAATGTTCGACTGACGACGTATGAGCAGAATATCTCCATGCGCCTGAAGAAGCGCGCGGCTGTGGTCACCAGATTCCCTACCATCGGATACAAGGATATCGTGGTCAGCTTGTCGCTTGCCGGCATGTCGCTCGAAAGCGGCGAGGCATGCGTGGCCGAGGCGTCGTCGGATGATGGCAGGACATGGAACCGCATTTTTGCGATTGGCCCGGCGCAGGCAGACGGTCTTACCCTCCATCGTGGCTCGGGAACTGCCGCGGGCCTTGACGACAGTGCGGGCGTTCTCCTGCGTGTGGCCGTACGCGGCAACGACGACAGCGACACATGCTGGTTCGACGATCTGAAGGTTTCAGGCGGGCCCAAGCGGCATGCGTTGCCGAACGCGGCACGCATTACGTTTGCCGAGCTTGAGAAGCCGCCAGCGGCGTCGCTACGCCATTTTTCGACCTTTGCACCTCAGCCAAACGCCCTGCGGCCGTCACAACGGCTCGAAGGGACGGTTACCCTGGCAATGGCGCCGGATACACTCTTCCGCGCCCATCGTGACGTATTTGGTGATGCCGCGCTCAACAATGGCGCCGCGCGGGAGTTGCCGCGTTTCGCGTTTGACTTCGTTCAAGATGGCGACCGTATCGTGCCTTCGGTTCGGGGACCGATTATCGGCACGCACGCGAAATGGGAATGGATATTGGAGCCCGGCCGCGCATGGCAGGAAGTCGGCGATCAAGGCGGCTACACGCGCGCCTTCATTCCGTTCGCACTTCAGGAGCGCAACGCCAACTGTACCCACTATGGTGCCTTGACGTTCGCCTTCAAGTCCGACGGTGCCGCAACGAATGCGCTTTATCAGATTGCCGGCGAGACCTGCGCCTACTTCAAGTTCGACCTTGCCGGCGCTGCCCGCGTGATTTTTGCGCCCGGCAAGGCAACCCAGGCGGCCGCCGTCGTCGCTGCACACCGCGCAGAAGTGGTGGCGCGACTCAAGACCAAGCCACTGTCGGCACTGGCGGGAGACTTTCCCGGCGCGGACCCGACCCAGTTCGGCGCGCGTACCGAAATCGATCCCGACGACATGACTGCCTTCGGGTTTGTCATCGACGGGACGCACTATGTTGGCGGTTGCGACACGCGCGCGGGTCTTTACCCGGATTGCGATGTGCTGCCTTTGCCGTCCTATTCGACCGCCAAGTCGATCTTTGCAGGCCTAGCCAGCATGCGTTTGGAAATGCTCCACCCCGGCGCGCTCCAGGCAACTGTCGGATCGCTTGTGCCGCAGTGTTCAACGGCGCGCTGGGGTGACGTCAGGCTTGTCGACGCGCTGAACATGGCGACGGGAAACCTCGTCTCGACTGAACTCGAAGCCGACGAGCGATCGAATGCGATGACACCGTTCTTCCGTGCCGATACACATGCGGAAAGGATTGCGGCTGCATGCGGCATGTTTCCGCGCAACGCCAAACCCGGCACCACATTCTCGTATCACACCATCGACACATACATCCTGGGCACGGCATTGAACGCGTTCTGGCGCGGAAAGCGCGGTGCAAGCGCCGAACTCTATCGGGATGTGCTGGTGGAGCCGCTCTGGCGGCCACTGGGGCTCAGTCCGGACATTTTTTCGGCAAAGCGAACCTATGACGGCGAGCGCCAGCCCTTCGTGGGTTACGGTTTGACCTACCACCGTGACGACATTGCCCGGGTTGCGACTTTCCTGAACGACAAAGTTGGTGTGTTGAACGGTGTTCCGGTCGCTCATCCCGAGATGATGCGGGCGGCGCTGCAGAAGGATCCGACGGATCGGGGCCTTGTCGCCAATGGACCGAAATTCCGTTATCGCCACGGCTTCTGGGCCTGGGATGCGACCGACTACCTGAAGTGCTCAAAGGAGACCTGGATTCCCTTCATGTCGGGGTATGGAGGGATCAGTGTCGTGCTCATGCCCAACAACAGCGTCTACTACTATTTCAGCGACGGTGACGTTTATGCATGGGGAAAGGCTGCCGCTGAGTCCAACAGAATTCGCAAGTTTTGTTGAGAAGCCCAAGCAAGAAATGAGGTCGGTTTGAGGTAATACCGGTTAGCTCAAAGCGATCCTCACCGTGTTTGACCTGACACCCTTTTTAGTCCCGTCCGGATCTAGAGTCCGCGGTTAAAGATACTGCTTTTTCGCTCCGCTGGATCAGCATCTGCGCGTACTCCTGCGGGGTCCGTTTGCCGAGCGAGCTGTGCTCGCGTTCCGTGTTGTATTCGATCCGCCATGGCTCGATCACCCCGCGGGCATGCTGCAGCGTCAGGAACCAGTGCTCGTTCAGACACTCGTCGCGGAACTTGCCGTTGAACGACTCGATATGGGCGTTCTCGTTCGGCTTGCCCGGACGGATGAACGACAGCTGCACGATATTCTCGTACGCCCAGGCATCCAGCGCCTGGCCCTCGAACTCCGGGCCATGGTCGTGGGCTGCTCAAAATCTAGATAATTGAGGTTCATGGCTAGTGAAGTCTTGGAGACTGGAATCCGATGGCAGATAATACGCCATCACCCCGGAGGATTCGCCATGCCAGAGGCTGCACTGGACCCCCGTCTGCAGGAACTGCTGGACAAACAGGCGCTGCAGGAGCTGGTGCATGCCTACTGCAATGCCGCGGACCGGCATGACCACGCCAAGATGCGCGCGCTCTACCACGAGGACGCGATCGACGATCACGGCCATTTCGCCAAGGGGCCGGCCATGGAGTTCATAGACAAGCTGCCGGAGATCCAGAAAGCCATGGACATCCTGCATCACAACGTCACCACCACCAATTTCAAACTGGATGGTGACCGCGCCGAGGGCGAGGTCTACATCCTCGCCTTCCATAAGGTGAAGGATGGCGGCGCGGGCTACGACGTACTCATCGGCGGGCGCTATTTCGACAAATACGAGAAACGTGCCGGCGTGTGGAAGTTCAGCCACCGCGCCATCGTCGCGGACTGGGCCTATCCCGCCTCGCCCTCGGCAGTGAAGCTGGATCACCCCTTCCTCGCCGGCGCGTATATCGGCAAGCCGGGGCCAGCCGACCCGTCCTACAACTTCTTCTCGTTGTTCCAGCTTGGGCAGCGCTAAGATCTTCGACGCTAGACAGCTGCTGGCGCTGGCCAGCGCAGGGTGGACGACGAGTTCGATACCCTAATCGACGAATACAATGCTTTGGAAGATGCTAAGGGCGGGCGGGTACTCAATACCGACACGGCCCGCGAGCTTGAGCCCGAATATTTGAAAGATCGCACCAAATCGGCAGACGTACACGAACCGGCGAGCGCTTTCATCAAAAAGCTTTACGCTAAACGCCTGGCAGAACCGACCCCAAAAGGCAAAATGCCGGTCGTCGTGTTCACGGCAGGAGGCACGGGCGCGGGTAAATCATCTGGTGTTGATATTCTCGAAATGGAGAACCCCGCGTTTGCTCAAGCCGAGCTGGTGTACGACACTAACATGAACAAGTTTTCCTCGGCGCTCGATAAAATCGACCAGGCACTATCGGTAAGTTACGCGACGAGGTTTCCAACCTCACGGAAGCAATCGCCGAGGGTCTGCTGCGCCGGTCGCCCGCCCTCGCCCGACGGCTCGCCGAGGCCGAGCTCAAGCGCCTCGAGCAGCTCGCGGCCCGGCCGGCTCCGGCGGTACTGGCGCCGAACCTCGGCCGGCGGTTTGACGCGCTATGCGGGAAACTCGACCGAATGCTCGCGGATGCGGACCCGGAGCGGCGCCGGGCGGCGCTCGATGACCTCGTGCCGCCCTCGGGATTGCGACTGTTTCCCGACCCGTCGCGGCGGTTTCTCGTGCTCGAGGCAGAAATAGAAACGCCCCTGCGGCTTGTGGCCGGGGGCGAGTCTGAATTAATGGTAGCGGGGGCAGGATTTGAACCTGCGACCTTCGGGTTATGAGCCCGACGAGCTGCCAGACTGCTCCACCCCGCAACAGGGCCGCGAATTATAGACAGCGGGACCGCCGTTTACAAACGGCAAGCGGTCAGCGCAGCACCTGCTCACAGAGGCGCAGCAAGTATCCGGGAAACAGCCCCAGCGCCAGGATTGCGAGGCCATTGAGGCTCAGCACCAGGCGCACCGCGAACCGCGATTCGTCCTGGCCGGCTGTCACCGGTTCGTCGAAGTACATGAGCTTCACGACCCGCAGGTAGTAATAGGCGCCGATCACCGACATCAGCACGGCAAATGCCGCGAGCCAAGTGAGCCGGACGTCCAGGACGGCCGCGATCACCTGCAGCTTGGCCCAGAAGCCGACCGTCGGCGGCACGCCCGCGAGCCCGAACATGACCAGCAGCATGACAAACGCGAACCAGGGATGGCGGCGGTTGAGCCCCTTGTAATCGTCGAGCGCGTCCGCCTCGAATCCCTTGCGCGAGTACCAGAGCACCACGCCGAACGCGGCGGTCGTCATGATCACGTAGGTGAGCGTGTAGAACAGCGCCGCGCGGTAGCCCGCAGCGTTGCCCGCCAGGATGCCGAGCAGGATGAAGCCGACGTGCGAGATGGTCGAATACGCCAGCATGCGCTTGATGTTGGTCTGCGCGATCGCAACCAGGTTGCCGACCGCCATCGACAGCGCCGCCAGCACGACCAGCATGTCCTGCCAGGCATCCAGCGCGCCGCCGAGCCCCTCGGCGAGCACGCGCATGGCGAGCGCGAACGAGGCAATCTTCGGCGCCGAGCCGACGAACAGCGTCACCGGCGTCGGCGCGCCGTGGTAGACGTCCGGCAGCCACATGTGGAACGGCACGGCGCCGAACTTGAAGGCGACGCCGACGACGATGAAGGCGATGCCGAGCAGCAGCCCGATGTCAGGCGCCCTGCCCTGCGCGACCGCGAACGCCACACCGTCGATCAGGAACGTGCCCGTGACCCCGTACAGGATCGAGATCCCGTACAGCAGCGCACCGGAGGCGATCGCGCCCAGCACGAAGTACTTCATGGCCGACTCGGCCGCGACGCCGTCGTCGCGGTCGAAGGCGACCATCGCGTAGAGCGACAGCGACATGATCTCGATGCCGAGGTAGAGCGAGAGGAAGCTGCCCGCGGACACGATCACCTGGATGCCGAGCACCGCGCACAGCGCGAGGACGAGGTATTCGCCCTTCAAGAGATCCCGGCGTTCGAGGTACTCGCGCGAATACAGGAGCGTGAGCGCGGCGGCCCCGTAGGAAAAGAGCTTCAGCACCGTGCCCATCGGGTCGGCGACGAAGTGGCCCCAGAGGATCACCGTGCGGCCATCCGTTCCGACCGTGGAGCTGACCCAGGCCGCGCCTGCGAGCGCGGCGATCGCGAGCACGAACGCGAGGCCGCGTGCGCGTCCGCCGCCGAGCGCATCGACCAGCAGCAGCACGCAGGCTGCCGCGGCCACGAAGATTTCCGCGGCGGCCGGCATCACGTCGGCCATCGTGAGGATCATGGGCATGACGTCCATGCGGCGAACCTCAGAGCTTGCTGATCATGAGCTGACCGACGAGCTGCTCGATTGCCGGGCGCATGACGTCGAGCAGCGGCGCGGGCCAGACGCCGAGCGCGAGCACGGCCACGGCGAGCGAGGCCAGGACGATGAACTCGCAGGCATTCAGATCCTTGAGCGAGGCGACGCCGTCGTTCGCGACCTCACCCCAGATCACGCGCTTGACGAGCCACAGCGTGTAGGCCGCGCCGAGAATCAATGTCAGCGCCGCCACGAAGGCGTACCAGAAGTTGGCCCTGAAGCTCGCGACGATGACCAGGAACTCGCCGACAAAGCCCGACGTGCCCGGCAGCCCGGCATTCGCCATGGCGAACAGCACGGCGAAGAATCCGAACACCGGCATCGTATTGACGACGCCGCCATAGGCCGAGATGTCGCGCGTGTGCAGCCGGTCGTAGAGCACGCCGACGCAGAAGAACAGCGCGCCCGACACGAGGCCGTGCGACACCATCTGCACCATCGCCCCATCGAGGCCCATGCCCGCCCCGTCGAATGTCCCGGTCGTCGCCAGGATGTCCCAGGCGACGAAGGCGCCGAGCGTCACGAAGCCCATGTGCGCGATCGACGAGTAGGCGATCAGCTTCTTCATGTCGCGCTGCGCGAGCGCGACGAAGCCGATGTAGGCGATCGCGATCAGCGACAGCGTGATGACCAGCCAGTCGAGCTCTCGGCTCGCATCAGGCGTGATCGGCAGGCTGAAGCGCAGGAAGCCGTAGCCGCCCATCTTCAGCATGATCGCGGCCAGGACGACCGAGCCGCCGGTTGGCGCCTCGACGTGCGCGTCCGGCAGCCAGGTGTGCACCGGCCACATCGGCACCTTGACCGCGAAGGCCGCGAAGAATGCCAGGAAGATCAGCACCTGGGCGGTCATGCCGATCGGCATGCGCTGCAGGTCCGCGATCTCGTAACTGCCGCCCTGCAGATACAGCCAGATGAGCGCTACCAGCATCAGCACCGAGCCGAGGAAGGTGTACAGGAAGAACTTGATCGTCGCGTACACGCGCCGGGTGCCGCCCCAGATGCCGATGATCAGGAACATGGGGATCAGCATCGCTTCCCAGAACACGTAGAACAGCAGCGCGTCCGCGGCCGCGAACACGCCGATCATGAGTCCCTCCATCACCAGGAACGCGGCGAAATACTGCGACGGCCGCTTCTCGATGTTCGACCAGGCGGCGATCACGACCAGCGGGGTCGTGAACGCCGTCAGCACCACGAGCGGCAGCGAGATGCCGTCGAGCCCGAGGTAGTACCAGGCGTTGACCGCGCCGATCCAGGGCTCGCGCTCGACGTATTGCAGCGCCGGCGTCGTCGTGTCGAAGGCGCCCCACAGCGGCGCACACAGCAAGAGCACGGCCAGCGAGGCCGCAAGCGCGACCCAGCGCCCGGCCGCGATGCGCCGGTCGCCCAGCAAGAGCACGGCGAGGCCTGCCGCGATCGGCAGCCAGACCAGCCAGCTGAGAATATTTGCAGGTACCGTCACCTCAGGACCTCAGCAGCAGCCAGCCAAGCAGCAGCGAAAGGCCGATGATCATGGCGAACGCGTAGTGGTACAGGTAGCCCGACTGCACGTGCCTCACGGCCGCCGAGAGCGCCGCGACCGCCCGCGCGCTGCCGTTCACCAGCCAGCCGTCGATCACGGTCTCGTCACCGCGCTTCCACAGGCTGGTGCCAAAGTTGCGCACGCCGGCCGCGACGACGTTCTCGTTGAACCAGTCGAAGTAGTACTTGTTGACCAGCAGGCGGTAGGTGCGTGAAAAGCGCGCCGCGATCCGGTCCGGGAGCTCGGGCCGCTTCAGGTACAGGTACCAGGCGGCCACGACGCCGGCGAGCGCGAGGTACACCGCGGGCGAGCCGAACGCGTGCAGCATGAACGCGGCCGGCCCGTGGAACTCCTCGCCGAGCACCACGATCGGGCCGTCGGGCGCCTGCGCGAGCGCGCCCGCGAAGAAGTCGCCGAACACGACCGGCCCGACCGTCAGCCAGCCGATCGCGATCGAGGGTATCGCGAGTGCGATGAGCGGGGCCGTCACGACCCATGGGCTCTCGTGCAGGTGCTCGCGGGTGTGCTCGTCCATGCGTTCCCTGCCATGGAACGTCATGAACACGAGCCGGAAGCTGTACAGGGCGGTCACGAACACGCCGATCAACGCGCACCAGTAGGCGTACCCCGCCCCTTCGGTGCGGCTGTGATGCAGCGCCTCGATGATGATGTCCTTGGAAAAGAAACCGGACAGCCCCGGGAAGCCGATCAGCGCCAGTGCGCCGACCAGGCAGGTCCAGTAGGTGACCGGCAGGTACTTCCTCAGCCCGCCCATGCGGCGCATGTCCTGCTCGTGGTGCATCGCGATGATCACCGAGCCGGCGGCGAGAAACAGCAGCGCCTTGAAGAAGGCGTGCGTCATCAGGTGGAAGATGCCGGCGCCGTACGCGCCTGCGCCGAGCGCCGCGGTCATGTAGCCGAGCTGGGACAGCGTCGAGTAGGCGACCACCCGCTTGATGTCGTTGTTGACCAGGCCGAGCAGCCCCATGAACAGCGCCGTGGTCGCGCCGATCACGACGATGAAGTGCAGCGCATCCGGCGACATCTCGAACAGCGGCGACAGGCGGGCCACCATGAAGATGCCGGCCGTCACCATGGTCGCCGCGTGGATCAGCGCCGAGATCGGGGTCGGGCCTTCCATGGAATCCGGCAGCCACACGTGCAGCGGCACCTGTGCGGACTTGCCCATCGCGCCGATGAACAGGCCCACGCAGATCACGGTGATGACCTTCGACGGCTCGCCGGGCGTCAGGAACAGGTCATGGCCTATCGCGCGCGGGATGCGCTGGAACACTTCCGTGTAGTCAAGACTGCTCATGTAGGCGGCGATGATCGCGATCGCGACGATGAACGCGAAGTCGCCAATGCGGTTGACGATGAAGGCCTTGTAGTTCGCGAAGATCGCGGTCGGGCGCTTGTACCAGAAACCGATCAGCAGGTACGAGACCAGGCCCACCCCCTCCCAGCCGAAGAACAGCTGCAGGAAGTTGTTCGACATCACGAGCATCAGCATCGCGAAGGTGAACAGCGAGATATAGGCGAAGAAGCGCGCATAGCCCGGGTCGTCGCGCATGTAGCCGATCGTGTACACGTGCACGGCGAGCGACACGAAGCTGACCACGGTCATCATCAGCGCGCTCAGCCTGTCGACCAGGAAGCCGATATTCATCGCGAGGCCGTCGCTGACGCCCCAGGTGTAGACGTTCTCGTTGAACACCGCCGCGCCGCCCAGCATCCGGGCCAGGATCCAGGCGGAGCCCGCGAACGAGATGGCCACACCGGCAATGCAAACGGTGTGCGCGCCAGCGCGCCCGACGTAGCGGCCGCCGAGGCCCGCGACGAGCGCGGCCGCGAGCGGCGCCAGGACGATCATCAGGCAGACTGCGGCGAAGTCCACGGTCAACCTTTCATGGCGTCGAGATCCTCGACGTTGATGCTGCGGCGCTGGCGGAACAGCACGACCAGGATCGCGAGGCCGATCGCCGCCTCGGCCGCCGCTACCGTCAGGATGAAGAACACGAACACCTGCCCGTCGAGGATGCCGAGGAACCGCGAGAACGCGACGAAATTGAAGTTGACCGCGAGCAGCATGAGCTCGATGCACATCAGCAGCAGGATGACGTTCCTGCGGTTGATGAAGATGCCCGCCACCGCGATCGCGAACAGCACGCCTGCGAGCAGCAGGTAATGCGCGAGTCCGATCACGGCTCGCGCTCCGGCGGCATGCTGACCAGGCGCACGCGCTCCGCGGGATCGACCGAGACCTGGCGGGACACGTCCTGGGCCTTGAGGCCCGGGCGCCGTCGCATGGTGAGCGAGATGGCGGCGACGATCGCGATCAGCAGTACCATGGCAGCCAGCTGGAATGGATAGGCGTACTGCGTGTACAGCACGGCGCCGATCTCGGCCGTGTTGCTCGCGCCTTGCGCGAGCGGGGCGGTCTCGCCCGGCAGCTCGACTCCCAGCCGCCTGACCCAGAGCACGTAGGCGAGCTCGACCACGACGATCAGTGCGATCAGCGCGCCGAGCGGCGCATTGCGCGCGAAGCCCTCGCGCAGCGCCTCGATGTCGACGTCCAGCATCATCACCACGAACAGGAACAGCACCATCACCGCACCGACGTACACGAGAACCAGCACGATGGCGAGGAACTCGGCCTCGATCAGCAGCCATAGCACGGCGGCGTTAAAGAAGCACAGCACCAGGAACAGCACCGAGTGCACGGCATTGCGCGCCAGGATGACGCCGAGAGCGGCGCCGACCAGCACGGCGGAAAAGGCCCAGAACAGGATTGCGACAAGCATGGGCCTACCGATAGGGCGAGTCCGCCGCCTTGTCGGCGGCGATCATCGTCTCGTACTTCTCGCCGATCGCGAGGAGCTTGTCCTTGGTCATGATGTTCTCGCCGCGGTTCTCCATGTGGTACTCGTGGATCCGCGTCTCGACGATCGCGTCGACCGGGCAGGCCTCCTCGCAGAAACCGCAGTAGATGCACTTGAACAGGTCGATGTCGTAGCGCGTCGTGCGCCGCGTGCCATCCGGCCCGACGTCCGACTCGATCGTGATGGCGAGCGCCGGGCACACCGCCTCGCAGAGCTTGCAGGCGATGCAGCGCTCCTCCCCGTTCGGGTAGCGGCGCAGCGCGTGCAGCCCGCGGAAGCGGGCTGACTGCGGCGTCTTCTCTTCCGGGTAGTTCAGCGTCACCTTGGGCCGGAGGAAGTTCTTCGCCGTGACCCACAGGCCGCGCAGGAGCTCGGTAAGGAACAGCGTACGGAACATCGAGCGGTTGGAGTTCATGACCGCCTCATGCCGCCCAAGGCCCGATGCCGCGCCAGGCGAGCACGCTCTCGACCGCGATCCACAGCAGCGTAATCGGGATCAGCACCTTCCAGCCGAGGCGCATGATCTGGTCGTAGCGGTAGCGCGGGAACGTGGCGCGGACCCACAGGAAGACGAACAGGAAGCAGCCGATCTTGAGGAACAGCCAGAAGAAGCTCGGCGCCGAATACCATGCGGCGTCCGCGGCATAACCCTGGAACGGCGACAGCCAGCCGCCGAAGAACAACACGGAGGTCAACGCGGAGATCAGGATCATGTTCGCGTATTCGGGCAGCACGAACAGGGTCGCAAATGCGGCACCCGAATACTCGACGTGGAAGCCTGCCACGATCTCGGACTCGCCCTCGGCGACGTCGAACGGGGCGCGGTTGGTCTCGGCCAGCCCGGAGACGAAGTAGACCAGGAACAGCGGAAACAGCCACCACACGTTCCAGCTCGCGAACCCGCCCTCCTGGGCGCGCACGATCGCGCCGAGGTTGAGGCTGCCCGCCGCCATCAGCACCCCGACCAGCGCGAAGCCCATGGCGATCTCGTAGGCGACCATCTGCGCCGCCGAGCGCATGGCGCCGAGGAAGGCGTACTTCGAGTTGCTCGCCCAGCCGGCCAGGATCACGCCGTACACGCCGAGCGAGGTCAGCGCGAGCACGTACAGGAGGCCCGCGTCGACGTCCGCGAGCACGAATTCCGGCGAGAACGGGATCACGGCCCACGTCGCCAGCGCCGGCACCAGCACGATCAGCGGCGCCAGCAGGAACAGGAAGCGCGAGGCATGGCCGGGAACGATGATTTCCTTGAGCAGCAGCTTGATCACGTCGGCAAACGGCTGCGCGAGCCCGCGCAGGAACGGCAGGCCGAAGATCTCGATGCGGTTCGGCCCACGGCGCAGCTGCATGTAGCCGATCACCTTGCGCTCGGCGAGCGTCAGCATCGCGACCGCGACCACGACCGCGAGCAGGACGCCGACGATCTGCAGCGTGACGATGATCAGCGACTGCAGGTCCGGTGCGAGCAGGGCCCAGCGCTCGGCGAGGAAGTCAGGCATCACTCAGCCCCCTGCCCGGCGCCGCGCGCCGCGCGGGTGCGCTGCAGCGCCGGCGCGCGCCGCACGATCGCGTCGACGCCATAGATCCGCGGCCGCGACGTCGTGCCGCGGCGCTCGGCGCTCGCCGCGCGCGGGGTCGTGAACCGGCCACCGTAGGCAGCCGCGCCGGCGAGCCCCCTGAACTCGGCGAGCACGTCCGCGCTGCTTTCGTAGCCGAAACCCTCGAGCCCGAGCAGGTTGCCGAGTACGCGCAGGATCTTCCAGGCCGGCCGCGCCTCGCCCACCGGCTGCGCACAGCCGCGGAACTCCTGCCAGCGCCCTTCCGCGCTGACGTAGCTGCCCGAGGTCTCCGCGAACGTGCCCATCGGCAACAGGACCTGGGCGAGCGCCATGGTCGACGGGTCGGCGTAGGGCGTGATTGCGATGAGCCGCCGGCAGGTCCCGAGCGAGCGCTCGGCACCCGGCAGACCGATGTCGTGCGCGGGCTCGATGCCGCCGAGCAGCAGGCAGGCGGCGAGCGGTGACTCGAGCATGCGCGCGAGATCGAGCCCCGGCTGCGGGTCGGGTCGGCCACCCGGCAGGCGATGCGGCAGCGCGCCCGCCAGCGACGTGCCGGCCGCGTTGCCGCCTTCCGGGAGGAAACCAAGCGTCGCGCCGGTTCTCGCCGCTAGGGCCGCTGCGGCAGCACGGATGTCGGCGAAGTGACTGTGACGCATGGCGACGCCACCCAGCACGATCGCACCGCGCCCGCCCGCCAGCGACTCGACGATCGCCTTGCCGGCAGCGGGCGGATTCGCGCCCGCGAGCGCGGCGAGTTCCGCGGCGATGTCCCCGGCGCCGACAATGGACTGCTGCAGGACCGGAAAGTGGCACTGCTGCGCCTCCGTCGACAGGAGGCTCACGCGGCAGCCGGCGAGCGCAGCCTTGCGCACGCGGTGCGCGACTATCGGCGCCTCTTCGCGCACGTGGCAACCCACGAGCAGCAGGCCGCCGAGCCCGTCGATGGCGCGCAGCGCGATGCCGAGACCTGGATAGGCCGGGTCCCTCGCCTGGTCGGTGAAATCCAGCTGGTGCAGCCGCGAGTCGACGTTGTGCGAGCCGAGCCCGCGCGCGAGGCGCGCGAACAGGTAAGCCTCCTCGTTCGTCGAACCGGGCGCCGCGAGGAACCCGAGCCGGCCGGCGCCGCCCTCCGCGACCGCCGCGCGCAACAGCCCGGCCGCGGCCTCGAGCGCCGCCTCCCAGGTGGCGGGCTGCCAACGGCCCTCGACGCGCAGCATCGGCTCGCGCAACCGGTCGGGCGCGTAGACTCCCTCGTACGAGAAGCGGTCGCGGTCGGCGATCCAGGTCTCGTTGATCTCCTCGTTCTCGCGCGGCACGACGCGCATCAGGCGCCCGCGCAGCACGTGGCCGTAGAGGTTGGTTCCGGCCCCGTCGTGCGGCGACACGAGCGCGTGCTCGGTCATCTCCCAGGAGCGCGCGCGGTGCCTGAAGGGCTTGGAGTTGAGCGCGCCGACCGGGCACAGGTCGATGACGTTGCCCGACAGCTCGTGGTCCACGCTCTTCTCGATGAACGTGCCGATCTCCATGTCCTCGCCGCGCCCGGTCGCGCCGAGCTCCTGGAAACCCGCGATCTCGGCCGTGAAGCGCACGCAACGCGTGCAGTGGATGCAGCGGGTCATGTCGGTCGAGACGAGCGGGCCGAGGTTCCGGTCCCTGACCGTGCGCTTGCGCTCGTCGAAACGCGAGTTGGCGGCCCCGAAGTCGAGCGCGAGGTCCTGCAGCTCGCACTCGCCGCCCTGGTCGCAGATCGGGCAGTCGAGCGGATGGTTGATCAGCAGGAACTCCATGGTCGCCGTCTGCGCGGCGATGGCGCGCGGCGAGCGCGTGAAGACCTTCATGCCTTCGGTGACCGGCGTCGCGCAGGCGGGCAGCGGCTTCGGCGCCTTCTCGACCTCGACCAGGCACATGCGGCAGTTGGCGGCGATCGTGAGCTTCTCGTGGTAGCAGAAGCGCGGCACGTAGACGCCCGCCTGGTCGGTGAGCTGGATGATCATCTGGCCGTTGCGCGCCTTCAGCGGCCGGCCATCGACCTCGACGTTGACGACGTCGTCGCTCATGCGACCGCCTGCGCAGGGGCGTCGACGATGCTGCGCCCGCCGTGCTCGACCATGTAGGCGAACTCGTGGCGAAAGTGCTTGAGGAAGCTCTGCACCGGCCAGGCGGCGGCATCGCCGAGGGCACAGATCGTGTGGCCCTCGATCTGGGTCGCGACCTGCACCAAGAGGTCGAGGTCCGACATCTTGCCCTGCCCCGCGAGGATCCGGCGCAGCATTCGCGTGAGCCAGCCCGTGCCTTCGCGGCAGGGCGTGCACTGGCCGCAGGACTCCGCCATGTAGAAGCGCGAGATGCGCTCGAGCACGCGCACCATGCAGGTTGTCTCGTCCATCACGATCATCGCGCCGGTGCCGACGCTGCTGCCCGCCTTGCGCAGCGAGTCGTAGTCCATGGTGCAGTCGATGATGTTCGCCGCAGGCATCACCGGCACCGAGGAGCCTCCCGGGATGACGGCCTTGAGCTTGCGGCCCTTGCGCACCCCGCCGCAGATGTCGAGCAGCTCGCGGAACGGGATGCCCATCGGCAACTCGTAGTTGCCGGGCTTCTCGACGTGACCGGACACCGAGAAGATCACGGTGCCCCCGGCATTCGGCACGCCGAGCTCGGCGAACCACTTGGCGCCGTTGCGCAGGATCGCGGGCACGGACGCGAATGACAGCGTGTTGTTGACGGTCGTCGGCTTGCCGTACAGGCCGAAGCTGGCCGGGAACGGCGGCTTGAAGCGCGGCTTGCCGGGCTTGCCCTCGAGCGACTCGAGCAGCGCGGTCTCTTCGCCGCAGATGTACGCGCCCGCGCCGGCGACGCCGTACAGGTCGAAGTCGATGCCCGTGCCCCGGATGTTCTTGCCGAGCAGACCCGCCGCGTAGGCTTCGGCGAGCGCGGCCTCGAAGCGCGGGACAGGCTCCGCGAGGAATTCCCCGCGGATGTAGTTGTAGCCGACGGTCGCGCCCATCGCATAGCCGCCGATGGCCATGCCCTCGATCACCGAGTGCGGGTTGTAGCGCAGGATGTCGCGGTCGTGGCAGGTGCCCGGTTCGCTTTCGTCCGAGTTGCAGACCACGTACTTCTGGCCCGGGGCGTTGCGCGGCATGAAGCTCCACTTCACGCCGGTGGGAAAGCCCGCGCCGCCGCGGCCGCGCAGGCCAGAGGCCTTCACCTCCTCGATGATCGCCTCGCGCGGCGTCTTCTCCGCGAGAATCCTGCGCCAGGCACGGTAGCCCTCGAACTTCTCGTACACCGGCAGCGTCCAGCTCTCGGCATGCGCGAGCGGTTCGAAGACGACCTGGTTCATGGCGCGCGCCATGGCTACTTGATCCCGTCCAGCACCTTGATCGCCGACTCCGGCGTCAGGTTCTCGTGGTACACGTGGTCCACCATCATCATCGGCGCATTGTTGCAGGCGGCGAGGCACTCCTCCTCGCGCTTCAGATAAATGCGGCCGTCCGGCGTGCTCTCCCCGGTCCTGATGCCGAGGTACCGCTCGACGGCGGCGACGAGCTCGTCCGAGCCGCGCAGCATGCAGCTGATGTTGGTGCAGATCGAGACATGCACCCGCCCGCAGGGCCGGGTCTCGAACATTGAATAGAAGCTCGCGACTTCGTACACCTGGACCGGCGGCAGACCGATGTACTCCGCGACCGCGTCCATCAGCGGCACCGTCAGGTAGCCGCCGTTCTGGTGCTGCGCCTCGCGCAGCGCCGCGATCACCGCCGAGCGGCGCCGCTCCGGCGGGAACCGGGCCAGCCAGCGGTCGATCTCGTGCCGCGTGTGTTCGCTGAGCGTGCCCGCCGCCGCGCCATGCGCGCTCACCGGTCGATCTCCCCGAACACGATGTCCATGGTCCCGATCATGGCGACGACGTCCGCCAGCATGTGGCCGCGGGTCAACTCGTCCATCGCCGCGAGATGGGCGAAGCCGGGGGCGCGGCATTTCACGCGGTACGGCTTGTTCGCGCCGTCCGAGACGAGCCACACGCCGAACTCGCCCTTCGGTGCCTCGACCGCCGCGTACGTCTCGCCCTCCGGCACGCAATAGCCTTCGGTGAAGAGCTTGAAGTGATGGATCAGCGATTCCATGTCGTCCTTCATCTCGCCGCGCCGCGGGGGCGTCAGCTTGTGGTCGTCGAGCATCACCGGGCCGCGGTTGGCGCGCAGCCATTCGACGCACTGGCGGATGATCCGGTTCGACTGGCGCAACTCCGCGATCCGGCACAGGTAGCGGTCATAGCAGTCGCCATTCACGCCCACGGGCACGTCGAAGTCGACCCGGTCGTAGGCGGCGTACGGCTGCTTCTTGCGCAGGTCCCAGGCGATCCCTGAGCCGCGCAGCATCGGCCCGGTGAAGCCGAGCTGCAGCGCCCGTTCCGGCGTGACGACGCCGATATTGACGGTGCGTTGCTTCCAGATCCGGTTATCGGTCAGGAGCGTCTCGTATTCGTCGACGCAGGCCGGAAACCTGTCCGTGAAGTCGGCGATGAAGTCGAGCAGCGACCCCGCGCGCGCGGCGTTCCGCCGTTTCAGGTCGGCGGCGCTGCGGCCCTTCGCCTCCTGGTACTGCGGCATGGCGTCCGGGAGGTCGCGGTACACCCCGCCCGGGCGGTAATACGTCGCGTGCATGCGCGTCCCCGAGACCGCCTCGTAGCAGTCCATGAGGTCCTCGCGCTCGCGGAACGCGTACAGGAACACGGTCATCGCACCGATGTCGAGCGCGTGCGAACCGATCCACATCAGGTGGTTCAGGATGCGCGTCATCTCATCGAACATCGTGCGGATGTACTGCGCGCGCTCCGGCGCCTCGATGCCGAGCAGCCTCTCGATCGCGCGCACGTAGGCGTGCTCGTTGCACATCATCGACACGTAGTCGAGGCGATCCATGTAGCCGATCGACTGGTTGAACGGCTTCGACTCCGCCAGCTTCTCGGTCGCCCGGTGCAGCAGGCCGATGTGCGGATCGGCCTTCTGGATCACCTCGCCGTCCATCTCGAGCACCAGGCGCAGCACGCCGTGCGCAGCCGGGTGCTGCGGACCGAAGTTCAGCGTGAAGTTCTGGAACTCAGGCATCTCCGCCCGCCCCTGGCGCGCCGGGATCGCGTCCCTTGCGGATGACTTTCGGCACCGTGACGCGCGGCACGATGCTGACCGGTTCGTTCACCACGCGCCCGCGCGACGGGTCGTAGCGCACTTCGACGTGCCCGGACAGCGGAAAGTCCTTGCGGAACGGGTGGCCGATGAAGCCGTAGTCGGTGAGGATCCGGCGCAGGTCCGGGTGGCCGCGGAACAGGATACCGTACAGGTCGAAGGCCTCGCGCTCGTACCAATCGGCCGACGTCCACACACCGGACACCGAATCGATCATCGGCGGTTCGCCCGCCGTACAGCGGCAACGCACGCGCAGACGGGTATTCCGCGAGACCGACAGCAGCTGGTAGGAGACCGCGAAGCGGCCCGCGCTCGCGGGCGCCTCGGCGCGCGGCGGCCGCTCAACACCGCGACTGAAGCCGGTCGAGGTCGCCTCGGTCGTCGCCCACTCGGCCCGGCCATAGTCGAGATAGTCGATGCCCGACAGGTCGATGAGCTGCTCGAATGCGAGCCCGGGTGCGTCGCGCAGCTCCCTGCAGACGGCGACGAGGTCGGCCGGGGCCACTTCGATCGCGATCTCGCCCGGCAGCGCCGTGAGCCGCGTGGCTCGCTCGCCGATCCGGGACACCAAGGCTTCCGCGGTCGCTTCGACGCGCGTCATGCAGGACTGCGCGCGATGGTGCTGGTGCGGCGGATCTTGTCCTGCAGTTGCAGGATGCCGAAGACCAGCGCCTCCGCGGTCGGCGGGCAGCCGGGCACGTACACGTCGACCGGCACGATGCGGTCGCAGCCGCGCACGACGGCATACGAATAATGGTAGTAGCCGCCGCCGTTCGCGCAGGATCCCATCGAGATGACCCAGCGCGGCTCGGGCATCTGGTCGTAGACCTTACGCAGTGCAGGCGCCATCTTGTTGACCAGCGTGCCTGCCACGATCATGACGTCCGACTGGCGCGGGCTGCCGCGGAACACGACGCCGAAGCGGTCGAGGTCATAGCGCGCGGCGCCCGCGTGCATCATTTCGACCGCGCAGCAGGCGAGGCCGAAGGTCATCGGCCACAGCGAGCCGGTACGCGCCCAGTTCATCAGGTTGTCGACCGTCGTGGTCACGAACCCGCGGCCCTGCACGACGGGCGCGAGCTCCGGGGCGGCTTCCGTCAATCCCATTCGAGCGCCCCTTTCTTCCATTCGTAGACGAATCCGACTACCAGCACGGCGAGGAACACGCCCATCGACGCGAGCCCGAATCCGCCGATCGCGTCGAGCGACACGGCCCAGGGAAAGAGGAACGCGATCTCGAGGTCGAAAATGATGAACAGGATCGCGACCAGGTAGTAGCGGACGTCAAACTTGGTGCGCGAATCGGCGAAGGCCTCGAAGCCGCATTCGTACGGCGAGACTTTCTCGCCGTCCGGCCGCCGCGGGCCGAGCAGCCAGCCCGCCGCGAGCAGCACAAGGCCGAAGCCGCCGGCGACCGCGAGAAAAACCAGGGTGGGCAGGTAGTTATCGAGCAAGTCCGGTCGCTCTCGCAGGCGGGACAGGGTCCCGCAGACCGGCCGCATTGTAACCGCCCGTGAGGTCGCTTGGGACCCCGGCGGCGCTCAGGCTGGGACCAGGAATGGTGCCGACGGTCGGACTCGAACCGACACGAGTTTCCCCACTAACCCCTCAAGCTAGCGCGTCTACCAATTCCGCCACGTCGGCACAGAATTCGATCAGGTCTTCCGCTCACTGCCCGTCCGGCTGAGGCGGCTCGGCGGGCGCACTATCCGGCAGGGCCGGAACCGCACCGGCATCGACACCCGACGCGGGCGCCGGTTCCGTGACCACGGTGTCCACGATGCTCTTCGGGCCCTCGTCGCGCGGCCTGGTTGCGTACCAAGCGAGCGACATGCTGGTCAGGAAGAAAAGCGTCGCGAGCACCGCGGTCAGCTTCGAGAAGAATGTCGCCGAACCGCGCGCACCGAACACGGTGCCCGAAGCGCCCGAACCGAATCCCGCGCCCGCGTCCGCGCCCTTGCCGCGCTGCAGGAGCACGAGTGCGACGATCGCGAAGCACAGCAGACCGTGCAGCAACACAATCAGGTTCTGAAGCATGTCCGTTTCGCCAGGTCCAGTTCGTCAGCGGTCGGCGGCGGCGCAGATGGCGGCGAATTCGTCCGCCTTGAGCGAGGCCCCGCCGATCAGCCCACCGTCCACGTCGGGCATCGCGAACAGCTCCGCGGCATTCGCCGCCTTGACGCTGCCCCCGTAAAGGACCCGAAGGGAAGCAGCAATTGTAGCATCATTCTCGGCAATACGGCCGCGGATCAGCGCATGGACCTCCTGCGCCTGTGCCGGGCTCGCGGTGAGGCCGGTCCCGATGGCCCAGACCGGCTCGTACGCGACCACGGCGCGGCCAAAAGCCGGAACGCCTGCGGCGCCCAGCACGGCGTCGAGCTGGCGCAGGATGACTGTACGGGTCGCGTCCCGCTCGCGCTCCGCGAGTGACTCACCAACGCACAGGATCGGCACGAGCGCATGGCGGCCCGCAGCCAGGAACTTGCGCGCAACGAGGTCGTCGCTTTCCGCGTAGAGGGCACGCCGCTCGGAATGGCCGACGATGACGTAACGACAGCCCGCGTCCGCGAGCATCGCCGCTGATACCTCCCCGGTGTACCCGCCCTGCTCTTCCGCGCAGGCATCCTGGGCGCCGAGCCCGATCCGGCTGCCCTCCAGCCGTCGGCGCGCTTCCTCGAGGTGCACGAATGGCGGGCAGACGACCGCCTCGGACGAGCCGGTGCCCACGCCGCGCGCCACGAGCTCGTTGATCAAGCACGCGGCATCCGCGCGGCTGCCGTGCATCTTCCAGTTGCCCGCGACGAGCGGCCGGCGGCTGGCCGGATTCATGCCGCCGGCGCCGCGGCGCGCACCGCTGCCGCGAGCTCCTGCGCATGGCGCTCGACCAACTCGGCGTCTTCGCCCTCGACCATGATGCGGATCAGCGGCTCGGTGCCCGACGCGCGCAGCACGACGCGCCCGCGATCACCCAACGAGCGTTCGACGTGCGCGATCGCCGCGGCGACACCGGGCTCGCCCGCCGCATCGAAGCACTGCGCGACACGGACATTGACGGACTGCTGCGGGAAGCGCTGCATACCCGCCGCGAGCTCGGCCAGCGTCTTGCCGGTCGACTTCATCACCGCCAGGACCTGCAGCGCCACGATCAGCCCGTCGCCGGTGGTCGTCTTGTCGAGGACCAGCAGGTGGCCGGAGGACTCGCCGCCCAGGACGCCCGCCTGCGTGCGCAGCAGCTGCATGACGTTGCGGTCGCCGACCGCGGCGCGCAGGAAGGGAATGCCGCGCTCCTTCAGCGCAAGCTCGAGCCCGAGGTTGGACATGACAGTCCCGATGACCGGGCCCTTGAGCCCGCCGGCCGCGAGGCGTGCGCGCGCGAGCACGTAGAGCAGCTGGTCGCCATCCACCACGCGCCCGAGGTGATCCGCCATGACCAAGCGGTCGCCGTCGCCATCGAGGGCGATGCCGGCGTCGGCGCGCACGCCGGACACGGTGAGCCTGAGCAGGCCCGGGTCCGTGGACCCGCAGCCGTCGTTGATGTTGCGGCCATTCGGGGAGCAGCCGATCGGCACGGTCTCCGCGCCGAGAGCGGCAAGCACGCGGGGCGCCACCTTGTAAGCCGCGCCATTCGCGCAATCGACCACCAGCTTGAAGCCGGCCAGGTTCATGCCCTGCGGGAGCGTCGAGGCGCAAAACGCCTGGTAGAGCGCGCGCTCGCTGTCGACGCGCGTGGCCCGCCCGAGCTTGCTCGACTCGCGCGTCGGCGCCGGCTCGTCGAGGTGCGACTCGATGGCTTCCTCGAGCTGGTCCGTGAGCTTGGCGCCGTTGCGGTCGAAGAACTTGATCCCGTTGTCGTCGTAGCGGTTGTGCGAGGCGCTGATGACTGCGCCGAAGTCGGCGCCGAGCCGCTGCACCAGGTAGGCGATCCCGGGCGTCGGCATTGGCCCGGCGAGCTGCACGTCGACACCGGCCGCGACGAAGCCCGCCTCGAGCGCCGCCTCGAACATGTAACCCGAGAGCCGCGTGTCCTTGCCGATCAGCACGCGGCCGCCATCCGGCGCCAGCACGCGCGCAGCGGCACCGGCGAGGCGCAGGGCGAATTCCACGGTTATCGGATGGGTCCCGACGCGGCCGCGCACACCGTCCGTGCCAAAGTAACGCATGATCAATTGTCCCGCATTGCGCCGCTCGCCGACAACACGGCTAGCGCATCCACGGTCGCAGCCACGTCGTGCGCGCGGATGATCCGCGCGCCGTTGATCGCCGCGACGACCGCCGCCGCCAGGCTGCCGGCGAGCCGCTCGTCCTCGGCGCGCCCGGTCAGAGCGCCGATCATGCGCTTGCGCGACAGGCCCACAAGCACGGGCAGCCCGTCGGCCGCGATGGCGGACAGGCCCGCGAGCAGCGCCAGGTTGTGCTCCAGCGTCTTGCCGAAGCCGAAACCCGGGTCGACCACGAGCCGCTCGCGCGCGATGCCGGCGGCCATACAGTCAGCGGCTCGAACGCGGAGGAACCCGCGCACTTCCGCGACCGCGTCGCCGTAGCGCGGCGCGGCCTGCATCGTGCCCGGCTCGCCCTGCATGTGCATCAGGCAGACGGCGGCCGCACTGCTGGCGATCGCTTCGACCGCCCCTGGCGCCCGGAGCGCCATCACGTCATTCACCATCGTCGCACCCGCAGCCAGCACTGCGCGCATGACTTCGGGCTTGCGCGTGTCCACCGAGACCGGGACGGAGAGCGTGCCTGCGAGCCGCTCGACGATCGGCACGACGCGCCGCAGTTCTTCCCCGGCCGGGACCGGTGCCGCTCCGGGGCGCGTCGACTCGCCGCCGATGTCGACGATCGCTGCGCCTTGCTCGACGAGCTGAACTGCACGGTCGAGCGCTGCGGCCGGCTCCAAGTAGAGCCCGCCGTCCGAAAAGCTGTCCGGCGTGACATTCAGCACGCCCATGACCACGGGATGCGCAAGATCGATCCGGTGGCGGCCGCACTGCAGGTGCATCGGCGCGGGTCTGGCGTCCGGAGGCGGCGCGACGCGCCGCGCGCGACTCAGGTCTGGCTCGCCGGCGGGCCGATGACCGGCTCGGGTTTCGGGCCGCTCTGGCCGCCGCTCGACGCACCGGACTCGTCCCAGTCCTGGGGAGCCCGCGGCGCGCGGCCGGCCATGATGTCCTTGAGCTGCCCTTCGTCGATGGTCTCGTACTTCATGAGCGCACTGGCCATGACGTCGAGCTTCTCGCGGTTGTCGGTGAGGATCCTGCGCGCCTGGCCGTAGGCACTATCGATCACGCGCCGGATCTCCTCGTCGATCGCATGCGCCGTGACGTCTGAAACCTGCTTGTGCTGCGTCACCGAACGGCCCAGGAAGACCTCGCCCTCATCCTCCATGTAGGACAGCGGACCGAGCCGCTCGGACAGGCCCCACTTGGTGACCATGTTGCGGGCGAGATTGGTCGCGCGCTCGATGTCGTTCGACGCCCCGGTCGTCACCGCATCCGGCCCGAACACCAGTTCCTCGGCGATGCGCCCGCCGAACAGGCTGGTGATCTGCCCCTCGATGCGCCGCTTGCTGTAGCTGTAGCGGTCCTCCTCCGGCAGGAACATGGTGACGCCGAGCGCGCGCCCGCGCGGGATGATCGTCACCTTGTAGACCGGGTCGTGCTCGGGCAGGCTCATGCCGACGATCGCGTGCCCCGCCTCGTGGTAGGCGGTATTGCGCTTTTCCTGCTCGCTCATGACCATCGAGCGGCGCTCGGCGCCCATCATGACCTTGTCCTTCGCGCGCTCGAACTCGTCCATCGTGACGAGCCGCTTGTTGGCGCGCGCAGCGAACAGCGCCGCCTCGTTGACGAGATTCATGAGGTCCGCGCCGGAGAAACCGGGGGTGCCGCGGGCGATCAGCGACGGCTTGACGTCGTCCGCGATCGGCACCTTGCGCATGTGGACTTTCAGGATCTGCTCGCGGCCACGCACGTCGGGCAGCGGCACGACGACCTGCCGGTCGAATCGACCCGGGCGCAGCAGCGCCGGGTCGAGCACATCGGGCCGGTTGGTCGCCGCGATGACGATGACCCCCTCGTTACCCTCGAAGCCGTCCATCTCGACCAGCAGCTGGTTCAGCGTCTGCTCGCGCTCGTCGTGGCCGCCACCGAGGCCCGCGCCGCGGTGCCGGCCGACCGCGTCGATTTCGTCGATGAACACGATGCAAGGGGCGTGCTTCTTCGCCTGCTCGAACATGTCGCGCACGCGGCTCGCACCGACGCCAACGAACATCTCGACGAAGTCGGAGCCCGAAATCGTGAAGAACGGGACCTTCGCCTCGCCCGCGATCGCGCGCGCGAGCAGCGTCTTGCCGGTGCCGGGGCTGCCGACCATCAGTACTCCCTTCGGGATCTTGCCGCCGAGCTTCTGGAACTTGGACGGATCCTTCAGGAAGTCGACGATCTCGGCGACCTCCTCCTTGGCTTCGTCGACGCCGGCGACGTCCGCGAATGTCACGGTAACCTGATCCTCGGACAGGAGCCTGGCCCGGCTCTTGCCGAAGGACATGGCCCCGCGCCCGCCTGCCCCGCCCTGCATCTGGCGCATGAAATAGATCCACACGCCGATCAGCAGCAGGATCGGGAACGACGAAATGAGCAGCTGCAGCAGGAAGTTCTGCTTCTCGGGCGGGGCGGCACTGAACTTCACTTTCTGCTTGTCGAGCAGGCCGATCAGGACCGAGTTGTCGGTCTCCGGGTTGAAAGTGACGTAAGCCTGGCCTCCCGAGCGCTGGCCGATGATGGTGTCACCCTTGAAGGTGGCAGTCTCGATGCCGCCGCTCCTGACTTCCGAGAGGAACTGGGAGTAGTCGATCTGGGCAGGCGTGCCCGGTCGCTGGCCGAAATTGGAGAACACCGCGAGCAGCACGGTCGCGATGACCACCCACAGGACGATGTTTCTGGTCAGATCGTTCAAACCCGGGCTCCTCCTGACGCGGCAACTACAGCCAGTTCAAGGACTTGGACCGCAGCCATGCCTCAACGTTTCACCTTACACCGGACGGGGGGTCCCTGGCCACCAAATACGTCTCGGAACTCCGCTGACGCGAGGCCTTGGGTTTGCGCATCCGGACCTGCCGGAACGACCGGCGCGCCCGCGCCAGCAACTCCTGGAAGCCCGCACCCTGGAACACCTTCATGACCAGCACGCCCCCGGGCCCCAGGGTTTCGAGCGCGAAGTCGAGTGCCAGCGACTCGAGCTCCGCCGCACGCGCCTGGTCGACCACGTCCACGCCGCTGATGTTGGGAGCCATGTCGGACATCACAACGTCTGCGCGCGTCTCGCCGAGCGCGGCGATCAGCTGGTCGAGCACTGGCTGCTCGCGGAAATCGCCCTGCAGGAAATCGACCCCCGCGATCGCGTCCATGGGCAAGAGGTCGAGCGCGAACACGCGACCCTGTCCCCGGAGCTTGCGCGCCGCGTACTGGCTCCAGCCGCCCGGCGCGGCACCGAGGTCGACGACCACGGCGCCCGGGAAGATCAGCCTCTCCACGGCGTCGATCTCCGCGAGCTTGTAGGCCGCGCGCGAGCGCAGTCCCTCGTCCTGCGCGCGCTTCACGTAGGGATCCGAGAAATGTTCCTCGAGCCAGCGACCGCTGGACTTGCTGCGTCGCGACAACGGTGGTCTCCGGGTTGCAGCCCCTATAATGCGTCGATGGCGCTCACCGAGCGGCAGAAAAAACACCTCCGGCGCCTGGGCCACGATCTGCACCCGATCGTGCTGGTCGGGCAGCGCGGGCTCACTGCCGGGGTCGTCGATGAGCTCAAGCTCGCGCTCGCGCACCACGAGCTCGTGAAGCTGCGCGCACGCGCCGGCAGCCGCGAGGAGCGCGACGGAATGCTAGCGGAACTGGCCCGTCTCACCCGTTCTGAACTCGCCTTCCGGATCGGAAACGTGGCATTGTTCTACAAGAAAAACGGCGAGTTACAGAAAATACTTCTTCCGGATTCCTGACCTCAGGCCCGGCGCACCGCGAGCACCTCGAAGCTGCGCGCGCCGCCCGGCGCGACCACTTCCACTTCATCGCCTACGGCACGGCCGATGAGCGCGCGCGCGATCGGCGAATTGACCGAGACGAGTCCCTGGCGGATATCGGCCTCGTCGTCCCCGACGATCTGGTAGCGGACTTCAGGCCCGCCGTCCACCGGGGCAAGCTCGACGGTCGCCCCGAACACGACCTTGCCGGTATCCGGCAGCTGGGCCGGGTCGATCACCTGCGCGTTGGCAAGCCGCTTCTCGATCTCCTTGATGCGCCCCTCGATGAAGCCCTGCTGCTCGCGCGCCGCGTGATACTCGGCATTCTCCGAGAGATCGCCGTGCGAGCGCGCCTCGGCGATCGCGCGGATGATCGCCGGCCGGTCCTCCGCCTTGAGCTTTCGGAGCTCGGCGCGCAGCCTAGTAGCGCCCTGCAGCGTGATCGGCGTCCTCATGCGGTCCCGAGTTCCAGGTGCAGGTCCTGCAGGCGGTTGACGTCGTGGTCCTCGAGGTGATCCAGCGCATCGCAGGTCGCATGCGCCGCGGCGACGGTCGTGTAGTAGGTCACCTTGCGCAGTTCGGCCTCGCGCCGGATCGAGTGCGACTCGCGGATCGCGCGTTTGCCCTCGGTCGTGTTGACGATCAGGTCGATCTCGTCGTTCTTGATCATGTCGACGATGTGCGGCCGGCCCTCGCGCACCTTGAGCGCGCGGCGGCAGGCGATTCCCGCGGACTCGAGGGCGGTCTGCGTGCCCTGGGTCGCGATCATCTCGAAGCCGCGCGCCGTGAGGCGCTTCGCGAGCTCGACGGCGCTGTCCTTGTCCCGGTCCCGCACGGAGATCAGGCACACGCCGCGGGTCGGCAGGCGGATGCCGCTCGCCGCCTGCGACTTGGCGTAAGCCTCGCCGAACGTGCGCCCGGTGCCCATGACCTCGCCCGTCGACTTCATTTCCGGCCCGAGGATCGGGTCGGAATCCGGGAACTTCCTGAACGGGAACACGGCTTCCTTCACCGAGTAGTACGGGGGCACGCGCTCCTCGGTCGCCTCCAGATCGGCAAGCGTGCGGCCGGCCATGACCCGTGCGGCGATCTTGGCCAGCGGCCGGCCGGTCGCCTTCGACACGAATGGCACGGTGCGCGACGCGCGCGGGTTGACCTCGAGGACGTAGACCACGCCGTTCTGGATGGCGTACTGAACGTTCATCAGGCCCACCACGCCGAGCGCCTGCGCCATCCTGCGGGTCTGGCCGCGCAGCTCGTCCTGGATGCCGGCCGGCAGGCTGGTCGGCGGCAGCGAACAACTCGAGTCGCCGGAGTGCACGCCCGCCTGCTCGACGTGCTCCATGATGCCGCCGATCAGCACGTCCTGCCCGTCGCAGATGGCGTCGACGTCGACCTCGATCGCGAGGTCGAGGAAGCGGTCGAGCAGCACCGGGCTCTCGTTGGAGACCTTGACTGCCTCGCGCATGTAGGTACGCAGATCCTCTTCCTCGTAGACGATCTCCATCGCCCGCCCGCCCAGCACGTAGGACGGGCGCACGATCAGCGGGAAGCCCACCTCGCGCGCGAGCTCGATCGCGCGCTCCTCGTCGCGCGCCGTGGCGTTCGCCGGCTGGCGCAGGCCGAGTTTAATCAGCAGCTGCTGGAAGCGCTCGCGATCCTCCGCGACGTCGATCGAATCCGGGCTCGTGCCGATGATCGGCGCGCCGGCCGCAGCGAGCTGCCGCGCAAGCTTGAGCGGCGTCTGCCCGCCGAACTGCACGATCACGCCCTGCGGCTTCTCGCGGCCGATGACCTCCATGACGTCCTCGAAGGTCAGCGGCTCGAAGTACAGGCGGTCAGACACGTCGTAGTCGGTTGACACGGTCTCCGGGTTGCAGTTGACCATGATGGTCTCGTAGCCGTCCTCCCGGAGCGCGAGTGCCGCGTGCACGCAGCAGTAGTCGAACTCGATGCCCTGGCCGATGCGGTTCGGGCCGCCGCCCAGGATCATGATCTTGGGGCGCGGGGTCGGGTCGGACTCGCATTCCTGCTCGTACGTCGAGTAGAGGTAGGCCGTCGAAGTCGCGAACTCGGCCGCGCAGGTGTCGACGCGCTTGTAGACCGGGTGCACGCCGCAGGCGAGGCGCCGCGCGCGGACCCGCGTCTCGGGTGCGCCAATTGCGCGCGCGAGGGCGGCGTCCGAGAAGCCCTTGCGCTTGAGCGCGAGGATGCGTTCGACGGTGAGCCCGGCGATGCCCTCCGCCCGCACACCCTCCTCCTCCCGGACCAGGTCCTCGATCTGCGCCAGGAACCACGGATCGATCATGGTCTCGGCGTGCACGCGCTCGAGCGGCCAGCCGGCGCGGAACGCGTCGGCCACGTAGCGGATGCGGTCGGCGCCCGGGTGACGCAATTCCTCGGCGAGCTTCAGCTCCCGGTCGGCGTCCAGCGGCAGCGCAAGCACGGGCGTGAGCCCGTCGCAGCCGGTCTCGAGGCTGCGCAGCGCCTTCTGCAGCGACTCCTGGAATGTGCGCCCGATCGCCATCGCCTCGCCGACCGACTTCATCTGCGTGGTGAGCCGGTCGTTCGAGCCCGGGAACTTCTCGAAGGTGAAGCGCGGGATCTTGGTCACGACATAGTCGATCGTGGGCTCGAACGAGGCCGGCGTCGCCCCGCCCGTGATCTCGTTCCTGAGCTCGTCGAGCGTGTAACCGACCGCGAGCTTCGCCGCGACCTTCGCGATCGGGAACCCGGTCGCCTTCGAGGCGAGCGCTGAGGAGCGCGACACGCGCGGGTTCATCTCGATCACCAGCATGCGCCCGTCCTCCGGGTTCACCGCGAACTGGACATTCGAGCCGCCGCACTCGACACCGACCTGGCGCAGCACCGCGATCGACGCGTCGCGCATGCGCTGGTATTCCTTGTCGGTCAGCGTCTGTGCCGGCGCCACCGTGATCGAGTCGCCGGTGTGCACGCCCATCGGGTCGAGGTTCTCGATCGAGCACACGATGATGCAGTTGTCCCTGCGATCCCGCACCACCTCCATCTCGAATTCCTTCCAGCCGAGCACGGACTCCTCGATCAGCACCTCCGCGGTTGGCGAGGCGTCGAGACCGCGCAGGACGATCTCCTCGAACTCCTCGCGGTTGAAGGCGATGCCGCCGCCCGTGCCGCCGAGCGTGAACGAGGGCCGGATGACGGTCGGGTAGCCGACCTCGGCCTGCACGGCCAGCGCCTCGTCCAGGTCGTGCGCGATGTAGGACTTCGGGCACTCGAGCCCGATGCCCCGCATGGCATTGCGGAACAGCTCGCGGTCCTCGGCCATGTCGATGGCCTCGCGCGAAGCCGCGATCATCTCGACGCCGAAGCGCTCGAGCACGCCCTCGCGCACCAGGTCGAGGGCGGTGTTGAGGCCCGTCTGGCCGCCCATGGTCGGCAGCAGCGCGTCCGGCCGCTCCTTCTCGATGATGCGCGCGACCGTCCGCCAGTCGACCGGCTCGATGTAGATCGAGTCCGCCATCTCCGGGTCGGTCATGATCGTCGCGGGATTCGAGTTCACGAGGATGACGCGATAGCCCTCCTCGCGCAGCGCCCGGCAGGCCTGGGCACCGGAGTAATCGAACTCGCAGGCCTGGCCGATGATGATCGGTCCGGCGCCGATGATCAGGATGCTCTCGATGTCGGTGCGCTTGCCCATCAGAGGGTCCTCGCCGCGGCCTCTTCGGCCACTGCGGTCTGGGCGCGCAGCTGATTCTGCAGACGGCGCACCATCAGGAACACGAAGTGCTCGAACAACGGCCTGAGGTCGTGCGGGCCGGGGCTCGCCTCGGGGTGGCCCTGGAAGCCGAAGGCCGGCCGGTCGGTGCGGGCGACGCCCTGCAGCGAGCCGTCGAACAGCGAGCGGTGCGTCGGCTTGAGCCGCGCCGGCAGCGAGTCCTCGTCCACGGCGAAGCCGTGATTCTGGCTGGTGATCAGTACGTGTCCGCCGGCGAGCTCCTGAACCGGATGGTTCGCACCGTGGTGGCCGAACTTCATCTTGACGGTGCGCGCCCCGCTCGCGAGGCCGAGCAGCTGGTGGCCGAGGCAGATGCCGAACACCGGAACGTCAGTCTCGAGGAATTCGCGGATCGCATGGATGGCATAGTCGCAAGGCTCCGGATCGCCCGGGCCATTGGACAGAAATATGCCGTCGGGACCGAGTGCGAGGGCGTCGGCCGCCCTCGTCTGGGCCGGCACGACCGTGATTCGACAGCCGTAGTCGGCGAGCAGCCGCAGGATGTTGCGCTTGATGCCGAAGTCGTAGGCGACCACGTGCAGGCGCGAGCCCGGGCGCAGCACCCGCGCCTGTTCGCGGCCGATACCGCCCTCATTCCACTGGTACGGTGCGCGCACGGACACGACCCTGGCGAGGTCCATGCCCTTGAGGCCCGGGAATGCGCGCGCCGCGCGCAGGGCGACGTCTGCATCCGCACGGTCGGCCGTGGCGATGCACCCGCCCTGCGCGCCCCGCTCGCGCAGGATCCGAGTGAGCTTGCGTGTGTCGACGCCGGCGATGGCGACGGTCTCTCCCTCGACCAGGAACCGCTTCAGCGAGTGGCTCGCACGCCAGCTGGAATGCCGCAGCGGCAGGTCGCGGATCACGAGCCCCGCGGCGTGGATCGAATCCGACTCGAGATCCTCGGGCGTGACGCCCGTATTGCCGATGTGCGGATAGGTGAGCGTGACGATCTGGCGCGCGTACGATGGGTCGGTCAGGATCTCCTGGTAGCCCGTCATCGCGGTGTTGAACACGACCTCGCCGGTCGTGACACCGGAAGCGCCGATCGAAATGCCCTGAAACACCGTGCCGTCCTCGAGCGCGAGCACTGCAGGTGTCGGTGTCACCAGGGCGTTCTCCCGGTCCTGTCCCGCCGATCACCGGCACGAGGCGCAGGACGTCAGTGGATGGAGCCGTCGGGGACTCCACCGGTCATCAGCTGTAACTTCGCAGGGGGCCGCGACCTGAGGGGTAATTCTACATCACGACTCGCGCAATGGGGACGCGCCCCTCATCGTTCACAGACTTGCCGCGCAAGAAGGCCGGGCGGGTGAACCGTGCCGGTGACGGTGCCGGGTCGCACTTATCGCACTTATTGCAAGGAAATAAGTGCGATAAGTGCGACCCGGCACCGTCACCGGCACCGTCACCCGGCACCGTCACGCACGCCGGCGAAGTGCGCGCCCGGCAGAGGCTACTATCGCTGGCGAGGCGCGCCCCCGTCAGATGCCGAGAACGTCGGACATTCCGTAGAGCCCGGGCGGGCGCCCGAGCAACCAGCGCGCGGCAGCCAGCGCTCCCGTGGCGTAGGTCATACGGTCGGTGGCCCGATGCACGAGTTCCAGGGTCTCTCCGGTCCCTGCGAACAGCACCTCGTGCAGGCCGACGATGTCGCCACCCCGAAGGCTCGCGAAGCCAATCGCGCCGGGCACGCGACCCGCCGACTTGCCGACCCGGCCGTGCACGGCGTGCTCGGCGAGCGTGCCGCCACGCGCGCCGGCGACGATTTCACCGAGCCGGAGCGCCGTGCCCGATGGCGCATCCGCCTTGCCGCGGTGGTGGGCTTCGAGGATCTCCACGTCATAGTCCGCGGGCAATGCTGCGGCCGCACGGCCGACAAGCCCGAACAGCAGGTTGACGGCCAGCGACATGTTCGGCGCCACGAGCAGTGGCAGCCGTCCGCTGCAGCGGCGCAGTTCCGCCTGCCGCGCGGCATCGAGGCCGGTAATCCCGACCACCAGCGGGACACCGGCACGTGCGACGGCCGCCAGGTTGTCCGCAAGCGCCTCCGGGAGCGTGAAATCGATGGCCACCTCAGCCCTTGCGAGCGCCTGCGCGCGGTCAGCCGTGATCGGCACGGCCACCGGGCCGGTCTGCGCGACCTCGCCCGCGTCGCGGCCGAGCGCCGCACTCGTCGGCGAGGCCAGGGCGCCAGTCAGCGTGAAGTCCGGCGACTCGCGGATCGCGCGCACCAGGCAGCGCCCGACCCGGCCGCTGATCCCGAGCACCGCGACGTTCGTCATGTCAGTGTCCGCTCTTCGTGAAGAACTGCCGCACGCCATCGAACCAGGAGCTCTGGCGCGGATTGTGACTCCTGCCGTCGGCCGCCAGGGCGCTTTCGAACTTGCGCAGCAGGTCCTTCTGCTGGGCATTGAGCTCCACCGGGGTCTCGACGACCACCCGGCAGAACAGGTCACCGGTCGCGCCGCCCCGGACCGGCTTGATACCCTTGTCGCGCAGGCGGAACACGCGGCCTGATTGCGTTCCTGCCGGGATCTTGACGGCGGCCTGCCCATCGAGCGTAGGCACTTCGACGCTGCCACCGAGCGCGGCGGTCGCGAAGCTGACCGGCACTTCGCAGGACAGGTGCGCACCGTCGCGCTCGAAGATCGGGTGCTCGCGCACCGCGATCTCGACGTACAGGTCGCCGGGCGGCCCGCCGTTCCGCCCCGCCTCCCCCTCGCCCGCCAGGCGAATGCGGTCGCCATTGTCGACGCCCGCGGGCACCTTGACCGAGAGCCGCTTGCTCGCGCGCATGCGGCCGTGACCGGCGCACTTCGGGCAGGGATCCTTGATGATCGTGCCGCGGCCCTTGCAACGCGGGCAGGTCTGCTGGACCGCGAAGATGCCCTGGCTGATTCGTACCTGGCCGGAGCCCGAGCAGGCCTCGCAGGTGACCGGCGAGTGGCCGCGCGCGGCCCCCGAGCCGGCACACTCATCGCAGTCGCGCAGCGTCTGAAAGTCGATTTCCCTGGCTGCGCCGAACACGGCTTCCTCGAGGTCCAGCGCCAGCTCATAGCGCAGATCCGCGCCACGGAACACGGCGTGCCTCCCGCCGCGTCGCCCGCCCCCGAATATGTCGCCGAACATCTCGCCGAAGATGTCGCCGAAAGCGTCGGACGGGCTGAAACCGGCGCCGGCGCCGCGCGCCGCGTCGAGGCCGGCACGGCCGTACTGGTCGTAGGCCGCGCGCTTCTGAGCGTCGGTCAGGACTTCGTAGGCTTCCTTGGCTTCCTTGAAGCGCTCCTCGCCTTCCTTGTCGTCGGGATTCCGGTCCGGGTGATACTTCATGGCCAGGCGCCGGTACGCCTTGGTGATGGCTTCTTCGGTGGCGTTTCTCGGCACGCCCAGCACCTGGTAGAAATCACGCTTCGACATGGCGCTCCGCATGCACGAACGCCGGGTGACCTCCCGTCACCCGGCGGCCGGTGTCAGTCGCGACGCGGGCCCGCGCCTCAGTGCGGCTTCTGGCCCTTGTCCTTGATTTCCTCGAACTCGGCGTCCAGGACGTCGTCCTTGGCGGCGTCTGCGCCCGGCTTCGCCTGGTCGTCTGCTGCCGCGCCCGCCCCGCCCGCGCCTTGTGCCTGATAGGCGCGCTGCACGACGGGTGCACTTGCCTTCGCGAGTGCTTCGGCCTTGTGCTCGATGGCCGACTGGTCGTCGCCCTTGAGCACGCCGCGCAGGTCGGAGATCGCAGCCTCGATCGCCACCCGCTCCTCGCCAGTCACCTTGTCGCCAAGGTCCTTCACGGCCTTTTCCGTGGCGTGCAGGAGCGCGTCGGCGCGATTGCGGGTCTCGGCGAGCTCGCGGAACTTCTTGTCCTCGGCCGCGTGCGCCTCGGCGTCGCGGATCATCTGCTTGATCTCCTCCTCGGAGAGCCCGCTCGACGCCTTGATGACGATGCGCTGCTCCTTGCCGGTCGCCTTGTCCTTGGCCGACACGTTCAGGATACCGTTCGCGTCGATGTCGAAGGTCACTTCGATCTGCGGCATGCCGCGCGGGGCCGGCGGGATGTCCGAGAGGTCGAACTTGCCGAGCGACTTGTTGTCGCTCGCGCGGTCGCGCTCACCCTGCAGCACGTGGATCGTCACGCCGCTCTGGTTGTCCTCGGCGGTCGAGAACACCTGGGTCGCCTTGGTCGGGATCGTGGTGTTCTTCTCGATCAGGCGCGTCAAGACTCCGCCCAGCGTCTCGATGCCGAGCGACAGCGGCGTGACGTCGAGCAGCAGCACGTCCTTGACGTCACCGGCCAGCACGCCGCCCTGGATCGCGGCGCCGACCGCGACCGCCTCATCCGGGTTCACGTCCTTGCGCGGCTCCTTGCCGAACAGGTCCTTGACCGCTTTCTGCACCAACGGCATGCGCGTCTGCCCGCCGACCAGGATCACCTCGTCGATGTCGCCGATCGCAAGACCGGCATCCTTGAGCGCGATGCGGCACGGCTCGACGGTGCGCCGCACCAGGTCCTCGACCAGCGACTCGAGCTTGGCGCGCGTGAGCTTCAGCGTCAGGTGCTTGGGTCCCGAGGCGTCGGCCGTGATGTACGGCAGGTTGATCTCGGTCTGCTGCCCCGAGGACAGCTCGATCTTGGCCTTTTCGGCGGCTTCCTTCAGGCGCTGCACCGCGAGAGGGTCCTTGCGCACGTCGACCCCGCTCTCTTTCTGGAATTCGGACGCGACGTGATCGATGACACGGCGGTCGAAGTCCTCGCCGCCGAGGAACGTGTCGCCATTCGTGGACATCACCTCGAACTGGCGCTCGCCATCGACGTCCGCGATCTCGATGATCGAGATGTCGAACGTGCCGCCGCCGAGGTCGTACACCGCGATCTTGCGGTCCTTGCCCTTCTTGTCCATGCCGTAGGCGAGCGCCGCCGCGGTCGGCTCGTTGATGATGCGGCGCACGTTCAGGCCGGCGATGCGGCCGGCGTCCTTGGTCGCCTGGCGCTGGGCATCGTTGAAGTAGGCCGGGACCGTGATCACGGCGTCCGTGACCGTCTCGCCGAGGTAATCCTCGGCGGTCTTCTTCATCTTCCCGAGGACGCGCGCGGAGATCTCCTGCGGCGCCATCTTCTTGCCCTGCGACTCGAGCCAGGCGTCGCCGTTCTCGGCGGACACGATCCGGTAGGTCTCGAGCGGGATGTCCTTCTGCACCACGGCATCGTCGTAACGCCGGCCGATCAGGCGCTTGACCGCGTGGAAGGTGTTCTGCGGGTTGGTGACCGCCTGCCGCTTGGCGGGCTGGCCGACCTGGACTTCACCGTCCCTGGTGAAGGCCACGACCGACGGGGTCGTCCGGTCGCCCTCGCTGTTCTCGAGGACCTTGGGCGTCGCGCCCTCCATCACTGCGACACAGGAGTTCGTCGTTCCGAGATCAATACCGATGATCTTGACCATTACGGTAGGTTCCGGTGAGGTTGGACTGATCCGTTTGTGGGGTCTCAGGGGAAGGCTTTCAACCGCCGGGACCGGCTTCCGGCCCGGGCGCCGCGACGATCACGCGGGCCGGGCGCAGCAGGCGGCCGTTCAGCATCCAGCCCTTCTGGACGACCTGCAGCACGGAATGTGCCAGGGCACCGGGGGCCGGCTGCATGGCCATCGCCTCATGCTGTGCAGGGTCGAAGGCCTGTCCGGCCGGGTCGATGCACACGAGACCTGCCTGTTCGAAGGCACGCAGCAGCAGGCGCAGGGTCGCGCCCTGGCCCTCGGCGAGGGTCGCCACGTCCGCGCCGGCAGCGGACTGCACGGCAAGGTCAAGGGTGTCGACAACCGGCAGCAAGCTGCCCGCGAATTTTTCGATGCCGTACTGCCGGGAAGCGTCGATCTCGCGCACCGCCCGCTTGCGGACGTTCTCGAGTTCGGCGATGGCCCTGAGGTAGTCAGAGCGGTACTGCCCGGCCTTCGCCTCGGCCTCAGCCAGTTGGGCTTCCAGGGTCGGGGGCTGCGGGGGGCTGCCGTTCTCCGCAGCTTCGGCCGGTTGATCGCCTTCCATGACCTTCATGCGCGCCGGGTGTGGGGCTCAGTCGCGCGAATTCAAGGTGGCCCCCAGCAGCCGGGCGGCGATATCCACGACCGGGATGACGCGCTCGTAGGCCATCCGGGTGGGTCCGATGACGCCGAGGACACCGACCACGCGGTTGTCATGCGTATACGGCGCGACCACCACGCTGCAGTCGTCGAGGATCCGGTAGCCCGACTCGTGCCCGATGAAGATCTGCACGCCTTCGGCATGCAGGCTCTGGTCCAGCAGGTGGAGGATGTCGCGCTTCTCGTTGAACGCCTCGAACAGGCGCCGCAGGCGCTCCACGTTGGACAATTCCGCGAAGCCCATGAGGTTGGTCTCCCCGGCCACCACCATGTCCGCATCCCGCTCGACCGGCTGGTCGGCGAAGGCACGCTGCGCGAGCGTGATCGCGTCCACCATCATGCGATTCATCTGCTCGCGGGTTTCCTGCAGCTGGGCGACGAGCCGCGCCCGCACGCCGGCGAGTTCGTGGCCGCCCAGGAGCTCGTTCAGGTAGGCCGCTGCGCGGCGCAGCTCTTCGGCCGCGAAGTGCCGATCGAGCTGCACGACACGGTTCTGTACATCACGGCCGTTGACCACCAGGATGGTCAGCACGCGGTTGCCGGAAAGCCCTACGAACTCGATCTGCGATAGCGCGGCGTGCGTCTCGCGCGGGACGGTCACGACGCCCGCGAGATGGGTGAGGCTCGAGACCGCCTGCGAGGCCGCCGCGACCAGCGCCATCGGGTCCGCAGAGCGCTGCTCGAGGTGGCGCTTCAATTCCGCCAGCTCGGACTGCTCCGGAGGCTGGTAGCGCAGCAGCGCATCCACGAAGTACCGGTAGCCCTTGTCCGTCGGCACGCGACCCGCTGACGTGTGCGGCGAGCTCACGAATCCGTGATCCTCGAGGTCCGCCATGACGTTGCGGATCGTCGCGGGAGACAGGCTGAGGCCGGACTCCCGCGTCAGCGTGCGCGACCCGACGGGCTGGCCGTCGCGGATATAGCACTCCACCAGCGTGCGCAGGAGCTGCTGCGCCCGGTCATTCGGCCCGCTGTCGGCTGGACGTGTCGTGTCCGGCATAAGTCCCTGTTGCAAAAGGGAAATGGCAATTGCCTGCGCCGCAGGGGCCAAACTAGCAATCGCACTCGCCGAGTGTCAACCGGGAATGTGGCCCACCGGGGACACGCATGATAAAAAGCCGGGGAAGTCGAATGAACAAATCCTTCTCCCGCATTGCCCTGGTCGGCAAGGTCGAAGACGCACGGGTCGCCGATTCCCTCGCGCTGCTGGCCGCGCACCTGCTGGCGCGCGGCCTCGCGGTGGCGATCAGCCGCGACATGGACCTGGCAGGCCTTCCTCAGGGTCTCGACCGCCGGCCGGTACGCGAACTCGGGCAGGACGCGGATCTCATCGTCGCCATCGGCGGCGACGGCACGATGCTGTTCGCAGCGCAGCTTGCGCTCGCGCGCAATGTCCCGCTGCTCGGCGTCAACCGCGGCCGGCTCGGGTTCCTGACCGACGTGCTGCCCGACGAAATGATCGCGAGCGTCGACGCGGTGCTCGAGGGCCGCTACGAGACCGACCGGCGCGACTTGCTCGCGGCCACGCTCGCACAGGCCGACGCCACCTCGGTCACCGGCCGTGGGCTCAACGACGTCGTCGCACAGCGGCAGGAATCCGGGCGCATGGTGGAGCTCGAAGTCCGGATCGACGGAAGCTTCGTCAACACGCACGGCGGCGACGGCCTCGTGGTCGCAAGCTCGACAGGGTCGACCGCATACGCGCTGTCCTGCGGCGGACCGATCATCCATCCCGCGCTGGGTGCGGTCGTGATCGCGCCCATCTCGCCGCACACGCTCTCGGACCGGCCGATCGTCGTGCAGCGCGAGTGCCGCATCGAGATCCGGCTGGTCGCGCGCTCGGGCGCGCGCGCCCAGGTGACCTGCGACGGCGTGCGGCTCGGCGATCTCGAGGCGGGCGCACGACTGGAAATCGGCCCGGCCGCCGAGCGCATCACGCTCCTGCACCCGAAGGGCCATGACTACTTCCGGCTGTTGCGCTCGAAGCTTCACTGGGGCCGCAGCGGGCGCACCGACAGCGAGGAGTACTGAGCGTGCTCGCGCACCCGCAGATCCGCGACCTCGCGGTGATCGATTCGGCCGAACTCGAATTCGCCGACGGGCTCACCACCCACACCGGCGAGACGGGAGCCGGCAAGTCGATCATCGTCGACGCGCTTATGCTCGCGCTCGGCGGGCGGGCGAGCGCGGAGGTGCTGCGCCACGGCGCCGAGCGTGCCGAGGTCACGGCCACTTTCGAGACGGGCGCAGACCCGGCCCTGCGCCGCTGGCTCGAGGACCAGGCGATGGAGGCCGAGGGCGGCGAACTCGTGCTGCGGCGGGTGATCGGCCGTGACGGGCGCTCGCGCCAGTACGTAAATGGCCAGGCACTGCCGGCACAAAGCGTGCGCGCGCTCGGCGAGCTCCTGGTCGACATTCATGGCCAGCAGGAATTCCAGTCACTGGTCGGGCGCGAGGCCCAGCGCGAGATCGTCGACGACCACCTCACGGACGCCGGCCTGCCGGCGAACGTCGCAAGGCTCGCCGGCGAATGGCGTCGCTGCGCCGGCGAGCGTGACGCCCTCGCGAGCGAGGCCCACGACCGCGCCGCGCGGCTTGAACTGCTGCGCTATCAGGTGGGTGAACTCGAGGCGCTCGGCCTTGCCATGGGTGAGGCGGAGGCACTCATGGACGAGCGCAACCGCCTTGCCAACCGGGGCCGGCTCGCGGAGTCGGCGCGAGGCGCGCTCGCGCTCCTCTACGAGGGCGACGGGGTCGACGCGCACGCCCTTGCCGCGCGCGCTGCCGGCCTGCTGCGACAGGCTGCAAGTCTCGACGACCGACTCGCACCGGCACTGCGGCTCGCCGAGGAGTCGCTGATCGCGCTGCGCGAAGCCGGCAGCGGGCTCGGTGCCTATCTCGAAAGACTCGACGCGGACCCCGCGCGGCAGGACGAGGTCGAGCGGCGCGTCGCCGCCATCGAGGACCTGGCGCGCAAACACCGCGTTGCAGCTGCCGGCCTGCCCGCCAGGCTCGCGGAGCTGCGCGGCCAACTCGCGAAGCTCGAACAGTCCGAGGTGACGCTGGGCGATCTCGATGCGCGACTCGCAGACTTGCGCGGGCGCTACGACGCGGCTGCCTCGGGGCTGACCGACGCGCGGCAGGCAGCGGCCCGCAAGCTCGGCGCCGCGGTCACGGCCCTGATGCGCCAGCTCGGCATGCCCGGCGGCCGCTTCGAGGTCGCCGTCGAGTCCAATGCCCGCGCCCTGCCGCAGGCGACGGGTGCCGACCGGGTCGAGTTCCTGATGAGCGCGAATCCCGGCGAGCCTCCGAAGCCGGTCGCGCGGGTCGCCTCCGGGGGCGAACTGTCGCGCATCAGCCTCGCCGTGCAGGTGGCGGCCGCCCGCCGCCGCGCGCGCGCCTGCCTGGTGTTCGACGAAGTGGATGCCGGCATCGGCGGCGGAGTCGCCGAAATCGTCGGCCGCAAGCTCCGCGAGCTCGGCGCACGCGGCCAGATCCTGTGCGTGACACACCTGGCGCAGGTCGCGAGCCAGGCCCACCACCAGCACCGGGTCGCGAAGCTCACCGACGGGCGCAGCAGCCGCACGTCGGTACGCACCCTCGGCGACGACGAGCGGGTGGAAGAACTCGCGCGGATGCTGGGTGGCGTGGCGATCACGCGCAAGGCGCGCGAGCACGCGCGCGAGATGCTAAAAACCGCGGGATCGATCTGAAGGGGACGCACCCCTTCATCATTCGCAGACCTGCCGCGCAGGAAGGCCGGGCGGGGTCCCGGACTCGCTCCTGGCGGCGACCGCAAGTCGCTCGTCCGGGACCCCGCCCGGCCTGCGTGCGTGGCACGCCAGCGCCTAATTCGGCGCGCCTCCCCAGCGATAGCGGCGCCTGTCCGGCGCGCACGAGCCGTTGCGGGACCGCCGAGCGAGCGAATGCGGTCGCCGCCCTGAGCGAGCGAGGCGAGTCCCGCCGGCTCGTGTGCGCCCGCTAGGCGCTTCTCTCGCTGAAGGGGCGCGTCCCTTTCGGATCTAGCTGCGCTTGCGGCGGTGCGGGCAGTTCTCGCGCCGGCAGCGGCCGTACAGGATCAGGTTGTGCTCCTCGATCGAGAAGCCGAGGCGCGTCGCGACGTCGGTCTGCCGGCGTTCGATGCCGCAGTCGAGGAACTCCTCCACCCGGCCGCAATCCATGCAGATGATGTGATCGTGGTGCTCGCCCTCGTTCAACTCGAAGACGGCCGTGCCACCCTCGAAATGATGGCGCTTGACGAGCTGCGCGGCCTCGAATTGCGTGAGCACGCGATAGACCGTCGCGAGCCCGATGTCCTCGCTCTGCTCGATCAGCGCGCGGTAGATGTCCTCGGCCGACAGGTGACGGCCGTGGCTGCCGGCCAGGATCTCGAGGATCCGAACGCGCGGGAGCGTGACCTTGAGCCCCGCCTTGCGAAGGTCGTTCGTCTCCACCCTGCACTCCCGCCCTGCGGCGCGGCGATTCCGCTATGATTCGGCCTCATTATCCCCTAGGATCTTTGCTGATGCGACCTGCTTTCCACCTGGCCGCCGTTGCCGCCACGCTCTCCCTGACCGCTTGCGTCTACCGGATGGACATCCAGCAGGGCAACCTGCTCGACGCCGAACAGGTGGAACAGCTCGAGGTCGGCATGACGCGCAGCCAGGTGCGCTTCCTGCTCGGCACGCCGATGGTGATCGACGCCTTCGACGCCAACCGCTGGGACTACATCTACAGCCTGCGCCACGGGCGAACGCGCGAGGTCACCAAGCGCCAGCTCGTCGTCTGGTTCGACGGCGACACGGTCACGCGCATCGAGGAGCCGATCCCGGTGCCGCGCGCGCCGTCAGCCGTCACCGGCTGAACGCGCCCGCATCGAGCGCCCTGCACGGGCCAGCCTTCGCCGGCGTTCCTTCGGGTCCTCCGCCAGGGGCCTCAGCACCTCCACCCGGTCGCCGTCCGCGAGGACATGCTCGCGTCCGACCTCGCGCCCGAATATTCCGACCCGGCAGACCGCCGGATCCAGCGCAGCGTGCCGACCGAAGATCCCCGACCTTTGCACAGCGTCCCCGGCGGTGCAGCCCGCAGGCAGCTCGAGTGCGATGACAGTCTGCCGGTCCGCCTCGGCGCAGGCGACCTCGACCGCGATGCGCTCAGCGGCCACCGAAGACCTGCCGCGCGCGGCGTGCGAAGGCGTCCACAAGATGGTTGCAGGCGCCCTCGAATGCGGGACCGAGCGTGATCGCGCCGAATACGCCGTGGGTCGCAAACGAAACATGCAGGTCCGCGCGCGTGCCGGCGTTGCGGATCGGCGTGAACTCCCAACGACCCTCGAGATGGTTAAAGGGCCCGTCAACGAGGCTCATCGTCAGCGCCCGGTCCGGCTCGTGGCGGTTGCGCGTCGTGAAGCGGGTGCGCGCAAGTCCGCTCGACAACCCGAGCTCCACGGTCAGATCGTCGCCGGTCCGGGAAAGGATTCGCGCCGTGGTGCACCAGGGCAGAAACTGCGGGTAGCGCTCGACGTCGATGACCAGGCCATACACCTGGGCCGGCGCATAGGGCAGGAGCGCGCTGCGCCGGACTTCACGCATGGTCGGCCCGCCTCATGCGCCGATTCTCACCGTCCCGCAGGCCGTGGACAACGGCGTCATGCCGCTAGAATGCCGCATGGCGGACAAGGACGAACAGCCTGGGCGCATCGCGGTCAACCGGCGCGCGCGCCACGAGTACTTCATCGAGGAGCGGCTCGAGGCCGGCCTTGCGCTGCAGGGCTGGGAGGTGAAGGCGTTGCGCGCGGGTCGGCTGCAGCTCGCGGAGTCCTACGTCCTGCTCAAGGGCGGCGAGGCCTGGCTGTTCGGTGCCCACGTCTCGCCGCTGGTGGCGGCCTCGACGCAGACCCGGGCCGACCCGACGCGCACGCGCAAGCTCCTCCTGCAACGCCGCCAGATCGACGCGCTGGTAGGCCAGGTCGAGCGCAAGGGGCGTACCATCGTGCCGCTCGCCATGTACTGGAAGAACGGCCGTGCCAAGCTTGAGATCGGGCTCGCGCGCGGCAAGAAGGAGCACGACAAGCGTGCCGACAAGCGCGAGCGTGACTGGCAGCGCGAGCGGGCGCGCGTCCTGAAGGCGCACCGCTGAGGGCCGCGGCCCGATCTGGTAGAATAACGGGGTTCCGGGGGCGATCGGCTTCGACGTGGGTCGCGAAACTCCAGGGGCGTGCCGAGGTGCAAGACTCCTCGTTAATCCGCTTGCAAACCTATAGTTGCCAACGACGACAACTACGCTCTGGCGGCTTAATCCCGCCTAACCTCCGACCGGCATGTGCCTGTGCATCCGGAACCGGGGGACGCGCTCACAGGATCGCGGGAACGGCGTGCTACGGGCCGGACCTGCTAAAACGTTCCGCAGCTGGCTGCGTGTTTTCCCCGCCCGCCGGGTAGCACGCGGCGAGATCAATAGGCCGGGACACGCACGTAGATCCTGCAGCGTAGGGCTTGCGGACGTGGGTTCAATTCCCACCGCCTCCACCATTAACACCCCCAGCAACCTCCAACGCCGTCCAAGTGACGGCGTTTTTCTTTTCCTATCAGCGTATTAACCGTATAGCGGAGTCTTGCACCGTCCCAGGACTTCCGCGCATAATGGGGGTATTGACGGGGGTATTATGGAAAATCGAACCGATAGAAAAACTGCTTCTGGGGGTATCAGAGGCAAGCTCACCGACAAGGCCGTCAAAGCCTTCATCACCAAAGCGGCGCGTGGGAAGAAGCTCGCCGATGGCGGCGGGCTGCATTTGTTCATCACCCCGGCCGGCGGCGCCACCTGGCGTGTGAAATACCGCATCGAGGGCAAGGAGAAGATCTACTCGGTCGGTCCCTACCCTCTGGTCAGCCTCGCGGCGGCCCGGGTCGAGCTGGGGCAGGTCAAGGCCCTCCTGCTGGAAAACAAGGACCCGGTGACAGAACGACGGGTAAGCCGCGCGGCCACGGCGGCCGGATCGGATAACACCTTCAAGGCGATCGCTCAAGAATGGCTGGCAATGAAGCAGAGGGAATGGAGCGCCGTGCACTACGCCAAATCGCAGCGAGCCCTGGAGCGCGACATCTTCCCCGCGCTCGGGAACCTTCCCGTCTCCAGTATTACCCCTGCCATCGTTGCCAAGGCCATCGAGGACATCAACAAGCGCGACGTTCTGGAGACCGCCACGCGAATCCTTCAGCATCTGAACGGCGTCTTTCGCTACGCCCAGGCTAAGGGCCTCTGCCGCGACAATCCGGCCGGCCCAGCGCGGGAAATCCTGCCGCGTAAGAAGGACAACGGACGCATGCCGGCGCTGTTGGATTGGGCGGCGCTCGGGGACATATTGCGGCGGGCGGAAATGGCTCGGCTCTCGCCTTCCGTGCGCATGGCGCATCGTCTGTGCGCTTTTACGGCCGCGCGCATCGGTAATGTCGTCAACGCTGAATGGCGCGAGTACCATCTCGACGACGAGCAACCCGTCTGGATCATCCCCCGCGCAAAGATGAAGGTCGCCACCCGCGACATCGATCACCGCGTACCCTTGTGCCCGGAAATCGCGGTCGAGTTGCGTCAGTGGCAGCAAGTGTTCGGACGCACGGGCTACGTATTCCCCTCGCCCTCAGGCGGCAAGCACATCGGCCGAGAGTCCATCGAAAAGGTGTACCGCGTGACACTGGGGCTGGACGGCAAGCACTCGCCGCACGGCTGGCGCAGTGCGTTCTCTACCCTGGCTCGCGATCGGGGTTTCGCTCGCGACGTGGTGGAACTCGCCCTCGATCATGCACACGACAACGAAGTCGCGCGCGCCTACGACCGGGGCGAGCGATTCACACAGCGTGTGGAATTGTTCAACTGGTGGGGCAAGCAGCTTGCTGCCGCGCAGCATGGGGCGCGAATTATTCCTCTTAAGGCAGCTTGATCTGCTGCCTCAGTGCCCGCTCAGCGCGCTTGCCCCCGCATCTCCCTCACCAGCGCCCTCGCCAACTCGCTGACATCCGCCTGCCCCGCGACCTGCGGCACCGCCAGCCCGCGAATGATCTCGCCCTGCCGCGGACTCTCCACCTGCCCGTAGCTCAGAAACGTCGTCAGCACCTTGTCATGCCCGAGGTTCTGGCTCCACGCCTTGAATTCCTCAGGAGTCTGACAGACCGACTGCCCCAGCCGGACGAGTGTGTTTCTGAAGCTGTGCGGATTGAAATACGGCAGGCCGGCGCTGGCGAAGGCGTCGCGGAAGATTCTGCGGATGCGAGCGGCGCTGCTCCAGTGCGCCCTATTCAGCCCTACCGCCTCGAACTGCCGCGACTGTCCCACCGCAATGCGCGTCGCCGGGAACAGCGGATCGTCATTGCCCCACAGCATCTCCTCCCGTAGAAATG
>Ga0194128_10001300_pt1 | contig 43593 bp, 43 predicted proteins | sample TA2KigCa65mmetaG_FD_148650 | JGI IMG/M metagenome (GOLD analysis project Ga0194128, IMG submission 148650) | Freshwater microbial communities from Lake Tanganyika, Tanzania - TA2015037 Kigoma Deep Cast 65m | ecosystem: Environmental > Aquatic > Freshwater > Lake | place: Tanzania: Lake...
GAGCCTCGGACCGGAGGGCGACGCAGGCGTACTTGAACAGTACGTCGAGGAGCCCGGAGGGAGAAGCTCGCGAAGATTCGGTGCTATCGGCCGCCGCAGTAGGGATCTGGTGAGAAATGCAGGCTAGTTCGCCCAGTAGACGAAGTCGTCGTCTTCTCGGTCGGGAACGCCGAGGGGGTGATCGATCGCGATCGGGCCCTCGATCAGCGCGGGCCATGCGGGCTCGCTCTGCTGCGCGTGGTGCTGCGCGAGGAGCCGCGTCAGCTCGGCGACCTTGTCCGGCCGCACTCCGGCGAGATCGTTCTTCTCCGTCGGGTCCGTCGTGAGATCGAAGAGCCACTTCTTCGGCGGACGCTCCGCGATCTGCAGCTTCCAACCGTCCGCGAGGACCGTCTGGTAGTGCCCGGAGCGCCAGAAGAGAGCTTCGTGCGGATTGCCGGCGCGCTCGCCGCGGAGGAACGGGATCAGGTCGACGCCGTCGATCGTGCGATCGGCGGGTACTGCCGCACCGGCCGCTCCCGCAGCCGTCGCGAAGATGTCGATGTGCGCGACCGGCGAGTCGAACTCGGCTCCGCGCGGGAGCCGCGCCGGCCACTTCACGAAGAACGGCGTGTGCACGCCGCCCTCGAAGAACGTCATCTTCCACCCCCGGTACGGCTCGTTGATGTCGGGGAGGCCGACGTAGTTCGCGCCGCCGTTGTCGCTCGTGAACACCACGAGCGTGTTCTCGCCGAGCCCGTACTCCGCGAGCGCGTCGAGGACGCGTCCGACCCCGCGATCGAGTGCCCGGATCATCGCCGCGTACACGCGCAGCGTGTGATTCTCGATCTGCGGCAGCGCTTCGTAGTCCGAGCGAAGCGCCTGCAGCGGCGTGTGCGGCGCGTTGAAGGCGAGATAGAGGAAGAACGGGCGGTTCCGGTTGGCCCCGATCGCCTTCACGGCCTCGTCCGCGAGATAGTCCGTCATGTAGGCGCTCGGCGCGAAGCGATCGCTGCCGTCCTTTCGCACCGCGAACGGAAGGTTCGCCCAGAGGAACGTGTCGATCGGGTCGAAGTCCTGCACGGAGATCACGCCGTCGGGGTCGTCCTTCTCGAGGTACAGCGAGCCGCCCGGATAGAAGCCGAGGTACTCGTCGAAGCCCTGTGCCTCGGGGCGGAGCGGCTCGGACTCGCCGAGATGCCACTTGCCGATCCCGAGCGTGCGATAGCCCTTCCCACGAAGCAGCTCGGCGAGCGTGACCTCCCCCGGCGGAAGGCCCTGCTCCTCCATTGGCGGAACCTTCGCTTCCCGATCCTCGAAGTAGATCGGGTCCCGGAGGACGCCGTCCTGCTCCGGCGTCATGCTCGCGACGAGGCGCATGAACATCTTCGGTGCGGGCGTGAACTCGAAGCCGAAGCGCGTCGGGTAGCGCCCCGTGAGGATCGCGGCGCGCGACGGAGCGCAGGTCGCGTTTCCGGCGTAGCCGGCGGTCAGGACGACGCCCTCCCTCCCGATCGAGTCGATGCGCGGCGTGCGAGCCGCGCCGTCGGCGACCCCTCCGCCTGCCCAGGTGAGGTCGTTGTACCCGAGATCGTCCGCGACGATCACGACGACGTTCGGCGGACGCTCGCCCGGCGGAGTCGCGGGCGCGGACGGCCCCGGCTCCCAGCTCACCTCTCGGTTCGGCGCGATCGGGTCCATCCAGCGCGAGAGGATTCCCGGCCCGTGCAGCTTCAGCCAATCGCGCGAGGCGAAGCCGACCACGCCCAGCGCGACCAGCACTCCGAGGGCCCAGATCGCAAGTCGCTTCATCGCTCGACCTCGTGCCATTCCCACCTTGTCATAGTGGCAGTCCACGTGCCAATATCTCACCGGGCCGAGACGGGTCAACCGTGGCTCCGGGAAAGGGAAACGTGCCATGTCGATCGAACCGATCCGCATCATGGGAGTACAAGGCTCGCCGTACAGCCGGAAGCTTCGCGCGGTGCTGCGCTTTCGCCGCGTCCCTCACCTCTGGATCACCCAAGGATCCCCCGAGAGCCGGACGCTGCCGCAGCCGCGCGTCCACCTCTTGCCGCAGCTCTTCCTTCCCGGCGAGAACGGTGCGCTCGAGGCGCGCGTCGATTCCTCGCCGCTGATCCGGCTTCTCGAAGAGATCCGTGCGGGACGGTCCGTCATCCCCGACGACCCGGTCGTGCGCTTCCTCGACCAGCTCCTCGAGGACTACGCGGACGAATGGCTGACGAAGGCGATGTTCCACTACCGCTGGGCGTTCCCGGCCGACGTGGCGAACGCGGCCGCGATCCTGCCGCGCTGGTTCCGCACCGATCAACCGGACGAGAAGGTCGACGCCGCGGGAAAGGAGTTCGCGGCGCGGCAAGTCGGCCGACTCGGCGTCGTCGGATCGAACGAGACGACGGCGCCGATCATCGAGGACGGCTACCGGCGCCTCCTGAAGGTGCTCGACGCGCACCTCGCGACGTCGCCCTTCGTGCTGGGCAGCCGCCCCGGCGCCGCCGACTTCGGGCTCTACGGACAGCTGACGCAGCTCGCGGGCTTCGATCCGACGCCGATGGCGATCGCACGCGAGACGGCGCCGCGCGTCGTCGCGTGGGTAGATCTCGTCGACGACCTCTCGGGCACGGAGCTCGAGTCGCGGGAATGGGTGCAGCGCGACGCCGTTCCCGACGGGGTTCGCGCCCTACTCCGCGAGGTCGGCCGCGTCTACGTGCCCTTCCTCCTCGCGAACGCGGCTGCGCTGGAGCGGGCCGCCGAGAGCGTCGAGTGCGAGATCGACGGCCGGCGCTGGGTGCAGCGTCCGTTCCCGTACCAGGAGAAGTGCCTTCGCTGGCTCCGCGAGGACCACGCCGCGCTCGACGCTTCCGATCGCGCCGCCGTCGACGCGGTACTGGAGGGAACGGGCTGCGAGGCTCTCTTCGCGAGCTGAAGGCGCGGAGCTTCAGCTCGGCGGAGCCCGCTTCAGATTCACGAATCTCGTCGATGACGATCGGCTCTACGCCCTCACCTCCATGTGGCCGGGTACGGTGACGAAGCAGGGAAGATTGCGTCGCCGGCGGAGTGTGCGGGGAAACGCACAGGTGATGACCCGGCGTTTCCGCCGGGCTTCTACTGCAAATGAACGCACCTCAGCCCCCGCGCTGACGCACGGCGATGTCAGCCCGGCGGAGCCGCTTCGTCGCTGCTCGTCTTCTCGGCCTCGCGCGGCTTCCCGCCGACGCTCGCGAGCACGCGCTCGTAGTCGGGTCCGGCGAGCGGACGGCGATCGCGCCGGCGGCGACGGAAGCGCTCGAGCGCCGCGCGCAGGCGCGAGCGCAGAGCTGCCTCGTCGCGCGCGAGCGACGTCAAGTCGTGCTTCGCGAGCATCCGCACGATCCGGTCGCGCGTCGCGAGGCGGAGGTGTCCGCGCCGCGTCAAGTCGTCGATCGAGTTGCGCAGCCGATGCGAGGAGTCCCCTGCCCCCAGGACGATCGCGCGCGCGACCTCGACGAGAGCGGCCGAGTCGAGCGCCCCCGCCTCGAAGAGCGAAGCGGCCGCTTGCAAGTAGTTGAACGTCGGCACGATCCGCGCACCGAACATCTGGAACTGTGAGGGCGGCGTCCGCCTCTCGAGGTTGATGTAGATCCGCGCGACGCCGCCCGGCGCGGTGCCGTGCACGAGCCTCGCGGCCGTCTGGATGCCCTCGACGTCGCGGCGCTGCACGCCGACGGCTTCGAGGATCCGTGCGAGAATGTCGTCGTCGAGTGTCCCCGCGAGCACGTCCGCGTAGAGCGTGTAGATCAGCGGGTCGCTCTCCCAGTCGTCGCCGAAGAGCACTTCGCGGGTCGCCGCGGGCCCGGCCGCGCGCGCGCGCAGGAGCTCGCCGAGCTTGTAGCCGACCTGCTCGCGCAGGCTCCGCCAGTGGCCACGGACGAGATTCCGGAGCTGGTCCTTGAACGTCAGGCCGTCGTATTCGATCCCGTCGAGCGCGAGCTTCTCGCGGATCGCGGCGCCGATCTGCGGCGGGCTCGCGGAGAGGAAGAAGACGAACGGACGCTCGCCGCGCTCGCTCGCGCAACGGCGCAGCCCCTGGATGAGCTGCGGCACGCCGGGCAGGTGCACCTTGTCGGCTCCCGCCTCGAACGGGATGCGCACCATCTTCCGCAAGCTCTCGAACTCGGTGCGCAGGTAGGTCTTGTCGAGGTCCCAGCGAAACGTGACCGCTTCGATCTGCAAAGCGGGAGCCGGCGGCGTCGCCAGCGGCGCGGCTCCGCCGGGGGGCGTCTCCGGCGCGCTCACTGGAGCTTCGCGACCGCTTCGGTCATGTCGGGGACGATCCCGTCCCGCACCGCCTTCGCCGCGACCTTGATCGCGTTCGCGATCGCGGGCGCGCGCGAGCGTCCGTGCGCCTTGATCCACAGGTGCTCGAAGCCGAGGATCGGCGCGCCGCCGTAGGTTTGGAAGTCCGCGAGGTCCCGCATCCGCTCGATCCCCGAGGACAGCATCGCCATGCCGAGGCGCCAGCGCCAGTTGTCGTGCGCGGCGTGGCTCGCGAGCTTCCACGCGACCTCGGCGACACCCTCGAGGAGCTTCAGCGTGACGTTCCCGAGAATGCCTTCCGCGACGATCACGTCCGCTCGACCCGTCGCGACGTCGTTCCCCTCGACGTTGCCGACGAAGTGGATCGCGGGAAGCGAGCTCAGGATCCGATGCGCGGCGACGAGGACCTCGCCTCCCTTGTTCGGCTCGGAGCCCATGTTGAGGAGACCCACTCGCGGCGTCGGCACCTTCGAGATCGTGCGTGCGTACGCGCTTCCCATCACACCGAACTGCGCGAGCTCGATCGCATCGCAGCGGATCGTCGCGCCGACGTCGAGCAGGAGAGCGAGGTGGTCCTGCCCTTCGTACTCCGTCTGCCGCGGGAAGACGCTCGCGAGCGCGGCCTTGCGGATGCCGGGGAGGAGCTTCCAGTGCTTCGCGGCGGCGAGGACGCAGGCGCCCGTGTTGCCGGCCGACACCATCGCGTCGGCCTCGCCGGCCGCGACCATGCGGGCGGCGACGTTGATCGAGGCGTCCTTCTTCGCGCGGAGAGCGTCGCGCGGGTCCTCGGCCATGCCGATCGCCGAGGAGCAGTGGCGGACCGAGATCAGCTCCGGGTCGTACTCGCCGGCGTCGAGGAGCCCCTGGATCTGGTCGGCGTGGCCGACCAGGACCATCTGGATGTCGGAGGAAAGCGAGACCTTCGCCACGCCCCGGACGACCTCGTCCGGCGCGAAGTCCCCGCCCATGGCGTCGACCGCGATCCGTGGCATGGGCTATCGACGGGTCAGCCGGCGCAGCAGCTCCCGGCGGGTGACCCGGTACTTGAAGGCCTTTCGCCCGTCGACCTCGATCACGGGCACCTCTCCGCCGTACCGTGCGGCCAGGTCCGGGTCCGAGTCCACGTCGACGACCCGCACCTCGAAGGGCACGTCCACGCGGGCTTTCTCGACCTCGGCGAGAGCTTCGTCGCAGAGGCAGCAGTCGTGCCGGCTGTAGACGACGACCCGCGGCTCGCGCACCTCGGTTGACTCCAGCACGTCCCTTCGGTAGCCGAGAGGGTTACACTTTCCAAGGGACTTCCAAATGGCGTACGCGATCATCAGAACGGGCGGAAAGCAGTACCGGGTCGAGCCGGGAGACGTCATCCGCGTCGAGACGCTTCCGGGGGACGTCGGCGCCGGTGTCGAGTTTTCCGAGGTGCTGCTCTGCGAGACCGAAGCCGGTCTTTCCGTCGGACAACCGCTCGTCTCCGAGGCGAAAGTCTCCGGCGTGATCGTCGGGCAGGAGAAGGAGCGGAAGATCCTCATCTACAAGAAGCGGCGCCGGAAGAACTACCGCCGCCGTCAGGGTCACCGTCAGAACGTGACGGCCGTCCGCGTCGTCTCGGTCGGATAGGGACCGATCCGGGAGCAGCCATGGCTCACAAAAAAGGACAGGGAAGCACTCGTAACGGCCGCGACAGCCCGGGTCAGCGGCGCGGCGTGAAGGTCTTCGCCGGCGAGGCGGCGCGCGCCGGCAACATCCTCGTGCGCCAGCTCGGAACGCGGATCCATCCCGGCCGCAACGTCGGCCTGGGTCGCGACTTCACGCTCTTCGCGAAGATCGACGGCATCGTCCGCTACGAGCGGATGGGCAAGGATCGCCGTCGCGTGAGCGTCGAGCCCGCCGGCACGGCCTGACCGCCCTCGCGACGGCCTCCCGATGAAATTCATCGACGAGGTCGAGATCGTCGCGATCGGCGGCGACGGGGGAAACGGCTGCGTCGCGTTCCGCCGCGAGAAGTACGTCCCCCGAGGGGGACCTTCGGGCGGCGACGGCGGCCGAGGGGGGCACGTCCTGCTGCGCAGCGACGAGCGCGTCGGCACGCTCCTCGAGTTCCGCTACCGGCCGAAGCTCGCCGCAGGCCGCGGCGAGCACGGGCGCGGCAAGGACCAGTACGGCAAAGGCGGCGACGACCTCGTCGTCGACGTCCCCCTCGGCACGATCGTACGCGACGCCGAGACCGGCAATGAGATCGCCGATCTCGAGCACGCCGGAGCGACGATGGTCGCGGCGCACGGCGGCGCGGGCGGCCTCGGCAACATCCACTTCGCGAACTCCGTTCGGCAGGCGCCGCGCATCGCGACGCCGGGCGAGCGCGGCGAGCAGCGCCGTCTGAAGCTCGAGCTGCGCCTCCTCGCGGACGCGGGCCTCGTCGGGTTCCCGAACGTCGGGAAGTCGTCGATCCTCGCGCGGGTCTCCGCGGCGCGGCCGCGCGTCGCGGACTATCCGTTCACGACGCTCGTCCCAAACCTCGGTGTCGTCCGCGTCGACGACGCGACGTCTTTCGTGCTCGCCGACGTGCCCGGCTTGATCGAGGGCGCGCACGAGGGCGCCGGGCTCGGGACGCGCTTCCTCCGCCACCTCTCGCGGACGGCCGTCCTCGTGCACGTCCTCGACCTCTCCGCTCCGGAGGGACGCGAGCCGCTCGACGACTTCGCGGCGATCAACCGCGAGCTCTCCGAGGCCGATCCCGAGCTCGCCGCGAAGACGCAGATCGTCGTCGCGAACAAGCTCGACCTCCCCGAAGCGCGCGCTCGCTTCGAGCCGACGCGGCAGGCCCTCGCCGAGCGCGGCATCGACCTCCTCGGGATCTCGGCTGCGACCGGCGACGGCGTGCGCGCTCTCGTCGGCCGGATCGCGGAAGCGGTCGGCCGCCTCCGCGAGAAGCGCGACGAAGAGTCCGCGGCGCGGGGAAGCGATGTCTGAAGAGGGACCCCGCGCCCTCGTCGCGCGCGTGCGGAGCGCGGTCGTCAAGATCGGCTCCTCCGTGCTCGCGGACGAGGCAGGCCTCTCCGCTCCGACTCTCGAGCGACTCGCCGACGAGATCGCCGCGGTCCGTGCACGAGAGATCGCGGTCACGGTCGTCACCTCCGGAGCGATCGCGGCGGGCCGGAGCGTGCTCGGCGGAGGACGGCCGCGCTCCATCCCGGAGCGTCAAGCCGCCGCGAGCGTCGGCCAGATCCTCTTGATGTCGGAGTACCAGCGCGTGTTCGCGGCGCGCGGCATCACCGTCGCGCAGATCCTCGTCGACGCGGAGGATCTCGCGAGCCGCCATCGCTACCTGAACGCGGCGCACACGATCTCCGCCCTGCATCGTGGGGGGATCCTCCCGATCGTGAACGAGAACGACACCGTCGCGGTCGACGAGCTCAAATTCGGCGACAACGACAACCTGTCCGCGCTCGTCGCGGGCCTCGTCGGCGCGGACCTGCTCGTCCTTCTGAGCGACGTTGCGGGACTCTACGAGTCGGATCCGCGGCTCGATCCCGACGCGCGTCGCATCGCCCTCCTCCGCCGCGTCGACGCGGAAGCGCTCGCACGCGTGGGAGACGACGGGACGAGCTTCGGCACGGGCGGCATGCGCTCGAAGCTGATCGCGGCGCAGAAGGCGGCACACTCCGGCATCGCGACGGTGATCGCAGACGGACGTGCCGCCGGGACGCTCGCGCGCGTCCTCGATCCCGAGGGCGAAGAGGGAACGTTCGTGCTTCCGAACGCCGATCGCCTGGCGCGTCGCAAGCACTGGATCGCGTTCTCGCTGAAACCGCGCGGCACGCTCCGCTGCGACGCGGGCGCCGCGGCCGCGGTGCGGCAGAAGGGCCGAAGCCTCCTTCCCTCCGGCGTCACCACGGTCGAGGGACGATTCGTCGCCGGCGACTGCGTACGCCTCGTCGATCCGGAAGGAGCGGAGTTCGCCCGCGGCCTTTCCACCTACGGAGCGGAAGAAGCAGCACGCATCGCGGGGAAGCGCAGCGACGAGGTCGAGCGCGTCCTCGGCTACAAGATGGGAGACGCACTCGTTCACCGCGACGATCTCGTCATCCTGGACGCGACGACGTGACGCCGAGCGCGACAGAGAAGCGCATCGGGCTCCTCGGTGGCAGCTTCAATCCGATCCATCTCGGCCACCTGCGCTCTGCGGTCGAGGTTCGCAGTCGCGCGGATCTCGCCTCGGTATGGCTCGTCCCCGCGCGCCTTCCGCCGCACAAGGATGCGGGCGACATCGCACCCGCGGAGGACCGACTCCGCATGGTCGAGCTCGCGGTCGCTGGCGTGCCGGAGCTTCGCGCCGAGCCGATCGAGCTCGAGCGACCCGGCCCCTCGTACACGGTCCACACCGTTCGCGCGTTGCGCGAGCGTCACGGCGCCTCGTTCGCGCTGATCCTCGGCTTCGAGGCGTTTCGCGAGATCCACACGTGGCACGAGTACGAAGCGCTCTTCGCCGAATGCGATCTCATCGTGACGTCGAGGCCGCCGGACGTCGTCGTTGCAGGCGAAAACGCCACTCTGTTCGGGAGATTGCCGATTGCCGTGTCGCGCACCTTCTGCTACGACGCAAACATTGGTTGTTACGCTCATGGCAGTGGTCGCCGCCTGGAGTTTCTCCCGGTGACCGCGCTGGACATCTCGGCTTCGGCCGTGCGAGCCGAGCGAGCCGCCGGGCGGACGTTGCGCTTCCTGGTTCCCGATGCCGTCGACGCGTACATCACCGAACGAGGTCTCTACCGGTCGCCCGCAGCGGGCGGCTCCGCGGATCCCCGCCGAGGCTGAGGCGTCGTTCCCACCCGTGTCGCGAAAGCTCTCTCCGGACGCGCAGGACGACCTCATCTGGACGCGCGTCCTCGCCGCTCTCGAGGCCGCGCTCGACAGGAAGGCGACGGATCCCGTCGTCCTCGATCTGCGCGGTCACAGCCAGCTCGCCGACTATTTCGTGATCCTCTCCGGGCGGTCCGACACGCAGGTGCGAGCGATCGCGGAAGGGGTCGAAGAGCGACTCCGGCGCGACAAGGTCCGGCCGCTCGCCGTCGAGGGTCAGCGTCGCGGTCAGTGGGCGTTGCTCGACTTCGGCGACTTCGTCGTGCACGTCTTCTATCACCCGGTTCGCGAGTTCTACGACCTCGAGCGACTGTGGTCGCGCGCGCCGCAGCGTGCTCTCCCCGACCCCCTTCGTACTGCCGCCGGCGCAGACGATCCGTCCGCAGCCGCCCCGAGGTAGCCGTGCGCCGGATAGCCATTGCAATTCTTGTCTTGCTGGTCGGCGGCGGTGTCGCCTACCTCTTCCACCACAACCCGCACGCGGCGACGCTGAACCTCGGCGAGAAGAGCTCGATCGAGCTGCCGATGGCGGCACACATCCTGATCGCGCTCGGGATCGGCGCCGGCCTCGTCCTCCTTGCCGGCCTCGGACGCGCCGTCGTTCAGTCGCTGAAGGGATGGAGCGAGAGCCGGCGCGAGCGACGCGCCGACCGCGTGCGCCGGATTCGCGAAGAAGGCCAGAATCGTCTCTGGGCGGGCGACTTCCTGACTGCAGGCCGGAAGCTCTCGCGCGCCGCGGGCAAGGAGCCGCACGACCTCGAGACCGCTCTCGCGCTCGCGCGCTCGCACGAGGAGCTCGGCGAGCTCGAGAACGCGCAGCACATCCTCGAGGCCGCTCGCGCGAAGCACGGCCCCGATCCGCGCCTGCTCTCCCGTCTCGGAAACCTCGCGCTCGCGAGACACAACGCCGGTGCGGCGATCGACGCCTTCCGTGAAGCCTCCGCCGCGCACCCCGAAAGCCCACGCCTTCTCGCGGAGCTGATGGGCGCCCTCGCGGCCGAAGGCCGGTTCCACGAAGCCGCCGCGGCAGCGCGTCGACGTCTCGCCCTCGAGCGCCAGCCAGCGCGTCGCGAGAGAGCAAAAGAGGACTGGCTCGCACTCCGCTTTCGCGCGGCCGTCGCGGAGAAGGACACGCGCAAGTCGAAGGAGGAGCTCCGGCGGCTCGTCGGCGAGGAGCCGGCCTTTCTGCCCCCGACCCTCGAACTCGCCGCGCGCGCACGCGCGGAGGGCGACGTGAAGTCAGCCGACCGGCTCTACCGCGACGCACTTCGGCACGGCGCTTCGGGGATCGTGCTCGAGCGTCTCGCCGGCCTGCACGCGAGCGCAGGCGAGCCGGCGCGCGCTCTCGGAACGCTGCGGGACACGAGCACGGGCGCAACGACGCCGGGCCCTCGCCTGCTCCTCGCGCGCGCTCTCGTCGCGGCGGATCACCTCGACGCGGCGGAGTCCGAGCTGGCCGAGCTCGCGCGAGAGAGCACGACGCGCGCGACGGGCGTCGACATCGCTCCGGAGCGCGACCTCGTCGCGGGCGAGCTCGCGCTCGCGCGCGGCAACGACCGCGAAGCCGCGAAGCTCTTCCTGCGCGCCGCGACAGGGCGCCGCACACCGTTCTCGTTCACCTGCCGTCACTGCGGGCGGACGACGCGCGAGTGGAAGGAATCGTGCGAGTGCGGCGGCTACGGAACGTACGAGTGGTCAGTCGACCGCGCCGAAGAGGAAGGCGTGCAGAGAACGAAGGCCCTCCAGGTCGTGAACGTCGCGCGGTAGGTCGGGAACCTGAACGAGCGGCACTCCCCGCGGCAAGCCCTGCCGGAAGACCTCGATCCGTAGAGCGTCGCCGCGCGCCCGTCCTTGCCATGCAGCGAGGTTCTCCGCGAGACGGCGAGCCACCTTTCCTGCAACGCTCGCTTCGCCACGGCCCTTCGCGCCGATCGCGCGATCGACGTGCGGCTCGATCGCCGAAGCGATCTCTTCCGGCGCACTCTCGTCGATGTCGAGCGGCGCGTGCACGCGGTTCATCACGACACCCTTCAGCGGCATGCGGCGCTCCGCCATCTGGCTCGCGAGGTAATCGACCTGCCCCAGCACCTGCTCGTCCGGACCGGCGACGAGGAGGAACGCGGTCGCGGGGTCGCGCAGGAGAGCCGTCACGCGATCGACGCGCGCCTCGAACCCGTCGAAGAGCTGGCCCATCGCGCTGAAGAAATCGCTCACCTGCGCCAGGGCGGCGACGCCGGTCGCGTCTTCGATCTTGCCGAGGAGGAAGCGCACCGTGCGGTTCATGGTCTGGAACGTCGACCAGCCCGCGCTCATCGAGGGACGCACGAACCAGCGCACGATCTTCCGGTCGAGGAAGTGCAGCAGGCGGTCCGGGGCCTCGAGGAAATCGAGCGCGTGCTGCGTCGGCGGCGTGTCGACGACGATCAGGTCGTATCGCCCGCTCGCATCGAGCTCGCCGAGCTGCTCGACGGCCATGTACTCCTGCGAACCGGCGAAGCTCTGCGAGAGCTGGCGGTAGAAAGGGTTCGCGAGGATGCTCTCGCGAACCTCCTCGGAGGGTGCGTGGCGCGCGACGAGCTCGTCCCAGCTTCCCTTTTGATCGAGCATCATCGCGGTCAGCGTCCCGCCCTTGCCGACGCCGAGGCCGGCGAGCGCGCTCGCGGGGACCTCGATGGGGGTGTTGCCGATCGGTCCGACGCCGAGAGAGTCGGCGAGCCGTCGCGCGGGATCGATCGTCAGCACGATCGCGCGCCGGCCGTGCAGCGCTCCCCAGAGGGCCACGCTCGCGGCTGTCGTCGTCTTCCCGACGCCGCCCGAGCCCGCGCAGACGACGATGCGATGGCGCGAGAGAACGTCGCCGAGATCGCGCGTGCCGCGCGATCTCACGACCGCGGCCTCGCGCGTGCTCTTCGAAACCGCAGCCCTCACGACGCGCGTCCTCGTCCGACGCCGCGCGGCTTCGCACTCGCCGAGGTCTCCTCGAAGCGCGCCCGCAAGACGCGGCCGATCTCGCGCACCTGCTCGGGACCGAACTCCTCGCAGAACACGTACGGCAGGAGCGCGACCGGGGCCCTCGTCGCGGCCTCGAGCCGCGCGACGTGCGTCGCGTTGATCCGCGCCCAGCCGCTTTCCTCCTCCGCTCGCCGAACGGCCTCGACGAACAGGGCAGCGTCGGACGCCGCCGCTTCGAGCGGCTCGACGGTCTCCGCTTCGCGGCGGAGCGCGTCCAGCTCCTCCTCGGAGCACGGCGCCGCGTGCACTTGATTGACGACGAGCGCCGCGTGCTGGAGCCCGATTCCCTCGAGCCCCGCCAGGATCTCGAGCGTCTCGTTCGCCGGCATCTCCTCGGCGATCGAGACCACGACCACGCCCGTCTTGGAAGGGTCGCGCAGCAGGCTCAGGACGCGCTCGGCCTCACGATGGACGAGCCCGACGGGGAACGCCTCGTGGGCCGCCTGCGGCATGCGAAGGTACTGCAGGCTGTGGCCGGTCGCGGGTGCATCGACGATCACGAGGTCGGGATGCGGGCCATCGTCGGCGTTGCCGTTCGCCGCACGCGGATCGCCCTCCGCGTCGGCGCGATTCGCCTCGTACCAGATCTTCCCGATGGCCATCAGCTCCTTCAGGCCCGGGGCGGCCGCGACGAAGTACTGGTAGATCGCGCTGTCGAAGATGGTTCGCAGCAGGCGGCGGACGGGGATGATCATCTCGAGGTACTCCTCGAGAGCGCGCTTCCCGTCGACCGCGAGATACGTGAGCCGGTCGAGCCCCGGAGCCGGATCTCGCGCTTGACGGTGCGCGTCCAGGGCGCGCTCGAGCCCGCGCGCGCCCTCGAACTCGATCACGAGGACGCGCTTCCCGCGGCGCACGGCCTCGAGCGCGAGCGCGACGGTGACGGTGGTTCGCCCGACGCCCCCCTTGCCCACGGTGAAGAGCAGACGCCGGGACAAGAGATCGGCGAGACTCACCGAGACCCGTTTTCCTCCGCCCGCCGGAAGACGAGGGTGGCGTTGGTTCCGCCGAAGCCGAACGAGTTCGAGAGAGCGACGCCGATCGGCGCCGGCCGCGCCTCGTTCGGAACGTAGTCGAGGTCGCACTCCGGATCCGCCTCCTCCTGGTTGATCGTCGGAGGAAGCACCTGATCGTGCACCGCGAGCGCGGTGTAGACGGACTCGAGGCCGCCCGCGGCACCGAGCAGGTGGCCGGTCATCGACTTGGTCGAGCTCACCGCGAGCCGGTGCGCGTGCTCGCCGAACACGCGCTTGATCGCGAGCGTCTCGTTCGCGTCGTTGAACTGCGTCGAGGTGCCGTGTGCGTTGACGTAGTCGACCTCGGTCGGCGCCACGCCGGCATCGTCGATCGCGAGCTGCATGCAGTCGGCGGCGCCGCGTCCCTCGGGCGCCGGCTGCGTGATGTGGTAGGCGTCGGCGTTGGCGCCGTAGCCGATCATCTCGGCGTAGATCTTGGCGCCGCGGGCGCGGGCGAACTCCCACTCCTCGAGGATCAGGATCCCGGCGCCCTCGCCGATCACGAAGCCGTCGCGGCCGCGGTCGAACGGCCGGCTCGCGCCCTCGGGATCGTCGTTCCGGGTCGACAGAGCGCGCATCACGGAGAACCCGGCGACGCCGAGAGCGGTGACCGCCGCCTCGGCTCCGCCCGCGATCGCCGCGTCGAGGTAGCCGTCGCGGATCAGACGGAAGGCCTCGCCGACGCCGTGAGCGCCGGAAGCGCAAGCGCTCGTCGGCGCGTAGTTGATGCCGCGGGCGCCGAAGCGCATCGAGATCTGCCCCGGAGCAAGGTTCCCGATCAGCTTCGGGATGAAGAACGGAGAGAGCCGCTTCAGACGGCTGTCGAGGAACGACAGATGAGTTTCCTCGATGGTGTGCAGCCCGCCGATCCCGACTCCGATGATGCAGCCGACGCGTTGTGCGTTGGATTCGTCGATCTTGAGCTGCGAGTCCTCCATCGCCATCGTCGAAGCAGCCATCGCGTACTGGATGAAGACGTCCATCTTCTTCCGGTCGCGCTTCTCGATGTACGGCTCGGGATCGAAGTCGACCTCGCCCGCGATCCGCGTGGGATAGTCGGAGCAGTCGAAGCGCGTGATCGGGCGCACACCGGAGCGCCCCGCGCGCACGGCTGCCCAGTTCTCCTCGACGCTGCACCCGAGCGGACTCACGGTGCCGAGTCCTGTCACCGCCACGCGGCGCGGCGGTCTTCCTTCGCCCGCCATCCGAGCTCCGTTCCCCCGTCCGCGCGACGCGGCGCGGACCCAAGCGTAGGTATGGAACCCTCTGGACGAGTGTCAAGGAGCCTCGCCCGTGATCGCGAGGCTCGCTGTTGAAGCCTACCCGGTTCGTCGTCTAGGTTGGCCCGGGATGTGGAGCCGCTCCTTGAGTGAGCGTTTCACCGGGGTCGTCCTGGGCGGAGCGCTCGCAGTGCTTCTGGGCACCGCCTGCGGTCGAAGCGCCCTGAGCGTCGGGGCGCCGGACCAGCTCTACGCGCAGGCGGCGCAGGACCATGCGAACGGCAGCTACGACGCCGCGATCACCCAGTACCGGCAGCTTCTCGACCACTATCCACTCGACCCGCGGGCCGAGGAGGTGGAGCTCCGGATCGCGCACGCCCACCTGCAGAACAACGCGTATCCCGAGGCGATCGCCGCCTTCAGCGACTTTCAGCGGATGCATCCGACGAGCCCGCACCTTCCCGAGGTCGAGTATCGGATCTCCGAGGCGTACGTCCTGCAGATGGATACGATCGACCGCGACCTCGCGGCCGGGCGGAACGCGCACGACCGTTTGCAAAGCTTGCTACGTCGCTATCCCACCTCGGAGTTCTCGGGCGAGGCGCGAGCGAAGCTGACACATGTCCGCGAGCACCTCGCGAGCCGCGAGCTCTACATCGCGAGCTTCTACTTCGCGCACGATCGGTACGAAGCCGGAAAGGTCCGCGTCGCAACGATCCTGAGCCAGTACCCCGAGACGCGAATCGCGCAGGAGTCGGCGGAGCGGATGGCCGACGCCGCGCGCACAGCGGGCGACCTCGAGACCGCGCGCCTCGCGGACGCCGCCGTCGCGGAGATGGCGAGCTCGCCGCGACCCGACCTGCCGCCCGATCCGGAGCTCGACGAGACCGACTACTCCGACGTCATGCTCGGCTGGGTCGGCCTCGGCGACGACGAGATGCCCAAGGGTAGCGCGCCCGTCGCGCAGGCGCCGGAGCCCGACCCCGTCGAGGACGAGGAGAGCTACACCGACGTCATGCTCGGCTGGGTCGGCCTCGGCGACGACGAGATGCCCAAGGGTACCGCGCCCATCGCGCACGCGCCGGAGCCCCACCCCGTCGAGGACGAGGAGAGCTACACCGACGTCATGCTCGGCTGGGTCGGCCTCGGCTCGGACGAGAAGGCCGAGGCGCCGGAAGCGACCGTCGCCGCGGCTCCCGAGCCGGTGCCCGTGCCACCGCCGGCCGGCATCGAAGCGGAGGACGACGAGAGCTACACCGACGTCGTCCTCGGCTGGGTCGGCCTCGGTGACGACGAGGAGCCGAAAGCGCCGCAACCCCAGCTCGCGGAGACGACGCTGCCTCCTCCGACGCAGCCCGCCGTCGCGAGCGACACGGAGACGACGGGAGCGGCGGAGGTCCCGATCGTGGACGCCGCAGCGTCCTCTCCGCCCGTCGAGCCGGCCGTGGAGGCCCAGGACGCGCCCATCGCCGTCTCCCCACCGCCCGCCGTCGCCGCTCCGCAGAACGACGTGCTCGCCGTGCCGCCGACCGCTGGCGACGCCGTCTCCGCGCTGCGCGCCCGCCTCGCGGGGCCAGGGACCGTCGAGAACGTCCAGGGCACGATGTGACGTCGTGAGCGGCCGCGTGGCGATCGTCGGGGTGGGGGGCCTCGGCGCCCCGGCCGCCGCCGTGCTCGCCGCTTCGGGAGCGTCGCTCGCCCTCTTCGACTACGACCGCGTCGAGCTCTCGAACCTGCCACGCCAGCCGCTCTTCGGCACGCACGACCTCGGCCGGCCCAAGGTCGAGGTCGCGGCGGAGCGCATTCGCGCGACGTTCCCGAGCACGCGTGTCGAAGCCCGCTCGTGCCGCATCGACGAGACCTCCGCACGAGCGGTCCTCGAGGGGATGGACGTGATCGTCGACGCGACCGACGGGCTCCCCGCGAAGGCCCTCCTGAACCAGGTCGCGCTCGACCTCGGGACGCCGCTCGTGCACGCCGGCGTGCTCGGCCTCGACGGACAGCTCTTCACCATCCTGCCGCGGCGGAGCGCGTGCCTCCGCTGCCTCTTTCACGAGCTCCCGGCCGAGGACGACCTGCCCACCTGCCAGCAGGCGGGTGTCCTGGGACCCGTCGTCGGTGCGGTCGGCATCGCCGCGGCGCGAGAGGCGCTCGACATCGCCCTGGGCCGCCCGCCGCGGCTCGCCGACCGCCTTGCGATCCTCGACGGCTCTCGCCTTCGCTGGCGGGAGATCGGACTCGGCCGCGACCCGGCCTGCCACGCTTGTGGCGACCCCGCTTGAGTGGGCCTGCTTGCGTCGCGCGGCGGCCGACGCGATATTCCAACGGAAAGGGAGGTTTTGCTCGATGCCTGTGACCGTGAAAGTGCCCACGCCGCTCCGCAAGTTCACCGCGGGGTCCGAATCCGTGGAGGGAGGGGGCGCTACCGTCGGCGCGCTCGTCGATGATCTCGAGAAGCGGTACCCCGGAATCCGCGAGCGGATCTGCGACGACCAAGGACGCGTTCGGCGCTTCGTCAACCTGTATGTGAACGGCGACGACATCCGCTTCCTCCAGCAGCTCGACACGCAGGTGAAGGACGGCGACGAGATCTCGATCGTCCCCGCGATCGCCGGGGGAACGCGCTGAGCTCGAGGCCCGAATCGGGCCAACTCCTTCGCCGGCCCGACGGTCTCCGGGCGACGAGCGTCACGGAGCTGGTCGGCAAGACTCCGCTTCTGCGGCTCCGCGGCGTCACCAAGGATCTGCCGCCGACGGTGCGCGTCTGGGCGAAGCTCGAGGGCTTCAATCCCGGAGGCTCCGTCAAGGATCGCCCCGCCCTGCGCATGCTGCAAGAGGGCTTGCGCTCGAACGCGCTCCGCACGGGCAAGACCATCATCGACTCGACGTCGGGAAACACGGGCATCGCGCTCGCGATGCTCGGCGCGGCGTTCGGCTTTCCCGTGCACCTCGTCCTGCCGGGGAACGTCAGCGTCGAGCGGCGGAAGATCATCGAGGCGTACGGCGCGGTCGCGATCGAGAGCGATCCGCTCGAAGGCTCCGACGGCGCGATCCGCCTCTGCCGCGAGATCATCGCACGCGATCCGGATCGCTACTTCAAGCCGGATCAGTACTGCAATCCGGCGAATCCCCTCGCCCACTACACGACGACGGGACCCGAGATCTGGGAGCAGACGCAGGGCCGCGTCACGCACTTCATCGCTGGCATCGGCACGAGCGGCACCGTGATGGGCACCGGACGCTTCCTCAAGGAGAAAAATCCGAACGTGCGGATCCTCGCCGCCGAGCCCGACGACTCGTTCCACGGGCTCGAGGGTCTGAAGCACATGGCGAGCTCGATCGTTCCCGGCATCTACAAGGAGGGCGAGCTCGACGGAAAGATCCCGATCGGCACCGAGGACGCGTACGACATGGTCTACCGTCTCGGACGGGAGGAAGGGATTCTCGTCGGCCAGTCCGCCGGCGGCGCGTGCTGGGCGGCGCTGGATCTCGCGAAGAAGGTCGGCACGGGTGACATCGTCACGATCTTTCCCGACTTCGGCGACAAGTACCTGAGCACGACGCTCTGGCACGGCTGGGAGAGCGCGCCGAAGGCGTTCTGAGGGCGCCGTGTCGCTCCGCGACGAGCAGATCGACCTCTATAGCCGGCAGATCATCTTGCGGGAGCTCGGCGGGGTTGGACAACGGCGGCTCCTGGAAGCACGCTGTCTCCTGGTAGGGGCCGGTAGCGCGATCGAGTTCGCGGCGAGCTACCTCGCGGGCGCAGGGATCGGCCGGCTCGATCGCCTCGCGACGGAGAGATCTCGAACGGCCCTCGCTCCACTCGCCGACAGGAATCCGGACGTCGAGCTGCGAATGCTCGAGCCGGGCTCGGCCATCGACCTCGGCGCGTACGATGCGGCCGTGCTCGATCTTGGTGCCGTGACGAGCTCTCGGATCGGCGGCGGTCGGGCCACGATCGGGGAAGTCGGGATCGGCGCTTCGTCAGACGGCGCGCGCGAGATCCTCGTCGTCCCCGCGGCGGCGGACGCGTGCGTCGCCTGCGCCGCGCCCGCACCGGACGGTCGCCCTGTCACTCCCGATGCGGTCCTCGATGCCTTCGCAGGCGCGATGTCGGCGCTCGTCGTCCTTCGCTGGCTCGCCGGCATCGACGCCGACCGAGCCGTGCGTCGACTCGTCCTCGGTTCGGACTCTCCGACGTGGCGCGACGAGCCCGTCGGCGCGCGCTCGCCGTGCACGCGTCCTTGCCGCAGCGGCACCCAGCCGTTAGGCTCGTAGGGTTTTCTCCCGCGCGTCGTTCTTCGCAGAACCGACGCAAACCTCGAAGGAATCCCCCCGATGGCAGATCTGATCGCGCCGCACGGCGGCCTCACCGAACCTCTTTCCCGTACCGTCCCGCCGGAGCGCGAGAGCGCGTTCCGCAGCGAAGCGGCGAAGCTTCGCAAGGTCCCCGTCTCCGACGCGGACCTCTCGACGGTCTACCGCTTCGGCGACGGCGCGCTCTCTCCGCTCACCGGCCCGATGAGCTCGGCGACGTACAATCGGGTTCTCGACGAGGGCTGCATCGAGCACGGCGGCAAGCGCTGGGCGTGGACGATCCCGCTCTCTCTGCCGGTGACGAAGGAGCTCGCCGACGGATTGAAGAAGGGAGAGCGCGTCGCGCTGACGAGCTCCCGCGACGAGGTCGTCGCGGTGCTCGAGATCGACGACGTCTTCGCGTGGGACAAGCCGCGCTACCTGAAGTCCGTCTACGGCACCGAGCGGACCGATCATCCGGGCGCCGACATGGTGCTGAAGGGCGACGCGGACAAGACGCACCTGATCGGCGGCACGATCGAGGTTCTGCCGCAGCCGAAGAACGCTTCGTTCGGCAAGTACGTCAAGACGCCGCGCGAGGTGCGCGCGCTCCTGCGCGACAAGGGCTGGAAGCGCGTCGTCGCGTTCCAGACGCGCAACCCGCTTCACCGCGCACACGAGTACGCGCTCGTCTACGGGCTCGAGACGCTGATCCGCGCGGGACACGACGCGGGCGCGTGCCTGAACCCGCTCGTCGGCGAGACGAAGGGCGACGACGTGCGCGCCGACGTCCGGATGCGCACGTACGAGGCGCTGATCGAGTCGCGCGGCATCGGCGACGGCGACAGCGACGCCACGCTCTGGGGCCCGCGCAAGGAGTCCGTGCCCGATCGCGTCATCCTGCTCGGGCTCGACATCAAGATGTTCTACGGCGGACCGAAGGAGGCGGTGATGCACGCCATCTACCGCCAGAACTTCGGCTTCACCGACATCGTCATCGGCCGCAAGCACGCCGATGCGCCCTACGCCGACGGTAGCGCGATCTGGGGCGACTTCGACGCGCAGGAGATCTTCTCGAACCTCGGCGGCGGCCTTTCGATCCAGCCGCTGAAGGTCGGCTTCGCCGCGTTCTACGACTCGATGGGCCGCGTCGACCTGACCGAGAACCACCCGGACGAGAAGCCGGTGTCGATCTCGGGCAAGGACGTGCGCGCGGCGCTGACGCAGGGGAAGCCCGTCGACCCGCGCATCATGCGCGAGACGACGTCGCGCATCCTCGGCGAAGCGATGGCCGAGGGCTGATAGACCTGCGCAGGATGACGCAGCCGCAGCGTGCGCCGCGGGTCGCGCGGCGCGACCCCTTCGACGCCGCTTTCGGCGCGGCGACTAGCTAGCCTGCGTTTCTCACCAGATCCCTACTGCGGCGGCCGATAGCACGGAATCTTCGCGAGCTTCTCCCTCTGGGCTCCTCGACGTACTGTTCGAGTACGCCTGCGTCGCCCTCCGGTCCGAGGCTCGCGAATCTTCCGCACTCTCGACCGCCTCGCGACGTGATCTGGTGAGAAATGCAGGCTAGCGTCGGCCTCATGAGCGGATCGGACGGCGGAGCCGGCAACGGCAGCAGCAAGGACCTCTTCGACCTGACCGGCCGCGTCGCCGTGGTGACGGGCGGCAGCCGTGGCCTCGGCCGCGAGATGGTGCTCGCCTTCGCCCGCCACGGCGCGAACGTCGTGATCGCGAGCCGCAAGATCGAGAAGTGCCAGGCTCTCGCGCGCGAGGTCGAGGCGGAGACCGGGCGGCACGCGCTCGCCGTCGGCTGCCACGTCGGCGAGTGGGGCCAGTGCGACGCGCTCGTCGACTCCGCCTACGAGGAGTTCGGCAAGGTCGACGTGCTCGTGAACAACGCGGGCATGTCGCCGCTCTACGAGACCCTCTCCGGCGTCAGCGAGGAGCTCTACGACAAGGTGCTCGCGGTGAACCTGAAAGGTCCGTTCCGCCTCTCGTCGCTCGTCGGCGAGCGGATGGCCGCGGGCAACGGCGGCTCGATCATCAACGTGTCGAGCGTCGCGGCCGTGCAGCCGAGCCCGATCGAAATCCCCTACGCCGCCGCGAAGGCGGGCTTGAACAACTTGACGCGCGGTCTCGCACGCGTCTTTGCGCCGAAGGTGCGCGTCAACTGCATCATGCCGGGCCCGTTCCTCACCGACATCAGCAAGGCCTGGGACCTCGAAGGCTTCAAGAAGTCCGCGAAATCGATCATCCCTCTCCAGCGCGGCGGCGAGGCGCACGAGATCGTCGGCGCGGCGCTCTACCTCGCTTCGGACGCTTCGAGCTACACGACGGGGTCGGTGATCAAGATCGACGGCGGGCTCGGCTTCGCCGCGGGCTGAGCTGCCGACGCCGTCCCCCGAGCACCAAACGCAGCCCCGTGCACGATCGTTCCCCGTCGTGATCTTCGAATGCCAACGAGCGAGACCGATGCACCGGAATGCTTGGGCACTTGCGACGAGAAGGGCTGCGGTGCTCGCAGGTTCGGTGATTCTCATCGTTGCGGCACTTGCCCACAGCTGCGCCTCGACGCAACAGCAGCCGAACGTCGTCCTGGTCGTCATCGATACCCTGCGAGCCGACCACCTCTCCGTCTACGGATATGAGCGCCGGACATCGCCGAATCTCGACCACTTCGCGCGGTCGGCGATGCGCTACACCCGTGTCTTCTCGACGGCCCCGTGGACGCTGCCCGCTCACGCATCCCTCTTTACGGGCAAGTTTCCATTCGAGCATGGCGCCCACGAGGTTCCCTCCCCTCCCGATGCGCCGGACAACGCAGCTCCACTCGACCGAAGCGAGTGGACTCTTGCTGAAGAGCTGCGCGAGCGTGGATATTCCACGGCCGACATCAGCGCGAACGCAGGCTATCTCGACCGCCACTACGGGCTCGATCAAGGGTTCGCGACGTACGACGTCGAGCATCTTCCGGGCGAACAGATCAATCGGAGGGTGAACGATTGGCTCGCGAAGACTCCCGCCCGCCCGGTCTTCCTCTACGTCAACTTCATGGAGACGCATCGGCCCTACGACACGAAGGTTCGCTCCCCCCAAAGCTGGCCGAACCACGCGGAGGCCGATCCTCACGAGCTTCTCGACCGACTCTATCGAGACGTGATGGGGGGTTCGGGCCCGGCGAACCCGCACCTTCGACAGAAAGTCGTCGACCAATACGACACCGGGGTACGAAACGCCGATCTCGCATTCGGGGAGCTGTTGAAAGTCCTCCGTTCGCACGGCCTCGAGGAGGACACCATCATCGTCGTGACCTCGGATCACGGCGAGTATTTCGGTGAGCACCGCCTGGTAGAGCACTCGAAGGACGTCTATCAGAGTGCGCTCCACGTGCCGTTGATCATGCGAACCCCGAACCAAACGCGCGAAGGAGTGAGCGACAGCACGCTGTCGAGCGTGAACGTGCCCGGCCTCATCCTCGCGGCAATCGGCGGAGCGCAGGTCGGCGATACGACATACCTCAGCCGGCAGCCGGGCCGTCATCCGATCATCAGCGAGAACTACTTGAGTCGGGTCAAAGATCTTCGCCATCCCATCTGGGGCGACCGTTTCCAGAGGATCCGGACCGCGATCTTCGACGAGAACTACAAGCTCATTCTCTCCTCGGATGGGCAGCACGAGCTATTCCGCTTGCCAGACGATCCCGACGAGACGAAGAATCTCTTCCGCAGCCACGAACGGGCGGCAGAGCGTTTGACGAGAGAGCTTCATGCCTTCATGGGAGCGACTCGTCGGCAGGTCGCCGATCCTTACGGAGACGCCCGCCGTGGGATGGGCGCGCCCCGATGACGACGGACGTTGGCGACTGCTCCGCAAGCGGATGTCCCGGTTCCCGCTCGGAGCAGCCCCTCACGGCGAAGGCAGGAGCGCGCATCGCGGGTCGACGTTGCAGTCGACGAGCCGAACCACTTCTGCGTCGGGCGGGTTCGTTTCGAGGAACCTCCCGATCCCCCGGGCATAGTACTTGCGCTCGAATGCGCCGGGCGAGAGCGGTGAGAAGTCGTACGTGACGACGCAGTCGCCCGCGCTGCAGAAGAGCTCGGCCAGCTCCGGTGGAACGAGCTCGTCGAGCTCCGGATCGACGCCGTACCGGTAGGTCGTCGACAGGATCCGGATCACGTCTTCCGCGTTGCCGGCGGAAAACTCCTGGCGGTGCACCTCACCCGGCGCGGGCGCGATCGGGAAGAGAATTCCGGGCTTGTCACCGTCCCGACCCGCCTTGAACGATCCATCGATGCGGATCAGCTCCGGCAGCGCGGGGACATCGCCGGCGAACGTCTCGAAGTCCTTCACCTCTTCGCCGCAGTAGAGCACGTCGCCGCTCCTCGCGTGCGCGAACCAGTCGTCCGTGTCCTCGATCACCTCGCCGGCGACCTCGACACGGTCGTTGACGACGATGCAGGTCACCCCCTCGACGAGCTTCGTTTCATCCAAAACCTCGATGACGATACGCTCTTCTCCGCCGGCGAATTCCCAATGGTGACCCGGCGCGAGCGGGAAGAACGGGTTCGGCGTCGTGAGGTCGGTGAAGTCGTCGTCGAAGTCGGCCGGGTCGAAGCCCGGGTCGTAGCGCGCTTCCCCGATCTCGCCGCAGAGGTCGCGGCGTGCAGCGTACTGCTCACGGCAGAGCGCCCGAGCCTCGACGCGCGCGGCCTCCGCTTCGTCGACGCACTCATTGCGCTCCTCGTCGTCGGAGACGTTGATGCAGACGGCCTTCGCCGTGAGGAAGTCTTCTCGCACCTCGAAGCGGCATGCGTCCAGCTGTGCAGCAGCGGTAGCCGAGCAGAAGCGCCCCTCGACGATCGCAGGAACCACTCCGGGAGCGAAGCCGACCGCGGCAGCGAGCGAACGTGTCGCCCAGCCCCTCACGTGTCCCCGGCAGCTCCGTCGAGTCGCGCCGTCCGGTGAATGTTGCATCTCGTCCCCCCGATCTATTTTGGCAAATATTTGCCAAAGACTAGATTCTGGGATCGAAATGCCAGATCATGGTAGCCGGGTCAACGTGAAAAACGACCTCGATCTCCCGCGGAGGCCCCGTCCATGAGCGATTCGTCCGGACAGGCGAACCGTCGGGCCCTCGCGGCCGCGCTCGATCGGATCTTCCGCGCTCTGGCGAGGCTCTGCCTGCGGCACGGACTCTCCTATGAAGCGACCGCCGAGATCGCGAAGCGCGCCTTTGTCGACACGGCGAGGCGCGAGTTCCGGATTCCGGGCCGCAAGCAGTCGGCCTCGCGAATCGCGCTTCTCACCGGGCTCCACCGGAAGGACGTCGGCCGGATGATGAAGGCCGAGCAGCCGGCGGACCCGGTCGCCGAAGCGCGCGTCGCCTACGCCGCTCGCGTGATCGGCGGCTGGCGGCGGGACGAGACGTTTGCGGACCCGCGCGGCGGACCCGCGGCACTGCCCTTCGAAGGCGGCGCGTCGAGCTTCGTCGATCTCGTGAAGCGCCACGGTGGCCGCGACGTCCCGGGTCGAGCGGTGCTCGACGAGCTGACGCGCGTCGGCGCGGTATCCCGGCTTCGCGACGGCCGGATCAAGCTCGTCGCGCGCGCCTACGTACCTGCCGCTGCCTCGGTCGAGAGCCTGGCCATCCTCGGCAGCGACGTCGCCGATCTCATCGCGGCCATCGACCACAACCTCTCGAGTGGTCCGGATGCGGGATTCTTCCAGCGCCGCGTCTCCTACGACGACATTCCTGCCGAGGCGGTCGACGAGCTTCACGCGCGCGTCCGGCGCGAGGGTCATTCCCTGCTCGAGCGGCTCGATCGCGTTTTCGCACGGCACGATCGCGACTCGAATCCGAAGTCGCAGGGAACCGGACGCAAGCGGGTCATGACCGGCGTGTACTTCTTCGTCGAAGACGTCGAGCCGGACGAGGAGAAGAAACCGTGATGATCGCGAAGAGCGCAAAGCGACACTCGACGCTCCGGCGTCTCCCGCTGCTCGCCGTCGCGGTGGGCTGCGGCTCGAATCTGAGCATGGGGGGCGGCATCGCCGGGACCTCCTCGGTGTCGGGGCCGATCTCGGGCTTCGGGAGCATCATCGTCGGTGGCGTCGAATTCGACACGGGCTCCGCCACGGTGACGATCGAAGGCAATCCCGCGGACGTTGCCGATCTACGCCTCGGAATGGTGGCGCTGGTGCGGGGTACGATCGAGCCGCGACGCGCCGCCGGCGTCGCCGAGACCGTTCGCGTCGATCACCTCGCTCGAGGACCGCTCGCGCTCGTCGATCCGGGTGCTGCGCGACTCTCGCTCCTCGGGCAGGAGATCGTCGCCGACGCGAGCACGGTCTTCGAGCCCGTTCCCTTCGCGGAGCTCGCGCCGGGCGACCGCGTCGCGGTCAGCGGCTTTCTCGGCGGCGATGGCCGCATCCGTGCCACGCGGATCGCGGCGCCCGAGGACGGAGAGATCGAGCTGACCGGCCTCGTCGCCGATCTCGACCCGGCCGCGCTGACCTTCCGCATCGGGGGCCTCGTCGTCCAGTTCGCCGGCGCGGTCGTCGAGGGCGCGCCGAGCGGCGGCCTCGTGGACGAGCTTCTCGTCGAAGTGGAAGCGGAGGTTCCTCCGGCGAACGACGTCCTCACGGCGGTCGGCGTCGAGGTGTTCGATTCGTCGCTCGCCGAGGAAGGCGACGGCCTCGACGTCGAGGGCTTCGTCACGCGGGTCCCTTCGCCCGACGAGCTCGTGCTGAACGAGACGCAACCGGTCCGGCTCACGGCCGAGACGCGATTCGAAGGCGGCGATCGCGCCGATCTCGTCGTCGGCGCCCGGGTCGACGTCGAAGGTGTCGCCGGGGAGGGCGGACTTCTCATCGCACGAGAGGTCGAGTTCCTGCGGTAGCCGAGACCGAATCCCCTACGCCGCAGGCCGGTGCACACTCGACAGCTCCGACGCGAACAGAGCGTGCGTCCGCGCCATCAGCTCCTCGACGGAAAGATTCGCGAAGCTCTCGGGCGGGATCTCGTCGAGGATGCGCACGCGGATGTCGTGGTGCCCACGCAGCGTGAAGCCGCGCTTCGGAAGCGCGTGGCTCGTGCCCTCGACGACGATCGGCAGGAGCGGCACGCGCTCCGACTTCGCGAGCTGGAACGCGCCGCGCTTGAACGGCTTCAATCGCCCGTCTGCGGAGCGCGTTCCCTCCGGGAAGATCATCACCGAGCTGCCCTCGGCGAGCGTCTTCTCGCACGCGGACATCATCGCGGTGATGCTCGCCGCGTCGCCGCGGCGAAGCTTGATGTAGCGGTTCATCGACATGTTCCACCCGATGCACGGCACGCGGAAGATCTCGATCTTCGAGACCCACTTGTAGTGCACGAAGAGACGGAACAGCACGAGGATGTCGAGCAGCGACTGGTGGTTCGCGACCATCACGTACGCGCAGTCGCGGCGAATCCGCTCGCGCCCGCGGATCGTGACCCGCCAGATCGGATTGAGCCACGTGTAGATCGACGCCCAGAAGCACGTGAACAGGTGCAACGCGCGAAGCCGCCGATCGAAGAGGACCGTCACCGCCCAGATCAATACCGCGACCGGAAAGAGCAGGAGCGAGCTCACGGTGATGAAGACCCAGAACAGGGAGGAGAGGACAGTAGCGAGCATTTCGGCCTTCCCTAGCGCAGCCGTCCGGACGCCGCACCCGTTCCACGCGCGTACAGACGAGGGCGGAATCCGAGCGGTCGGACCGGAGGAGAGGCGTGCTAGCCTCCCGCGATGTCCTCGGAGCGCGTCGTTACCGTTTCCCGGTCCGTCTGGTCGCGGCAGGCGCTCGAGGGCTACCGCGAGATGTGGCGTCTCGCTTGGCCGGTCAGCGTTTCGTCCGCGACGGTGATGCTCGCGCAGATCGCGAACCTGTTCTGGATCGGACACCTCGGAACCGAAGCCGTCGCCGCGGTCTCTCTTTGCAGCCACGTGCTGTTCATGGCGTTCGGGCTGACGCAGATCGTCTCCGTCTCCGGCGTCGCCGTGGTCGCGCGACGTATCGGTGAGGGGGACGCGCGCGAGGCGTTCGCCGCTTCCGTGCACGCAGCCGTGCTCGGCGCGATCCTCGGCGTGATCGTCGGCGGCGCCGGCTGGCTCGGTGCCGGTCCACTCGTCGCGTTCTTCGACACGGAGCCGGCGGTGACGCGGGTCGCGGTACCGTTCCTCGAGATCACGCTCGCGGCGCACGCCTTCTTCTTCGTCTCGATGGCGCTCGGCGCGGCATACCACGGGATGGGCGACACGCGTACGCCGATGATCGTGAGCACGGCGGTCGTCGCGCTCAATGCGATCCTCGATCCGCTCCTGATCTTCGCGCCGGGCGAGCTCGTGGTCGGCGGCTTCGACGTCGGCTTCCTCGGCCTCGGCCTCGGCGTGCAAGGTGCTGCGATCTCCGACGTGATCGCGACGGCGCTCGGCTGCTTCGTATTCCTCGCACTCTGGCTCCTCGATGGCCCGTTCCCGAAGGCCGCGCGCGGCGCGGTACGCATCCGTCCGGTCGAGCTCTGGCGTCTCCTCGAGATCGGGATCCCGGCGAGCGTCAGCATGCTCGCGCGGCCGCTGTCGACGTTCTTCCTCCTGAAGGTGATCGCTTCGTTCGGCACCGCACCGCTCGCGGCGTTCGGCATCGCACTGCGCGCGTTCTCGCTGAACTGGATCCCCTACTCCGGCTTGAACGCCGCGGTCGCGACGCTCGTCGGACAGCGGCTCGGTGCGCGCGACCAGGGCGGCGCCTGGCGCGTCGTCGAGCGCGGCCTCGCTCTGGGGACGGCTCTCGGCTTCGCGTTCTGCGCCGCCTACGTCGCCTGGGCGGAGGAGTTCATCGCGTTCTTCGACGCGTCGCCGGCGGTGATCGCGGCCGGCGTGCCGTTCCTGCAGATGATCGCGGTCGGGATCCTGTTCAACGGACCGGCGCTCCCGATGTCCGCGGCGATGAACGGCGCGGGCGACACGCGTCCGCCGATGATCGCGGCGTTCCTCGCGAACTGGCCGTTGAAGCTGCCGCTCGCGTGGGCCCTCGCGATCCCGTTCGGACTCGGCGTCGAGGGCGTGTGGTGGGGGATGTTCGTGTCGATCCTCGCGGAAGCGGTCGCGCTCTGGCTCTGGTTCCGTCGCGGCCGCTGGACGCAGACGTCCGTCTGAGGACGCGCCTCTACGACGGTCCGCGGAGCTCGAGAGCGCTCACGAGGAGCGTGATCGTCGCGATCCAGCTCCCGACGATGCGATACGCGACCTGCGTCCAGAACGCGTCGAAGCGGAGCATCAGCGAGACGACGTTGCCGAGGATCAGGAGCACGCCCGCGACGAGCCCCGGGACGTAGAGAAGCGGACGCTCGATCTCCTCGAGCTCGCCGAACGTCGCGGAGTAGCCGTGCGAAGCCGCCACGATCGCCGCGAACACGACGAGGGCGATCCAGTGGGGCGCCCACCGAGCCGCGACGAGGATTCCTGCGATCAGCGCGCCGGCGCGAGCGACCCAGGGAAGCGACGGCAGCGCGACTCTCGTCGCCGCGAGCGCGCTGCCGAGGAGCGTCGCAACGAGGATCGCTCCGAGGAGGCTCGGCAGGTTCGGCTCGGGCTGCTGCCCGGCGAGGAGCGCCAGTGCCAGCACGACGAGCAGCGACTCCGGATGCGTGACCGGCTGCAGTACGCCGGCGTAGAAGTCGCCCGCCGCGAGCGTCCCGTGCGCGAACGCGACGGTCGGGACGAGACAGAGCGCCGCCGCGAGACCGGCGACACACGCGAGCCCCCCCGCCCTCACGCGAGGAGCAGGCTCGCCGCGAGATAGAGCCCGATGATCACGATCACCGTTCCGCCCGCGCGCAGGATGTGGAGACCCGAAGGGAGCTTGATCACGAACCCGATCAGGATGCCGGTGAGATGGATCAGCCCCGTCGAAAGCACGAAGCCGGCGCTGTATTCGACGGCGCCCACCTGCCCGGGAAGCTCGAGGCCGTGCGCGTAGCCGTGAAAGATCGCGAAGAACGCGACGAGGAGCGCCGCCACCCAGAGCGGCGGCCGCTGATCGAGCGCGATCATCGAGCCGAGGACGATCACCGACATCGCGATGCCGAGCTCGACCCACGGCACCGGCAAGCCGATGATTCCGGCGACCCCGCCGAGGGCCATCACCATCGGGAACGCGACGGGGAGGATCCACAGCGCCGGCGGGCCGAGCTGCGCGCCCCAGATGCCGACCGCGAGCATCGCGAGCACGTGATCGATGCCGCCGAGCGGGTGCAGGAAGCCGGCCCAGAACCCGCCGATCGAGCCGGTGTGCGCCTGCGCGACGCTCGGGAGAAGCACGAGCACGAGGGCGCCGACGAGGACGCCCGTCCTCTCGAAGCGAAGCGTTCTTCTCGACATGCGGTCGACGATACGGGGTCGCCGCCGACTCCGGCAAGCGGACGGTCCCGCTCGCTCCCAGGCGCTCTAGAGAGCCTTGCCGCTCGCGATCACCGTCGCGCGCGCCACGAGCGTCGCGGTCAAGCCCAGTGCAGCATCCGGTGCGTCTCGAGGAGACGTTGGCGGATCGGGATGTCGAACGGGCAAGCCGCCTCGCAGGGGGCCGGGCAGTGCGTGCAGCTCGAAGCGGAGCGCGCCACGTCGACCTTCGCGTACATCCGCATCGCTTCGCGCTGCTGCTTGTACGTCTCGGCGTACATGCGGAAGCGCAGCAGGTCGTCGATCGCGACCTCGTTCGGACAGGAATCGAGGCACTCCCCGCAGCCGGGCCGGCAGTACCGGTTCGACACGAGCCGGTCGTACTTCTCGAGCACGGCCGTGTCCTGCGACGTCATCGGCTGTCCCGACGCGTACAGGTACTCGTCGATCTGCGGAAAGTGGGCGATCGTCACGACGAGACCGCTCACGTCGGGATTCGACAGAACCCACTTGAACGCGGCCTGCGCGAACGACTCGCGCTCCGTCGGCGTGAAGTCCGCGAGCTGGCTGTGGTACGCGCCCTTCAGCGTCTTCATCGCGACGACGCCGACGCCCTTCTCCTTCGCGTCGTGGAAGATGTCGTGCAGGTCGGGCCAGTTCTTGAAGTTGTACGCGACCATGATGACGTCGAAGCGGCCGCTGTCGACCGCGTGGCGCATCACCGTCTCGAGGTCCGGCGTGTGGCTCGAGACGCCGAGGAAGCGGACCTTCCCCTGCTCCTTCAACCGGCCTGCTGCCTCGTGGATGTTCGGCGCCATGAGCCGGTCGACCGTGTTCACCGCGTGGATGTGCACGAGGTCGAGGTACTCGAGGTTCATCCGCTTCAGGCTCGCGTTCACCGACTCGATCACCTCGGAGACCGGCGTGTCGTCGGCGAGGTGGCCGTCCGTCGTGCAGAATTTCGAGACGATGAAGAGCTGGTCGCGCGGCGTCCCGCGGATGCCCTCGCCGAGCGTCGTCTCGGAGACCGCGTCGGAGTAGTCCGGCGACGTGTCGAAGTAGTTGACGCCGCGCTCGATCGCGCGGCGGACGACCTTCGGATCGGTCAGGTCCGAGCAGCCGAACGAGATGTCCGACATCGCGAAGCCCGTCTTCCCGAGCGGCCGGTGCGACACGACCTTCGAGTCCGCCCAGCGCGCCTGCGGCGCCTCCGCCTCGGGCGCTTCGCGGACGAGGAAGAGCTGCGTCCCGTACTTGCAGGCGGCGACCGCCGCGGCGCCGCCGGCTACGACGCCCCCCGAGGTGAGGAGCGTGCGCCGGCTGATGCGCGGGTTTTCCTTCCCGTCCGTGTCCGCCATTCGTACCTCCCGTCGTCGTTCGACTCTCACGAGCCTACACGGGCGGGAGCCGGATACAACCGCGAGCTCAGCGACGCGGCAGGCGGCGCGGGATCGACGGCGTGCAGCGGATGCTGCCGCGGCCGATCGGCGCGCGATGCGCGAGGAAGCTCGACGGCGTGCAGAGCGAGCCCGACCCGAGCGTCGAGGCGAGAGGCGCACCGGGATTGCTGTAGCGGAAGCGCACCACGTCCGTGCCGTTGCCGAACGCGTTCCCGAAGTTCGCGAGGTAGACGTCGCGCGTGTCGAAGCCCGGCCCCTGCCCGAACGCGAGGTTCGAAGGCCAGTTGAGGAGCGGATCCTCCGAGAGCTCGACGACCTCGCGCGAAGGCGTCACCGCGAGGAGCATCCCGCCCCCGACGACGAGCAGGTTTCCCGCGCGGTCGAACGCGATGCCGTCCGCGATCGGCAATCCTTCCGCATAGAGCTCGGGCTCGCCGAGCGAGCCGTCGGAGAGAAGCCGCATCCGGATGATGTGTCCCGGGAGCGTCAGCGCGACGTAGAGCCAGCTCTGGCCGCCGGTCTCCCACGTCGCGAGGCCGTTCGGGAAGTTGAGTCCGCTCGCGAGAACGAAGGGCTCGCCGTCGATGATCTCGACGATGTTTCCGCTCGTCGAGCCGCTGACGAAGACGCGCCCGCTGCGGATCGATTGCACGACGAAGTTCGGGCCGCCGATTCCCTCCGCGAAGAGAGTCGACTCGCCGTCGGGCGTCACCGCCCAGATGCGATCGTTCGGAACCGAGGTCGCGAGGATGCGGCCGTCGGCGAGGACCGTGATGCCCGCGAGCGGTCCCTGCACCGTCGCGAGGAGCTCGCCGACGCCGTCCGGCCCGAAGCTCAGGAGGTCGCCCGTCGTGCTGCCGACGATCAGCCGACCGTCGCGCGTGAACGCGAGCCCTTCGGGCCCGGCGAGATCGCCCGCGAAGACCTCGACGGGTCCCGCAACCGGCGGCCGCGCCGCGGCGGGCACGGCAGAGAGAGCGACGAGTACGACGAGCGCGGCGGCGAGAGTCGCGACACGGGAGAGGCGAGCGGGAGTCGGCATGAGCGGCTTTCCTTTCGTCCGGGAGCGAGAACGAGCGCGACTCTACCCCGCGCCCGGCCCCGGACGGAAGGGCGACGCTCAGGGCTCCACGGTGTGCTCCCCGTCGACGTTCTCGAACGCGTGTGGACGGCGCAGGAGAGGAAGTGGTCGTCGAGGAGCCCCACGACCTTCCGCTGCTCGGCATCGATGCCGGCCTCGAGCGTCGCGACGGGATCCTCCGTCTCGCCGTACTCGTTCGACACGAACGTCTTGATCGCGTCCTCGAGCCCGGGGCCGAAGCGCACGAGGTGCTGCGACATCGGCTCCCCGCCCATCTGCGCGACGACGAGGTGCGGGTAGGCCTCCACTCGTCCACCGTCTCGAAGAACGCTGGCGCCCGCCGCCAAGCGAGGTTGGCGAGACCGCCAGCGGACGTATGCGCCGCGAGGCGGGCTCTATGCCTTCCTTCGGCTGCCGCGCGCGGGCCGGAGGCCGAGCGCGGGCACGAGACGCCGGTGCAGCAGCGCGCGGAGCTCGGACTCGTCGCGGCCTTCCGGGGACTCCAGCAGGAGGAACGAGAACAGGAAGCGGACGAGGACCTCGCCGATCTCGTCGAGCTCGGCCTCGTCGAACCGGTGGCGGCGAACGATGCTCCCGAGCGCGCCACGCAGGAACGCGCGCGGGCGAGCCGAGAAGATCCCCTCCGTGTCGAGCCCTCCGGGCGAGAACAGCAGACCGAGCGTCGGGTCGGCGGGCAGCTCGCGAAGGAAGAAGAGCAGCGCCTCGACGACGCGATCCGCATCCGCGTCGAAGGATTCGAGGTGCTCGAAGAGCCTCCCCGAGAGAAGCGCCGCCGCGCGGTACTGCGCGAGGGTCAGGATCTCGTCGCGGTCCTTGAAGTAGGCGTAGACGGTCGGGCGAGTGACGCGCGCCTCGGCGGCGATGTCGCCGACGCTCGTCTTCTCGCGGCCGAAGCGGCGAACGCAGCGAATCGCGGCGTCCATCAGGCGATCGCGCGCCTCGCTCTCCCCGGAGGGGCTGCTTCCCGCCCACGCGGACCGGCGCATGATCTGACTTTACACAGATAGTCTTATCTGTCAAATCGACGGCATGGCACGACTCGCGATGCTCGTCCTCATCGCCGCGGCCGGAGCGAGCGGCTGCCTCTGGCGTCTCTTCCCCGAGCCGTACGCGGTCAACACGCCGGTGCTGCACTTCCTGCTCGGAACGTCCGCCGGGGCGCCCGACGCGGAGGCTCTCGAGCAACGCATCCGTGTTCCGGAAGGCTTCGCCGTCGCCGTCTACGCGGACGGGCTCGCCCGCCCGCGCTTCCTCGGCTTCACGCCCGCGGGCGATCTCCTCGTGAGCCAGCCGAACGACGGACGCATCCTCCTCCTCGAGCGGGATGCGAACGGCGACGGGCGAGCGGACGGCGAGCGCGTGCTGCTCGACGGCCTGGCGTGGCCGCACGGATTCGACGTCCACGACGGCTGGCTCTACGTCGCACAGTCGGAGTCGCTCGTGCGGATCCGCTTCGACGCGGAGGGCGGCGAGGTGCACGGTCCGCTCGAGACGCTGGCTCCGCTGCCCGAGGGCGTCGGACACTGGTACAGGAACGTCCGGATCGGCCCCGACGGGCGCGCGTACGTGACCGTCGGCTCGAGCTGCAACGTCTGCGAGGAGGAGGATCCGCGCCACGCGACGATGCTCCGCTTCGCGCTCGACGGCTCGGAAGAGGAAACGGTCGCGCGCGGTCTCCGCAACGCGGAGGGCTTCGACTGGCAGCCCGTTTCGGGAGAGATCTACGCGACCGAGGCGGGACGCGATTTCCTCGGCGACGACTTCCCTCCCGAGGAGCTGAACCGCATCGTCCCCGGCGGCTTCTACGGCTGGCCATACGCGAACGGCGAGAACGTTCCCGATCCGGACTTCGGCGAAGGGAACGAGGCCGTGATCGCGACTGCCCTTCTGCCCGCGCACCAGTTCCCGGCGCACACGACGCCGCTCGGCATCACGTTCCTTCGCGACTCGAGCTGGCCCGAAGACTATCGCCACGCCGCGCTCGTCGCGCTGCACGGCTCGTGGAACCGGAACCGGAAGCAGGGCTACGAGGTGGTCTCCCTGCACTGGAAGGAGGACGGACGGATCGAGGAGCGTGCGTTCCTCTCCGGCTTCCTCCGCGAGGACGACGTGATCGGCCGCCCCGTCGACGTCGCCGAAGGCCCCGACGGCGCCGCGTACGTCTCGGACGATCACGCGGGAGCGATCTACCGCGTGTACCCGGGAGAAGGAGAAGGCGCGCTCCGCATCGCGTCGGGCCCACCGTCCGCAGCACCGGCGGCCGTCGATCCGCTCGCCGGGCTCTCCGAGCGCGAGCGCCGCGCTCTGGTCGAGGAGGGAGCCGCGCTCTTCATGCAGTGGGAATGCGCTCGCTGTCACGATCCGGAGCGTCGCGCGCCGGGTGTCGTCACGCTCCCGCTCTCGAACCTCGCGGCGCGCTGGAACGTCGACGGGCTCGAGGCCTTCCTCGCGCGTCCGCGCCCGCCGATGCCGACGTTTCCGCTGGGCGAGCCGGAGCGCCGCGCACTCGCCGTCTACCTGCTCGCGGAGCGTTGAGCGCGACCGCTCACACGCGCGAAGCGGCGCTCGCGACCCGCCGTACGAGCCCCGTCGAGCAACACAGGATCCTCGAGAGCGCGGCGTGCAGCTCCGCCACGGGAAGCCGCTCTACGACCTGCTCCTCGGCGTGCTCGCGGCGGCGCGGCGGCGCGGGCTTCGCGCGGAGGTGCCGCCGATCCATCTGTACTACGTCCTGATCGGCTCGATCGGGATGATCTTCAGCCAGGCCGAGGAGTGCCGCCGCATCACCGGCATCGATCCGACGGCGTCCGAGGAGATGATCGAGGCGCACGCCGAGGTCGTGGAGCGCATGCTCCTGAATCTACTCGCGGACGGCTGACGAGCGCAGCGGCTCGGGTCAAACCAGCTCGACCGGGTCTCCGACCGCGACCTCGCCGGCCGCCTCGACCGTCGCGTAGACGCCGAGGTTCTGGTTCGCATCGCGCACGATCGCGCGCAGCACCGTCGGATCGCCCGGCAGATCGTCCACGGCGCGCGTCGTCATGCTGCAGCGCATGGTCGGGATCGTCACGCCGATCGTGACGCCACCGACACGGACCTTCCGTCCGCACCACGCGGTCTCGACGAATCCGCTCGTCCCGCCCGTGGGCTCGACGAGGAAGTTCGGCCGGAAGCGAGCGCGCTCGAACCGCGCCGTCGGAGCGAGCGCGGAGAGCGCGCGTAGCGACGCCGTGGTCATCAGGTGCAGCGGAGCGAGATCGAAGTACGTCCCGAGTGGCGACGTGAACTCGAAGATCTCGGGCGGCACGACGGAGAAGTCCGGAAGCGGCTCGTCCGGCAGCCGGCCGAAGATCTGCCGCAGCTCCTTCTCGAAATCGGGATCGTCGGGCTGTCCGCGGCGATAGTGATCTCGGTCCTCCGCCGGCCGAAGCGAGCAGAGCTTGACGGCCCGTCCGACGAGCGCCGAGAGCCGCGCGTCGACGTCGGAGTCGCCGCTGCGCACGCTCGTCTCGTCCGGCAGCGTGATCGTCACGGGAGGCACGTGCGCGGCGCTCGGCTCCGCTTCGTACGAAGCGCGGCAGCGCATCAGGACCGGCATCTTCTTCGCGCCGCGGATCTCCGCCGCTGCTTCGTCGCGAAGAGCCCAGCCGCGGTCGCCCGGAATCCCGCGCTCGCCCACCTCCGCACGCTCGCGGCGCTCGCCCGCCATCGACTTGACGGGATAGCGCCAGATCTCCTTCACGTGTCCGACGACGGCCATGGGCCTCCCTCTAGCGCACGGATCCGCGCGACGTCATCCGGCCGGCGCAGGGGATCCCTGCATCGCGAGCGCGAAGATCTTCTGCGCCGCGGGCCGCGCGAGCGCGGTCCGGAGCCAGCCGCGGGCGCGCGGGAACGGATGCAGGTCGATCTTCACGAGAAAGACGGGCGCGACGACCGCGGCGACGTTCAGGTCCGCGACGGTGAAGCCGCCGCCGAGGAGATGCTCTCGCCCGGCGAGCGCCTCCTCGAGGACCGCGAGCCGTCCGCGAAGCGTCGTCTCGGCCGTCGCTTCGACGGCGAGGTCACGCTCCGGCTCGGGTCCGCTCCGGCTCTTCAGGAGCGAAAGCATCGGCCCGTCGACGTCCGTCTGCGCCCAGATGCTCCACTGCACGGCGTGCGCGCGCCCGGCGGTGCCTTCGGGCGGCAGGAGCCGGTAGCGCTCGGAGAGGTAGAGGTTGATCGCGAGCGAGTCCCACACCACGACGTCGCCGTCGACGAGCGTCGGCACGCGACGGTTCGGATTCAGGCGCGCGAGCTCGGCGCACCCCGCCACTTCCTCCGCGGTGTGCAACGGGACGAGCTCGTGCTCGAGACCGCCTTCTTCCAGCATCCAGAGCACGCGGTGCGTGCGGTTCGGTGGAGCACCGAAGACCCGGATCATGCTCGATCCCCTTCTCGGGCTTCTCGCCCGGTCTCAGCTTCGGAGGAGCTCCCGCAGCAGCTCCGAGTTCCGAGCGGCGGAGTGCGCCGTCTCGCGCGAGATCTCGCCGCGCCGGAAGAGATCGGCGAGCGAAAGCTCGAGAGAGACCATGCCCTCCTCGCGCCCCGTCTGGATCTGGCTCGCGATGTGATGACCGCGGCCCTCGCGAATGGCATGCGCGACGGCGTGGTTCACGATCGTCTTCTCGATCGCGGGCACGAGGCGGCCCGGTCGCGTCGAGGGGAGCAGGAGCTGCGTCACGATCGCCCGCAAGACGCTCGCGAGCTGCAAGCGCACCTGCCCCTGCTGGTACGGTGGGAACGCGTCGACGATCCGATCGATCGCCATCGCGGCACCGCCCGAGTGCAGCGTCGAGAGCACGAGGTGCCCCGTCTCCGCGGCCGTCAGCGCCGCGGCGATCGTGTCGGGGTCGCGCATCTCGCCGACGAGGATGACGTCCGGCCCCTCGCGCAGCGCGGCGCGCAAGCCCCCGGCGAAGCTCTCGACGTGGCGCCCGAGCTCCCGCTGGTGGATGAGCGAGCGGCCGTGCGCATGCTCGAACTCGATCGGGTCCTCGAGCGTGACGATGTGGTACGCGCGCGTCTGGTTCAGATGATCGATGAGCGCGGCGAGCGTCGACGATTTCCCCGAGCCGGCGGGTCCGACCATCAGCACGAGGCCGTCGCGGTACTCCGCAAGAGTCCGCAGGTCCCCGGGCAAGCCGAGCCCCGCGAGCGTGCGGATGCGCCGGTGGATCGGCCGCAACACCGCGGCGATACCCTCGCGATGCCGGAAGACGTTCGCGCGCACGCGGCCGACGCCCAGGTCGAGACCGAGGTCGACGCTGCCGTGGCTCTCGAGCACCGCGCGCTGCGCTTCGTCGATGCGGAGGAGAGAGAAGATCCCCTCCGCCGTGCACCGCGTGCCGGGGATCTCCTCGACGTCGCGATCGACGCGCATCCGCGCGTCCGCCGCGGTCGAGAGGAAGAGGTCCGTCGCCTCGACCTCGAGGGCCCGCGCCACGAGCGGCTCGAGCATCGCCGCTTCCGCGACGTCGTCCGGGTGAGGTGGCCTCGCCTCGGCCGAGCCGGTCGCGCGAGCTTCTCGCACGGGCCGAGCGGCGCTCGAAGCTCCTGGCCCGTCGGCGAGCCGGACCTCGAGCCGCTTCGTTCCGTCGAACTCGACCTCGAACGCCGTTCGTTCGCCCTTGGCCTCGAGCATGTAGCGATCGACGACGCCGGCGCTGCGCAGCTCCTCGACGAAACGAGCGAGGATGCCTCCTTCGAGCGCCGGCATCGAGAGCACGCGGCGCTCGCCGGCCTTGATCAGCGCGGGCACCTCCCCCGCGTTCAGGACGAGCGCTTCCGCGCCCTGCGCGAGCATCAAGTTCAGAAGAGCGTCGACTCCGGGCATGCCCGCATTCTGGCAGGAGCCGGCGAACAGTTGCCAGCCGAGCGCGGCGCGGCCCGGCCCGGCCCGTCAAGCGACCGCGAGCACCTCCGCGACGCCCTGCTCGAGACACTCGACCAGGCGCTCCGGATCCGGAACCGCGGCCCGGTCCGTGTTGACGGCGATGCCGAGGTCGCCCTTGTAGCTGAAAAGAGTGATGTTGGCGGCGGCGCCCGAGAGCGGCCCGAAGCCGTAGATCTGCTCGATGCGCGCGCCCGAGAGGTACACCTCGGACGGCGGACCGGGCACGTTGCTCGTCACGAAGTCGACGCCCTTCAGCATCGCGCCGAAGGCCGTCGTCGTGACCGCCGTGGGAAACCGGTTCAGGACGGAGCTGATCTCCTCGACGATCGGCAGAGCGGGCTCGTTGCGCTGCTTCTGCACGCGGTCGCGGATCTCGCGCATGCGCGCGATCGGATCCGGGATGTCGAGCGGCACGAGAAATCGGACCGGCACGAACTGATTGCCCGCCTTCGTCTTCGTTTCGGAGCTCTGCAGATTGATCGGCATGCTCATGCGAAGCTCTTTCGCGTTGGCGCCTAGCGCTTCGTGGTAGAGACGAAGCCCGCCGGTGACCATCGCGACGAAGGCGTCGTTCAACGTCCCGCCGGCCTTCCGTGCGGCCGCCTTCGTCGGTGCGAGCGGCACGCGGAGCGCGTCGAAGCGCCAGCGAGAGGAGCGGCCGCGCATCAGCGGGCTCGCGGGCTCCGAGACGGGTCGAAGGAGGCGTCCGACCGAAGCGAGCGCTCCCGTCAAGTCGCGCGCTGCGCCGACGGGATCGCGCGCGACACCGGCGAGGCTCTCTCCGAGAGCATTCCACGTTCGCTTGACGCGGTCTGCCTGCTTCCGGCGCTCGTGGTCGAGAGCGTCGAGGAATCGCTCCGCCTGGCTCATCAGGTGGACGGGCGGTGCGTCGGGCATCGGGTCGAGGTCGCTGTCCGGCTCCGGCTCGCGCGTTCGCTCGACCATGCTCCTCGTCATCCGCACGAGGCCGACGCCGTCCGAGAGCGAGTAGTGGAGCTTCATCACCATCGCGGCACGGCCCTCCTCGAGGCCGTCGGCCACGAGCAGCTCCCAGAGAGGCCGATCGCGGTCGAAGCCCTGCATCGCCATCGGCTGCACCATGTCGAGGAGAGCGCGCATCGAGCCGTCGCCCGGGACGCGCGCCTGACGCACGTGGAAGGCGAGATCGAAATCGGGATCGGCCTCCCAGCGGGGCGGCGCCATCGAGTACGGATTCGAGACGACGCGCTCGCGAAGCCGCGGCACGATGCGCGTCGCGCGGTCGATCTTCGCGAGGAGGCGCTCCCGATCGGGCGCCCGGTCGAGCACCCAGACGACGGTGATCGTCGAGCGCAGGAGCGGATCCCGCTCGATGTGCCACATGAGCGCGTCGGCATCGCTCATGCGATTGTCGAACTGCACGCCTTCGGACATCGCGGAACCCTCCCGCGCGGCAGTATAGGCAGGGTCCGCGGTGCAGAGCTACGCCTGCTCGAGCCCGCTTCGCTCCCTTGACGCCGGCAGCGCGGCCCAGCAGGGTGAGCGGGACGTGGATCGCTCCAGGCTCCGCACCACTGCGGTCCCATCGGGCCGTTGGCTCGCCGTCGCCGCGGCGCTCCTACTTCTTTCCGGGCCCGCTCTCGCGCTCGAGCCGCAGGATCCCGAGTGGGAGCAGCTCCTCCATGCCTACCTCGTCGATCCGGAAGGCAACCGCGAGGCGGTCCTGGCGCTCGGCAAGAGCGGCACCGAGGGACTCGGCGCACCGGCGATCCTGCTGATCGCCGACGCGCAGTTTCGCGCCGGAGAGTACGGCGAAGCGCGCCGGCTCTTCCGTCAGGTGGTCGAGCAGGAAGAGGTCGAGGACCGGCCGACCGCCGCGAGCAGCATCGGCCACTTCGGGCTCGCGATGGTCGAGGTCGAGGGCGGCGACTTCGCCGGAGCCTACGAAGAGTTCGGCCGTGCCGGCGGGCCGGAGAGCCAGGTCGCGGTCTGGGCGAAGCTCGGCACGGCACAATCCGCGGCCGCGATCGGCAAGACCGACGAGGCGCTCGAAGCGCTGCAGGAGCTCTCGGCGACCGAAGACCTCGCACCGCCTCTCCGCGAAGCCGCTCTCTTCTCGGAAGCCTCGGTGCACTTGCGCAACGGCGACACGGAGAAGGCCGCGGCGCTGCTCGATCAGGTGATCGGCGGCTCGAACCCGCGACTCGCGACGGAAGCGGCGTACGCGAAGGCGCAGCTCGAGCGGAAGAACGGCGACCCGCGTGCGGCGCGAAAGGAGCTCGAAGGCTTGCTCGCGAAGTGTCCCGACGAGAACGCCGGCGAAGCCGAGCCGTCTGCCGATGCCGATGCCGACGCCGACGCCGACGCGAAGAAGGATCGAGAGCGTCGCCGCATGGAGCGTCGCCTGGGCGAGCTCGACCCGAGCGCCATCATGCAGGCGTGGGTGCAGAACTACCGCGAGATGCCGCTCGTCTCGTGGCGAGGACGCGAGACGCCGCCGTTCGGCTTCGGCGGGTGCTCGCTCGCGCGCACCGCGCTCGCGAGCCTCGAGGAGCTCCCGGTCGAAACGCCGGTCGTCGCCGGAGCGGGAGCTCCGCCGGCAGCGAGTGCGGGTGCGGGTGCGACGACCGGCGCCGTCGCCGCGACGTCGCTGCCGAACGAGGTCGCTTCGGCGGGAACGAGCGAAGCGACCACCCCCGAGCAGACGGCAGAAGGCTCGTCGCTCGTCTGGCTCGGAATCCTCGCCGCGATCGTCGGCGTCGCCGGAGTGCTCTACTTCGTGCTGCGCCGCGGCTGAGCGTCGCTCAGAACTGGAAGCCGAGGCCGATCGCCGGGCCGTTCATCTGGAGGGAGAGATCGACGTCGATCCCGTCGACGTTCTCCTCGACCTCGACGGAGTACGCCTTGTATCCGGCGTAGACCGAGAAGCTCGAGCCGAGGAACTTCCACGGCGTGCTCCACGCAAGCGTGCTGACGATGTTCCAGGCGAGGTCCGAGCCGATGCCCCAGCCTCCGATGTCGCCGCGGAACGTCAAGCTGAACAATCCGGCCTCGCTCCTCTCGAAGAACGGCACGAAGAAGCGGCCACCGACCATCGGATCGATGAATCGGATCAGCGACTCCGCGTCCCGGGAGAGATTCTCGCGCCCGACCTCGTTCGAGTAGCGATTCCACCGGCCGCCGGCGAGCACGTCGACCGCGATCGGCGACTTCGACGGCAGCGTCGTCGCGTACTCGAAGAAGCGGTACGCCGCTCCGAACTCGACGAGGTACGTCAGCGACTTGATGTTCGTGTCGACCTGACGGCGTCCGATCGGCTCGGTCGCGCGGACGGCGGAGAAGATGCCGTCGGTAAAGATGGCGACACGGCGGTTCCGTGCCTCGAAGTGCAACATCGCGCCGCCTGCCTCGAGGCTGCCGATCAGATTGAGGACGTCGCCGACCGTGGTGTCGAAGCCCGCGCTGCGATCGCCGATCGAGACCCGCCCCGAGGTCCCCGGGATCCACATGTACGGAACGAACTCGAACTGCCAGCCCTCGAGGAGTTCCTCCTCGACCTCCTCCGCGGTGGACTCTCCGCTCGTCGCCGGCGGCGCTTCGTCGGCGACGATCGTCTCCTCGGGCGGCGGAATCTCGTCCGCCCGCGCGCCGCTGGAGCAGAGCGCCACGAGGAGCAGCATCCCGAGCCCCACGACCGTCGATCGCTTTCTCATCTCCCGCCCTCCAAGCCGCGCCGATCTATCACCGAGGGCCGCGCGTGGCGAGACCGGAGCCGGGGTGGCGCGGACGCTCGTCGCATGGTCGAATGCGCGCTCGGAAGCCTCGGCAGGTTCGGACGGAAAGGAAAGCACGATGGATCTCGCGACGGTCGACCACCTCCTCACCTCGACGCGTTCGGTGCGCAAGCGCCTCGACTTCGATCGCCCGATCGCGCCCGAGGTGATCGAGAAGTGCATCGAGATCGCACTCCAGGCGCCCACCGGCTCCAACATGCAGGGCTGGAGCGTCGTCGTCGTCACCGACGCGGACAAGAAGCGCGCAATCGCGGACCACTACCGCACGGCGATGGGCTTCTACGCGAAGATGATCGAGGAGGGCGGGCCGCGCTACGAGGAGAGCGACCTCCGCGCCAAGCAGCTTCCTCGCGTGTACGAGTCGGCGTTCTACCTCGCGGAGCACTTCGAGAAGGCGCCGGTGATGGTGATCTTCTGCATCGACGGGCGCGTCGAGGAGGCCGGTCTCGCCGCGCAGGCGTCGATCTACGGCTCGATCCTTCCGGCGGCGTGGTCGTTCATGCTGGCCGCACGCGCGCGTGGGCTCGGCTCGGCGTGGACGACGCTGCATCTCTTTCACGAGAAGGAAACCTCCGAGCTGCTCGGCATCCCGCCGACCGTGACCCAGTCCGTGCTCCTTCCGGTCGCGTACTTCACGGGCGACGACTTCAAGCCCGCGAAGCGTCTCCCCGCGAAGCAGCTCACGCACTGGAACCGCTGGGGCAATCACCGCGGCTGAGGGGATTTACGCGATGACCGGGAGCAGCCTCCTCGCGATCGCACGCGAGCGTGGGGGCTGGCTCGTCCTCGCGATGCTGGCGCTGCAGGTGGGAACGCTGGCGATGCGCGGGGTCATGCTCGGCCCCGAAGCGCATCTTCTCGTCGCGGGGATTCTCGTCCTTTCGCTCCTCGCGGGCGCCGCGGTGCTGTGGCTCCCCGAGCGCGCCGTGCAGGCGGTCGAGAGCGGGGTGCGCGCCGTCCACGCGAGGGACGTTCGCGCTTCGGCAGCGCTTCTCCTCGTCTCGTTCGCTCTCCTCTTCGCGAACGTCTTCCTGCAGCAGCCGCACGCGTGGGACGAGCGCGGGATCCTCGACGCCGCGCCGCGCATCGCGACATTCGGTTTCGGCGGCCTGATCGAGTCGTACCGGGTCAATCCGTGGCTCGGACCGCAGCACCCGCCTCTGCCGCCTCTCCTCTACGCGGTGGTGTGGGCGCTCGGCGGGGCGAGCGTCTTCGCGATGCGGATGGTCGGCGTCGTCCTCGGATGCGGCGTCGTCCTGCTCGCGTTCCGGATCGGCGCGCGGCTGTTCGATCGGACGATCGGTTTCGCCGGAGCAGCGCTCCTTCTCACCACGCCGCTCTTCGTGCGGACCGCTTCCGCCGCGACGAACGACATCCCGCTCATGTTCCTCTTCTGCCTCGCGATCCTCTTCGGGATCCGTCTCCTCGAGGCGCCGAGCGATCGGCGCGCGGTCGCACTCGGAGTCGTGATCGGGATCGGGCTCCTGACGAAGTACACGATGGTCTTCGTCTACCCGGTGCTTCTCGCCCTGCTCCTTCCGTTCGGACGCCCGCCGCGTATCTGGCGGCTCCTCGCGATCGTCCTCGCGGTGTCGCTCGGGATGCTGGCCGTGTGGCTCGTGCTCGCCAGCACGGCGGGAATCCTCGAGCGTCAGACCGCCAAGGTGGGACAGCTCGCCACGGTCAGCACGCGCTCGACGCGCTGGGCGTTGCAGGGGCTCTTCGTGCGGCTGCCGTCCGCCCTCGGGATCTACGCGATCCCGGTCATCCTGCTCGGGATGTGGGACTGCGCACGTTCTGCACGCTCCGTGCGGTCCGCGAACGGTTTCGCCCTGGCCTGGCTCTTCGGGATCGGCGTTCCACTGGTGGTCACCCTTCCGGTCAATCGCTTCTTCCTGCCGGCGTTCCCGGCGGTGACGATCGTCATGGCTCTCGCCCTGGCGGACCGTCGAGCGAACGCGGTGCGCGTCGCACTCCTCCTGGCCGCGCTCTGCGGAATCACGCTCCTCTATTACGCGTGGGTCGACCTCTCGATTCCGCTGTCTCTGTACGGGGGACCTTCCGCCCCGGCGTCCGCTGGGACGTCTGCTGGTTCCGGCCCGTAACGCTCGTACGACGAAAGTCCTAAACTGAAGTTCCCCGACTCGCCAGACAGATTCCTGCGTAGTCTCGCACAGTTACCCTGGAAGTAGAGTGCGTCGTTCTGTCTACGGGCGGATCTCGTCAAGGAGCGAGAGGGCGCGTTGTTGCGGCGCA
>Ga0194128_10001301_pt1 | contig 43568 bp, 34 predicted proteins | sample TA2KigCa65mmetaG_FD_148650 | JGI IMG/M metagenome (GOLD analysis project Ga0194128, IMG submission 148650) | Freshwater microbial communities from Lake Tanganyika, Tanzania - TA2015037 Kigoma Deep Cast 65m | ecosystem: Environmental > Aquatic > Freshwater > Lake | place: Tanzania: Lake...
AGCCCGCCGCGGCGCCAAGAAGGCCATTATCGCCGTCGCCGCCGCCATGCTCCCCGCCGCCTATCATCTGGTGCGCGACGGGGTCGAATACCATGATCTGGGGCCACAGCACTTTGATCGTCGCGACAAACACAAGGTGATCGCGCGACTTATGCGACGCCTCACCGACCTGCGAGGCGAGGTTGAACTCAAACAGGTCGCCTAGGTTTCATAGTAGGCAGTTCAGGGTTCCAAGCCGAAGCGCTCAGCGGCCACCCGGCAGGCCAGTTCGCCGCGGCTGAGGGGGGTGGCCGGGGTCTCCATACCGGCCCGCTGACAGACCTGGCGGGTCTGCTCGAGGCTGGCGGGCGCCTCCGGGTCGAAGCGCAGGTGGGCCGGGTCGCCGGGCCAGGCGCCGCTCAGGGCCAGGAACTGGGCGGCGGCCCAGATGGGCTGGCCGGCGGGCAGGTCCTCGTACCAGTAGAGTGGGACGCCCTCTTGCAGCAGGTGCTGCTGGAAGGTGCGCAACAGCCAGGGCTTGGTATACACCGCCCTGGGCCGCTGCTGCTGGGACAGGCAGAAGGCGGCCAGGAGGCCGGCGCTCTCGCCGGTGTTCCACTCGACGGGATGCAGCCGGTAGCAGCCGTTGGTAAGGTGTGTTACCCCCAGATTCTTGCAGGCCGGCAGCAGGTTGTCGAGGTGCTCGGGGATCAGCGCGCCCAGGGGGATCTGGAAGGGTTTGGTCTGGACGTTAGGGGCGGTGTCGCCCGGCAGGCCGTGGATGTCGATGGGATAGAAGCCCAGGCCGGCGCTATCGGCGAAGAGTTCGGCGCGCGCGCCGGCCTGGTAAACGGCCGAGACCTCCTGCTCGCGCACGGTGCGCAGGGCCTGGATGCGGCGCGACTCGCGTATATAGGGATACTGGGAGAGGCCGTCGGCGGTGCCCAGCGCGTCGCGCCGCAGCCGCAGCCCTGGATATCCCTTCCCGCGGCCCTCGTCGCGGGGCGCCTCGGTTTGGAGCCAGTATAGCAGGCCCAGGCTGAGGTTCTTGGCGGCGTCGATGAGGCGGGCCTGCTCCTCGGGCAGGGCGTCGATGAGGTTGCCGCCTTTGAAATCATTGCCGGGCCAGTTGATCATCGCTAGGTCGCCGGGGAACTGCCCGGGTTCAAAGAGCTGGGCGGCAACCAGCCTGCGGTAGGTCCAGAAGGGGCCGGGGAGTTCGGGAGCTGTCTCGAAGACTTTGTAAGTCAGGTCGCGCTGGCCGTAGCGCAGGGTTAGGGTGTAGGGCTGGTGATCGCGGTTGTACTCGTAGTCCGGGGGTTTGGGTATGGTGTGGTCCTCGCCGGGGCGGTAGTCAACTACAAAGGGGATGGTGAAGGTCTGCACCAGGTGGGGGGCCGGCCCGTCCGGGCGGGCGTGGGGCTCTCCAGTTCGTACCTGGGACTCGGCGCCGCTAGTGTAGGGGATGCCCAAGAGGGGCAGCAGGTCGCCCAGCTCGGTGGCGTCGAGCACGTAGGCGGGGTGGAAGCGCAGATGGCGGTTGTATTCGGGCTGGACTGCGGTCACCGCACGGATGAGGTTCTCCTCCACCTGGGCGGCGATGGCCCAGGCGCGGTAGAAAAGCTGTAGGCGGCCCGACTCGACAAAGGGGAGCAGCAGGTGCAGCAGGGCGCCGAGGCCGGCCTTGGGCTCAAAGCACAGGCGGCTCACCCAGCCGGCGCCGGGGTTGAAATGGGGGGCGGCCTGGGCCTCGGAGGTGAGGTGGTAGTTGTCTTGATAAAAGGCGCGGATGAGCCGGCGGAACTCGGCGTACGAGGCCGTGCCCCCGAAAGATTCGATGTAGCGGTGTTCGTCGAGGGCCGAGACCCCCTGCGAGGTACACTGGCCTCCCAGCCAGTGGTTCTCCTCGGTCAGGCAGACCCGGTATCCCCTGCGGGCGGCGCCCAGCGCCGCGGCGCACCCCCCCATGCCGCCCCCCACCACCAGGACATCGCACTCCAACTCCACGGTCTGCATCTGTGGCGCCTTTCTCCGCACGGACTGGGAAAATCCTGCCGCCCTCGCCGGGCACAACCTGGGACCACTCCCTGGTGGGCTCGCGACACGGGTTTTGGCAGCATGGAGCGGGATAGCCCGGGCGGCGGTTGGTGGCGATAAAGAAAAGCCGCTGACTTTTTCCCGTCAATGAAGGCTGGAGGAATCGGGAAAGCAACCGATATCTGCTAACGAGGATCTAAGAAAAATACATGCCCGAAAGAAACTCCATAGGCCCGTGGCTGGCCCTCCGCGCCCCACTCTTGTTGCTGGGGCTGGTGATGGGGGCGTCGCTCTTGGTCCGGATGCACGGCATCCGCCACGGGTACCCCGACTACGTGGGCACTGATGAGCGCCTCATCGTTAAGGAAGTGGTGCATTTCTTCGACGACGGCACCCTGCGGCCGAGCCATTACAACTACCCGGCCTTCTACTCTTACCTGTACGCCGGGGCCATGTACGGATGCCGCATCCTGGGGGGCCTGGACAGCGTGGCCGGGCTGCAACTGCCCCTGGGTTTCGCCCTCACCTTCAACGCCGTGCTCTTTGCGCTGGTGGGCCGCTGGCTGAGCCTGCTGGCCGGGGTGGCCCTGGTGGGGCTCACCTATCTGTTGGGATGCCGGGCCTACGGCCGGTGGGTGGGGTTGGGTGGGGCGATCTTCGCCGCCTGTTCCACCACCCTGGTGGGGTATTCCCGCCTGGCCCTCCCGGAGATGACCATGGCCCTGCTAGCCACGGGCGCCTGTTACTGCTGGGTGGATATCGCCGAACGGGGCCGGCGCACCATGTATTTGGCCGGCGGCCTGCTGGCCGGCCTGGCAATCTCCACCAAATACAACGCCGGGCTGGTGCTGGCCGGCCTGGCAGTGGCCCATTTGCTGCGCTGGCGGCGGGAGCGCCCGGCCGGAACGCGTATACACCTGGACCTGGGGTTGGCCCTGGGCGCCGCGGCCCTGGCCTTCCTGGCCGGCTCTCCGTATTGGGCCCTCTCCTTTGGCGAATACCACCAGGCCCTGCTCAACGTGCAGTCCAACACCAGGTTCAGCAGCGGCGCCGAGGTGGCCTGGCCCTGGCTTCTCCTGCTCAAGAGCGTGTGGACCACTGAGATGGCCTGGGGGGTGGTAGCCACCCTGGGCTGTGGGTATGCGGCCTGGAGGCGGCAGCCGGCCGACTGGGTGCTACTGGCGGTCCTGCTGGGGGGATTCATATACGTGGGGTCGTGGCAGCGGACCAGCCTGCATTACCTGATCTGCTTGGCGCCCCTGGCCGGACTCTTGGGGGCCAGGCTGGTGCTGGATCATCTGCGGGTGTACTGCAGGGTGTGGGGAGTGGCCCTGCTGGGGCTGGTCTCCCTGCCCAACGCCTGGCGCCAGGCCCAGCAGGGGCAGGCCCTGGCCGGGGACGACCTCAATCTGCGGGCTGCCCGCTGGATCGAGGAGCACATCCCCAACGGGGCGGTGATCGGGGGGTACTGGCTCTCCTACCTGCCGCCGCTCAAGGGGATCAGGCAGCAGGAGAAATTGCAGAGCCTGATGGCCGAGCATCAGCAGGACCCGCGGACCGTGCAGGCCCTGCGCGAGTTGGCGGAGCGTCATCGCTATTACCGGTGTATGCGGCTGCACTATTTCGCCGACGAACCCCAGGTGCCCGCGGAGTACTCGGAGCAGGTGGACTTGAGCGATCCCAAGACCAGGCGGATCTTCACCAACGTATGGCTGGACTACGACCAGATCCACCAGTTCGGGGTGGAGTACGTCCTGCTCTCCAGCGCCGCGTACGGCCGTTTCTTCACCGGGGAGTCCCCTCCTATGGGCACCCCGGCCCACTACTTCCATACCCGCAGCCGCGAGTTCGTCAGCCAGTTCTTCGACGAATCTTCAGGCCGCTACGAGTTGGTGGCGGATTTCACCGACGGCCAGGGCCAGCGCGTCAGCCTGCTGCGCGTCCTGCCCTCCGCCCAGGTGGCGGTTCACCTCGAAGCCCCCGGGTCAGGCCAGTACCAGAGCTTCTAGCGCCGCCTCTCCCTCCTCTTTGCCGCGGTTTCCCCTTTTGGCCAGCCTTGCCCTGGCGGGCGATTATCTGTAAACTGACAAAGCCTCCAACCGGGATCTGCGATGAAGAGCGTATTCGTTATTGCCCTCTGGGGGATGCTCGGCATTGGCTGTGCGCCCCTGACCCTGCCCGCCCCTCCTGCGACCGGCGCCGTGGCCGACAGCGCCGCGGCCGACAGCGCCCCGGTTTCCGCCCTGGAGCGCTATCTCCATCTGCGCCAACTCAAAACCGACAGCACCGCCGTGGTCCTGCCCTACATGGCGGTGCTCCCCTTTGCCGACCAGTCGGGTTTTCGCGAGGGGGTCTGGGACGTGGAGCACGAGATGGCCCGGCTGTTGAGTGCGCGTATGTCCTTGCAGCCCGACTGGCACACTGTGCCGTACGAGGCGGTGGGGGAGGTGGTGGGCAAGACCCGCAAAATCAAACAGGAGCAGGCCCTGCTGGCGGGCCGCCGCCTGGAGGCCGACTTCGTCATTCTGGGCCGGCTGCTGGACTACGACCTGCGGCGGCTCTCGGTGGGCGACCCCATGCTGGGGGGGTACAAATCCTACGCTGGAGTGGCCGAGATCGAGCTGCGGGTGCTGCGGGTCCACGACGAGAGTGAGTTCGACCTTTTGCGCACCCGCAAGGAGACCATCGACCGCGGGGTCGGGCTCGACCTCTTCGGCAAGCCCCGCGACCGGGACCTCCAGTTCGTCAACCTGGGCAAGATCCCCTTCGGCTCGCCGGATTTCGACTCCACCGCCATCGGCGAGGCCACCCGGGAGACGATGAGTGAGCTGATCAACCGGCTCATCGAAATGATCAAACCCAGCGGCCTGCGCCTCGAAGGGGAACTGGCCCAGATCCTCTCGGTGTACGGCGATGAGGTCTACATCAACATTGGCAGCGAGAACGGCCTGCACAGCGGCTACCGCTTTGGCGTCTATCCCGGCGTCGAGCGGGTTGCCAGCGAGGTGCTGGACGGCCTGCGACGGGTGGCGGTGGTGCAGGTCAAGGAGGTTATCGGCGCCCGCCTGGCTAGCGTGTTGGTGCTGGAGGGAAAGGAGTGGATCAAGGCGGGGGATCGGTTGCAGTTGATCCAGGGCGAGGAGGAGCCCACCGACCCACAGGAGGAGAAAGCACAGTGAAAGGCGTAGTCAAGTTTTCGCGGGGCAGCGGCTTTGTGGAGTTGCGCGATGTGGACGAGGCCCCCCCAGGCCCCAACCAGGTCAAGGTGCAGGTGAGGGCCTCGGGTATCTGCGGCTCCGATCTGCACATCTACCACGACACCATCAACTACAATATCCGCACCCCGGTGGTAATCGGGCACGAGTTCAGCGGGGTGGTGGTGGAGAAGGGCGCGCAGGTGGGCGACGAGGTGGCTCTTGGCGACCGGGTCACCGGCGAGCCGAGCGTGTACATCTGCGGCAAGTGCGACCTATGCCTCAGCGAGCACTACAACTTGTGCCCCGAGCGCAAGGTGATGGGCTACTGGCACGACGGCAGCTTTGCCCCGTACGTCAACGCCACCTTTATACACAAGCTGCCGGAGAACGTCAGCTTTGAGGCCGGGGCCGTGACCGAGTTGCTGGCCTGCTGCGTGCATTCGGTGATCGAGCAGGCCGGGGTCACGGCCGGGGATTTCGTCGCCATCACCGGCCCTGGCCCGGTGGGGCTCTTCTCGGCGCTGGTGGCGAAGGCCGAGGGGGGGACGGTGATGCTGTGCGGCACCTCCAGGGATCAGCAGCGCCTGAAGCTGGCGCTGGACCTGGGGGTGGATCACGCCCTCAACATCGAGGAGCACGACGCGGTGCAGCGGGTACAGGAATTGACGGGCGGTTACGGGGCCGACGTGGTGGTGGAGTGCGCCGGGGTTGGGCCGGCCATCGACCTGGCCCTCAAGCTGGTGCGCAAGCGGGGCAAGATCTCGCAGATGGGGCTGCCTGGCAAGCCGGTGAATGTGGACTTTGAGAAGGTGGCGTACAAGGAGTTGCAGGTCAGCGGCGGGGTGGGGCAGCGCCGGCCGGCCTGGAAGCGGGCGCTCAAGCTGATGGAGACGGGCCTGATCCAGAACGAGAAGCTGATCTCCCACGAGCTGCCCCTGGCCGAGTGGCATAGCGCCTTTGAAATGGCCGAGAAGCAGGATGGAATCAAGTTGTTGCTGCGGCCCTGATCGCAGGATCAGAAAGGGAAAGAGGGGCTGGCGCTTGCCAGCCCCTCTTTTTTTATTTCACCACTTCGTAGTCGGCGTCCACCGGTTCGTCGTCTTTGCCGCCGGGTTTTGCCTGGGGCGGGGGCGGTGACTGCTGGTAGATTTTTTCTGAGAGTTTGTGTGCCTGAGCCTGAAGGGACTCCATCGCCTTGTCGAGGGCGGTATCGTCGTCCCCCTCCAGGGCGTGCTTCACCTGGGCTACCGCCGCCTCCACCGCCCCCCGCTCCTCCGCCGGCAGCTTGTCCCCCTGCTCACGCAGCAGCTTCTCCACGCTGTAGACCAACCCGTCCGCCCCGTTGCGCTTCTCCACCCCCTCCCGCCGCCGCTTGTCCGCCGCCGCATGCGCCTCGGCGTCCCGGCTCATCCGCTCCACCTCCTCCTTGCTCAACCCGCTCGACGACTCAATGCGGATCTTCTGCTCCTTCTTCGTCCCCTGGTCCTTGGCACTCACATGCAAGATCCCGTTGGCGTCGATGTCAAAAACCACCTCGATCTGAGGCACCCCGCGCGGGGCAGGGGGGATGCCGTCCAGGTGAAACCGACCCAGACTCCGGTTGTCCCGGGCAAACTCCCGCTCCCCCTGTAACACATGGATCTCCACCGAAGGCTGACTGTCCGACGCCGTCGAAAACACCTGGCTCTTCTTCGTCGGAATCGTCGTGTTCCGCTCGATCAGCCGCGTCATCACCCCACCCAAGGTCTCGATCCCCAAGGACAGGGGCGTCACGTCCAACAACAACACGTCCTCTACACTCCCCGACAACACCCCCCCCTGGATCGCCGCTCCCACCGCTACCACCTCGTCGGGGTTCACCCCTCGGTGCGGCTCCCTCCCGAACAACTCCTTCACCACCTGCTGCACCCGAGGCATCCGCGTCGAGCCCCCCACCAGGATCACCTCATCAATCTGATCTGCCCGCAACCCCGCGTCCTTGAGCGCCTGGATGCAGGGTCCCTTGGTCCGCTCCACCAAACCCTCCACCCACCGCTCCAACTGACTGCGGCTGATCACCTGACGCAGATGCTTGGGGCCACTCTGATCGGCGCTGATGAAGGGCAGGTTGATCTCCGTCTGCGCCACACTCGACAACTCGCACTTGGCCTTCTCGCAGGCTTCCTTCAGCCGTTGCAGCGCCATCGGGTCCTTGCGCAGGTCGATCCCCTCCCCCTTGCGGAACTCCTCGGCCACCTGGTCGATCAGCACCTGGTCGAAATCATCCCCCCCCAGGTGGGTGTCCCCATTGGTCGATTTCACCTCAAAAACCCCGTCCCCCAACTCCAGGATCGAGATGTCGAAGGTGCCCCCCCCCAGGTCGTAAACGGCGATCTTCTGCGCCTGACCCTTCTTGTCCAGCCCATAGGCCAGCGCCGCGGCGGTGGGCTCGTTGACAATGCGCAAGACCTCCAAGCCGGCGATCTGGCCGGCGTCCTTGGTGGCCTGGCGCTGGGCGTCGTTGAAGTAGGCCGGCACCGTCACCACCGCCTGGGTAACGGGCTCCCCCAGGTAGTCCTCCGCCGTCTGCTTCATCTTCTGCAAGATCAGAGCCGAGATCTCGGGGGGGCTGTAGTCCTTGTCCCCCACCTTCACCGCGGCCAGACCCCGGGCGCCATTCACCACCGGGTAGGGCACCCGGCTGCTTTCCTGGGGCACCTCCTCCAGGCGACGGCCCATGAAGCGCTTGATCGAGTAAATGGTCTGCTGCGGGTTGGTCACCCCCTGCCGCTTGGCCGTCTGACCCACCAGCCGTTCCCCTTCCCGCGTGAAGGCCACCATCGACGGGGTGGTCCGGCCTCCCTCCGCGTTGGCGATCACCACCGGCTCCCCACCCTCCATCACCGCCACGCACGAATTCGTCGTCCCCAAATCGATCCCGATTACCTTGTTAGCCATTTTCTCCTCCGGTCTTGCTGACCACGACGCGCGCAGGCCGCACCACCTTGTCGCGCAGGCGATACCCCTTTTCCATTTCCTCCACCACCGTGCCCGGCGGCTGGTCGCCCCGCTCCACCTCGAGCAGGGCCTCGTGATACACCGGATCGAAGGGCTGCCCAAGGGCCTGGATCTCCTCCAGCCCATAGCCCCGCAGCACCTCGTGGAGCTGGCTGTAGATCAGCTCCACCCCCTGCTTAAATACCTCCACCGTGGCGTTCTCCTGGGCCAGGGCCCGGCGCATATTGTCCATTACCGGGGCGATCTGCAAAAGCATGTCCCGCACGGTCTCCTCGCGGGTGTCGCTCCGCATCCGGGCAGTGCGCTTGCGGAAATTGTCCAGTTCGGCCACGGCACGCAGGTAACGGTCGTAGTGCTCCGCCGCCTGGGCCCGGGCTTCTTCCAGGGCTACGGTGGTTTCGTCAGCTGCTTCGGCTGCCGGCGCCCCGTCCTCTTCCTCTGGTCGGAGGTCCTGGTCGGCCCTTTCGCTCTCGGCGCGGACATTATGGTTATTCGTTTCGCTCATACCCTCTGCCGTCTGCCTTTAAACAGAAACCCGCTCCCAGGGGTCCGGAAAACCGGGGACCGGGAGCGGCTGATTACGGATGAAAAGGGGACCGGACAGGCGAACTCAGGTCCATCCCTACCCCACGAACTGGGCGGCCCGCGAAGCCAGGTAGTTCACCAGCGCCGCCACCCGCTCGTAGGGCATGCGGGTGGGCCCGATGACCCCGATGAGGCCCACCGCCCCGTCCACCGCGTAGCTGGCGGTGACAACGCTGCACCACTGCATCTCCTGCACGTGGTTCTCGCGGCCGATAGTGACCACCATGCCCTGGCGCTGCTGCAGCATCTGGGCCAGGGCCTCTTTGCGCTCCACCAAGTCGATCAACTCGGCCATGCGCTGGGGGTCGCGGAACTCGGGCTGCAGGCAAATATTGCGGGTGCCGGCCACGTGCAGGTCCCCCGCGCCGGGGCGGTGGAGTCCCTCGATCTCCTCGCTGATCACCCGCAAAAGCTGGGGATCGCCAGTCTCCACCGAGGCCAGGCGCTCGCGCATGGAGGCGCGGATCTGGGCCATGCTCAGGCCCTGCAGGCGCTGGTTGATCTGGCCGCTGAGGAACTCCAGATCCCGCTGGCAGCAGGCCGAGCCCACCTCGATGACCAGGCTGCGCACGCTGCCCTGGCGGATGGAGAGCACCAGCAGCAGGCGCTGCTCGCCAAGCTTGACTAGCTCCACCTTTTGGAAGATGCCCTGCTCAAAGGCAGGGGCCATCACTACCCCCAACTGGTGGGAGACCTGGCCGAGGATCTTGGCCAACTGGTTTAGGATCTCGTCTACCCCGGCCTCGGCGAGGTGTTCGTGGAGCTGCTGTCGGAGCTGGGCCCCCTCGCCTTCGGGCAGGGCGCAGTCGGGGTCCACGCACTGCTCGACGTAAAGGCGGTATCCTTTGTCGGTGGGGATGCGGCCGGCCGAGGTGTGGGGCTGCTGCAGGAGTTCCTTTTCCTCAAGGACCGCCAGGGTATTGCGGATGGTGGCCGCGCTGATACCCAGGGTCTCCCGGTCGAGCAGGGTCCGTGAACCCACCGGCATCCCCACCTCAACGTAGGTTTTGACCAGCGCCTGCAGCACCTGCCACTCGCGCCAGGACAGCATTTGAGGGTCCCTCGGTTTCATCGCTACGCCCCCGGCGGCGCCGGGCCGCCGGCAATCCTCGGACAAGCTATTGCAAATAATGGGTATGCCTGAGACTTACAAGATGGAGATCGTCCTCTCTCTTGTCAAGGGGGCGGCCCCGGCTCAGCCACCAGGCGGCCCAGGGCTTCCACCCCCGCCTCCGGCGCCAGCCCCGCGGCCTCCCAGGCGATCAACGCCGCCCCCAGGACCGGCGGCAGCAGCGGCTCGCGCCAGCGCAGCCGGCAACCGACCCCCTCGGCGGCCGCCTCAAGGGCCGCCCACAACTGCTCCCTGGCGGCGAAAACCCCTCCCACCCCGGCGACCTCCACCTCCGGCCCTAAACCCAGCCGGCGGGCCACGGCCCCTAACTGCCGGCCCAGGGCTTCGCCGGCAGCGGCGGCGATCTGCCGGGCGCAGCCATCCCCTTCTCTGGCGGCGGCTAGCACCTCCGGCCCCAGGGCGGCCAACCCGTCGCGGCCCAGTTCGCCGCTGTAGATCCGCCGCACGAGCTGGTCCCAATCCTCCAGGCCCAGACCGCGGCGCAATCGCTCCTCCAGGACCGTGGCCGGCCCCCAGCCGTCGTGGGCCCGCAGCGCCGCCTTGATCCCCTCCAGGCCCAGGTAGCACCCGCTGCCCTCGTCGCCCAGCCAGGGGCCCCACCCCCCGGCCCGCGCCTGTACCCCCTGGGCGTTCCGGCCCAGGACCATCGAGCCGGTGCCGGCCAACACCACCAGTCCAGGCCCACCCCCGTGCGCCCCCACCAGGGCGGCCTGGGCGTCGCTTACCACCCGCACCTGGGCCGCCCATCCCCGCTCCAACGCCCGTTCAACGATGGCCTGCTGCTCCGCCGGTCTGCCCGCCCCGGCCAATCCCAGGCACAGGGCGTCCAGGGGCGGCCCCACCCCCAGGGCGGGCCAGAGTCCCCCCAGCAGCGCCTCCAACCCTTCCAGCCCCAGGACCTGGAAATTGCCGCAGCCGGCGCTGGCCCGCCCCCGCAACCGGCCCTCCGCATCCAGGGCCAGGGCCCGGGTGTGGGTGCCTCCTCCGTCGATGCCGACGATCTGCGCCATACCCAAAAATAAAAAAAGGGCGATGCACGCGGCATCGCCCCGGTGCTCAAAAGGGATCTGGTATCAGCCCAACTGGTCCACCACCCGCTCGGCGGTGGACCGGCGCACCTCAGGGTCCTGGTAGAAGCCGCTACTGACCCGCTGGCGGGCGCGCTCGACCTCGGCCTTGCGGGTATCGGGGGTGCTCTTGACCTGCTTGCTCAACCCCTTGGCCTGGGCCAGATCCGCGGCAACCTCCATGAACCCGCCGGACTGGAGCAGCGCCCCGGCGATCTGCTTGCGGGTCTCGGGGGTATTGTAGTACCCCGACTGCACCCGGGCGCGCACCTCCTCCCGCCGCGACTCGCCCGCCGGATCGACCGCGACCCGGGCTCTGGCGGCTAGGTCTGCCACCCCCTGGGTGCTGGTGGAGATCTCCACCACGTCCCCGCCGCGGACCGGCGCCTTCTTTGTCCCGGCCATTTCGCTCCGCCCGCCGGACTGGGGGGTCTTGGGCTGCTGTCGTACACCGTCTATGCGCATCGGACCTCACCTCGTCGCGGGTCCAGGGAAGACCCGTCTCCTGTGTATATCGGCGCTGTTCCGCGATATCTTAATCTAATTTTTGCGGCGAGGCCCTGTCCAGGCAATTTTTCCTCAGCGGACCCGGTCGATGAAGCGGGACTCGCTGGGCCCGGCCTGTTTTCGGTAGCCGCGCAGGGCCCGCCGCCCCTGCTGGAACTGGCGCCCCTCCTCGCGGGCCCGGTCCAGCAGCTGCTGGACGGCCGCCTCGTTCTCCCGGCGCAATTCCTGCAGCCGGCCGATCAGCCGGCGCACCTCCTGGCGCGGACCCTCCAGGTTGGGACCGCCACCCAGGACAGGCCGGCCCGCCTGGCGCAGGCGAATGCGGTCCATCAGGCGACGGGTGCGCTGGCAGGAGGCGCCCAGGCCCTCCAGATCCTCGCGGGCGATGTATTCGCGCTGCTCAAGACCCAACTGATACATGACCTCGTAGTCGGCCAGGTCCTGGCGCAAAAGCTCAGCAGCAGACACGGAGCTCACCCGGTGATCGCCACCCGGGCCGGGGCTGGCTCAGGGGTCTCGGTTTCGCCTTCGCCCTGGGAGCCGAGCACCTTCTCCCATGCTTCCAGCAGACTGGTCATCAGCGCCACCACCTCCTTGATCGCCTCGGGATCCATGTCCACGTTGGCGCGAATCAGCCGGCGGTAGCAGTAGAGGTAGAGGCGCTGGAGGTTGAGGGCCAGCTCGTTGCCCTTGGCGAGCATGTCCTGGTCCAGGGCGTAGAGCAGTTCCAGCACGACGTCCTGGGCCCGTATCAGGCTCTTGCCCTTGCCCTCCATGTCCTTCTGTTCAAGCTGGATCAGGGCCTTCTTCATAAAGCGGATCGCCCCCTGGTAGAGCATGACGATCAGCTTGCCCTTGTTGGCGGTCTTAATCTGTACTTGGCTGTACTGCCAATACCCGTTGCGGTTCATACCCCCCTTTAGCTTCTTGCTACGTGAATAGGCTCAAACTTCAAATATCCCTATATCCCCTTCAGCGTGACAGCGAGGAGAGCTGCTGGCTGAGGAAGGAGCCCTGCGACTGCAGTGAGGAAAGGCCGCCTTCGAGGGCGGCGAACTTCCTGACCAGACCCCGGCGCGACACCTCCACGCGGCGCTCCAGGAAGGCGCTCTGCTCCTTGAGATCCTCGATGCTATCGTCGATAGCGTCCACCCGGTTCTTGAGGGTGCCGGAGAAAGTGTCGGTGATAAAGCTCAGGTCGTCGGACAGCAAACGGGCGACCCCGTGGACCAGCTTTACCTGGCCGTGCTCGGTGCCGCTCTCCGCCAGTTCCGCCGGGGTGTAGCCCACCCGCACCGAGACCCCTTCGACGTTTTCCTCGCCGATGGTCCCGGTGAGGATGCGCCCGAAACCGTCGGACTTTTCGTTGTTGATGGTGCCCGCCACGTCCTCCCCGAAATAATCCCCCGCCGCCAGACCCAGTTGGTCCACGCTCTGGGAGACGCTGAAGCCGTTGCGGCTGCCGTAGCTGTCGTGGCGCAGGACCAATTTGCCATCCTCGTTGAGGGCGGTGATCTCGATGCGGGGCCGGCCGCCATCCTCCTCCTCGATGCTGCCCAGGTCCAGGGTGCCGCCCCCCTCGTTGGCCTCGATGAGGGTAAGGGTCAGTTTGCTCTCGCCCACCTGGCTGTCAGTGATGGCGATCTTGCCCTCAGCGTCCACCGTTACGCTGACCCCCCCGCCGAAAGTGGTGCGCACCTCCCTGAGCAGGTCGCCCACCGTCAGGGTGGCCGGGTCGGAGATGGTGAAGAGGCTGGATACCGCCGAGCCCTCGTGGGTGGTGGCGTTGATACGAATGGTGTCGCCGGCCGTCACTCCGGCCCCGAAGATGCTGGCAAAGGCGGTGGCGCTGGTGATCGGGGTGGTCCCGTCGGTGGTGCTGCCGGCGGTGCCGCGCCGAACCTCGGCCACCTCGCTGTCCAGGCTCTCGTTGATCTTGTCGACCACCCTGCTGAGGCTGTCGCCGGCCCCCAGGTGAATGACCGCCTTGCGGCTAGACGCCTTGTCGATAATGGTTAGGACCTGGTCCTGGGCCAAGCCCTCGCTCAGCTCGACGGTGCCGGCGACCTGGGCCTGCTCCGGGGCCTGGGTGATGTTGACGGCGTAGGCACCGGGCTTGCTCTTCTTGTTGCTGGAGATGAACTCCAACTTCTGGTCATTGGTAGTGCCCTCGGAGACGAAGAGGCGGCGCACCCCGTCCAGATCCTCGGTGAGGGACTCCTCGAGCTTGGCGTCGTCCACCTCTAGCACCCCGTCGCGTGTGAAGCTGACCCCAATCATCACCAGCGAGTCGAACTTGCCGGTCAGGCCCTCCACCTGACCCGAGACGAGTCCGCGCATCCGCGATTGCAGGCTCAGCAGGATGGCGTCGCCGGAGAGCGGCCCCCCTTTTTTGGTCTTGGGGTCGAGCCTGAACTGGTCGTTGATCAGTTTCATCGAGGAGTTCAACTGCTCGACAAAGCTCTTGATGTTGGCCTTGAGGTCGGCGGTGTCGTCCTTGGTGACGGTGATGGTGACCGTCTTGCCCACCTCAGCCTGCTTCAGGTCCAGGGTGACCCCCTCGACGGCGTCGGCGATGGTGTTGGCGTTGCGGCTGAGGGTAATGCCGTTGATGCGGAACTTGGCGTCCTGGCCGGTCTGCAACTCGGACGAGCGGGCATCCAGGCCCTGGGTGGTGATGCTCTGGGTGCCCAGGTCCAGACTGCCGCCCCCCTCGTTGTTGGCCACCAGGCTCAGGGTCAGCGAACTCTTGCCGCTGGTCTTGTCCAGCACCGCGATGCGCCCGGAGGCGTCGATGGAGGCAGTGACCCCGCCGCCGAGGGTCCGTTCGATGGTGTTGAGCAGGTTCTGGACTTTCAGGTTAACGCTGGTGATGGAGAAGGAGGCGCTCACCTGGCCGCCGTTGTGGTCGGTGCCGCTGATGGAGATGGTGTCGCCGGCCTGCACCCGGGCGCCGGCCAGGTCGGCGAAGCGAGTGTCGGCGGTGATGGCAGTGGCCGCGCTCATGATCCCCAGGCCGGCCAGCACCCCGCCCTGGTCCACGAACTGGGGGGTGCCCGAGATCTCCAGCTTGAAGGTGCCTGCCCCGTCGTCGGTGACCTGGGCGCTGACCCCGGAGATGGCGGCGTTGTTGATCCGGTCGCGGAGGGTCTCCAGCGAGTCAGCGGCCAGGTCGATGGCCACGCTCTGGCCGCCGATGGTGACGCTGCCGGCGGCGCCACTGCCGTTGAGGGAGCCGACGGTGTCGCTGCTGCTGGCGAAGCCGGCGCTGTTGACCAACGAGCCCTGGGCGTCGAGCAGGGCGCCCCGCTGCTTGAGGGTGGCGCTGCCGGTCAGCACCTGGCTGAGGCTGGAGAAGTTGCTGTTGGAGCCCACCAGCACCCCCAGGGACTCCAGCACGTTGCCGGCGTCGGTGAAATCTGTGCTGCCGGCGATCTGGAGGCGGAAGGCGGTGTTGCCCTCCCCGTCAGTGGCGCTGGAGATGCTGGCGCTCACTCCGGAGATGCCGGCGTTGTTGATCTTGTCCTGGATACCGGCCAGCGAGTCGGCCGCCAGGTCCACGGCGATGCTCTGGCCGGCAATGGTCACGGTCGCGGCAGGAGCGTTGGAAAGCCCCAGCAAGGCCCCCACCGCAGTGGTAGTGCTGGTGAAGGCGTCGCTCTCGCCGCCCCCGGCCACCCCGTTAACGACGGCCCCCTCGCCGTCGAGCACCCCCAGGGCTTCGAGGGTCCCGGTGCCGTCGGCGAACTGGTCGGTCCCCTCGATCTGCAACTGGTGGCGAGTGATGCCCCCCTGGGTGCTGGTGACCACGCTGGCGCTCACCCCCTCGATGTCTGCGGCGTTGATCTTGTCGCGGATGGTCTCCAGGGAATCGGTAGCCAGGTCCAAAGCCACCTCGGCGTCGCCGATGGCGATGCTACCAGCGGGTGGGTCGGCCAGGCCCAGTTGGGTGCCAATGGCCGCGGCCCCGTTGAGGAAGCGGGAGCTGCGGGCGCCAGTGAAGAAGGCGTTTTTGGTGTGGGTGACACTCGAAATGAAACCGAGGGACTGCAAGAGGTCCCTGGCGCTGGCGTCCTTGAGGTCGAAGCCGTCGGCGCCCACCGCCTTGGCGGTGAGGATGAGACGGTTGTCCTTGGGAGTGACGCTGAGGATCTGGGCGGTGATACCGGCGCTGGCCTCGTTGATGGCCTGGCGCACGTCGGTGAGGTCGTCCTCGGCCTTGACGGCGATGCTCTTGCCGTTGACGACGAACTCGCCACTCAGCCCCAGGCCGGTGGAGAGGCTGGCAAAGGAGCGCGAGGAGAGGCTTCTGGCCTGGGCCAGGGCCAGCACCTCGACGTTGAGGGTGCCGGCCGCCGCGTCCACGGTGGCCTGCACCCCCACCCGGTTGGTGTCGCTGGACTGGGCTTTGACAATCGAAAAAAGCTTGCCATCGGCCAGCTTATCGACCGTGCCCTTGAGCGAAAGCAGGCCGGAGTTGATGTTCCGGAACAACTCTTTCTGCTCGTTGAGCTTGGTCTGCTTGGCGGTGTTGAGCTGGATGGGTCTTCTCTCGATTTCAGTAAGCTGCTTGATGATGGTATCGGTGTCCAGACCGGAACCCAGACCCGAAAAGGTGATGCCGTTTGCCATCTCAGCCTATCCAAAAATCAAGGCGCTTCCAGCGCTGCTCCCTGCGTCCCTGCCGCGTTGTATCAGCCCTGATCGTCCATCAGCAGGCCGACGATCTTGTTCATGCTGACGTTGGCTTCCATTAGTTGCTCGGGTGGAATCTGCTTGACCACCTCGCCGGTGGTGTTGTCGGTGATGCGCACCACCAGGGTGCCGCTACTCTCATCGACCGACACCGACAGGTCGCTGTGTTGTTTCTCCAGCAACTTGTCGACCTCGGCGGCGGCCTGCTTCAGATCCTCGGCGGGCACCGGATGGGCCACGGGGGCCGTTACCTGGGCCTCGGGGCCTCTGGTTTGTTTGGCCTTCACCGCTTCGCGGGAAAGGGCCGCTGGTATCTTAATGATCTGGTTTATGCCTTCCATTTTTTCTCACCTCAATCCGAGAGACGCCTCGCTTCCCTCGCCTCATGCCCCTCTGCCCTCGTCGATTAGCAGCCGGAACAGAGGTGTCGCCGGCTGCTGCCGGTGACGCCCCCGTCCGCTATTGGGTGTTAACGGTGCTTTCCATCTCCAGCTGCTACTGCAAGAGCGCCAGGGCGTTCTGCGGCAGCACGTTGGCCTGGGCCAACATGGCCGTGGCCGCCTGCGCGAGGATCTGCGAGCGGGTGAACTCGCTGACCTCGTTGGCGATGTCGGCGTCGCTGATGGACGATTCAGAAGCCTGGATGTTCTCGACCTCGTTCTCGGTGTAGGCGACGGTAAAGCCCAGGCGGTTCTGGAGCGCCCCCAGGGTGCCGCGCTGCTTGGCAACCTCGGTGATGGCCTGATCAAGCGAGGTCAACGCCGAGCGCGCGGTGGTGATGGTGGCGATGGAAGCGACGCCCAGGTTGAGCGTGGTGCCGGTGGCCCGCATGTCGGCGATGCTCACCTCCAGGCGGTTGAAGGCCCGGTCATTGGGGCCCACCTGGAAGGAACCGCCGGTACCCGCGTTGACGATGATGGTCTGGTCGTGGAGGTCGCCTTCGGTGTAGGAGCCGGTGGCGTTGGACACGTTGCTCCCAGCCAGGGTCACCTGGATTCCGAGGCGGTCGAAGTTGGCCACGAACTGGGTGCCGGTGGCGATCACGTCCCGGTCGAGGATGGTGCCGATGCTGATGGTCTGGGAGACGGTGCCGTTGCCCAGGGTGATGCTGCCGTCATGGACCTCGTCCACAAAGGTATAAGTGCCAGTCTGCGCCCCCGAGATGCTGATCCCGGTGACCCCGCTGGTATTGCTGGCCGTCACCGCCGTCGAGGCCCTGGCCACCGAGTTGCCATACCCGGTCAGCAAGGTCTGGTTGTTGTAGATGGTGGCCGCGGCGATGCGGTCGATCTCCTGCAACAATTGCAAGAACTCGCCATGGAGGGCTTCTCGGTTTTGGTCGGTGAAAGTCGAGTTGCCCGACTGGGCGGCCAACTCGCGCATCCGCACCAGGATGGCGTTGGTCTCGTTGAGCGAGCCTTCGGCCGTCTGCAGCAGGTTGCTCGCCTGCTCGGCATTGGTGATGTTCGCTTTCAGACCCGACAACTCGGCCCTCATGCCTTCGCGCACCGACAGGCCAGCGGCGTCGTCCTGGGCCCTGTTGAGCCGCAGACCCGATGCCAGGCGTTCCTGCTTGGCCGCCAGAGTGCGGGTATTCGCATTCAGGTGCCGCCTGGCATTGATGGCAGCAATATTTGTATTTACACGCAGCGCCATAAAATTGAACCTCCTTGTTTATATTTCGGCATCCCTGCCGGTTTTGTTTGCCCCGTTCCCCAACGCGGCATTCTCTTTCCGATCGATCACTTTGTCAAACAGCCCCAATCTCGTGCAGTCCACCTCCTTCAGTTCTGTAGCCGAATGAAAGATACAAACAGATCGTATCTTTTGTTCTTATCGGCATGGCCTCCAACAATCTTTAAGTTTTTCCCGCCCGCCCTACTCCGGAGCCTGCACCGGCCCCCGAGTTAACCGGCGTTACTATGTGTTATCGGCCGACTTCGGCCCTTCTTTCATGTTTTTACCTGCCCAGGAGGGTCATCACCGCCTGCGGGGCGCTGTTGGCCTGGGCCAGCATGGCGGTGGCCGCCTGGGTCAGGATCTGGGTGCGGGTGAAGGCCGCGACCTCGGTGGCCATGTCCGCGTCGCGCAACGTGGCCTCGGAGGTGGTGTTCCCTTCAATGGCGTTTCCGGTAAAGCTGATGGTGTGTTGCAGCCGGTTCATGACGCTGCCCACCTTGCCGCGCTGCCTGGCCACCTCGGCGATGGCCGCATTGATGGTATCGAGCGCCTCTCGGGCCTTCGCCTGGCTGGACACCGACAGGATGTTGAGGTTGAGCACCGAGCCGCTGGCGCTCATGTCCTCGATGCCCACCTCGATGCGGTCCTCCACCACGTTGTCGGCCCCCACCTGGAAGGACCCGCCGGTCCCCCCATCCACCACGATGGTGGCCCCGTGCAGATCCCCGTCCACGTAACTGCCGCTGGCGCCAGCCCCTTGGTGCCCCGCCAGGGTCACTTGCACCCCGAGCCGGTCGAAGTTGGCCACCGCGGTGGTGCCCGTGGCAATGGTGTCGCCGTCGAGGAAGAGTTGGGAGCTGTTGAGGGTCTGGGTGACCACCCCGTTGCCCAGGGTGAGTTCCCCATCCCCGGCCCCATCCACAAAGGTAAAGGTGCCCTCGCCGGCCCCCGCCAGGGCCACCCGCACCACCCCGGTGGTGGCGCTGGCCGTCAAGGCGGTGGACTGGCTTTCGTCCACGTTCACCCCAAACCCCGTGAGGAGCCGCTGGCCGTTGTACCCGGTGGATAGGGCGATGCGGTCGATTTCCTGGCGGAGCTGGAAAATCTCGTTTTCGAGCGATTCGCGGTTGTCGTCGTTGTAGGTGCTGTTGGCTGATGCCATGGCCAGCTCGCGAATGCGGATCAGCACGGAACTGACCTCGTTAAGAGAGCCTTCGGCCACCTGGAGCAGGTTGCTGCCCATCTCGGCGTTGCGCAGGCCGAGAGACATGCCCGACAACTGGGCCCTGAAGCCCTCCGAAATGGGAACACCTGACGCATCGTCCGAAGCGCGGTTGATGCGCATCCCTGAAGACAGCCGTTCCAGGCGGGTGCCCAGATCCTTGCTGTTGGAATTCAGATGGTGCCGCACGTTTAAGGCTGCGACGTTGCGATTTACGTTGATGGTAATCGCCATAACCAAACCTCCTTGTTTAGCGGCGTTTACGTGGATGTGGGTGCGTTATCGTCCTTGATTTAGTCTAATGAGATATGAATTACCATTACTTGATACAATTTCATAACACACTCCTTTTATCGACTGCTCTACCACACCCTTTAATTTTTTCATGCCCCTTTACTGGAGCAGCGTGAGGGCCGTCTGCGGCAGGGCATTGGCCTGGGCCGCCATCGCGGTGGCCGCCTGGGTCAGGATTTGGCCGCGGGTGAAGGCCGAGACCTCCTCGGCCACGTCCGCATCGCGGATCGACGATTCAGCGGCCTGGAGGTTTTCGATGGTGTTCTCCAGGTTGACGGAGGTGTATTGCAAGCGGTTCTGGGTGGCGCCCAGGACCCCGCGCTGCCGGGCCACCGCCAGGATGGCTGTGTCGAGCCTGCTGATGGTGGAGCGGGCGCTCTGCTGGTTGGCGATGGACAAGCCGTTGAGGTTCAGCTGATTGCCCGAGGCCCGCATGTCGCCGATGTTGATCTCGATGCGGTTGTTGGATCCGTCGTTGGGCCCCACCTGGAGGGAGCCGCCGGCCCCCTCGGTGATGACGATGGTCTTACCGTTGAGCCGGCCGTCCACGTAGGAGTTGGCCGGGATCAGGCCCAGGGCCTCGGCCCCGGACCCGCTGACGTCGTGGCCAGCGGTGTAGATCTGGATCTCGTTCAGGGTAACGTCGAAGGTGCTGGAGCCCGGCGGGGTGAGGCCGGTCAGCACGGTGTGCAACTGGTCGGCCACGCTGGCGAGGGTATCCCCGGCAGCAATGGCGACCGACTGGTCGCCGATGATGAAGTCCCCGCCGGCGCCAGCATCGGCCATAGTGCTGCGCAGGGCTTCGGTGTCGTCGTCCACCTCCGGCCCCACCAGGGTGACCTGGATGCCGAGGCGGTCGAAGTTGGCCAGGAAGGTGGTGCCGGTGGCCACCAGATTCTGGCCGTTGTCGCGGTCCAGGCTGCCGCCCACGTCGATGGACTGGGTGAGGGTAGTGCCGTCGCCCAATTGAATGGATAGGGTGATCTGGTTGTCCTCGGCGCTGGTGTCGGAGAAGATATAGGTGCCCGGCACCGCCCCGGAGATGCCAATCTCGGTGGCCCCGGCGAACCCGTCCAGGGAGGTGGACATCTCGCCGTCCTGCTCGACCGAATTGCCGAAACCGGTCAGCAACACGGTGTCGTTGTAGGTGGTGGAGAGGGCGATGCGGTCTACCTCCTGGATGAGTTGGTTGAACTCGGAGGCCAGGCTCTCGCGGTTGTAGTCGTTGTAGGTGGAGTTCGACGACTGCACGGCCAGGTCGCGCATACGCGGTAGGATGTTGCTCACCTCGTTGAGGGAACCTTCGGCTAACTGGATCAGGCTGGTGCCCTGAGAGGCGTTCTGCACGGCCTGTTTCATGCGCAGAATGTCTGAGCGCATGCCTTCGGACACGGCCAGACCGGCCGCGTCGTCGGCGCCGCGGTTGATGCGCAACCCTGAAGAAAGACGCTCGATTCTCTTGGTGAAATCTGAGCTGTTCTTGTTCAGGTTTCGCGCCGCGTTGATTGCGCTGATGTTGTTGCCAATACGCAGGGGCATTTCGACCTCCTTGGAATGGCCTATGCCTTCCTTGGACTTCGACCCCACCAGGGAGTCGGCAGGGATACGGCTCTCCCGTGAGCAAGCGCCGTGCCGCGTTCTTTTACGGAGGGTGGCAATATATTTAAGTATATATTTTTTATTTATTTATATCAGTATGCCAAGAGCCTGACCAACTCGGCCTGACAGAGGGACGAGGGGTGGGGCGGGAAGAAAGTTTTGAGGAGGCGCTGGAAGAATTTACCGCTGCGGGATGGGGTTGGAGCGGGGGTTTAGGCGGGAGAGGCTCCGACCTTGCGACTCTGCTCGTAGCACATGCGGGCGGCTTCGGCTACGCCCAGTTTACGGTAGCAGTCCCCCAGGGCCGCAAAGGTGGCCCCATCCTCGGGCTGGACTTGGATGGCTGCCTCGTACTGGGCGATGGCCTTCCAGTAGGCCCGCTGAAGGAAGAAAAGTTGCCCCAGACTGCGCCGCGCCTCGAGGTTGCGGCCGTCCAGGCCCAGGGCGATGCCAAAGGCGTATTCGGCGCATTTGGGCAACTGCCGGCCTGCCAGGGTCGTACCCAGGCGCCCAAAGGCGCGGGAGGCCGCGGGCTGGTCCTTTAACTCCCCGGCCTGCCCCTGGGAGAAAAGGCCCAGAATCTGCCCGGCCAGCCCCTGGTCCCAGCGGCCCTGAACGGCAAGGCTGGCCAGCAATCCCAGGTTGATGTCGAGCAATTGGAGATCGCGGCGGCGCACCTGGGCAAAAGCCGCCGCCGCCTCGGCGTGGCGCCCCTCGTCCATATAAAGGTGGCCCAGGTTTGCCTGGGCCTCGATGCCTTCGGGTTGGAGTTGGGCCACCTGGAGGTAGCGGCGTTCCGCCTCCTGGACATCCCCCCCGCTCTTGGCGAGGAAGCCGAGGTTGAGCAAAGAGGGAGCATGGGCCGGCTCGCGCTCCAGCAGTTCCAGGAAGGCCGCCTGGGCTGCCTCCCCCTGCCCTTCGTCCAGATGCAGCACCCCTATATTGAATAGGTGTTGCAGGTTGGTGGGGTCGAGTTGGCGAGCCTCTTCGAGCATCTCCAGGGCCCTGGCCTTTTTACCCAACGCCTTGTAAAGCTGGGACAGTGAGCCCATGGCCTCGCTGCGGCGGGGCACCGGGACTTGGGCAGCCTGGAGGTACGCCGCCTCAGCCTGGTTCCACTCCCCCAACCCCTGGTGGGCCTGGGCCCGCAACACCAGGGCCGAATAGCGCAGGTCGCGCTGGTCAATGGGGAAGAAGGTGTGCTGGGGCCCGCTGTCCAGCACGGCCTGGGCGCACCTGCCCGCCTCGGCAAAGCGCTCCAGGCGCATCTGGACCTCGGCTAAGCTCAGCTTGGTCAACACGTAATCGGGGTCCACCGCCTCGGCCTTCTGGATGTACTCTAAAGCCTGGGGATATGCCTTCATCTTGAGAAAGGTGCGCCCCAGGAAAAGCAGGGCCGTGGTGTAGACCACGAAGTTGCGGTCGGCCAGGCAGGTGCTCTGCTCGACGATGGCCCGGTACGCCGCCTCGGCCTCGGCCAGCCGGCCCGAGGTGTGGTAGGTAAGGGCCACGTGGGAGCGCACGATATAATCGCCGGGATGCTCCTCCAGCCAGCGCTCCATGATCCGCAGATAGCGCTCCTTCTTGGCCTTGACTACCTCGGGGGTGGGGTACCCGGTATGGGTGACCCGCACCTGGGTGGGCACCATCGCCACTCCCAACCGGCCCAGGGAGGGGGTGACCTGCTCGTGGATGGGCATTTCGAAGCACACCCCGGGCAGGTTGGGAAAGAGGCGCATCTGCAAGCAGGAGACGTTCTCGTAGCCCTGGTCGTCCAGCAAAAAGAAATAGCACTTGTCCCGGCCCCTGGTCAGCAGGTGGCGGATCTGGGCGTGGCACTCCGGGGAGAGCAGGTCATCGGCGTCCAGCCACAGGACCCAATCCCCGGTGGCCAGCGAGAGGGAATGGTTGCGGGCCGCGGCAAAATCGTCGCACCAGGTGAAATGACCCAGCACCGCCCCGTACTTCCGGGCGACCTCCTGGGTCCCGTCGGTGGAGCCGGTATCCACCACCACTAACTCGTCGATCAGCCCTTTGACGCTCTCCAGGCAGTTGCCCAGGCGGTGGGCCTCGTTGCGCACAATCATACACAGGCTCAGGCGCAAGACCCCCTCCCTCGGACCCAAGGCCGCCAGGGCCGCGCCGGCCTCGGGCTGGTGGGGCGAGACGGCACGGGCCGTGGCAAAAGCCGCCCTGGCCTCCTCGGTGCGCCCCAGCCCCTGCTGGCACTGCCCCAGGAAGAAATGCGCCGAGTACCGGACCCCCTCCAGGTCCAGGGGAAGGTGCGGCTCGGCCTGGCCCTCCAGGGCCCGCCGCAGGGGGGCCAGGGCCGCCTCGTACTGCCCCAACTTGGTGCGCGCGTCCCCCAGGGAGAGGTTGGCCAGCACCTCGTCGGGCTGCAGGGCCAAAGCCTGCTCCAACTGGGCCGCCGCCTCATTCAGGGCTCCTTCGACAAGGAGGCAGCGGCCGTGAAACACCGCGGCCAGACGGTAAACCGCGGGAGGGTCCACCGCCCCGGGCCCTGCGGCCAGCACCCTGGCGAAGTACTCCCTGGCCCGGACCGTGTCCCCCTCGCTGTAGTGGGTGTGGCCGATGCGGAAGCAGATGTCCCAGTCCTGGGAGCTGCGCTCCAGCCAGTCCTCCATCAGGCGCAGGTAGTAATTCTTTTTGCGGGCCACGGCATCGGGCTGGTCGTACCCGGTGTGCCGCACCGCTACCGGGGCCACCCGCAGCGGCATCCCCGCCCGGCGCAGGCCGGCCAGGACATGTTCGTGTACCGGCCGCTCGAAGCGAACCAGGGGGTGGCGTGGGAACATCTTGATCTGATGGAAGGAGGTGCGGTCGCTCCCCTCGTTCACCAGGGTGAACGAGAAAGCCCGGTCCGGGGGCTGCTTCTTGAGGGCGCGCACCTGAGCCAGGTCCGCGGGGGCCAGGTAGTCGTCGGCGTCTAGCCACAGGACCCAGTCCCCGGTGGCCAGGTCCAGGGCGGCGTTGCGGGCCGCGGCAAAATCGTCGCGCCAGGCAAAGGCCCCCAGCACCGCCCCGAAGCCCCGGGCGATCTCCACCGTGGTGTCGGTGGAACCGGTGTCCACCACCACCAGCTCGTCGGCTGCCCCGCGCACGCTCTCCAGGCAGCGTCCCAGCACCGCCTCCTCGTTGCGGGCGATGATACAGACGCTCAGCCTCCGGCCTCCCACCCCCAGCCGCCCTTCCAGCCGAGCCAGGTTCTGGCGCAGCACCTCGTTGTCCGGGGCCAGGGCTGCCCCCTGCCGGTAGAGGTCCAGGGCCTCGGCGGCCCGCCCCTGCCGGTCGAGCAGGCTGGCGGCGTTGTTGTGCGCCTGGTACGCCTGGGGAAACCGCGCGATGATCTCCCGGTACGCCCCCAGGGCCTCCTTCCCCCGGCCCAGGCGGTCGTAGAGGTCAGCCCGCACCAGCAGGGCCAGGTCCTCCTGCACATAGAGGGCCTGCTCCTCCCTCTCCAGTCCGAGGACCACCTCCTCGATGCGCTCCAGGGCCTCCGCCGGGCGGCCGGCGTCACGGTAGGCCAGGGCCAACTCGTAGCGGGCGCGCAGATCCCCCGGCTGCCGGCAGACCTTCTCCTCCCCGGCCCTGAGATAGTGATCCTTCGACCGCGCTTTTTCGGCATACCCGTAGTGATGCACCGGCACCGGGCAGTCCCCCAGCTGGGCGCCCCGGGCCGCCAGCGCCCCCTCAACCAATTCGTGCACCGCCCCGGCGAAACGGATCTCCCTCAGGTTGCGCCACAACCGCACCTTGGTGGTGGGGAACCAGCCCCGGTACTGCTTCTCCTCAAGGTATTCCCCCCGACAGGCCACCCAGCCGGCGAGATTGGCCCGGTCGGTGTAGTTGCGGGTGGTGAGGCGGTAGGCCAGGGGGCCGGAGGAGTGCAGTAGCTGGCGCAACCGGGCGTGGTCTGAGGGGGCCAGCACCTCGTCGCAGTCAAGGACCAACACCCACTCGCCGGTGGCTGCCTCAAGGGCGCGATTGCGGGCCACGGCGAAATCCCCCTGCCAGGGATGGTGCAGAAGCAGCGCCCCGTGCTTCTGGGCCACCTGGCCGGTGTGGTCGGCCGAGCCGGTGTCCACCACCACGAGCTGTTCGGCCAGCCCGCGAACACTTTCCAGGCACTGTTCGAGGAAGGCGGCCTCGTCGCGGGCGATCATACACAGCGAGAGGCGAGGTCTGGGGGGCGTCTTGCCCTTAGGCTCTTTTCCCACCTGTCTGCTCCGCGATGGCCCCGGCCCGCTGGTGGTCGGGCTGGAGGGCAAGAACCTTCAGGGCTGCCTCGCGGCTGCCCTCCCGATCCCCCTGCTGCCACAAGACCTCGGCCAGTTGGGCCTGCAACTCAGCTTCGTCTGGGTGCCCGCCCAGAAAATGGCGCAGCGCCGCCGCCGCCTCGGCCGGCTGGCCCACCTTCAGGTGCAGGAGCGCCAGGTTGGCCACCAACTCGCGGTTGGCCGGGTCCTGCCCGGCGGCCTCCTTGAAGTAGCCCAGCGCCTCCGAACCCCGCCCCTGCTCCCAGGCCCAGACCCCCAGGTTGAAAAGGGCCTCGGGGAAAAGGGGCTGCAACTCCAGGGCGCGCCGGAAACTGGCCCCTGCCGCCTCCCACTGCCTGGCCTTGCTCTGCACCAGTCCAAGGTAATTGTGGGCCATGGAGGAGCGGGGGTCGAGTTCCACCAAGCGGGCGATGACCCCGGCGGCCTGGTCGGGCCGGTCCGCCTCGATCAGGGCGTCGGCCCAGACCATGATCGCCTCGACGAAATCCGGCTTGACGGCCACGGCCTTCTCGCAGGCCAGGGCGGCCTGATGCCAGTCGCCCCGCTGCCGGCAGCGGTCGGCCTCCTGCAGGTGCAGGGGGGCCTGCTCTTCCCCGCTGGGCGATGAAGATTGCACCAGTTCCGCGAGCGCCTTCCTGGCCCGTTGGGCCGCCTGCGCCCAGGTGAAGTGGGCATGGATATGGGCGCTGGCCCGCTGCCCCCGCCTTCGGGCCGCCTCTGGGTCCCCGTAGACCTGGCGCAACCGCTCCTTCAGCCCCTCCAGATCCGGCTCCAGCAGCCAGGCCGGCCCCGCGGTCTCCTGCTCGAAGCGCACCTGCCGGCGCTGGGCCTCGACCCAGTACACCATCTCCTCCGGGCAGAAGTCATCGCAGGCCCCACCCCTGGTGAGGATGGCCGGCAGCCCGCAGGCCAGGGCCTCGGCTACCGGCAGGCCAAAGCCCTCCCCCCGGTACGGATGCACCAGGCAGTCGCAGGCGGCGTACAAGCGGGGCATCTCCCCCTCGGGCAGATCCTCGGTCAGATAGAGGATTTCGGGGTTGGCCGGGTCATGTTGCAGGCGGCGGATCTGGTCGCCGGCGTGCTGGTTGCGGTAAAAACTCTGCACCCCCATGTCCTTGATCACCAGGCACACCCAGTCGGCGGCCGAGAAGGTCTGGACGTACGCCTTAAGCAGCACATCGATGCCCTTGCGGAAGAGGGTGCCGCCCACAAAGAGAAATCTGAAGGGCTTCCCGGTGGCCAGGGGCAGGGGCTGCAGGCCGGGGCGAAAACGCCCCGGGTCCACCCCCAGGGGCACCACCTTCACCTTGGCGGCAGGCACCCCGCTGTCCAGATAGCACTGGCGCACGTAGCGGGTATAGGCCCAGACCTGGTCCACCTGCTCCAGGGGCCCCAGCCAGGCTTGGGGGATGCGCCCGAACTCCCAGGGCTGGATCAGCACCAGCTTGCCGCTGGCGGGCCGGCTAAAGTCGGGGGGCCAGCGGTGGCGCAGGTGGAAATCCACCTCCCCCGCCAACCCCTGCCCCAGGCGCCCGGCCAGCTCCCCCCCACCCCACTGCGGCGGCTCGCTGGGGAGCAGGCCCAGTTCGCAGTCCCCCTCCGCCAGCAGGGCCCGCACCAGCTCGCCGTTGGCGTGGGCCAGGCTCGAATGCACCAGAAAAGCCCCCTCCCAGTTGCCGCGCAGCGGCCTGCCGGCCGCCGGGGCGGCGCGGAAACGCCCCTGGGCGTCAAAACGATGTCCCCACTGCTGCTGGAAACGCAGCAGATTTTCCCGCACCCGGTCGAAGCGGCCCTCGCTGGCCCCCTCATGGTGCTCGACCACGCACTCGGGGCAGTACACCACCCTGTATCCTGCCTGGCGCACCCGCAGACAGAAGTCCACGTCCTCCACCCCGTTGACGTAGGCCGCGTCCAGTCCCCCCAACTGCAAAAACAGCTCGCGCCGCACCAGCATACAGGCCCCGGTGACCATGTCGAGATCGCGCTGCACCAGCACCCGGGGGTCATCGGCCGCCGCCCCCCGGTACACGTGCTCGGGGAGCCCCTTGACCATCTCCAGGCCGGCGTGCTGCACCTTGCCGCTCCCCGGATAGAGCAGCAGCGCCCCCACCACCCCGATGAGCGGGTCCGAGTCGGCCAGCCGCACCATCGCCTCCAGCCAGCCGGGCTGCGGCACGGTGTCGTTGTTGAGCAGGACCACGTATTCGCCTGTCGCCGCCTCCACCCCCTGGTTGCAGGCCCAGGCAAAGCCCAGGTTCTCCTCGTTGCGCAGCACCCGGATATCCCCCTCAAAGGCGGGCAGCAGATAAACGGTCCAGTCGGTGGAGCCATTGTCCACCGCCACCACCTCGTATTCTTGGTCGTTTCCGGTATTGCGCGCCACCCCCAACAGGCACTGCTCGGTCAGTTCGGCCTTGTTGAACAGGGGAATGACCAGGCTCACCCGCGCCCTGGCCGGCGCCGCTGCCACGGCGGCGGGACGCTCAGGCTCCTGACCTTTCGCCACACAGGAGGCGCAGGTATCCCGGCCAAACACCGCCTCCAGCACCTGGTCGGCCCGGTGCCCGTAGGTGTGCCGCTCCAGGGCCAGCCGGCACCCAGCCGCGGCGATCTTTTCGCGCTCATCCTCGTGTTCGAGGTAGTAGCGGGCCAACTCCTCCAGATCCTCCTCGCCGTAGAGCACCAGGTGTTGGCGGTCGGCAAACAGTTCCTCCAGCCCAGCTTCAGCCGGCAGGCGGTCGGTCAAGAGCAGGCTGCCACAGGACAGGGCCTCAAAGACCCGCATGTTAAGGTCGCCGTTGAGGCTGCGGTTGAAGACCAGCCGCCCCCGCGAGAAGAGCAGGGCCATCTCTTCGAGAATCTTGCTCTCCACCCGCAGATCGAAGCCGGCAGCCTGCAAGCGCTCCAGGAAGCGCACCCGGTCCGGGTGCCACTGCCGCAGGGTCTGGCCGGCAAAAACGACGTCGTACGCCTTGGCCGCCCCAAAGCACCGGTGGATCTGGGGCTCACAGGCGGCCGGCAGCCAGCCCACCCGGGGGCAGCCGGCCCGCACGAACTCTGGTATATGCTGCCTGGCAAACATCAAAAAGACCTGGTCAAAGGCCCGGGCGTAGTCGGCCCGCCAGGGCAACTGCCCGGTATGGGTGTCCCCCACCAGCGCCACCGCTGGGCAGCCAAAAGCCCGCGGCTCCTCCAGCAGGAACTCCGGGCCGGCGTCCACCCACAGCACCAGATCGGGCCGCCAGCCCTTTGGCAGTTGCGCTGCCACCTGCTCTGCCCCCACACGCCCCCAGGGCAGGGGGATATCGCTATCCTGCACCAGGCGGGCCAGAAGCCCCATCTTGTCCACGTCCCCGGACCCGGGCGGCTTCAGGGCGTGCTGGTCCTCCCACTGCTTCCACTGCCCCAGCGTCCGCTCGTCCAGGCGCGGGCCGCAGGTCAAGACCTCGTGGCCCCGCCGCAGGGCCCGCTCGTAGTAGGCCGAGGTAGAGAGGGGATTGGCCGGGGCGGCCAGCAGGATCTTCAGGCGCCGGCGGCCAGGGCTGGGCGCCGGCGGCCAGGGTGCGGCCCCCTGGGGCACCCCGCGCCGCTCCACGCACTGGGCAAAGACCTGGTTCCAACCAGCGATGAAATCGCGGATGTGGAAGCGCTCGACCACCGTCTGGCGGGCGTTGCGGCCCAACTCGGCGGCCAGGTCGGGGGCGGCCAGCAGCAGCTTGATCCGCTCGCGCAGGATCTGGTGGTCGTTGGCGATGAAGCCGTTGTGCCCGTCGATGATCGGCGAGGTGGAGTTGGGGGTGCTGACCACCGGCATGCCCGTGGCCATGGCCTCCAGCATCCCCAAGTTATAACCGTCCTCGTGGATCTCGGTCAGGGCGCTCAGGAGCAGGCGGTGCCGGCGGTACTGTTCCTTCAGATCCTCCCAGGAAGTGGAATGGCGGGCCCCCGGCACCGTCGGGTTAAGGCCGATCACCGCAGAGGGAAACTGCCCGCCGAGGATGGCCTCCTGGGCGCTGAAGCCCTGCATGTGGTCGCGCTCTTTAAAGTAATTGCCCACCCGCAGCACCCGCGCCAACTCCCCAGTGTACCCCCCGTAGAGATCGGGATCTATCCCCGATACCACCACCGGAGCCTCCCAGCCCCAGTCGCGGCGCTTCTTCTCGGAGATGAAGGCGATGTCCATGCGCGAGAAGAGGGGCCGGAAGCGCTCGACAAGGGCCGCCTTCTCCGCGGGCTTGCCGCTCAGCGCGGTGTCGGTGCCCACCATGTTGAGCATGACGAAGAGTCGGGGCACCTCCCAGTGCTGCACGGTTTGCAGGTCGTACAAGGCCAAGCAGAGCACCAGGTCGTAGCGGCCCTGGCGCAGGTCGCTTTGGGCCTGTTCCCAGGTGACCTCCTCGGCGTTGGAGGGCAGGGGCCGGGAGCCGGAGTCCCAGCGCTTATTGGGCTGTCTTTGGGGCGGGACAACGCAGAAGTAATGGTGGGTGTGAGCGAAAAGGCAGATGTAGGCTTCGTGCCAGTTGAAAACCAGCACCCGGAGTCTGGAGGGGGTATCGGACATGCCGGCCGGGGCGCCGAGCCTGGCGGCTCAGCTCTTGGGCTGCTTGCCCCCCAGGGCCTGGCGCAGGGCCTTGAGTTCGGCCTCGCCCTCCTGGATGGCCATCTGGTTCTCCTGCACGATCCGCTCGTAGACCTCGCCCCGGTGTACGGAGATATCGCCTGGCGCCTCGACCCCCAGGCGGATCTGCCGCCCCTGGATTTCGAGGATGGTAATGCGGACCTGGTTGCCGATGACGATGCTTTCCCCGGCTTTGCGCGTCAACACAAGCATGTTGATCTTCCCTGATTGATGTCCCGATTCAGCCCTGCGAGCTGGCCTGGCCCGCCGCCAGGATGGAGTGTTTGGTGTGGTACCGCTCGTCCACCAGGATCATCTGCCTGGCCTGCTGAATGCGGGTGTTGATCAGGATGGGCCCTTTGAGATTGGCAGTGACCCGCTGAGGTAGCGGGCTGAGGGTGAGGATGCAGTAGATGGCCAGTTCCTCCGAAGAGGTGATCTCCAATGCTTCCAGGTCCTCCTTGCCGATCTGCGGGTCGTAGTCGGCCCAGACCAGCAGCGGGTTGAGCAGCACGAACCCCACCGAAGGGTTGTCCATGGACAGGAGTCGCAGGAAGGGGGCCTCCTCCTCGAGGGCGACCAGCCCATACCGCCGGCACCTTTCGAAGCCGGGCAGGCCGCTGGGGAAGGTGAGGATCTCGTCGCGGCCGACGCTCACCTCGCCGTACTTGGCACTCTGGAAGGTTGTCTTCTCTGGGTCGCTCATCACCGCTTTCCCCGGCTGCTGTGGTGGCGCTGCGAAGGGGAGGATCAACCGATGAAATCCATCAGGGACTGGGGCACTACCGAGCCGCCCGAGGAGAGGGCGGCCTGGAACACATCCTGCTCCTGGCGCAGGTTGAGGATGGTGTCGGCCAGGTCTGTGTCCTCGTCGGCCGAGAGCACCGCGGTCATCTCCGCCGATACCCGGTCGATGAGGTTGCGGGTGATCTCCATGCGGTTGACGCGCGCCCCCACCAGACCGCGGGAGGCCGAGATCTGCTCGCGCACCCGGCTTAGCGCGCCCAGCGAGGACTGCACCTGGCGGGTGTCGTCGGCGCGCAGGGCCTCGCGCAGCTCAATGAGCACCCTGAAGGCACTGTCTTCGCCCTCAAAAAGTTCCTTGCCCGGGATGTTGATCTGCAGGACGATCCCGTCCGAGACCTCGCGCTCAATGCTGCCGCTGGTGTCGGCCCGGGTCCGCAACTCGGTGATTGTGCCGCTCTCGTCGCGCACTGCCTCGTAGGGCGGATCAGCGGTCTGGGTGCCGCCAAAGATGTACCGGCCGCGGTAACGCGCCTCGCTCAGGTTCAACGTGTGTTCGAGAAACTGGTCGATCTGGTCGGCGATGGCCTGCCGCTGTTGGGTGTTGTAGGTGTCGCTGGCCCCCTGCACCGCCAGGCCGCCGGCCTCGACGAAAAGGCTCTCCATCTCGTTGAGGGTGGCCTCGGAAAGCTGGAGCCAGCCCGCCCCATCGTCGATGTTCTTGCGGAACTGCTCGAAGTTTCGCAACTCGGTGCGCAACGCCAGGGACCGCTGCGCCGCCGCCGGATCATCGGAAAGGTTGTTGAGCCGGGTACCGGAAGAGAGATTGTTCTGGTAGCGAGTGATGCGCTCGAAAGAGCGATCGAGGTTGGACACCAGGGTGTCCACTGCCATCTGTGTCGTCACCCTCATGGCATCACCTCGCTATTTTTTCCCAAATATAACTGGAGGTCATTTTTCTGTCCATCAGCGCGGCCTCCCTTCCTACATGTTGATGGTGGTTTCCATCAGGTCGTCGATCACCGAGACAGTGCGGGCGGCCGCCTGGTAGGCCCGCTGGAAGAGCACCAGTTGCGCCGCTTCGTCGTTGAGGGACACCCCCTGGACGCTCAGCCGGCGGTTCTCGATCTGGGTGCTGAAGAGGCGGTGGTTCCCGGCCATGGTCTGAGCCTCCTTGCTGCGGCTGCCCACCTCGCCCAGCAGGGTGCCGTAGAACCCCTCCACCGTGCTGGCGCCCCCGGCCATGAAGCGCTTGTTGCGCAGGCCGCTGATGGCCAGGGCCACCCCGTTGTCGCCAGTGTTGCCGTCCTGGGACGCGGCGATGTTATTGAGGTCGGCGCGGATGGCCTCGTCCACCGAGATATTGGCCGCGGTGGTTTGCGTCGGGTCGAAGAAATTCACCCCGGTGCTGCCGGTGAGCCCGGTGCCGGCGCGGTGAATAATGTTGACCTGCTCGACCATTCCGACGGCCACTTCGTCGAGGCGCCGGCTCAGATCCGGGATCAACTGGTCGCGGGCCTCGATCAGCCCGCTAAGGCGTCCGGAACGGATCTGGGCCACCGAGCCGTCGTCGGCAAAGGCCACTTGGGTGCCGCTCAGGCCCCCGCTGGTCACCTGGCGGGTGACCAGATGGACGGCGCTGGCCCCGGCGACCAGATTGTGGCCGCTCATCAACACCGAGACCTGGCCGTTGTCCTGCTCGACCAGGGCCACGTCCACCTTCTGCGACAATTCGTCCAACAGATTGTCCCGCTGGTCCTCCAGATCGGCCAACCCGCCCCGGCCAAAGCTGGCGCGGGGGATCTGGGCGTTGATGCCGGCCAGCCGATCGAGGATGCCGTTGATCACCTCCACTTCCCCCACCACCTCGTTGTCCAGTTGCACCCGCGACTCCTGCAGGCGCTGGTGGGACTGGTGCAGGGTATTGGCCATGAACTCCGCCTCCTGGCGCACCGCCGCCCTGGCCGCCCCGCTTTCGGGCACGTTGGCCAGGTCCTGCCAGGCGTTCCAGAAACGGTTCAGCGAGCCGCTCAGGCCGGCCCCGGAGGGCTCGTTGAAGACCGTGCCCGCTTCGCTGGAGCCGGCCCCCACCGTCTCGTTGAAGATGCTCTCCAGCCCGCCCAAGATGTGCTCCAGCTCCTCCCAGCGGCCCCGCACCTGGTTCTCGGTCCGCGCCTGGGCGTCGAGGAAGCGGCTGCGCATCCGCTCGATGAGGGTGACGTCCACCCCGTTGCCGACCCGGCCCCCCGGCCCCCCATCGACGCTCTCCATGTTGGCGCGGCGCCGCGAGTACCCCTGGGTGTTGGCGTTGGCAACGTTGTTGCTGGTCAAGTTGAGGGCGGCCTGCTGCGCCTGCAAGGCGCGCCGCCCGATCTCCAGCCCCTGATTTGCCGCCGAGGTAATTGCCATGGCTGGTCCCTCTCAGGCTGTCCGGTTTACCAGGGTGCGCAGCCCGTTGCCCCGCCGGGACCGCCCGAACTGCCCGTACACCCCGGGGTTGCCCGGCTGACCGCTGAGGATGTCAAGGCAGCGCTCGGTGTAGCGCATGGACTGGCGGATCAGGAAGGCGTTGCTCTCGTTGGTAAGCCGGATGCGCCGGTTCAACTCCAGCATCGTCTCCCGCATCCGCGCCAATTCCTCGCCCTGCCAGCCCTCCACCACCTCCACCAGCCGCGCCAGGGTGCAGTTCTCGGGCTCCAACTCCAGGCGCTTGGAGATCTTCTGCACCACCAGCAGCCGCTCGGTCTCCATCCGCCGGGCTTCCTCGGCGGCCTCCTGCTTGGCCGCCACGCAGGCCTCGATGGCCGGCAGGTCGTCGGCGCACAGGGACTGCTGCTCCTGCTGGAGGATTTCCAGCAGCCGGTTGAAGATGCGGATCTCGCCGTTGACGATTTCGATAAGTTTGACCACCAATGGATCGCTCATGGCTCTTTCTTCCCCGGCCCGCCCGCCCCCGCTGGGGGGGCGAAGGGCCGCCCGTTTCCGGCCGGCGGCAGTTTGGCGTTGAGGCCGTTCGCCTCCTCCTCCAGGCCCGCGGCCCGGCTCAACTGGCGGTAGAGCACCTCGCTGAGGCTGGAAGGACCGCCCCGGGCCGAAAGCCGCTTGGCCCATTCCTCGTCCAGCATCCCCTCAAACACCTCCTCCCCGGCGCCTTTCTCGATCAGGCCGCCGCTGGCCACGGTCTGGCGCATGGCCTTGACCACCTGGTACATAAATACCGACTCGAATTCCTTGGCTGCCTGCCGGATGGCCTGCCGCCGCTGCTGGACGTCCCCGGCGTGGCTCAGTTCGCGGAGGTGGTTCAAGCCTTCGACGTTGATCGACCGGGTTTCCATGCCTCCTCCTACTGGATGATCAGCTCGGCGCGCAGGGCGCCGGCGGTCTTGAGGGCCTGCAAAATGGCGATCAACTCCCTGGGCGTGACCCCCAGGGCGTTGAGGTTGCGCACCAGGTCGCGCACCGTGGGCATGGCCCCCACGTCAAAGGAGTTGAGGATGGGGTGCAGGTGGTCTGGCTCCTCCTCCACCGTCACCTGCTGCCCGCCCAGCGGGTCGGCGGCCTGGCCGCTGTCGCCGGGGATCTTCAGTTTCAGGCTGCCGTGGGAAAGGGCCACCGCCGCCACCGAAACGTGGTCGCCCACGATCACCGTGCCGGTTTTCTCGTTGACCACCACCCTGGCCGGCAGGTCGGGGATCACCACCACCTTCTCCAGGTCGGCCAGGAAGCCGGCCATCTCCTGGGAGCTGCTGAACTGCTCCGGGGTGGTCACCACAATGGTGCTGGCATCGGCGGCTATGGCCAGGCCCGCCTCGCCGAAGAACTCGTCGATGGCCCAGGCCGCCCGCGAGGCCGTGGTCCAGTCGGCGTCGTTGAGGGTGAGGGTGATCTCGTTGACCAGGCGCTCCAGGCGCTGTGGCTCCTCAATGATCAGACCGCCGTTGGGCACATTGCCCACCACCGAATGGTTCTTCCGCACCGAGCCGGCCCCGGCCCCTCCCAGGTTGAAACCGCCGATGGACACCGCCCCCTGGGCAGTGACGTAGGTCGCCCCTTCCGGCCCCATGAGGTTGGTGCGCAGCAGGGTACCCCCCTGCAAGGAACTGGCGTCGCCCAGGGAAGCCACCTGCACGTCGATCTTGGCCCCCTTGCGGGCAAAGGGCGAGAGGTTGGCGGTGACGCTTACCGCGGCCACGTTGCGGATGCGGATCTGCGCCGGGTCCACCGCCAGGTTCATGCGCTGCATCATGTTGGTCAGCATCCGGGTGGTGAAACTGGCCTGCCGGCCGTCGCCGGTGCCCTCCAGGCCGATGATCAGGCCCATGCCGGTCAACTGCAGTTCCTCACCCATCTGGATCTTGGCCATGTCCTTGAGGCGCACTGGGGTCTGGGCCAGACTCGGCCCGGCCAGGCTCAGGAGCAGCAGCAGACTGCACCAGCGGCGTCTCATCTTAGAACACCCAACTCAGCAAACGGACAAAGAACCCCGGTCTGGACCCCTGGGTCAGGGTGCCCTTGCCGGTGTACTCGAGTTGCAGATCCCCCACACTGGAGGACAGGATGGTGTTGTCGGCCGCCACCGAGGCGGGGTTGACGGTGCCGCTCAGGTAGATGGCCTCGGTCTCACCGTTGATCTTCAGATTGCGACTGCCCTCGATGATCAGGTCGCCGTTGGGTTTCTTGCCCACCACCGTCACGGTGATGCGCGCCGTCAACTGGGCGCTGCGCGAGGTGGAGGCCCGGCCCTGGTACTGATTGGAGGCACTGCTTTGCAGCGAGTGCAGGGGGATGAAACTGAGGATATTGCCCGCCCCCGGCACGCTACTGCTGACCTGGGCCTGGTTCGACTTGTCGGTGCTGGTGGCCGTCTGGTTGGTGGCCGAGGCGCTCTCGGCGATGATCACCGTCAGCACGTCGCCGATATTGGCGGCCTTGGGGTCGGCAAACAGCGAAAGGGTCTGGGCCGGGCCCGGAGCGGGAAACGCCGCCGGCAGCGCCAGCGCCAGACTCATCACCCACCTATTCATGGCCATTGCGGCCCTCCCCCAGGTTCAGGCACACCACCCCGGCGGTCAGCACCTCCCCGCGCAGCACCTTGCCCGATTCCTCGTTACGCACCCGGACCAGGGCGCCGGCCCCCGCGTCCTGCAGGGCCACCCCCCGGGTCGAAAGCTCCATGCCCCCACCCACCACCACCAATTCCACCATCTCGCCCTGGCGCACCAGGGGCACCCCCTGGCAGTGCAACGCGGTCAGCATCGCCCCGGCGTTCAGGGGCCTCTTGGTCTGCATGTCGGCCACCTGGGCCGGGTCGGTAAACACCCCATCGCGCATCATCGTGACCTCCCTTTCGTCCAATTCCACGGCCTCGGGTCCCAGTTCCTCGCCCCGGCGCAGCGCCCGCGAGGCCACCAGCACCCGCCGGTAGAGACGGGTGTCCACGGTAACGGTCAGGGTGCGGCAGGTCTGGCCTTTTACCCTCAGTTCCACCCGCACCATGCCGGCCCCACGCAAGGGCCGGGCGGATAGGGGTTTGACAGCGATCTCCACCGGGCCGGCCTCCTCGAGGACCACGTCCCCCTTCCAGCGGGGGTGGATCTCGCAGCGATCCTGGGCGTGGTTCTGGCGCGAGAGGGCGGCGCGCACGTGGCGTTCCACCGCCTGGTGGATGGCGCTCTCGCTGACGACGTTCTGCGCCTCCAGGGCGCCGGCGGCCAGACAGGCCAGCAACAGGGCTTTGAGCATCGGTGCGCCTAACGCTTGAGGTTGTTGGCGTTGGCGAGCATCTCCTCGGAGGTCTGGATGGCCCGGGCGTTGATCTCATAGGCCCGCTGGGCCACGATCATGTTGACCATCTCGTCCACCACCTCCACGTTCGACAGTTCGAGGAAGCCCTGGGAGAGCCGGCCAAAGCCCTCGCTATCGGGGGCGCCGGTCACTGGCGTGCCCGAGGCTTCGGTCTCCAAAAAGAGATTGCGGCCGGCGCTCTTAAGGCCGGCCGGGTTGATGAAGCGGGCCAGTTCCAACTGCCCCACCTGTTGGAAATTTGGATCGCCGGGCACCTTCACCGAGACCTCGCCGTTGACCGAGACGTTGATCTCGGTGGCGTCCTGGGGGATGGTGATCTCCGGCTGCAGGGAGTACCCGTCGGAAGTGACCAGGGTGCCCTGCGAGGACTTTTTCATCGCCCCGTCGCGGGTATAGGCCGTGGAGCCGTCGGGCAGCACCACCTGCAAGAATCCGTCCCCGTCGATGGAGACGTCGAGGGGGTTGTTGGTGGAGATCACCGCTCCCTGCGAGAAGATGCGCTGGGTGGCCACCGGCCGGGTGCCGTAGCCGATCTGCAACTCGACGGGGACCTGCGAGCCTTCGGCCTGGGTGGCCCCGGCCAGGCGGATCTGCTGGTAGAGCAAGTCCTGGAACTCCAGCTTGCTCTTCTTGTACCCGGTGGTGTTCACGTTGGCCAGGTTGTTGGCGATGTTGTCCACGTTCATCTGCTGGGCGATCATGCCCGTGGCCGCGGTGTAGAGGGCTCTGCTCATTTCCCTTTATCCTTTATTTAACTTTTCACGACGCCGACGTCGTTGACGGCCCGATCCAGGGTGCTGTCCTGCACCTGGATGGCCCGCTGGTCGGCCTCATAGGAGCGGTACACGTCGATCATCTTCACCATCTCCAGCACCGGCTCCACGTTGGAGTTCTCCAGATAGCCCTGCACCACCCGGGTGCTCTGGGCTTGCACCTGCTGGGTGCCTGGCTGGGGGATGTAGTGGCCCTGCTTGCCCTTGGACAGCACCGACTGGTAGGGGCTCTGGGCCTTAAGGTTGCGGTCGTACAGGGCCGGGAAATCGACGACCTGCAGCCGGCCCACCACCTGGTCCACCCCCTGGATCTCGTCGCGCACCTTGATCACCCCGGCGTCGTCGATGAGAGGGGCATTGTAGCTGGGGGGGATGAGGATCTCGTCGCCCTGGCTGCTGAGCACCGGGTTGCCCAGGGGGTCCACCAGGCGGCCCTGATTGTCCTTGGAGAAGTTGCCGTTGCGGGTGTACTGCACCCCCTCGGGGGTGCGCACCGCAAAGAAGCCCTGCCCGTTGAGGGCCACGCTGAACATGTTGCCGGTCTGGTGCAGCTTGCCCTGCTCGAAGTCGGTCCACATCCCTTCGGCCCGGTTTATCCGCCAGTCCGGGTAGTCCCCGGAGAGCCGCTTCCTGGCCTCCATTACCTCGCGCATGAACATATTGTCGCGTTTGAACCCGGGCACCTCGGAGTTGGCCAGGTTGTTGGCGATGGTCTCGTGCCGGGTGGTCTTGGGCAACATCCCCGAGGCAGAGATGAACAATCCTTCGAGCATGGATACTCTCCCGCAGACAGAGTTACGCCCCTTCAGGGAGCAAGCCCTGTGCCAGGGTCCGGTATCCCATCTATCTTACTGTTTATAACAGATGTGTACCCAATCCAGCCCTGGCCCCACCACGGCCACCCACGGAAAATTCTTCCTCAGCTTCCGCCTTTTTCCCGACTGCTTGCCACCGGGGGGGGCCGAGGTTAAATTCTGGCCATCCCCTTCAGATAAGGATTAACGCTATGAACCCTCTGCCCTACCTCCTGCTCCTGGCCCTGTGCTGGGCTACCCCGGCCCAGGCCGATCCTATCGCCGAGTACACCGTTGCGCGCGCCGCCGGCCCCATCGAGATCGATGGCCATCTCGACGAGTTCGCCTGGGAGAAGGCCGAACAGATCAACGGCTTCGAGCGCATCCTCAACGACTACGACCAGATCAGCCGCCCCACCCGGGCCAAGATGCTCTGGGACGACCAGCAGCTCTACTTCGCCTTTGTCTGCCAGGACCCGGACATGTGGACCTTCCTCACCGAGGAGGACGCCGCCTTCTGGGATGAGGAGGTGGTGGAGGTCTTCATCGACCCGGACGGGGACGCCAAGAACTACCTGGAGTTGGAGATCAACCCAGAAAACGCCAAGGTCGACCTGGTCGTTCGCACCCTGAAGCCCGAGTGGGATTCGGATTTCGCCTGGGATATCAAAGGCCTGCAGAGCGCCGTGGCCGTGTACGGCACCATCAACGACGCCTCCGACGTCGATCAGGGCTGGACCGTGGAGTTCGCCATCCCCTACAGCGCCATGGCCGGCACCATCACCGGCGGGGGTGCCGCGCCTAACGTGGGCGACCAGTGGCGGCTCAACCTCTACCGCATCGAGCGCAAGGCCGGCCGGGCCCTGCGCTCCCGGATCGTCGAGCTGGAGCAGGGCCTGGCCAAGGGCGCCCTGCTCGACTCCCTAAAGGGCCAATACAACGAGGAGACCGAGTACACCGCCTGGAGCGAGACCTACCAGCGCGGCTTCCACGATCCCTCCCGCTTCGGGTTCGTCAAATTCGAAGAGTAGCGGAGGGCCGGGTATGCCTCGGAGTTGTTTCCCTGGGGACTGGCTGGGCTGGGAAGTCCGCGGGAGGGGTTGAGGGGAGAGCGGAGCTTTGCGAGCAGGGTGGGAAGGACGCGCCTTGGGAAACAACGGAGGGGAATACCCGGACCGACCCATACCGCAGGATTTCGTATGAACCGTTTCAAAGCAACCCTGCTATTTGTTGCCCTCCCCCTGGCCGCCGGGGCGCAGCGACCCGATACCGGCGTCGCAGCCCCCGTGTTCAACTATCCCAACCGGGAGGCCCTACTGCCTCTGACCCACCCCCTGCTCGTTGAGGCACCCCAGGGCCGCGACGCCGGCATGGTGCAGTTTGCCACCTTCGCCATTGACGTGTACGAGTACCCCAACCAGGCCGGCAGCCTGCCCCGCACCGAGGTCAGTCTCGAAGAGGCCCGAGCTCTGTGCCGGAAACGGGGCAAACGCCTGTGCAGCGAGGGGGAATGGGAGTTGGCCTGCCGGGGAGCCCAGGACCTGGCTTATGGGTACGGCCCCCAGTTCGGGGCCGACCGCTGCAACACCCCCTATCCCGAAGGGGAGATCTGGAAGCGCCGGCAGGGCCCAGCCCCCAGCGGGGCCTTTGCCGGCTGCGCCACCCCCGAGGGGGTCCACGATCTGGTGGGCAATGTCTGGGAGTGGACCGAGGGGACCTACGACCCACAGCAGGGCTGGGCAGTGGTGCGGGGCGGTTCCTGGTTCCATAGCGTCAACTACGCCAGGGCCGATGGCCGCTACGGCCGCTACCTCAGCCCCGACTATCACCTCGACCTCATCGGCTTCCGCTGCTGCCGCTGAGGCACCGGGCCGGTTGAAAAGCCGGGGCTGCTTGAGTATTTGTACCTTCGATTCCCCCTTCTCCGTAGCCCGCCGATGGCCGCCCACCCGATCCGCCTCTACGCGCTCCTGTCCGCCCTGTTCACCGTTGCCTGGCAACCGGTGCTGGCCCAGGAAGCCACCGGCACCATCAAAGGTGTGGTCCTCGACCAGCACACCCTCCAGCCCGTGCCCGGGGCCAATGTCGCCCTGCTGGGCACCCCGCTGGGCGCCATCGCCGGCGACCAGGGCCAGTTCACTATCAACCAGGCCCCGATGGGAGTGCAGCGCCTCAGAGTCTCGATGATCGGCTACAGCGAGCGGGTTCGGCCCGACGTCATCGTCCAGGCCCGGCGCATCACCTCCCTCACTGTACACCTGGAAGAGACTCCCCTCCAGATGGCGGAAACCACCGTCAGCGCCGACTTCTTCTCCGCCGCCGAGGAAAAGGCCGTCAGCGCCGTCAACCTCAACTACGAGGAGATCCGCCGCTCACCCGGCTCGGCCCAGGACCTCAGCCGGTTGCTCCAGGCCTTGCCCAGCGTCAACATGAACAACGACCAGCGCAACGACCTGATCGTGCGCGGGGGCAGCCCGGCGGAAAACCTGGTCCTGATCGACGAGATCGAGATCCCCAACATCAACCACTTTCCCACCCAGGGCGCCTCGGGGGGCCCGATCGGCCTGCTCAACGTGGAGCTGATCAGCGAGGCGGACTTCTCGGCCGGCGGATTTCCGGCCGCCTACGGCGACCGCCTCTCCTCGGTGATGTCGATCAAGCTGCGCGAGGGCAACCGCGACGAGTTCGACGGCCAGGCCGACCTCGGGATGGCCGGGGCGGGTTTTGTCCTCGAAGGCCCCCTGGGCGGGAGCAACGCCTCCTGGCTGCTGGGCGCCCGCCGCAGCTATCTGGACCTCATCGTCGATGCGATCGGCACCGGGGCCGTGCCCAAGTACAGCGACCTGCAGGGCAAGCTGAGCTGGGACCTGGGACCGGACCACAAGCTCTGGGTGCTGGGCCTGGGCGGTTTCGACCACATCGCCGCCGAGCCGGAGGACAGCGACGAAAACGACGACCGCTTCAGCGCCGACTACGACCAGTACGCGCTGGGCGCCGCCTGGCGCTGGCTGTGGAGCGCCAGGGGGTACGCCATCGTCTCCCTGGCCCAGACCTACGCCCGCTTCGGGGTGGAGGAGTACGAGGGCTGGACGCCCCTGCTCCTGTACACCAACGACTCCCAGGAGCGCACCCTGGTCCTGCGGCACCAGGGCACCTACCACTGGCGCCCCGGCCACACCCTGATTTGGGGCCTGGGCTTCAAGGGGCTGTTTTCGGACCTGGGGTTCTACGCGGCGGCCGACACCAACCGGCTCAACACCTACACCCCCGAGTTCCGCCTGCAACAGGAGGTGCGCACCACCAAGGCCAGTGCCTTCCTCAGCTCCGAGCACCTGCTCTTGCGGCGCCTGCGCGCCACCCTGGGATTGCGCTACGACTACCTAGCCTACAACGAGGAGCACGACCTCGCCCCCCGTCTCAACCTCTCCTGGGAAATGGACGCGGCCACCAGCATCAACACGTCCTGGGGCCTCTACTACCAGGCCCTGCCCCTCTCGCTGCTGGCCCAGGACCGGGGCAACCGCCGCCTGGAGAACCTGCGCGCCACCCACTACGTGCTGGGCCTCAACCGCCGACTCACCCCTAGCACCCGGCTGACCCTGGAGGCGTATCTGAAAGATTACGCGGAGCTGCCCAGCGACCCGGACGATCCCACCGCCTCGGCCATCGACGCCTTCGCCGGCTTCGGGTCCCCCCTGCCCGGGGCCCTGGTGGGCGGGGGCGAGGCCCGCTCCCGGGGCGCGGAGCTGCTGATCCAGAAAAAGCTCGCCCAGTCCCTGTACGGCACCTTCGGCTACTCCTACTCGATCAGCCGCTACACCGACCTCCTGGGCGAGGAGCGCAACCGGGACTTCGACAACCGGCACCTGCTTTCGGCCATCGTCGGCTACCGACCCTCCCCGACCTGGGAGTTCAGCGGGCGCTGGAGCTTTGCCGGGGGCCGGCCCTACACCCCCTTCGACCAGGAGCTTTCAACCGCCACGGGCAAGGGCATCGTCCAGCGGGAGCTGCTCAACCGCCGCCGCTATCCTTCCTACCACCGCCTCGACCTGCAACTGGACTACCGCCGGCATTTCCGGCGCTGCAACCTGGTCACCTTCTTCAGCCTGCTCAACGCCTACAACCGGGCCAACATCTATACCTACTACTGGGACAAGAGCGAGAATGCCCAGGACCGCATCGACCAGTGGCGCTTCCTGCCGGTGGGCGGTTTCGAGCTGGAGTTCTGAGTCCCCTGGCCCGCCCTTTGCTTTCTATCCGCAGTTGAGGCGGCACCCCCCCGCGACCTGGGCAGGGCAGAGTGAGGCGCTAGGGCGCTGTTTTCCAGCGCCTTGCCCGGCATACCCCCGGCGCGGATATTTATCGTTGCGGCCAGAGCCACCCGAGGGCGGAGCCAGAAATATCTTCCATGAGCACCAAGACCCCGATCCTGATCCTGCTGGGCATGTGCCTCTCCTTCAGCCTGGTGATGGCGGCAATCATCGCCCTGCGGCCCCATCCGGCCCCGCCCAAGCGTCGGCCCCCGGCCCTGGCCCAGTACCGCGCCCCGGCGGCCCCTGCGGCCCCCGCGCCCAGCCCAAAGACCGAACCCAAACCCCAGACCCTGGCCCCCTCCCCGGCGCTCAAACCCATGGACCTGACCCCCTCGGCCGAGGCCGCCAGGGAACTGGACCTGGTCAAGAAGGAATTGCGCACCCAGATCGCCGCGCTCAAGAAGGACCGCGGCCAGATGATCGGCAACCTGGCCGCCCAACTGGCCGACCTGCCCCTGACCGAGGCCGCGGCTCAACTGGCCGCTCTCGACGACGAATCGGCCGCCCTGGTGCTGGTGCACCTCAAACCCGAAATACGCCGCGCCCTGCTGGACCAGTTGGAGCCGGCCCGGGGCAAGCGCCTGACCCTGGCCCTCACCCCCCCTTCCCGCTGAACCCAACCACATGGCCATCCTCAAAGTCAGCCGCATGGGCCACCCCGTGCTGCGCCAGCAAGCCAAAGCGCTCACCCCCGGGCAACTCCGCCAGCCGGCCACCCAGCAACTGCTCGACGACATGGTGGAGACGATGGTCGACTACGAGGGGGTGGGCCTGGCCGCCCCCCAGGTGTACCAGTCCCTGCGCCTGATCGTGCTAGGATACCCGGACGCCGACCCCAGAAACCCCGACGACATCCCCCTGACCCTGTGTATCAATCCGGAGTGGGTTTCGCTTTCCGACGAGAAGGAACTGGGCTGGGAAGGCTGCCTGAGCATCCCGGACTTGCGCGGCCAGGTGCCCCGCTCAAGGGAGGTGGTGGTGCGGGCGCTGGACCGCCGGGGCAAACCCTTCACCCTCAAGGCCGGCGGTTTCATGGCCCGCATCCTCCAGCACGAGATCGACCACCTCGACGGGGTGCTCTTCCCCGACCGCATGGAAAACCTCGGCACCCTGAGCTTCCTGGAGGAATACTACCGCTACTGGCAGAAAAGCGAAGATTAAGCGGACGGGGAAAAGCGCTCGAAGGCTTTCCCTGTCCGCCCTCAGCTGTACTCGTCGTAGATCCCCTCCAA
>Ga0194128_10001305_pt1 | contig 43482 bp, 61 predicted proteins | sample TA2KigCa65mmetaG_FD_148650 | JGI IMG/M metagenome (GOLD analysis project Ga0194128, IMG submission 148650) | Freshwater microbial communities from Lake Tanganyika, Tanzania - TA2015037 Kigoma Deep Cast 65m | ecosystem: Environmental > Aquatic > Freshwater > Lake | place: Tanzania: Lake...
GCACATTAAGATTTAATGAAATGCATCAAAGTAATGCAAAATGGACTGTTTGTATGTGGTTTAGAATTACTTCGCTTGGTGATGAGGATTTAATCTGGAATAACATACAAGCTACCAGTATAGGTATAGATTTCAGAAAAACTCCTGATGACGCATTTACACTTACTATAAGAAATGCTGGCACACCAGTAATTAACTACGATAGTATTGCTACAGCTGGTTACATTCCAGACAATACAAACTGGCATTTTTACGTTACATCTTTTGATCATTCACTTGGTTCAAATAATGCAAGAACAAAACGCGATAATTCAAACCTCATTCAAACAGGGAATGATGGCACGCCTTCAACTTCTGATACAGGCGATCCAGTTCATATCGGATGTCGTTCAAATGGGAATACATCCCAAGCATTTCCAGCATATCTGTCTGAATGGTCACTTTTCTTCGATGATTTAATTTCAGATACAAGAGCAACCACGCTTTATAATTCTGGGAATGGAAAGGAAATATATTAAATGACAAAATATTTTCTTGAAATTTTTGAAAAGATAGACGAAATTAAGTCGCTAAAAAATCAGATTGAAACCAATACGTTAGAGGAAGCTAAGTCTTTAAAACATGCAAATCATGTTGTATTTCATTTGAGTTGAGAAGATGAATTAAAAATCTTTAATATATAAAACACCCAACATAAAAACATGTCTGATATACTACTCCTAGAAACAGGGGATAACTTACTCCTAGAAACAGGAGATAATCTTGTTTTAGAAACTGATGCAGTTGACAAATTAACCACATTCAAACATAACAACGGTGGTAGTATAACAAAACTATCTATTCTTAAACACGATATCATCGGAACTATACAAAAACAGACAATATTTAATCATAGATTAATTCCACAACCTTCATTATTATTAGAATCTGGATATTATCTTTTACAACAAGATGGTTTAAGCAGAATATTATTGAATATGCTAGATCCAGTTGAAAAACTAACTATATTCAAACATAATATACGAGATGACATAACAAAACTATCCATTCTTAAGCACGGCATCATAGGAATCTTGGAAAAACAAACCATCTTCCAGCACAGATTAATTCCACAACCTGTATTACTATTAGAAACAGGAGATTACCTTTTACAACAAGATGGATCGAGCAGAATATTATTGAATAGTTTTCCGATTGATAAAGTAATCACCCTTAAGCACAACATAATAGGAATAATTACAAAACTCTCAATCTTCAAGCACAATATAATAGGAACTACTACAAAACTTTCTATCTTCAAGCACAACATAAATGAATTTCTTATCAAACAGTCTATACTAAAACATAACATAAGAGAATTTGTAGAAAAAGACTCGATCTTAAAACATAATATTCGTGACTTTATCACAAAACAATCCATTCTCAAACATAATATTCTTGACTTTATCACAAAACAATCCATTCTCAAACATAATGTCATAGGAAGAGTTACCAAATTAATCACACTTAAACACAATATACGTGAAGTAGTTGAAAAGGACTCCATTTTCAAACATAATGTCAGAGAATCTCTACAAAAACTATTAGTTTTCAAACACAACATAAGAGTATCATTAACCAAAGAAACAAGACTAAAGCATAACATAAGTGATCTAATCACTAAACTAACAATACTTCAACACAGAATGTCTGGATCGTTTGTAAAATTAACCATCTTCAAGCACAATATTAAGGAAGTAGCAAAATCAACAACAATAATAGAAATATGGTTACGAGGTGCTGGTGGAAGCCATGGTGATGTGAAAATAGGCAGAATAATCAGGGATAGTTGGGAAAGACCAGTATTAGGACAGGAGATTCTATTCAGAGGTGAAACATATTATATATCAAGGGTAGAAGAACGCAGTAACCCAGCAGGTGTGGTAGTTAAATATTATGTCTCAAAAAGAAACATAGATGATTACTATAGAGAGACTTAATGATTTATATCCTCGATCCTATCAGGATAGTGTGTGACGAGAAAAGAATTTTTAATTCTAAACCGGCAAAAATATAAAAAACTGAAACCATACGTTCTGCAGTCAATGAAGGAAAAGTACATTGAGCAGGATATCTTCAAAATAGGATATCTGGATATTGAAACAGAAAATCTTGAGGCTAATTTCGGTGTAATGTGGTCATGGGCCATATCTGTTAGAAACGTGGAAAACAACAAGAATGAGTTAAGAAAAGCAGTTATAAACGAATCAGACTTTAGACGAGCAAAAAAGAAAGACGACTGGGACACACTTGACAAACGCATAACAGAGCAACTAATCGAAAATATTTCTGATCTTGATTATTTGGTTGGTCATTGGTTTATAGGGAAACACAGACATGATATTCCATATGTGAGAACAAGATGTATTGCTAATAGCATCGGTGGATTTCCAAAACATCGAATGATTAGATATGGTGATACACAAAAATGGGGGTCACAATTATATCGATTGCATAGTTTTGGCTTGGCTTCACTAGCAGATGCATTTGGGGTAATACAGGAAAAAACAAGAATAAGAACAAAAGATTGGAAAAACGCAAAATTAGGTTCAAAAAAATCACTGAAATACATACTAGACCATAACATAATAGATGTACTGATAACTCATCAGGTTCATAAGAAAATAGAAGAACAGGTGTCAATATCTAACAGTTATGCTTAAAATTGAAAAAACTGTAAAAATATTAGAAAAGATTCCAAGTAATATGTATGTGACATCAAAAGATTTTGAACAAAAATTAAAAACACCAAGAAGATATGTCAGATTATTATTACAGGACTTAGAGATGTATGGATTACTCGAATCAAAGTTGATGTTGTTTCGACCAAGTGGTCAAGCCACAAGAATATTTTGGAAGACTCCAAGGTTTAAATTCTTCTCTAACCAACTTAGAATAAAATGGAAGAAAAAGAAGATATCGAGGAAGCATTAATTCAACAAGCAAGAGAGGGTATTCTTGGAATGATAGGAATTGAACCATTCGAGATAGGAATGGGCAGGATTGATGCTGCATTATCGATAGCAAACCAACTAAAACTGGTGAAAAAGGAATTAATTGTAACCATACCATTTTCAGATTTAATTAAGTTTAGAAAGGAATTTTATGACAACTTGGATGATGAGAAGGAAGAAAAGGATGAATGATCCAATACCATATAATCCATACCCACCCGGGCATGAACCAAATTTTCCAGATTGGTATGACCCACAACAAGAAGACTGGGAAGATTAAAATTAGGTAAGGCGAAAAAAAAAACATGCAAATAATAATAAACGATCTTAAGAAATTTAACGATGTTTTAGAAGAAGGTAAACAATTAGTAAAAGACCATCCGTTTCTTCCAAACGATGGTAACTCAGCAATAATCACAGATGAAACAGTTGGTGATATTGAAGTCAAGGTGGACTCAATCGATATAACAAAAGGTGTGATACAATTAGTTTTTAAAAACCCACATATAAATATCATATTAGACTGGAAGCCATCACTAAACGAAATAATGGGATTTCTACAGATTGCAAATAAGTATGTAGTTGATATAAGAAGTCTATTTGAAAGCATGGGCGTTTTAAAATGAAGATAGTAATAGTTTTCATGTTAATGGGATTTTTCATACTTGGTGTATTCACTGGACTTCAATTATATCAAAAACAATCAGAAATACAACCAATGGAAAATTATCCATGCCCATCACCTAAAAAAAACGGTAATACAGATTCACCCATAGGAAAAAGCAACATAAAACGAGATTTACTTGTAATGCCAAATAATAACTGTGAAAGATTACAGGGAGTAATACTGGATAATCATAATAACACGAAACTAAAGGAAAACATTGCTATATTTTATGCAAGTCCGTCAATACCAACCAATGAACCAACTAATTACAATTATTGTGAACTTGCTCAATGGATATGGAATGGACAGACAGAAAGCGACAGACAGAGACTTAAAGGATTAGAAAAATACTACTTTCCAGATTATTGTTACAAAGAATTACCAAATGCAGTAATTCCAGAATTTGGCATAATAGCAGTAATGATTCTCTGCATATCTATATCAATAATACTGTTAAAATCTAAACTTTATAAGTAATACTTAGTATTATCATTCATGGCTAAAAAACTGGTTAAAACTGGTGAAAAAGGTGGCAGACCAAACAAAAAAACACAAGAAAAAATAAGAAGTATTCTATTAAAGCATTTTAACGACTGGCATACAGCACTCTTCACAGCAAAAGAAACAGGTCTAAATGCAAAAACAGTTAATGCCTATTTTAAAGAGTTCTTATCGACTGATTTAGAAGAAAGCCGGGAAGAATTTAAGGAAAAACAGAGACATGCCAAAAAACAAGTTTTACAAAAACTGGATGAATTAATACTGGTGCAACGAGAACAATTAGAAAGAGTCAAAAAAATATTAATTCACGAAGACCCACAGAATTTCGACATGGCTAGATATGAGTCAATATTACAAAATAACACAAAACAATTAACAGATATTTATCAATTAAAGGCAAGTTTAGAGTCAGTACCAACGCTTGATATAGATATTCAATCAGAGGTTGAAAAGGAATATGCAGCATACCTATCTGAAACTACTGGAAGATCAGCATCAAAAAACTAAGGAGAAAACTAGGGAGATTCTATCCCGATTACCAAGACCAATAACACATAAGGGAATAAACCTACCAAAAGACTTTGGAAAATTCAATAAAATAATAGGCCAACCAAAACATCCAGAATCATTAAAGCCTACACCAATATACGATTACCAGTTAGATTATTTTAATGCATGGGTAACACATCATAAATTAATTTTAAACAAATCACGAAAAATTGGTGCAACAGAGACAGCCCTAAGAATCATAGCATATTTGGCCCTACATGGTGTATATGCAGGTCATAGAGTCATGATAGTAGCAGGGAACAAGCAAGATATAGCAAATAGATTCGTGCAAAGATTCAAAGATTTATTCACAAAATTTGAAGACAATGATGGTAAGAAATGGAATTACAATGACATAATATCAGAGGAATCAAGCAAGCACATCATACTATTCAATGGAACACACATACAAGCATACCCAGCAAATGAATCAGTCAGGGGTGAGGAAAATGTAAAATGCGTGTTCATGTCAGAGTGTGCATTTATCAACAGATTGGATGATACACGTGTATATAATGCACTGCATCCAAACGTAGCAAATATAACAGATGCTGATTTTATTTTGGAATCAACACCAAATGGAAGGCGTGGTTTTTTCTGGTATAACTGGGATGCTAATTCAGAATATAAAAAACTGGAACAACCATATACGGTGTCATTCAATAAATTACTGAGTTCACAATTCATAGAAAAAGAGAGAAAAAATCCCAAAATCAATTTTGAACAGGAATATGAATGTAAATTCACAACATCCATTAATGCAGTATTTAGACCAGAGGAAATCAACTTCGTGGAGAAACAAATAAATAACTATGATGATATTTTAGGATATAAATGAGAAGAACGTGAGTTAAGGAATGAACATCGAAGATCAAATCAAAATGTATGAAGAAAAATTAACAGATGAATTACGAATCTGCAACCGAATAGCATTTTATCACCAAAACTCAAAGGACACAATTTCTGCACTCAAAGTCAAAATTAAGGAGTTAAAGGAGAAGGCAAAAAGTGCTTAAGCCGAAGATATCTATTAACCACTGGTGTTAATAACACATGGGTTTTAAAGACGAGTTCGTGATAAAACAAATTCCATATAAGGAAGCAATTAATATAGTCATAAAACACCATTACTTACACCGTAGATGTCCAGTAAGTATCGCATTTGGATTATTTAAAATAAATAATGTAGAGTGTTTAGGGGTGATTACTTACGGGGTTAGTGCATCATCTACCCTTTTAAAAGGAATATGTGGCCAAGAAGAAGCAAAAAATGTATATGAGTTAAACCGTCTTTGGGTAGATGATTCAGTTTCAAAAAACGGAGAGAGTTTTTTGGTTGGAAACACAATTAAATTATTAGATAAGGAGATAATCGTTTCTTTCGCTGATACTTCCCGTGGTCATTTAGGAATTATATATCAGGCTTCAAATTTCATCTATACGGGGTTAAGTCGTAAATTCAAAGACCCAGTGGTTATGGGTAAAGAAAATGAACATCATGCTACTTTTGGCCATGGTCTAACAAATAAACAAATCATCGAAAAATACGGAGCAGAAAATGTCAAATTTGTTGAAAGGTCTAGGAAACATAGATATATCTTTTTCAACTGTAATTCAAAAAGAAAATCAATGTTATTAAAAAAACTACGATATCCAATACTACCATATCCTAAAAACACTAAAGCCGAACAAGTGTAACGGAGTGTCTTGTAGATAAAATGAAAACAACAGATGTGACGGAATGTCCAAAACTCAGGATATGGTACTGCAAAGCCGATAAAAAATCAGGAAAACCAATTATTGTTCAGGATTTGGAAAATGGTGTAACTTACAACACAAACGAAATAAAACTAGATAATGTGAATATTAGAATGAAGTTTAATAACGCTGTTTCCAAAGCAAAGCAATCAGGTGCCACCACAATTTTAGAGGTATTTTAATGAAAAGGATAACTAATACCATTCCTATCTTTCACCCCATTATTTGTTGGGATAGTTATATATACACTCCATGAGAATAGTATATTGAGGAGAATAAAAATTGACTGAAGTAAGAAAAACAGTTGAAATAGCAAAAAAATATCACAATCTTGACGGGAAAGAAGAAATAAGAAAAACAAACGCAGAGGTTGTTTTTGATGAATGTGTCTTATGCGGAAAACAAGTGATAATTAGACTTTCAAAAGAGGGTGGGGAAAATCTTGATAAAGCCCAGATAAAATGGACAGATGTTTTTGAAGGACAGAAAGACGATGATGGTAAAGTAAATTGTTATGAGTGTTCACGACCTATTGAGGAAGCAAGAGAAAAAGCAAGCATACAAAAAGCCATTAACAAACTTCTGAAAAAACCAATTCGCTCATATCATTGTCCTGACTCTTATTGCTGGAAAGAACGATTTTCGACAAAAGAAGAATTAGAGTCACACTTAAGAAATAAGCATAGTGAATATGACTTGGTACAATTAGTAAGAGGATTGAAAAATGACTAAACCGAGAAAGTACATAATTGAAGTTGGAAATACTGAAACGTATTTGTGGAAGAAAATCGATAACAGTTTTCAATGTCTTGGATGTTGTGGAAGATATGGTGATTTGAAAACTCCGAAAGTGGATTTTATTCGAGTGCCAGTTGGCGATGTGGAAGAAGTGATCGAAAAAATGGGTTATGATGTTGAGATAGTTGGATCGTCTATTATTCAGATCAATGAAAAAAAGAGGATTGAAAAATGACTAGAGAAGAAACACTACAAAAAAGGCGTGAAGCATCACAAAAGAAATTTGACGAAAAAATAATCGCAAAATATGGTTCTATTGAGAATTATATTGACTCTGTTAATAGAAAGAGGAGACAACAAATCGCAGTTATCAACGAAGTAAAATCAAACCCACTTGTTGCAAAGGCGAATCGCAATAAGGCATTAACTGGTAATCCATATTATACGCAGAGAACTGAGTTAGGAAAGGATAGTATTCATTGTTCAAACTGTGGGCAAAGATTGGGTGGACTTTCATTTAATTGTCCTATATGTAACTCACATGAGGCGTATGTATATGGTAAAATGCTAAATAATCCTGCTGACAAACGCTGGAACGATCCATTATACAATAAAAGTAAATTTACAACAAGATACAGAACATCTTATGGAACAGTTACAGAAGTATCACCAGCAGAACAAGGATTACAAGATAGAATGAAAAAAATGGATAATAAGGATGATTATAAATGACTAGCGAAGAAACACTTGATGAACTTCTAGGAATCGAAGAAAAAACATTCAGAAAGAGACTTGAAGACCTATATGATGAAGATGACGTACAGTTTCGGGACATAATCCGTGAATGGTTTTTCGATGAGATGAAACCCAGATGACTGATTAATGACTGGCGAAACAACGATATTGAGTGGAAACTGTAGAAAAAACATACATAGATATTGTGACTCCATACTCATTTGTGAGTGCCACTGTCATGATGAATTGCGTAAGCAGATTGCTGAAGAGGTTATGGAAAGATGAGACCATTTTACCAGTTAGGTGACGATGGTAATTCGAATAACCATATGGTAAATTTTAGAACCATACTTGCCTGTGCTGCCTTTATGCTGATGGTTTTGATACCCGTAGGATATTTTTATTTTCAGTGGTTTAAATAGAAACGCAAGATATATATACTATAGACACTATAGTATAGACATGTCAGAATTAACAACAATTCAAAAACACATTGAGGAAGCAAAAAAAAGAAAATACATATTGTTTAGTGCAGCCTCAAGTGAGGTAAATGAAATTTGGTTTGCTGATACTTTAAGAGAAGTCAACTGGAAATGTAGAGATGAAGGATATGTAAATAAGTTTGGTTCTCTGAAAAAAATACGTGATGGTGTTTATAGATTTGGTAATATTGAAATATATGAGTTAAAGAAACACCCAAAATTAATCGAGGAAATGAGGACTTGGGAATAATGACTAGCGAAACAACAACAATCCAACTTTCAAGAAGCACAAAATCAAAACTTACTAATCTAGGCAAGAAGGGTGAAACATATAACGATATAATTTTGAGATTATTAGAGGAATTGATGTGGTGAAGATTGTATCTTGAAATACGAAGGTGATGTTCAAAAACAAGACTGTGACAAATGTGGTACTTTAACAGTCATTAATAGATGCGAAGCACATACCAGTATAGATGTATGTTATCCAGAACACCTTAAGAATTTTCACCTATATAATAATAATTCAGATTGGTCTAAATCCAGTGATGAACCAGACGATAAAGATCAACAGAGACCCCAAAACTCAAAAGTGCTGGTAACAAAATGAAATATTCTTACTGTGAGACACATGAAGTATTTTTTAAAGGTAGATGCCCTGAATGTATTCTCAGTGCAAAGGAATGGTTGAAAGAATGAGAGAAGACGAACAAATAAGATTGGGTGATTTATTCCAGATACCAGTTACTCAATGCAACTGGTGTAAATATTTCTTCGAGACAAGAGGCAAACTATGTGCATATCATGAAAATCAAAGAAAAATGATGATTCATGGAGAGAGTTAATTATAATACACCATGTATAATCTGTAGAACGGAAGCAGTTTCAGTTTCAAAATATTGCCCAGAACACCTAAAAGAAAAACTAACACAAGTCATCCTATCTGCATGACTTATATGTGGCAGATGTGTATCAACACACATGGAATTTAACAAACTCCCAACAAAGATAATTAATGGCAAAAGGCATTATGTGACACCATCTGGGAAGATATGTCCATCAATCACCACCATATTAGCAACCATACCAAACCCGGAATTAGATGAATGGCGTAAAAAAGTTGGGGAACCAGTAGCAGATCATATTAAAATTCAGGCCTCTATACGTGGTGAACAGGTGCATAATATCATTTGTGATTATCTGGAAGGAATGAGTGATTCAGATTTGAGAATTAAATATACCAGATTATTACCAATGGCATTATTTCAAAACATCAGGGAAATCATAGATAAAATATCGAAAATAAATCTACTTGAAAAAACAATCTGGTCTGATAAATTAGAAGTGGCAGGCAGAGTAGACTGTATAGCAGAATATGATGGAGAAGTATGTGTGATAGATTTTAAAACAGCCACAAAACTAAAACAAGTACAACATATAACAAACCATTTCCTGCAAACATCATTTTATAGCCTAGCATATGAGGAATTAACTGGTAACAGAATACCAAGATTGGTCATAATCATGTCATGTGAATCTGGGGAGAAAAACGTATTCATAGGGAACAGGTATGAATATGAAGAACAGTTAATGCAGGTTATAGGTAATTATAAATCTGGGTTATCTCAACAAATAACCAGATGAAAATTTAGGAACAATATATATTACGATAAACTCACATTAAGGATATATGGATTTATATCAAGTCAAAAGGTCTAATGAAGATTATCAGTTAATCAGGAATAGGCATTATGTTTCTAATCATGGCTGTATTGGAAGGCAATTACATTATAATATAATTGAAGATTCGAAAATAATAGGAATTATATCGGGAGCTTCTGCAATATGGTCTAGTAAATTCAGGGATGAGTTCTTTAAGATCAACACTGAGAATAGGAAGGAGAGAATAAATAAAATAATAGATAACGTTGTATTCAGATTGGAGTTGAATGAGAAGAACCTAGGAAGCAGAATCTTATCTATGTGGCGTAGGATGGTTAAGGAAGACTGGGAAAAAAAATATAATGATAATGTAATCGGCTTTGAAACATTTATATTCGGTAATAATCGGTATGGTTCACTATATAAAGCAGATAATTGGGAGTTTGTTGGTATGACTAGAGGTAACACAAAACACCACGCACATGGCATATATAACGGGACTGAGAGGGTTAAGACTGAAGCAAAGATGATCTTTTGTAAATTGATAAAGAACAAATATAGGAAATACCTATAGGATGTAAGATGATCTCAACAAATAACCAGATGAAAATTCAGGAATAATGATATGGTAAAAACAGATTTTATATTTAAAATAAAACCACATGGATTTTATGCTCATGACTTGAAAACTGCGTATGTATGTCTTAATCAATCACTGGTATTTGGCATGCATAGAAATGACGGGTTTAATGACCCAATGAAAATAAATTATGAGGAAGATGATTTAATTGAAGACATTCTTTATATTATAAATCATGAATTAATACATGCCATGCATCACAAGCTTGATGCAAAAACATATTTACCAATCAGTTCAAGAAAGTCAGAATATATAGCATATTACATGCTTGGTAACGGCCATAATGTGTTTTTCAATGTATTCTATAACATACCTAGAAATATATCATGGGAGAAAAGCCTAGATTTCAAATGAAAAAATTCTGGGATTGGTATAAGACAAAGTTAGCAGAATCGATAACATTTGTATTCGTGATTCATGTTTTGCAATTACCACATATGTTATGGGCTAATTCATGCTTTACACATACAACAAGTGTTTGTAACCTTAATCCCATATTAGACTGGATTCTCTATTCAGTCGATCTGCTAGAAATACCAAGCATAATTAACGTAATATTTTTAATGCTGTTTCACTGGAAGAAAAAACATGAAAGTAAAAGACAACGTTTTAAGGATTTGTAAACAAGGAGTTTACAAATGTTTACCAGTTATTGGTAACTCCTACTTGTATATGAAACACCCAGAGATTAAACACCTCACAAGTTCACAAATAAGACATATTAGAAGTCTAGGATATGTTGTTCTAGTGGAAAACGAGATACCATAAATCATGATAATTGTCTTAAATATCAGGACAATCATAATATAATCATGATGAGTGATAAAGACAAGAATATGATTGAAGTTGTAAGTAAAATCCTATCAATCATAATAGAATCTCAGATTGGTATACTTGAAGCCATGAGTGCACTTGATACGGTCAAAAACAAAGTCCTACTAGATCACATTTATTATCGTACTGAAAAAACACCAACCCAATTACCCGGTGTTAATTGATGAAAGTAAACTTTGGTGGTCTTGATATTGCTCAAAGGGTGGATAATACATCATTACAGACGATTCAATTAAATGATGGCACATTAGAACAAATCGGTGAAAAAACATGGCCCCATATTGACTTTGGATTAATTACACGTGACGTAGAAAAAATAAATCGTCTTGAAAAATACAACAGGATTCATTATGACAAAACAGGTCAAGGTGAACTAGCCCGGAAGGTGTTCAGTCCTGAAATACCATTATATGGTGTTCAGTTATCACTACCAAGAAAACTAGCGATAATAACATTAATGCGAGCATTTTTCAATCAGAAAAAACTAATCATCCATGACAGGGAATTATATAGGGAGTTATTGGAACAGGAAGAACACATAACAGATGCAGGTAACAGGCTGTATAGGCATCCAGAAGGATTTCACGATGATAGGTTCTGGGCTTTTGGTTTAGCAGTTGATGCAGCAGCAACATATATGAAAATGATTCCAAAGTACACTGCAGCAGTTGCGAAAAAACCAAAATCAGTGGATGATGAAATAGAGGAATATGTTAGATATGTTTAATTATCTTTTTCAGTATTCCACCAATATTTGTGTTCTCTGATAATTTCTCAAAATATCTGCGAAGAACAAACTGCCTTATAAATGAAATAATGCTAAACCACACACCCAACCATAGATTGGGAATGGTTAGTGCCAAAAAGTCATTTTGAGCAGCAACAATATCAGGTGCATATATCGGTAACATGAAATAATTGGCAAAAAAATGAATGGGATATGATATAAGCATGTTTGTCAATACTTCTGATGCTGATTTAGACTTGGTGTCCAATACAAACACCTAATATTCGTAATCACTTGGGTTATAATGTTTGATACATAGATCAAGACCAACCTTTATACATGGAAGGTCTTCTTCTGTAGTTAGTTCTTTTTTGCATTTTTTACAGATCATGAATAATAATTTAGAAAAAATCACAATATAATTGTATCTAATATGTTTTAAACCCTTATAAAACGTCATTCATTAGTAAATACATTGGCAAAAAATACTAAAACTAGGATAAAAACTGCAAAAACAGGCCCTACACCAAGAATTGCAACAACATCATGGGGTGCAACAAGGCAATTTCAGAGGTACGATTGGAGACCATATAGAGGACAAAGTGTTGATTTTAATGGCATAACCGTATGGGCACCAGTTGATCCATATTCATCAAAAGAGAGAAGAGAGTTTAGGTCTGCTATGACAAATCCTTATGTTTGGAGAGCATCTAGGATTCAAGCTGGATTTACTGTAGGTCAGGGATATACAACAGAAATCGTACCAAGAAGGGAAGAAGAAATACCTGCTGAACAGTTAGATCAATGGCAGAAAACAACCACAGTTAACGTACATCTCGATGGAGAAAAAACAACAGAGATGACAGCAGAGGAATTACTTGACTGGGTGGATCAAAAGGCAAAACAGTTAGACTTAGCAACAAACTTATTCAATGCGTATCTCTTAGCAGAGGAACAAGGAAGATGTGTCTTGGCTATGTTACCACTTGAATATGACGATGATGGTTTTTATCCATTACCTGAGAACATAAGATTACTGAGAACAGAACATACAGAAAGACCGGTTATTGATTTAGATAATGGTGAATTACAGGGATGTAGAATAATTGGCATAAAAAGCAATCAGATAAAAGATAACATCTTGCCATCAAGAAGAATGATTTATGTTTTGCATGGTTTTAATAACGAATTATTTTCAGATTATTTTGGATTAAGTCGAGTTAGTTTAATATCTGATGAGGCAAACACACTAAATATAATTCTGAATCAAGATTACGAAAGAGCAGCAGAGCACACATGGTATAAACCACCAATTTTTTCTGTACCAATACCACCACAGGAATATGGAAATGAAGATAACATACTCGCTAATTTCATTGATAAAATAAACGAAAACAAAGGACAAGCAATAGCAGTAACAGGCCCATCAAACCCAGAGGAGACTGGAATACAGATTCTGACTACACCACCAACAGCAGATGTTGGAAGCCTTGAAATATTACGACTTGGAATCATAAAGGCAATTATAACAGCATGGGGTTTACCCGGATTCATGCTCTCAGAAGGTGATGTAGGAAAACTTGGTGGTAATGCAAACATAGAAGAAGTTGATGCATATCTAAATCAAGAGATTAGACCAGAAAGACAAATATTAGAAGCGACAGTTGAAAGTCAATTTTATGATGAAATTCTTAGAACGTTGTTTAGAGAGCATGACACAAGTAAAATACCAGTGAAGATAAAAATTAAATTCAATAAACCAAGATTACTAACATTATTAACACCAGAAATGTTCAATGTATTAACTGGATTAGTTCAAAACGGATGGATTGATGAATCTGGTCTTAGAGATGTATTAGGACTTGAAGATGTTGACAGAGAAACAATGACTACGGGTGCTGAGGGTGGAGTAAAACCAGATGATAATTTAGCAGCATGGTATGGATGGAATAGAACATTTGTTCCACCTAGTCCACCACAAATATACAATCGATGGGAAATGACTCCACAGAATCAATGGACTCAACAACAAAATCAAACACAGAGACCTAACTCATGGCAAAAAGAAGAAGTGAAATACACCAGAAAAACACCAGTGTAACTGATAAAATTGAAGCATATCAAAATACTATTCAGAATAATAGGTAACGCTGGAATAATGTTTGTAACACCATACGCAGGTTCTGCTGCTGCACTAGGAATGCCAAATCTAGAAATAGCATTATGGTCAATGGGCTTAGGTCTTATTGCATCCACATCAAGGGAGTTAATAGAATATGGAAAAGAAAGGGTGTAACTGGAAAAAAGTATTAGATACAGCAGGTAAAGTATTAGACTGTTGTGTTGTGTTTAAACCTGAAAATAAAAAAAATTAGAGGTTTATAACTTCCTCTATTCTGATGTTCCTCTTAGGAGCACTATAGAGAATAGAGATTCTGTTATAATATTCAGTGTTTCTCTCTTTTTCGCTTATTGCAGCATTCATGATTCTTATGGGGAAATATACTATATAAATCATTCTTTCATGCCTGAATAAGTATTCAAGTTTATATTGATGTCTCTCTTTTAGAGATTTATGACAGATATACCAATACTGCTAGTAATTGCAGCAGTTATAGGTGCAGGGCTTAATGTTGCAAGAGGAGCAACACAAGAACCAAGAGGGAGTTTCTCATTTAGAAAGACTTTTGGTGGTCTAATCGCAGGAATAGTTGGTGCGTTAGCAGCAGTAACAGCATTAGATGCTACTGCATATTCAGGCCAAGTTAGTACAATAATTATTGGTTTACTAACAGGTTTTGGTTCAGACTACACCTTTAGCAAACTAAAGAAACGCTAAAATAAGGAATCACCTTATTTTTTCTATGATGCATGGATGCATAGCATTAACTGATGTTTCGTATTCATCAGGATCATTTAACATCGAGTTTCAAGCACAGCAAGAATGGAACGGTAAATGGAATCTTGATACAATATCATACAAGTATAATTACAGGGAACAAAAAGTTTTAACAGAATCAGATTTAAAATTTGCATTAAACACAGCCATGCGTTCATGGGATGTTGAAATACCAGTTAAATTTGAGTCATGGAAATCATCATTGGGTTTACCACCACACATAGTCATAGATTTCAAGACACCAGATGAAGATCAGTATTTTAAAGACAGACCCAGTGTATTGGCTTATGCATATTTTCCGGGAACACAAAAACAAGGTGAGGTTGTATTCAATCTAGCATATATTTGGTCAATACATGGAAAAGGTGTAGATGCTCATTTAATCGATCCAATTCATTACAAACCAAACAGTGGCACATTAATTAAAACATGGAATATAACGCATGTTTTAATTCATGAATTAGGTCATAGCATTGGTTTAACACATGATGAGACAATGGGCACTCAGGATGTCATGGATCCATATTATTCTGGAATGTTAGAATTATCAGCGAATGACATTAAAAGAGTCAGGGCAAAATATGGTAATACGGACATGCCTATACATAGGTATTCCAGATGGAAGAAGTTCTTGAAGGCATTGATGAGGCGTATGGAACTCTCTTAAGATGTTTTAATGATATAATCAAACCTTATATGTCATTTATAGGTAATTTAAATATGCCTATTGAGATAGACGGTAAAGAGTTTACATCATTTGACTCTGCAGTAGAACATGTGAAAAAAACAAAGAAAAATATTAAAGACCCAGAAAAGTATGTCGCCACCATAGAAAGGACTAAAAGGAAAGCAAAGCAATTATCAGCAAGAAAAGTATACGTGGATGATGATGAATACGAAGAAGCAAACAAAAGACTTGATCAATTAAATCAGGTGGGCAGGAATAACCCAAGTTTGAGATCACCATTGGAAAGCCCAGAAGCGATGGATCTGGAAGAGGAATACATACAATCAGGAGTTAAAATAAATCCATCAAGAAAATCAAGTGGTAAGAAGATAGATCTAAAATTACGAAGAAAATTAGCAAAGCAATTATCAGCAGAAAGAAAAATATATGTGCGTGATGATGAATACGAAAAAGCAAAACAAAGACTTAGGAATTTAGCACGGGTGGACAGGGATAACCCAAGTTTGAGACGACCAATGCAAAAACCCGAAGCATTCGAACTGGAAGAGAAGTACATACAATCAGGAGTTAAAATAGATCCATCAAGAAGACCAACTGGTAAGAAGATAGATCGAAGATTACGAAAACGATTAGCATCACTTGCAGATGAAGCTGCTAAAAGAAGAATCAGGGAGACAAATTTAACAGGAGTTCCATACGGAAAAGAAAACAGAAAAACGAAACAAATAGAACATGATGAAGCATTAAGAACTTACATTGAAGGAGCAGCAAGAAAGTATAATATAAAAATAAGACCACCAGAAGGATTTCCTCATCCTTCCAGTAGCAAACCAAAACGTAAAGACTTTATCAGAATAATCAAAGCACAATTATCAGCAAGAAAAAACCATCTGCCAAGATTTTTACGTGATAATGATGATGAAGATGATGATGACTTTCCACTTACAGATAAAGCTGTTAAAAGACACTGGTATCTTGGGCATGACAGGATTCCACTTAGAGATCGAGCTGCTGAAAGAAAAGTCAAAGAGACAAACTTAACAGGAGTTCCATACGGAATAGAAGACAGAAAAATGGTAGATATAGAACGAGATGAAGAGAAGAGAACTTTCTTTGAAAACGCAATAAGGGAATATCCAGTTGATTTTTATAAGAACCCGATAAAAATAAGACCACCAGAAGGATTTAGCTATGAACCACGTTTCGATTTAGATATACTTCACACTTGGATGGGAAATCCTCACCAGTCTGAAAATGCCCCTCGCAAACCATCACAGAAACACTTTATCAGAATAATCAAAGCTAAAATACAAAACGCAAAAGAGCAGTTGATAGCAAAGGAACATGAACATCAGGTGGTTTTCAAGAAAGCAGGAAAAAAAGGAATTTATAAATCTGCAAGTCTTGTTTCAAACGATGGGATATTTGCGAAATATTGGTTACTAAACGCAAAACAGGTCAATGGTAATGGATGGGGGGTAGACCCACAAACAATCAAACAAAACATAATAAAATTCAGGGGAAGACCATTTGTAATAACAGCGAAAGAATGGATTCCAAATTCAGAGTATGGTGAAACTTATGAGCATCCATACTTGCCTACAAATGATATTAATGAAATATTAACACATCAAGCAAAATTCCGTGTGGGTAATATCGTAGATGTGTTTGAAGACAAAAATGGCGATTGGTATGCAAGTATACAGATTCAATCAAAATATGCAAATTATAGATTACCGCCATTTTGTAGTCCTGCGATATTCCAATTAGACCCATCTGAACCAGAGGGTAGCATATCAAAGTGGGAAGCACTACATCTTGCAGGATTGATGGAAGACCCAGCGTATGGTGCTAGGATTGCATTACTCAAAGGTACATGTATTGGTAATTCTAATAGTTGCTCCGTTCAGTTCAAGGGTGCAAAACAATTAAACAGGACAAATAATTCGAGAAGTAAAATAGCAGAAAGAGAAGCACCAAGAATAAAACCAGTGAGATATTATGGTGATAGGTCTGAAAACACGGTGATAATTAAACCAAAACTATTCCTAGACAAAGCAGGATCAACTGGATTATTAGAAACAATAGCAGGTAAAGGTAATTACATACAGCATAATTCTGGAATAATATCAGACTTAGGTGGTGTTCATAGTGAATCACCAGATAGTCCTTATTCAAGAAGTGTAGATCCAACAAATATAGATATTTTTGATGCTGAAGGAAAAGACACAAGAAATAAAATTCTTGGTACAGGAAAAGACGAAAGACCAGATTATCGTAAATATTTACCATCACATTATAATGAAGATAGACCATTTAAACAAGAAATTTTTCGAGGTGATGAATTAGGTACTATTGAATATCTAAAAAGAAGAATAAGAAGTGGTCAACCTATAGAAAGACCATTTCTTGATTTGAATAAGAATGTAGTAACTTCACATGAAGGCAGACATAGAAGCAGGGCCCTTATGGAAGAAGGTGAAAACGTGGAAGTTGATTTAAATACTTCTGATGAATTTTTTAGAAAACACCCTGATTTAATTTATGGGCAAAAAAATAGTTTAGACGAACTAATGAAATATGATTCAACCCAACCCCTAATGGTTGAAGTTTATAATAAATCAAAAAAAAAATTTGAAGAGATACCAGTATCACCAGAAACACTTAAGGAGAGATTAACAAAAATAAAAGATGATACCAGATACCCAATTTTAGGAAGAACATCTAAATTAAAATCTAAATTAGTACGATTGGCAAACCAACGATTCGCTGCACCAATTATACAGGAGACTGGCGAGGGAATAACATTTAGAAAGATAAGACCATTTTCACAACCCGATATTAAAAAATTTGGAGATTATAAAATACCAATGAGACCAGATAATGCTTTTCTAATCAGACCGCATAACCCAGATTATTCTGTTAAAATCATGAAAGAATTACGGAAAATACAGAACACAGAACTACCAAGATTTACTCACGGAACCACTGGTCAAAATTCCATACGTATAAGAGATGTTGGAAATTTATCAGTCTTGGGATATCCACTAAGAAGACAATCCACAATATCACATGCTCTGGGTAAGACTCTACAGAAGGGTGACATCTTATTTCGAAGGGTTGGTGCACAACCAGTAGATCAATACACATATGGTGCTGTTGGTGATACATTTCACATCGATGAGGAGATTCCTAATGCTTCACCATTTAACTTACCCAAACCAAGATACTCTAAATTAAAAGCAAGACTTGCAATAATGGATGTTTCAGAACCATTTAAAAGGGAAAGATTTCTTGGTAATAAACCACATGTACTTCATCCAGAACATTACGAAATAGAACAACATGCAGAGAAACTATTAGGGGTTTCACCAAAGTTTTCTGGTGTACATTTTCTAACAACAGATGGTAAACTACTAGGTAATGGAAATATGGAGCATAGAACAATGTCATATAAAATATTAAGTACATATAATGACCCAGAATTTAAGAAGATGGCAGATGAAGCAGATGCTAAAACATTTAGTAGATGGGGTACAGATGGTCGTAACATGTCAACATTATTAGAGAAAACTGGAATGGCTAGAGTATCTGCAGATAAACTTGGGATAAACATTGATGCCAAACATCCATTAACAAAATCACAGTTATCAACAATAAATGAACACATAGCATTCCATAATATTACTCCAAATAATATATTCATAGATGATGATACTCCCGGTCAAAATACAATAAAAAGACAATTAAGAATAGGACAATTACAATACAAGACTTGCATTGAAAGTTCCAAAGTATACACTTCATCCAGAACATTACGAAATAGAACAACATGCAGAGAAACTATTAGGGGTTTCACCAGAATTATATGGTTCATTATTTCTAACAACTGATGGAAAACTATTAGGTAGTGGAAGCATAGAGCATGTAGACATGGCACATGCTATACTAAATTCGTATAATGACCCAGAATTTAAGAAGATGTCTAATGAAGCAGAAGCGAGATTATTAGGATCAGGGCCCAATAGATATGTTAAACTTCACCTTAACTTGTACATGTTATTAGATAAAACTGGAATGACTAGAGTTGGTGGATTAGATGATGGTCTTATTATTGAGGCTAGATATCCATTAACAAAATCACAATTATCAACAATAAATGAACACATAACACTACATGACATTTCTCCAGATAATATATTCATAGATGATCACACTCCTAGTCAAAACACAATAAAAAGACAATTAAGACTAGGACAGTTCCAAACAAGACTTGCAGGTCAGTACCCTTATTTAGGTATTGAAGTTCCAAAGTATGTACTTCATCCAAAATCAAGGGAAATAGAACAACATGCAGAAAAAATATTGGGTGTTTCACCCACTGGGAGATTGTATGGTTCATTATTTCTAACAACCGATGGAAAACTACTAGGTGAAGGGTATGCAGAGCATCAAACAATGTTATATAAAATACTAAATTCGTATGATGACCCAGAATTTAAGGAGTTGGCTTTTGAAGAACCCAACAACTATACTGAACGTGAACGTGTCTTGACAAGTTTTTTAGATAAAACTGGAATGGCTAGAGTGTATGGATCAAAACATGAAGTTAGTATTGAGGCTTTACACCCATTAACAAAAGCACAACTATCAACAATAAATGAACACATAGAATTACATAACCTTTCCCCAGAAAGTATAGCCATAGATGATTATACTCCCAGTCAAAATACAATAAAAAGACAATTAAGAATAGGACAATTACAATACAAGTATGCTGGGATGAGAGATGTGATAAAGGCATTTATGGAAAAAAAGCCACTTGTAAGTGGAAATCATAAAACAGATGGTAAAGCATATTTTTTATTTGGTCATGAAATAGCAAGACATGAAGGCAGTGGATTAAGTGTCACAAACGCAGGATATCCTACACCAACAACCTATAACACATTAGCTGACATAGGTGTTGATTTTCGTATAATTAAAGGAGTGACATATGTTGAAGGAAAACCATACAATGATGGTGATCATGTATTAATACCGTATAAAAATCTAAAACCAAGAGAACCAAAACCAAAAAAAACAAACTCTGATGGTAAAGATCATTCTATGAGTTTTAAAATGAGACGGTTTATAAGAGATGTAAGAAAAGAGCAAGGTAATGTTTCACAGTTATCTATAACACCAGATGAACAGAGAATGATAAATAAAATAACAGGTGTTAATACACCAATACCTAAACCAGTGCCGGGAACCGAAGGACATCATATTTTTACAAGAGAGGTGTTCCCTGAATTAGGTTTTGTCAAAAATAACATTATTACAGTATCTCGAAGTGAGCATAAGGAAATACATGATTTAAATCGACATATAACTGACAAATCATTCAGACGTAAGAGAAAAAAACTGAAATCTAAAATTGCAGCATTAATCAAAGAACACCCAATAGTGTCAAACCTGAGAAAAATCAAAAACGTGGGCACATATGGTTCATTATTTATTGCTGATGATGGTGCTATATTGGGTAATGGTATCAGTACTCATTATGGCACAATATTTTCTCCAAGTATTAATCCGGGTGCAAAGTATGATAAAGATGGATTTTTTAGTTATAACAACACTACATCACCTTCTTATGAGGATTTTCAAAAGATTATGCAAGATACAAGATTAATAAGAATGCATAATTCACCAAGAGAACTAAACCTAGATGTTTATGCATCACCAACCACCAGTCAAATTAAAACAATGAGGGATTTAACGATACCACCCTACAATAGATCGGATTTTTATGTGCACATAAACTCACATGTACCTGAATTACCAGAGACGAGACTATATAGAATGTTAGGTGTAGCACACTATGGCAAACAAATCAAAACAAAATTCGCACATGATTACACTCCAGATGACGTAGGTGGATTGGGTGGTGCGATGACACCAGAACAGAGGGCTAGGGCTTTGCATTTAGTTGATTTGGTTCAAAAAAACAGAAAGTTACAAGAATTTATGAACTCACCAGAAGGTAGAGAAGCAAATCGTTTATATGTGAATAAAGGAATTAAAATAAATCCTAAAAAATGGTTGGAAAAAACAAGAAGACAAGAAGCAAAAATAATATGTCCTAAAAAACTAAAAGAAAAAATAAGTAAAATAAAATTAGCTCGATCAAGATATATAATACAACAACCACAACACGTAAAAATAAATCCACAACATGGACAAATAATAGCAAATGCCTATGATGCATTAAAACACGAACCAAATAATCCAGAGGTAAAAAGTGCCTATGATGCATTCATTAGGGAAACAGAGCAACAATTTGAAGGATTAATAAAAGGTGGGCTGAAAATAAAACGAATAGGTGATAATGTGAAACCATATTCATCATCATCTGAGTTACATGCTGACCTAGCAGAAAAAAATGAACTTAGATATTTTCCAACAGTGGCTGGTTATGGTCAAGGTTCTGAACCAAAAGACCACCCAATGTTAAGACCAACCAGATTCAAAGACCCCGTAACAAATCAAACATTATTGGCAAATGATGTATTTAGAATAGTTCATGATGTTCGTGGGCATCATATTGGTGGACTATCTGGATTTGGGCCAACTGGTGAACAAAGAGCATTTTTGACACACAGTAAAGATTACAGTCCATTAGCTAGAAAAGCGTTATTTACAGAAACTACAGCACAGACAAACTGGATAGTGTTTTCAAAACAATTTGGAAGACTAAACAGATTAAACCCAGAAAAAATGAGATATCCACAACAAAAAGCAGGCATATTACCACGGGACATACTGGAAGGTGTATTTCACACATGATAAACGTGCATTCATGGTTAACGAATGAGTCTTTGGATGAAATTAAAAAAATAAATAAACGAATGGTAGCCAAAAATGTAAAAACACTTTTAAAAAACCAAAGAGTTATAAATGGTCTAAGACATGCTAACGTAATGAATGATTTAGAATTATTCGAGCAGGTAAAAGATCAACTGCCAACAAAAAGTGGTGAAGGATTCTTTTTTTATCATGGGAAATTTTATAATGGAAAACGACCAGATCACGCCACGGAATTACGAAGAATATTCAAAGTACGTGATGATGAAAAACTGGCATTTCCATCAGTGACTGATAACCGAGTAACAATAGAGACAATAAACATAGATAAATTACGTGGTATATGGCATAAAGTAGAAGGTGAAAAAGGAGTAGGTGGGTATGTAAACGAAGACGGAACCATAGCACTTGACATAACAACACCAATTATCATCAAGAATGATGAGGAACTTAACCAATATCTAAACAGACCTGCACTAGATAACCCAAATGTTGTGCAGGAATCAGCAGCAGTTATAGATCCAGACTTAACATTAAGGATTCATATGAACCCATATTACAAAAAATAATACTGAGTATTATTATCTATTTAAACCTTATAAAGAACCACGATTAATCGTACATAATGACAGAAATAACTTCAAGAAATTGGACAGAACAGGCAAGAACAATTATCAATCAACTCGCTAGAGTGGCACAAGATCAACTTGAAACTGCAACAAATGCTGAACAAGCAACTGCAGGGCCACAAGAAGTCGTAGATGCTTTGGAAATAATCATCAATGAACTAGAAACAGTTCAAAATGCAATTCCAGCACAACCATCAAGTGGTGAGCAAGAACAAACTCAAGCACCACCACAAGAGGAAGAAAGACCAGTAACTGCTAAACTAGCATCACAGGTTAAAGAACTACAGGCGAAACTAGAACAAGCAGAGAAAGAAAAAATTGCAAATGAATATGCTGATTTATTTTCAGATTCAAAAACATCACAACAAAAATTTGATGAAGTCCTTAAATCAGAAAAGGATTCACATTTTTGGTCTGCAAAAATTGATTCAATCAAGGAATACCAATCATCAACTGGAAACACTCCTTACAGACCTGCAAAGAACTTTAGTACGAATATCAAGGTCGCCCAAAATCAGGGTTTGACTCATTTATAGGTGATATAGAATGGGATTCGGTACAACTCCAGCAGGAACATTAGTCAAGGAAGACCTTCGTCTCTCAATTAGACGATTACCAGTGGCTGCTTCAACCAGTGTTGTTAAAGGTCAGGTTTGCGAATTAGATGCTTCACATTATCTAGTACCAAGTCCTGTATCAAGAACAGCAGAGGTACAACATTTCGTGGCATTAGCTGATGCCGATAACAGTTCTGGTGCAAATGGTGCAATTTCATGCCCACTAGCAGTACCCGGTCATTACGTTACAGTTGTAGCAGACGGAACAATCAGACCCGGTAGACGAGTCGTGATTTCTGGTGATACAGCAGGAAGAGTAATAGAATATGTTGCTGCTTCTCATACTGTTGATCAGATTGTAGGTTTATACGTGGGAAAAGAAGCCGGTATTGTTACAAAAAGTGGAGATACACCATTCTTGGAAACAATATCTGATAGTGCAGATTTTCCACCATCAAACGCAGCATCAGGTGACATCGTGGAGATTGTGTTAGCAGATTAGGTGAAATAAGATGAGAGCAAGAATAACTAATGAAAAAACGACTGGATATGACGGAAGACAATTATGGAGAAATCCTGCAGATAACCGTATATATGCAACAGTTGGAGAACCAAAACTCGGATTCAAAGAAGTAGATGGATATCCGATTTACGACTTTAACAAACATTTCGATGCAGTTAAAATTGCAAAGGATGGTCAGTTAGGTGGTAATCAATATCATTACGATGCATTCGTAGATGAGGATTTCCGAAAACTAACTGAGGAATATATTTCCGATGTTCAGGAATCAGGTAGAGTACGAACTGCAGCATTACGAAGTGAAAAGAACAGAGCAGTTGATATTGTTAATGTATGGGAGACAGTTTTAGGCAAGCGAGATAGGAAATATGCAGGTGTAAACCTAGCAAAAAATATCGGTGTACCAAACCTATTGATTTCAATCGATACGGTAACAAAGTTCACTGGTATGACCAGATTAGATGAGGGTCAACTATCACAACTAAAAGAACTCACATATTCAAGACAGAATTTCAGAGCAAGAAAATATGGTCTCAAATTCGTAATTCATGAGGAAGCAAGACTTGTCAATGTGCACAATCTATTACAGGATTCAATTCAAGTTGCATCTAATAAGATTGAGCAAAAACAAAGTTTTGATGTAATAGCAGAAGCAGACAGCCTTACAAACCAAGCAGGTAATGCATGGGACACATTTGTAGCATCAACAGATAGAAGCACAAACAACCCATTCAATGATATCGGAAAAGCACAATTAAACATTGAAGGCACTGGTATAGGTGGAAGTTTGACAAGAATCGGAATGCATCAATTAACATTCTCAACATACTTGACAAATACATTTGTAAGAGGTGTAGCATCAAATGGCCCGGCTGATTACTCATTTGAGGTTGGTACAAGAGACTTACCCGGAATACCCGGTATTGGTCTAGTTCTAGATAACAGCATACGTCAAGGTGATGTATTATGTGTAGACACTGAAAGAGAACCAACAATAGCACTGTTCCAAGGCCCACAGAGGATAGGATCTGCTCATGATGAGGAGACAGGTGATGATAAGCACTTTATCATTGACTATCATCTCGCAGCAGTAATTCAATCAGAAACTGGAAGGCAAATCCAATCAGTTATGACACCAATACAGTGGTAGTCAATAAAATCCTTTTTCTTTTTTTTTACCTTTAAATAGTAGTAATACTGAATATTATTAATGGTTAAAAGAAAATTAGACCCTGCTGAATTATGGGCAGTTCAGGTTTTTAGAGCAGAAGGTAATGGTGGAAAGGAGTATATTTTCGCATTAACTAGAAGAAGATATTCCGAGTCAGATATTGAATCAAAAGGTAAATCAGAATGGAAGGGTCTTGAAGAAGAACCAGTTTACGACATGGTGACTGACTCTGATCCAGATTCAGATTCATTTGGAAAAAGAGTGAAAAAATCAGATGAACCAATAGGCAAGAGATTGAAACCAACAGATGAATTTGATAAATATAAAAATGAATACAAAAAAATGTGTGCAATAATTGGCCCACCTTGGGGTGAGACACAATTTTATTACAGATTTAAAAACAAAACCGTATCAGTAAATAACACCGATGATTTCTGGAATAAGTCGTTACAAAATATTCTATCTGAAATGGATGATCAAAAGTTGATAGTAGAATATGCAACCACGAATAAGCATAACAATAGACGAAAACCTGAAAAACAGACTTGAAAGATACTCGCAAGAGTTAGCTCAAGGCGAGGAGAAAAACAATATCTCCAAAATCGTATCTAACGCAATAGATAGATATGTACCAGAAATAATATTTCAATAAGGAGAAAGTAAAACATGATAGAAACAATATTGATTATCTGTGCGTTGACACTAGAAGCACCATTCTATGATTGCTCAGAACAATGGACTATTGAAATACATGATAGTTTGTTTATTCAAGATCCAAATGGATATTGGGTAACAGGATATGCTGATTACAAAAATAATGTGATAGGAATAGGAACTGCACGAATGGATAGTTGTTGGGATGGTAGATGTTTGCCGATATTATGGCATGAAATTAAACACCTACAATGTGATTGTGATTGGCATCATAAGATGACTCCAAGTCATGATATATGGAAGTCATCAAAAGGATGGAAGCACAAAAGCGAATAAAACGGATGGATTGAAAGAATGAAGTTATTGATTTGGATTCTAGTTCCACTTTTTTTGATGGGAACCTTGATGGGAACACAAACAAGTTTCGGAGAGATACATTTCAAGACAAAAAATATTGATAAAAATTTTTATAGTGTGCTTATAATGAGTCAAATAATGGGACAGGGTTATTCCCCACAGATGATTAAAAAATGGGATATATACGTTCATGACGTTACAAAAGCAGATCCAGAATTTTATAATCATGTAAAATTACAGGAAGGTCAGAGGATTAACACTGACATGCCAAGTGGAGTGACATCGGAAAACAGAGTTGATTTGTATCTCATAGATTCAGATGGATTACTGCAAAGACGCGAGAACGCACACGTTATTCAGCACGAAATGGCTCACGCCATATTATATGATTTATATGGAAGTTATGGTGGATTATGGGTAGACCTCGTACACGATAATCAAAAAACATTTAAAATGAATATACTATTTAATGGTAAGAAACAACTTGAAATGAATGTTATTGATATAAGACCGTACCTTAAAAAAATGCAGCTAGCCTGAATGGCAAAAACACCTTGTTTTTACATGATCAATATGATTTTATAACCTTTAATATGATTTCCTTTTATGTTTAATTATGGCAGTTGCAACACCCACATCAATTAGAACCCAAATACTTACAGGAACATATCCATCTAACACAATACAAAGTGATGGGTCAAATGTTTTTGCTTACGAACAAAATGTAAGAAGAAGAAGATACCCAAGCTGTGAAATAGTTGCGATTCAACCACAGTCTACAGATGAGACAAAAAAACAGACAATATTAACGACAATATTTGAAGTGCGATTTTTTATAAAAACTCTTGGTGTAGTAGAAGATGAAATAACCACATTAAAATCAGTAGAAGATGAAATAAAAAATACCATAGAATCAATGATATTAGATGATCACAAACTGGTATTCGAATCAAAACAGTGGTCTAGAAGGCATATTCAGCGTGATGCAGATCATCCAAGTCATCAAGTCAGTGTATTAAGAATAAGTGTTAGAAGAATCACACCAACAACTGCAACATCTGATGCAAGATTAATTTTTGATGTATCTGTGACATCAGGAGTAAATAATGAACCACTAGAAAATTACACATATACAAATGTATATGATGTTGATATTTCGAGTGGATATAGAGAAATACTTGAACCAGTGACTGATAATCCAGATGGATTGAATATACCATTACATTATTCGGGTGTTTTTGATGGCAGGGTTATTTTTAATGTTCCAGTAAAAAATAGTGATTTGGGTTCAACTGGTGATAAATTAAACAAACTAGAAATATTAAACTCAAATGGTGAAAAAGGAGTAATTGGCTTGACCTTTACTGATAAAACAATGGATTCAACACCATTAACACTACAGGAAGTGATTTTATGCAGAGTTGAGTCTGTACAAAGACTATATCATCATAATGATCAGACTGTTTTCCGAGTTATAGGAAGGATTATCAAACCAACAACAATCACGACATATTAAAATGCTTATAAATTAAGCAAGTTTATTACAATCATGGCAGATTTAGGCACTATTGGAGAAAGAGTTAATGCCAATAAGATGCAGATTTATGTTGGTTCGACAGCAAACCAATGGAAACTTTTACAGAATGCGAGTATTTCTATAGCACAACCTATAATACGTGAACCAACAACAGATGGTGGGGTTCTTCTCTTTACAGGTGCACCAGATAACTCTATTTCTGGTTCACTCATCTTTACAAGGGATGAATGGAATGATGCAACAAATGGATTTAAAATCAAGTTATTAAGATCATCATCTACTGGTGAAGTTCCTTCAACAGATTGGTTGGTGAAATTCACAGATGTTAGTGGTGTTGCTACAAATGGTACACTAACGTTTGATGATTCAAAACTAGCGATAGTAAATATTGTGAAAGGTGTTGAGGGTGCAGTAAAGGCTGATATTTCGATTGTTTGTCCGTCATTTCCAACAACGAGTTAGTGGTGGACATGCATGAGTCTCCAAATAACAAGACAGAGATTAAACTCTGCTAGATCAAGAATAGAGAAATTTATAGACCTACACATAACCAGATGGGTAAAAGAGGAAATATTAGAATCAATACATGAATCAATGCGTGTTAGGGGATTCTCTGATAACGCAATCAATGCATTAACTGTTGAAAAAACTGGGTACATGAAAGCAAGTTTAATATGGGATTACCGTGGCCCAAATAATGAACCAATACATTTCTTTATAGAATTTCAAACCCACCCACATATTATTAAAGCAAAAGGAAGATTATTTGGTGGTGCAGATGCACTTCATTGGGTGGATCAAACAGGTAATAATGTATTTGCAAAAAAAGTAAAACATCCGGGAACAACAGGACAGTTTATTGTCACAAATGGATATAAAGAAAATCGAAATAAACTAATTGCAAGAATAAAACAAGAAACTGAAAATTATATGATGGTGGAGCAGATTGGCTGATTCAGATGTCTTAGAAATTCCAATAGAGATAAGGGCACATGATTCTGAGGAAATACGAAAACTTCTATCAGAGATAGATGCAGCAGAAGAAAAACTTCGTTCAGTGAAAACAAAAAAAGGAACAAGACAGAAGGAATTACCATCAACTGGTTCAGGTGCTCCAATAAAATATGACGGTACAGAACAAGATACACGCGGTGGTGTGTTTTCAAAATTTCAACCAGATGATGTTTTACCCATAAATTTCAAACCAAAAGATGTTACATCAAGACAACCAATGCAAAGAGAAAACGAGTTTAAAAGGTTACGTGCTGAAGTAGAAAGACAGAAACAGCAACAAAATATAATTAAACAAGAACAACAAAAAACAAGAAAAATGATTGAACCACTTGATTTGTTACTAGGTGGTGCATTATTAGGACAACCATCTGCAGGAAAAATACTCGGTGGTGGAAAAGCATTACTAGGTGGTGGTGCTGGTATGATAATTGGTGTTTTAGGAGATGTCATTAAAAAAATAATACCATACCTAGGCCCTGCTTTAATTGCTTGGGGAATTATAGAACTTATAATTGATGCATTAATACAACCCGGTGCACCATTCGATAGAAGATGGAGAAGAGAGATGAGTAAAGAGTTAGCAAATCTAACAGAAAGACAGGAAAAACAGAGTATAGCACAGGGATTGAGAGCAATAAGAATAGCACCATATTCAAGCATACGTGATGAAGCACCAAGTATTAACTTGGCAAATTTGAGGAATGGAAGGATGATATATAACCAACATATAGAATTACTGGTGAAGCATATATAATGGCAGGCAATAGTTTCATATGGCGTGATAATGCTAGTAGATCCGCAGCATCAGATAAAATTGAATTTAATAATTTTCCTAGTGGAAATGCATACATAAATAATGTTCAAGCAGAAATAGTTAGTGCGTTTGGTGAAAATCCTATACCAAAAGGTACAGGTTCTGCTGATTCTGCACAGATGGATGAATTACAAGACACTGGCCCACAAAAATTTGAGGTTGTTGTTGGTGGATTTATAACAAATCCACAAGGTTCACAGGCATCAGGGAATAAACTAAAAACATGGATGCTTGACGATAAATTTAAAACGGGTACATTTCCATTCGGTAGGTTTGGTCTGGAATTACAAGACAACCCAATCTACAATCTTAATCCGGGAACAACAAGAGGATATATGATGGTCAGATGTGTGTTTCTCCGAGAGGGTGAAACTAAGGGCAAATTAGGTTTTGTTGCAACACTAAGGTTCAATGGTAATAAAGGAAGTAATTCTAACTCATACTCATGGCAGTGATTTAATTTGGTCAGTACATGGAGTAGACAAGTAACACATTACAGGAAGGATTTTGCATGGACACCTAGAGATATATCTGCAGATGTATTAGAAATACCCAGTTTTACAGCATCAGCAGCAGGACAGATTAATTCTGCAATAATTAACATCAGTGCAAATAACGGGCAATACATTAAAAATTTTGGCAGTAAATTAAAAATTAAGATACTTGACAGAATAAGATTGGAAGTAACAGACTCTGCTGGTCTAAATTATAATCATGTTTTTGATGTTGTAAAAAGACTCCCAATAAAAACAAAGGAAGGTGGAACAATATTACAGTTAACGTTATTAGGTATAGAGAGATGGTTACAGGAAGTCAAATACATTAGAACGTTTTATCACGATACGCTATACAGTGCTGCTATTGACTTACTTAATACTTATAACGATGATGTGACGGTAGCAACGGGAATGCCGATATGTACGATTGGAACAATAGAATTACCAAAGAAGGGATTTCATAATATTAATTTTGGTATCAATGAGGACTCTATTTTTAACAGGTTACTTGAATTAACTGATAAGGGTGGTTCATCTGCAGCAGATGGTGGTGTATTAGATTTCTTTGATTTAAAGTTTACATCGAATCCTGCTGTTGTTAATGCTTTCACTGTAGATATAATATCATCTGGTAATGTCAATGCAGGTAAACCATCAATCACCATAAATTCAACAAATGTAAACACTGGTGAAACAGAAGGTGGACTAGAAGAAGTAGAAGCGACATTATTAGGATCATGGGGTGCACCAGATGCAGGTAGTCTACCAGTTAATTTTTCTAAATTTAAATCAAGACAAATATTATTACCAACCAGTAATGCAGTTGATTCATTATTTCCACCGTGGCTTCAAAATCAGTCACCATATAAAAGTGGTTCGATAGTAACACATGTGAATTTAGTATGGAGAGCAATCGCAGACACAAATACTACACCATCATTTGTAGCAGGAGCATGGGAGCAATTAACACCACAGAATTATTATGGTGGAAACATAAAATATTCATTATGGACAGATGGAAGGGCAACCGAATGGAAAAATGCAGGTGCAGACCCAACAGGTACAAAAGGCCCATATGGTAGATGCATGTGGGATGGAAACCTCATCATAAACGACAAGGAAACATTTAGGACATGGGTTGACGTAAAAGCAACATCACCTTCAGGCATTGATTCAAAATGGTTGTACGATGGAACTGATTTCTATGATGGATTTCGAGTTTTAGTTCGTGGTACAGGAACTGGTGCATTTGCTGGTCATAATAACAAAATATTAGAATATAGAAATGATGGATGGACAGTTAAATATGATGAATTTCTTACTACATCCGGAACATTTGGTTGTGCTGTAATAGATGAAGCGAGAAATTATTGGTGGCACGGTAATGTTTGGGAAGATAGAACGAACATGAGTGGAGTATTAGGAAGTGATTGTTTTCATCCTTATGAAAATGTAACAAATACTGAAAGTGCAATAAAAAATGCAGACACTAAAGCAGAGTTCATCGGTAATAATAGTTTCTCAGCGATTTCGTTTACTTATGAATGGACTCCTCTATTAGATTGGGTAACTACATTCTTTCAAGATAAACTTCCCATTCTAATAAACGCAAATTATTACAAAAGTGGTGCATGGTTATGCTTTCGATTTCCATTTCCGAAAAATAAACATAATGATTCAACACTTAATGTTGGTGAATTATATGGTGGTAACACAACATATGGTATTGTACCATATCTAGATTTTAACAATATGCATCAATCACATGATGGAAGGCGTGGATTTAACCAGATAGATGTTTCTGAAGAGTATGGACAAATAAATGCAATAGAGTTTCTAATGAAACTTAAAATGGAATCTAAACCACCACTGGCAGGTGCATATGGTTTAACTATAGGTGCAGCAAACTTCAAAATGAGATGTTGGTTAATTGATAGAAACGATCATGTTGTTTCTCAAGATTTTATTATTCATTTTAATGATGAGTGGCAATCAATATCATTACCAATTAATGGATTTGAAATATACAGAGGATTTAGACCAAGATTTGCTGGTGATTTTTCAACCATTGTTCCACCAAAAGGTCTAGATCCAGTTGAATCATTTGAGTGGAGACATGTAATGATGATGTGTATAGGAACAGTCGATTCCTATAATGAATTTAATCAATATAAAGCAGGTCAAGGGATGCTTGGAGTGGGCTGGGGTGATTTTCTTTCAGGAATATCAAGAAGAATGCAGTTAAGCATAGATGCATTAAGATTTAGAAAACCACTACTTGTAACATCTGGTCAGGTAACAGATATTGCGAAAACAGGTGAATTTCTTCAACGACCTGACATTGGAAACTATGAGCAATTAAAGCAAGATGTACTTGCAGAGTTAGAGAAGGCGAAATTTGAGTCAAAACAATATGACATAACAACAGATGGTTCATTTAATATCGCAGCATCTGATTTTTTCAATTTCGAAGACCCTGAGATTGTAGAAGAGGGTTCAAACGTAATTAAATTGGTTGCAAAACACATAGATTACTCCATCACGAAACCAGTACAGGGAAAAGGTGGATTTTTGAGAACAATAAGGGGAATGAAAAGATTTGAGTAATGGGAAAGCGAACACTAAGAGAACACAAGTTGACATTCTAAAGGAATTAAGATCACAACAGGCAAAAATGTATGGACTTGAAAGACGAAACTTTGCAGGTTTATCACCTTCTAGTTATGGCTTCGGTGGTTCAAGCGTATCAAAAGGCACTGGAAGTAAAGACCAGAAAATTGATTTTAATTTTCTAAACAAATCAGGTGATCTTATGATTGGGCCACTAGGATTAAAATCACAACAGGTAACAATAAGTGGTGGAGAAATTGATATTGGTCAATCATCTGGAAATTTTATTCCACAGATAATAATTCTTCCAGAAACTGGAACAACAGATACATTAGTTAAGATTAAAAATCCAATATATGAACATCAGTTATTATTCCTACAGGGCGTATCTGGAAATACAATAACATTACAACATACTGCCTCTGAAACAGCATACTCAATAAGAACACCAGATGGTGGTAATTATGATTTAGTTGATAATGCGATAATTCTGGTTCAATATGATGATGAATCTCAGAAATGGGCATTAGTAGCATATAGTGCAACAGGTGGTGGTGGAGCAAATAATACACTCTCAAACCTTATCACCACATCAATCAATCAAAGTCTCCTACCAAGTGCCACGAACCTGCATAACCTTGGTTCATCTTCACTCAACTGGAAAGATATCTACATGCGAAAAATATTCCTTGGTGCAAGCCCTGTCGCATCAACTGGCATCCTGAACCTGCCCAATGCACAATATATCAAGTGGAGAAATTCCGGGAATACTGGTGACTTTGGCATGAGACTAAACACGGATGAACAATTTCAATTCGAGGGATCACTTGTACCTAATGTTGATGACACAAACGACCTTGGAGACGTAATTTCAGGTCTGCGATGGCGTGATCTCAATCTGACACGTTATTTCTCATGTGGTAGTAGTGCAGTTATCGGTACCTACATGCAGATTGGTGGCGACATTATTCCCTCTACGGATAATACTTCGGATCTCGGTGCTTCTACGTTGGAGTTCAGAGACCTCTACATTGACGGCACTGCCAAGATTGATACGCTTCAGGTCGATGCGATAGCATCATTCTCTGGAACCTCATGTGCAATCAGTTCATCAAATATAACCCTTGGAGACACTAATTCAGACGACCTCTATATCCTTGCAAGAGTCAAGTCTGACATCGAACCAGATGCCGATGCCACCTACGATCTTGGTAGTTCTTCGCTTGTTTGGAATTTCTGCTATGGTGCCAATATTGCAATCCCAGAAAAATATGCAGCAGGATCTGAACCCACTGGTAAAGCAAATACAGCCATACTATTCTGTCGTGATAATGGTGCAGGAAAGACACAACTTCGGGTAAAGTTCAATACAGGTACATCCGTACTTATTGCAACAGAACCATAGGAATATCTGTTTTCTAGTCAAACCTTAAAATTAGGGCTTATTTTAGGAATTATATGAAGTTAGAATCATCACCGATTGAAACACAGATATCCACATTACTAACAACGACAACAGCAGTCACAGTGAACACAATAGGTACACTTCTCAATGAAATCCAACAACGTGATGCGATAATTGCAGACCTAACGAAAAAACTAGAAAAGAAGAAAGAATAGATTTATAAAACGGAATAAAGGAACACTCAATATGACAGCATGTAATAGATGTGGAAAAGAACTTGTAAGCAAAATCAGTAAAAAAACTGGTCGTAATTACATGGCAAATCCAGATGGAAGCCTACATAATTTTAAAGTGGGTATTGATAATTGGGTATGTGCTAACAACAGAAACGATGTAGACAAACTAAGTACACCAAAACAAGATACAGCACAGACAGACAATGCACCCGGACAACTAACCACTGGTTCTGTAACAGTACAGGTATCACCAGAAAACGTGGATTTGATAAAACGGTTTAAAAAACTCCATGATGATGCATATCTGCAGTGTTACCAGTTAGCAAAACAGCATAATCCACAAGCAGATGATAGAGAAATACAAATAGTCACAAACGGTTATTTACATGACTTCTTCCATTTTATTGGATCCCGATCATATTTCGATTAGAAAACAAATAAATAATCGTCACCCCTATTTTTTATAATGCCTAAAAAAAAAGAAATCACTAAAAAATCAATCTTTGAAGAACTTGATGGAATAGGCCCTAGAACAGCACAAAAACTTGAAGAATCTGGATTAAAATCATTTATTGATGTTATTATACGTGGAACAAAGGAATATTCAAGAATAACTGGATTAAACATGGAACAGGCAGAAAAACATTATACGTTAATTCGGAAAAAGTTATTTGAAGCAGAAAAATTACCAAAAATAAAATCACTAAAAGAAAAATACTCATATGATAAAAAGAAAATATACATAACAACTGGTTCAAATGAACTTGATGTATTTCTAGGGAAGGGAATAGAAACTCAGGGAGTTTATGAATTTTATGGTGCAGAAGGTTCAGGAAAAACACAATTATCGATGTCTGTTGTTGCAGAGTCGTTAAAAAAAGGGCATAGAGTATTATTCATAGATTGTGAAAACACATTTGATCTAGATAGATTTAACCAAATAATGGGTATGAGGTTAGATCAACCAGTAGATAATGATTTTCTGGGTAAATATCTTGATTACCGCGTAACAACAGATGCAACAGAACTAAAAACAGAAATACAGGAAATAATAAAGGAAATCCATAATAATCAATATAGATTAATTGTTATTGATGGATTAGTTGGACTTGAAAGACTTGAATATGAGGGTCGTGGTGAGTTAGCAGAAAGGCAAAGCCAATTAAAAATCATTTTGAAATATCTTAGAAATATTGCATTTCATCTGAATGTGGCAGTGATTCTAACCAATCAAATCACATCTAATCCAGACCCATTTGGTGAGAGAGAAAAAGCGATAGGCGGTCATGTACTTGGTCATTACGTGAAGTATATCATACAAATCAAGAAAGCAAAAGACAGGGCAAGGGTTGCAACATTAAAGAAAGCACCAAACATGCCTGAAAGAGAGACATTATTCTTTGTTACAGAGGCAGGTGTATCAGATACGGAAAAACCACCAAAGAAAGCAGAACATGTAAAAATCAATGAGTCAATAAAAGATGATAATTTGTTAGAAGATAATAAAAAAACAGTTGATTAAGATTGAGTGGTTTTGCAAAAAACAACATGAGAAAAAATAACAATAATCAATATAGACCAGAACAAATAAAAACATATAAACAATTACTGGTCACTAGACCCAACTCAAAAATTGTTATGGAATCAAGCGTAAATTATATAACAGAACATGGTGCAAAAACCACAATCGGTGATATTGTTGACTATACAAGAAAGGAGATTTTTAGAATTAATGGTCAAATCCATAGATCTAGTGTTGTTCAGGCGAAAAAAGATCGAGATCAAGAATATTATTTAAAGAAAAATGGTTGGAAAGTAACTAATATCGATGTTGATATATAATTCCATGTATATACTCTACATATAGATATATTATACATACATGAAAACGTTAGGTTTTTATTATCACAAAACAAAAAACAACACATTGAAGAAACTAATATACATCAATCGAAAAAACAAGGACATACTTGATAAAGCAGAAAAAATAAGACCTAATAATATATCCCTATCTGAGTTCATTTTTATGGCATTAGATTTTTTCACTGAAACCCATACGGTGAATAAGAACAACCTAACATCACTTGATGAACCAAAAATATTAGATAATATAGAAATTTGGAAGAAATGGTTAGAAATGTCCGATGTCATAAAACTATCTACATATGAGGAAAGAACAAAACAGTTGCAAGGAATTATAGAAGACAGGTTCGAGGAAATTAAAAATGCTTGACAGAAGTATATTTAATCTCATTCCGTTACGTGATAACTCAAAATTACCTGCAATTAAATGGGATGATTATAAAACCAAACATTACTCAGGCCCAATAGGGAAAAATTATGCAGTAATATGTGGTGACATTTCAAAATGTGTAGTTATAGACCTCGATGATAAGAGTCTAGCAACAGAGATATTTGAAAACTTCGAAAAACTCAAAACACAAACCCTAATTGTAGAGACAAACAAGGGATATCATATATACATCAAGCCAAAAAATGGTGAATATCCACATGGAAAAATGCCATTAACTAATACCAGAGGACAACACATAGATGTTCAATCCAATGGTTCTTATGTTGTTGGCCCGGGTTCAATTCATCCAAGTGGGAAAGTCTATACCATAATATCAACAACAGAAAACATAAAAGAGATTGATTTGGATGAATTTTTAAAATCACTAAAAAACTACGGGTTCAATACAGAGCATGGTGGACTAAAACCATTTCAAGAATTAATTAAAGGTAGACTAAAAGAAGGTGAGAGAAACAACAATGCATTCAAATATGCCATATTGTTGTTAGAAGACAAGAAACTAGATGCAGAGACAACATGGTTTGAATTACAAAACTGGAATAAAACATTACAGCCACCACTACCAGAAAGAGAATTAAAAATAACATTTCAATCTGCATTAAAAACACACATGAAAAAAATACAACCAAGTGTTAAAGAAAATGAATTGAAACCAAAACGAATAAGGGAAATAACAACACAGGATGAAGGTGAGCAAATAATCTTTACCGCATTTCTTGCAGGCATGGATGATTTGAAGACACTCACAAAAGAAGCAGAGTTTCAATGTGGAAAATGCTATATGTACATATGTCGTAAAGCAGAATCAAAAAAAGTGTATGATAGTGTTAAGACACCATTCTGCGATAAATGCTTCATAAGCATGTCTTGCAAAAACGTCATAAAAACAGAATTTATCCGAACTGTTGTATTACAGGAATTACCAGATGAAGTAGAAAATAACTCACCAGTTAGATTGATTGCAAGAATACATGGTGATGTCAGTAGAATGATATACATTTCAAATCGGAAGGTTCTCATTAATGGAATGTTCAGGTCTGTTAAAGTCAAAGGGAAGGATGAAAACGATATTGTGATAGAAGTTACCAATATAGAATATTTAGATGATGATGTAGATGAACTTCCATCGGATGAAGAGTTGAAAGACTTCGACTGTGAAGACATGAAAGATAAAATCATAAACTCATTTTCACCACACATCTATGGATATGAGGACATTAAAGAATCAATCATACTATACAGACTTGGTGGTGGAAATCTCAGAAGAAAAGACATACATATCATGCTAATGGGTAATCCATCAAAGGGAAAATCAGAATTATTGAAGTTTCTCGCTTCAATCACAAACTCTGTTTATGTCAATGGTAGATTAGCATCAGGTGCTGGACTCGCAGCAGGCATGGTGAAAATACCAAATGGAAGTAGTGTTCCATATATGGGCGTTCTTGCACTTTATCCATTTGTTGTCATAGATGAATTTGATAAAATGAGAAAAGAAGACAGAGCAGCACTATTAGAGTGCATGGAGCAGAGAACCGTATCACTGAAGAAAGCAGGTGTAAATCTAACCACACGTGCAGAAGCATGTATAATTGCAGCAGCAAATCCACACTTTGGAACATGGAATCACGACATGTCATTATCGCAGAACATCAACATAGAAAGTTTTCTGTTATCCAGATTTGATATATTATGGGCTATAATTAATTCAAATTCAATGCAAAAGGCAAAGGTTGCAAGACATATAATTCAACAAGCCATAACTAAGAGTGATTCAATATTCCCACTGGATAAACTTAGAAAATATTTGAATTATTGCTCATTACTTGAACCAGAATTATCACTTGAAGCAGGAAATTTCATAGAAAGTTTTTATCTCAAAACTTCTGAGTTTGTCGAGGATAACAACAAGGAATTTCTCCCAATGGATGAAAGGCAATTAGAAGGAATAATCAGAATGGCAACAGCACATGCAAAACTATTCAGAAAAAAAACAGTTGATATTGAAGATGCAAAGGAAGCCATCAGATTATTCAGGGTTGCATTAGGTTCATTTGGAATCAAAACAGAGGAAGGCTTGACACAAATAAACCTATTGACACCTGCAGAGAATAGAGAGGAAGCATTTTTCCTCTCAGTCAACACAGTGAAAAATGAACTTGGATATTTCAGGCATGATGATGTATTACAACAAATGATTAAAACCAAATTCTTCAAGGATATTTACAAGGCAGAGACATTTTTATCAGCCATGAAGGAAAAAAGCAAGGTGTTATTGAATGAAGATGGTAGTTATAGACTCAGTAAACTCTAATACTCTTCACCCCATTATTTGTTGGGATAGTTATATATACACACGGTGAGAATAGTATAATATGAAAATACTACAGCACATTTATGTAGAATGTGAAGATTGTTCAAAAAGAATTAGAGAATATCTGAGTGAGGATATATTTAGAGATAATACTGAATTTGAAGTTTGTAAAGATTGCAAACCTGATCACGACTTGAATGATGAAATAACAAACTTGTGCTTAATAAGAGAAGGTTTAATTAAAGATATCAAAAAACCAGTCAAAAAACCAGTTAAGGCAAAAATAAGCAAAGAGGTAGCAGAAGCACTAGAAGAATTTAACAAGACATGGGAGAATCAAAAATGACTAGCGAAAAATTCAAAACATATCCCGATAGAGTAGCTGGTGTAGACGACATCAAAGTATTTGGCGATAAAGCAGCCAAGATAGATGATGGTGACACATTCGTGGCGAGTGTAGATTCTGTCGAGGGACATAAGGTAGTAATTCTAACACCGAAAAAACTACCCATAAAATGTCCTGATTGTAACTGGAAAACTGACTCGAAAGGTCATTTAGGATATCATAGATATATATGGCATGATTACTGGTGAGAATGAGATGATTAACATGAAAAAAATATTAGATGAACACACAGAGTCAAAATGCAATCATCCAGAGTACGATGGTTCTGTCTGTTGGCATGTAGTTAATGAAGAATTACAAACAGAAGCAAAATTCTGTCAACATAAACGTGATAAGGAGTTCATACATAGATATGAAAAAGCAGGATTTATGGAAGCAACAGAACATGACATGATGATAACAAAACCATGTATTATGTGCAACAAGGTAAAACTCATACGAACAGATACAGAAACATGCAAGGATTGCTCATACATACGAAGTAGTCTTTTTATATTTCAAAAAGAATAAAACCATATGAGTCCAAAAGATGAACAAATCACTGATGAACTTATTGAGAAATATTCTAAACTTTTAGATGATCTCGCTACTGACGACTAAAACTATAAATAACAGACTATAAATAACCCACATATATATTTCCATCATGGAAGTGGAATTAGAGGAAATAGTAAAACGCAGAGACTATGTAATGTCTCCACAATTTGGGAAAAAGTGTTTATGTGGTGGTAAACTCTGGTTATACCGAAATAATGGTACAATGTATGAGAGGTGTATACACACTGATTGCGGATTAATTTATGAAATAATCAGAATTTGCTCTTTTTGTAAATGGTGGTCTGTTTTTGATACACTCGAATGCAGAACCTGCGAACCAATTATTAAAGAAATCGCAGAGAATGAATTAATAATAGAAGAATCAATAAAATCTTTAAAGAAACTTCGAAAGAATTTAAATAAAAAACTAATATCACATGATGATTATAATCTATTTATTGGCGAAAGTCAGGAATCTATTAGAAAATGCGAAAACAGACTAAGAGAACTAAGGGATATAAGAGCAAACGCAAAACATTTCACGACTCAAATAAACAAGCTGTAAACTGGCTTCATGAGAATGGATATTCTCAGGTTCTTCTTAGGACTCATTGTAGACATCACGACCAGTGTTATGCATCATCAGTTTTTCGATATGAATGCATGGATTACTGGAATCTCTGGGATGGTATGTGTTTTGACTCCACAGGAAAATTATGGTTTATTCAGATTAAGACAAATCAATGGCCCGTAATATCAAGAATAGAAAAATGGCTTGAATCTAAAACTGGTATTTCTTGTATGGCTATAAACGTTCACAAACAGGAAGTACAGGTTCGAATATTTAAATCTGAGGAAAACACAATCTAGATATGACACTTTTCACATTAGCAAACGTAAAAACAGGACTAGGTGAAGTTGGAACAACAAACGATTCCAAGATTAGCACAATTTATGGCCCAATGGCAGATCAATATATCAAGTCATACACAAACTCAATTCAGGGAATGCCAAACCCACCAGAAACAGTTACTGGTGTGATTTTGACAGCACAGCAATTAATAGACCTGAAAAAATATGCTGATATCTTAACCATATCATATTTCTATAAAGGCGAATCGGGTGACACAATTACTGCTGAACAAGCAGAAAGGAATTTTCTAAATTACTTCATGAACACATGGCGTAGAGTAAGATTCAAGGTAACTACACCTATCTAATCCTTATATAGGATCTAATATTAGTAATAAATATGCCAATAATAGCATCAGACATTCATCATAAATATTCAGTTCTCGGTTCAGCCGGGAATCCACAAAGTAATCCCGATAGTTCAATAGGTGGTTCTATTTCTAGTACACAAATTGCAGATAATACAATTAATAATGATATGAATGATATTACATCCGCAGAAGCATCATCAGGAATTATAATTTATCGTGGTTACTTTTATCAAAACAAACACGCCACTCTTACTTTCATTTCCCCTAGAATATGGATAGAGTCTCAAACATCATCAAGTAATACAGATGTTGCTCTAGCACTAACAAGTGAAGAAAAAAATCTCGATATTGAAAGACTTGCAAATGAAACAACTGCTCCTGTTGGCCCATCATTTTCTCAACCTGCAAATTATGCAGCAGGGTTAGAATTAGGAAGTCTTGCACCAGATGACTATAGAGGTCAATGGGTAAAATATACAGTCAATGCAGGTGCTTCAGCAACACTTGATACATACACATTAGCAGTCAGAGGAGATACTAATCCATAGATGATGATGCATGTATGACACTGAGACAAGCACTTAAAAGCCAATACGAAAAGGACTTAGAAAAAGCACCATTAAATCACATCAATCAAAACGGACTACTTTTAACACTAGATAAAACAGAGCAACTATACAAAGGTATAGACAATCAAAAAAAAGAATGGATAGCTGCATTACAAAAAACAGGCATACCAATTTTCAGTCATTCTTGCATAAATTGTAGTTCACCAAACTTTATAAAAATTTTTCAACATGATACTGAAATAAAATGTAGAAAATGTGGTAAATCACAAATAGTTGCTATAACTTCAACATCACAACAAATACAGAAAACATTGGGCGAGTTAGATGGCTGATCAAAAACTAACAGAATTATCAGCAGTTACCAGTATTGCTTTTAATGATCTCCTTTATACCGTAGTAGATCCATCTGGTTCACCAGTATCAAGAAAAATAACCAAAGAGGACTTCTTCAAATTTGCAGATGGCACTGTTATCTTTGATGCAAACGGTAATGAAATATTAAAAATTCTTAAAACAACAGGAGCAGTCAATGAAGTTATAATTTCTAATGCTGCATCTGGAAACATGGCGAAAATTGCATCTAGTGGAGAAACAAACATTGGTTTGCTACTAACTGGAAAAGGTACAGGAAAAGTTACAATCGGTGATGCTGTTGATAACACAAAAGCCCTAAACATTGATTTAGTTGATGCAACCACAGCAAAAACAGTCACACTGACTTCAAGTCATACAGATAATAGAACAATCACTCTCCCGAATGCAACCACAACTATTGTTGGTACAGATACAAGTCAAACTCTAACAAACAAGACAATAAATGGATCTAATAACACAATCACTAATCTTGCACATGGTGCAGCAGTGGATAATCCAACATCCGGTGTGCATGGTGTAACTGGCAGTGTTGTAGGAACAACTGACACTCAAACTCTTAGCAACAAGACTTTAACAGCTCCAAAGTTTGCGGATCTTGGATTTATCGCAGATGCCAACGGAAACGAGCTCATAATACTTGATACTGTGACAAACGCATTAAACGAATTTACACTCGCAAACAGTGCGACTGGAAACCCAGTCCTCATAACTCTCTCAGGTGGAGATTCAAATATTGACCTCAAGTTTGTGCCAAAAGGTAGTGGCAAGGTCTATGGGCACAGGGAGACTTTTGCGTATCCGCTAACCGATGAATCAACAGCACCGACTACAGGCGTCAAGTATGTCACAGATCCGTGGCCATACGATTTTAAGATCATAGATGTCATAGCAGGCCTCACAACAGCAGGCACAGGTGCAGCATTATGGCGTGTGGACATTCTAAAGGAGGACTCTGTAAATGCAAATACATTTACAACTATATTCACGACAAAGCCAACAATCAATTCCGGTCAGTTTACATCAA